>Ga0307510_10011328_pt1 | contig 10596 bp, 7 predicted proteins | sample 12_EM_MG_FD_207224 | JGI IMG/M metagenome (GOLD analysis project Ga0307510, IMG submission 207224) | Populus trichocarpa ectomycorrhiza microbial communities from riparian zone in the Pacific Northwest, United States - 12_EM | ecosystem: Host-associated > Plants > Roots > Unclassified | place... | reverse complement strand
CTGGGGGGTACTTGCGGCATTACGCATAACAGGAAAGAGGCTGTAGCTCAAGTACCTTAGGCCAATGTAGGGATAATGATAGGGATGCGCTAGGAGCTTCGGAAGTCTTCAATGTTACCTTGACGAGTGTTATAAGAGATCCATGACCACGCTCTTTACAAGCAAAACTCATCCTCATAGTCTGAACATTATCCCCCCATACCCGCAAACACCACTTCAGCCCCCCAGAAGCCTTTAGTATAGCTCTCTTAATGGCGGATCAAGCGCCTAGTTTCTCTACCTCCAGGCATTCTCCAGCCAAAGACCGGGATGACAATGGAGGCAACCAACCTAATTCTCAACTTCTGAATTTTGCCAATGAACTCTTCGAGTGTGTTCCGGGGCATATATCAGCTCCAGGTGTAAGTTCTCCAGGGCTCAAATCTTTAATCCATCTCATTTGAGATTGAATCAATATGGTTTGGACTTAAAAAGTAATTTATTTTTATATTTTTAGGTACCAGGTGTCCTGTGTCCTACTTGCGATGCACAAGGTATTGAGAGTTGGGTGATACGCGGGAAGGTCTGTTCGAGGTGCGGGACGCCTTGTCAATAAGCCAGCAATGTTAGGTCTAGATGGCACCAAGTCAAGGCAGGTACACAGGTAGATTGTTGGCGGGCCATCGATCGTGTGCTGCTTTCGGGACAACTATTTCATATATTTCTGTCTGAAGTTTGTTGGGTGTAACGAGCATGAAAGGATGGCTCGAGGGGTTTCATTATTCGTTATGGGAAATTTCCTTATTTTTTCCTATGTCATAAGAGTTAGCGTGCTTGCGTGTTGCAGAGGTACCTTATATTTTTCCTACGTATTTCGTGAGCCAGCAGACCGGTACTTGCTCGCCAGTTTAACTCAGTAGAAACTCGTTCCAAATTTCCATTCTTAAACTGGCTCGGGCTGGAGAGCGTTAAATAATTCAGTGGACTTTCGTTGCCCAAGTCCATTCTTATGTTGTGGAGGTATCCGCAAATCTTGGTGTTTCCTGAGCACAAGCAAAGCCAAGATCTCCGGATGCTTTCTCAATGCCCAAGCGTAATCGGCACCAATTTCTTTCTTCGAACATATTGATCAGTTGGAGTAAAGTGGACGCAGAGGCCTGTCCAAGTCTTGGCTCTGGATTTTAGTGCCAGGTTCGATCCTTTTTTCGGTGGTGGTACCTGTCATCTTAGTTCGGATACTGATTGTGAAGCTGGAACATGCGCTTTTGTGCTAATTAGTTCATAAAATTGACTCACTATCCTCTAGCGTTGAGGCTTAATCCGGGAGTGAGCTTTCTGGGGATTGTCTTTTTTTCAGTGGTCTGGAAAAAATCGATTGGAGGCATCAACTGGCACAAACAATGTTTTGAGAACTTCTTAATTAAGGGACTTCCACAAGAGTCCTTAAGGAGGTGAGTTATCACACTTGATCAACTCCAACAACTAGAGCCATGAATTGGGTCCAATGAATCCAGCAAGGCCTTAAAGGAGGGAAAGTGGTCTCGCCGGGGGCGCTAGCTTTATATTACCATTGGTCGGAGGTTAGTTTAGGGCTAGCATGATGGCCATCATTACACTTGGTTGGGTTGGAGCGATGTGTTAATGCTGCCTTAGCTACCGGGTCCTAATGGATGAACGATGCCGGTACTGTCATGGCATCTCAATATTTTAAAGATTAATAAGCCAATTTTATTAGTACTTCCAGCAAATTCAGGGGATTTGTTGCAGAGCACGAATCATGACAGCATCAGTCGCCGAGCCTGCTATCTGACCGACTCTAGGGAATTTATCACCCTTCATCAACAAAGGCGATAAGAAACGAAAGAACAAGAATTCACCAGATTTTCCAAACATGATTGACTCGCTTGGAACATTAAGAAACAGAAAACCAATATGAGAAGTGATCGTTCGTGGGAGCCAGGAGCTTCTCCCCCTCGAAAGGAAGAAAGGAAGAGCGTACCTCAAATCAGCCTTTTATCCTCCGGATGGCTGATAGTTCTGATATTCTTCTGAGCGAAATGCGTGGCGCTAGGCTATGGATAAGACCATAGCCCACGGCCATTCTACCTCATCATGCCTTGCCCCTCTTCCAGGGCCGATTGCTGTGTTATTAGTGGCTAGTTGTTAGAGACCCCGAAAGAGTGGGGAATTGTACAATATGTTTATCTCAAGACATATGTGGCGCTGAAATGTTTCCTAGCAGTGGTATGGCTGGTTTTAGCTATATATGGCCGGACGCTAGGAGCTAACTACCGAAAATACCAGAACGAGTGATTGGAAACCCTGGCTTAAAAGCAAATTATCTGAGAATGGTATCTTTGGGAATGTGAATACCGAGCTTAGGCCTTAAAATACTAGCCTATAGATATCGTCAGTGTGCGCTTTCTTGTGGGGGTTCTCTATAAATGAGTTTTTTCCTAGTTTGGTATAACCTGGGGTTCTTCGGGTTCGGCTAAGCGCTCCTGGGTAGAGATTAAGGGGGCAGCAGTTTTCGTTTCCATCAGCGTAAATGGGGTTTCTAGGGATCCAGTTCTGTGGAGGCGTAACTTGCCTATTTAGTTAATATTGTTTTAGTAAGAGATCGGAGAAGGGTAGAAGTACCTCAGCATATATTCTATCATTCTAGAATTAAGGGCTCATAACTAAGGACGGTATATTCCCTTAGGAAGGCTTTACGAGCTTATCTCCTTGACGGGAAGCTAATTCCCAGGGTTGGGTGGGCGAATACTTGTTTCTTGTTTCTTTCGGCTCAATTCCTTTGGTATTCTATTTGCCAGGGCCCGTGTGGCCATTCCCTAGGGAGTACGGTTGACTGATATTTTCCGGATGGAGGGGGGCGTTTATCAGGATACCCCCCTATTAGAATTTCAATGAAGTTGTGTAAAAAATAGAGTTATTGAGGGGGTTTTCCTTTGATCACGCTTCTGTGACGTGACATCTCGAATATGTCTGTTGGTGGATGCCTCGTGGCTCAAGATATAGAGAAATCCGAAGTTTTGATATGGGAAAGCAGCCGTAAGGCGTGTGCGCAAATGATGTGCCTAATGGGAGTAACAGCGCCTAGAATTAGCCATAAGTAGAGTTCCACAACTCGCTAAAACCAGTTCTTGTGCTCAAGAGCAAAGCTTATTATTGGACTTCTTTGAAGGAGCTATTCACTCCCCCATGAGCTCCGGGTCCAGCTTGCTATCTCCTAGAACAAACAAACGGTATGGGTGATGTACTAATTTCTGAAGAGAATTGATGGGAGTCCCGCTATTCCCCCTGCCGCCATGACGTACTATATTCGAGGTTTAGCTTATGAGGAGAGGTTATGTGATGTCTGCCTTACTAAAAGAGTGCTAACGCAACTTCGCAGGAACAAGTGTACTCCATACAATTATACACGCTTTTTCGCTAGCCCGTAAGGTTGAGTGGTGGCCATGGCGGCGTTAGTTTTGGTTAGAGATAGCCATACCGATGTTCGGGCGTGCGCGAACCACAATGCCCTGAAGCTAATATGATAAGGCAACAACGCTGGCAGCAGGAGCCGGCTATCCATTCGGATGCTTTGGTTTATTCGGCGTGCTCCGTCAAGAGTGATTAGCAAAGCGCGGGAGAGAAGGAGGTAATATCGCCAGTAGAATTGCCAGTACACATCCACGAGTACAGTGTTCGAGTAGACTGCAACACCCAGTGAGACTGAGAGAACTGAGGTTAACGAAGGGGCACATCGTATGGCCGTGGATTAGACACAAAGTATGGTATGCAACACCATCCAAATCAGCCGGGTTAAACAAAACTTCTGTCTTCTAGAGAATTGTTCTCCTAAATTCTGGACCTTGGGTTGTATTTGTATGTAAAGTGCCCCGCAATTTTAGCCGGGCAGCGGTAGGGTGGTAGATCTCCCGGGGGGGTGTGTCCCACTTTCTGAGTTCTCACTAGCGTTTTGGCGGCTTGCATATTAATAGTAGAAGGGGCAATGAACAGGAGAGGCAGCGAATGGCGGCACCGCATTTGACATTTGCCCCTACACTCCTGGCGCCCTATCCGCAGTCCCCTCCGTTCGTAATGGTTCGTTGCCCCTCTCTTATGTTAGCTGGCTCTCTATGGTGCTTGGGTTTGGGGATTGTCACAAATTAGCCCGGATCTACATACCTCAAGTGTCCAAACGCCGCTACAAGTAGGCCAGTGTCATGGGAGGAGGATCATCGACTGGTAATTCCAAAGGGTGCACTTAATATACTATAGCGGGGGTGGGTTGGAGGGATTCGGTAAGGCTAACGTGATATAATATTGACCCGACACTGATATCGTAGTCCAGGCATCCAGTTGACACAGTTGCCAGCATTTCAGTAGCACCCAATCCAGCCTGTCTATTAGATATCACTTACTGCTCTAACAGCTGCAATACGCTTGACACTGCGGGCTGCCCTTACTGTACCAGGGACAAAAATACCAGCTATCGAAATCACAATAAGCTTGTCTATGGGGTAGGTGGTCTAGTGTGGTGTTGCTCGCCACGAAGCTCGCACCATGGCTGTGTTTTCAAGGGTGCATTCATGTCTCCAGACTTTGAAACTGGTGCTTAAGGACCAAATCTTTTGGCCCGAGGGCTCGAACACGTTATGCTATACAATTCAGTAGCAACAGTCATCCTCCCTATCCCATTTTCGTACAGGACAGACTCTGTGTACTTCCAGATTTAGGTATGATACTTGTTCACTCTTAATTATGTCTGCGACCGTGGCCCGCTCGCTGGAGTTGGCCATATCCTCCAATTCCTTCCTGAATTTTCTCTTTCGCCCGGTGACTCAGTTGTTATAACATCCCAGCCAAATGGTAGCGGTGACTTAGAATTGCCGTCTAGCACAACACCATAGGAAGAGTCCTGCCTCCACACACCAACAATGCAACATATGCCGGATCTCTCAGCCTTCACGACCATCACAGCGCTTTTGTGCTCCTACTATGTTACCATAAGAACGCGAATGAAAGAAAAATGTGCTAGGAGGTTGGAATCCCCCTTATCGGCTAAGCAAGGGGGAAACATTTCACACTCAGCCCTCAGTTTCGACAAAACAAATGGAAATGTACAGCGCCTTACTAGGAAAGGCAGCCGCAACCTCCTACCGTATTGCCTTCTGTTCAAGTTTTTAGTTGCTACGTTAGAGAGAATGTCCCTAGATTGGAAACACTTTTTTCGAGCTCACATCAAGACAAGGCTGTGGCTCTCGTGTAGCTATCATGTTCTTTTTCAGTATCACCATCAATAATGTCGGCTAGCAGTGGCATCTCCTTGGGTATCTCTTCCCTCGAGTATATGATATGTCAATTATCGATTTGCACCTAGTTATGCACACTTGGTATTACAACAGGGCCTAAGAGGAAACACCAACTAGATTATCAAACAGTCAGTTGGCGTCTCGTATATTGTCTTCTGCATACATTTGGACACCGACCCCTCGCCGAATCTCTGGAATTGGGACACTTGCTGTTCTGCTTCTAACATTCGTTTGCGCAGCCACGGAATATGATTTGATCCCCACTAAGTAGATAGTTTTTTTTCTTTTCCCTCAGGCAGTCAATTGCTGGAAGACAAGCCTTTTTTTTTTGAAGGAAAAATAAAAAATGCTGCGCAATACAGTTACCCGCGGGTAGATGGGTTGGATGGCGATCATAGCGGGCGCTAGCATACGTCTAGGTTTGAGGATATCTACCAGTAGTTTACTTCGTACAAACACAGTTGACTAATAGAGACCAAGCCATAATCTTGGCTTTATTGTATCACCCCAAGACGTCCAAACACCCGCACGAAAAATCTGCGTTATGCATGTGTGCCAATAATATGACACCTTATGTCCCAAAGGACCTCGGGGCAGGTGGAATGGTCGGGAGAGGAGGGAAAAAATTGGGAAAAACAGATACGCAGTAGGTAGACAGACAAACCCAAGCCCACTGGTGAGGACCGTATTTGGTGTGTAACAGCATTCATATGATATCATAGCAGTTTTACTCTCCAGAAGCCCTATCGGTAAGTTGCAAATGAATTAGCAGGATTCAGGGCGGTGTACCCTCAAGCGTTACGTTAATCATACGCAATATGATACTGTAATAATACTGTGAGAGAGCCAAATCCGTAATGCTACCCAATATTCACAGCAGCTCTCACGAAAGGCATCTGTATGGTAGGCTCCTATTTACTGCTTTAACATGGCCAAAGATTGTACTCGGGTGAGGGGGGAAATATTGAGACAAGCAGGGGGATAGCAGAATTACTCTAGTTAGTAGTTTTCTTACCTTTTTGGTTCTTTGATTACTCCTTTCAAGGTATATGCTTAGGCCTCTACTACCCCTACTTGTCCCAATACTTCACCCCTACCCCGAGCGGCTACTTGTACAACTCTCCTGCACCTCCGGGAGAGCGGGAATAAATGGGAACACCTCTGGGACGTTAGAGTTGTCTCTCCTAGTAAGGTCTGTCAATTTCTTTTCTTTTTATTTGTCTCAACCGAGCTGAAAGAGAATCTTTTCGCTGTGATTTCTCCCCTTAATCCAAAGGGGGAAATTCTGGACGTCCTAGCGTCATTCTTAATTATTCTAGCCCCCACGGTGTCCAAAGACCTTTCCATAAACCCTCGTTGCATGAGTGACATCCGAAATTGAGTTATGGTAATAATACTATGGTGCCGGCGCTATTTTTTTAGTAGACCCTCTCTTCCTGCAGCTGGTTAACACCACCACCACCACCACCACAACCACAACCACAACCACAACAACCACAACAACCACAACAACAACGTAAAGGGAAAGAGAGAGAGAAAAAGGAAAGAAAACTTTAGGAAAAAATTTCAAACATGCCTGTCTGGTACCACCCTCCACCAGTTCTGGCGCCAGCCCCCCCTTTGCCGTGAGTATTCCACTCGAATCCATCTCCTACGATATCTGCATCCGCTAATATTTTTCAGGCCAGGGCAACAGGCGCCAACACCAATTTACCATTATCCTCCACCAATATGTATTGATCCATCTCCGGAAGCGAGGGTTCCTTCGGGAGCTCCAACTATGCCATCCGCATTCCCCAGAATCTATTCATATGGAGCAAATTGTGTGCCACCTGTCCCGCCCCCAGCCGCCCAACCTTTCCCGGGGGGTGTTGGAGATCCTGCGCAGAATTACCATTCCCCTCCCCCTCCCCCCCCCCCTCCGGTTCACGGATCCAATAATGCCTACCATCCTTCCGCCCCTTCACAGCATGTCCCCGGTGCATATCCGCCGCCTTCATTAGCCAATACACGTGTTGTGGCGGCGCCACCTGAGGGTAACCCTGCTCCCTTGGGAGGTCCCATCACACCCCCGGGAAGAAATTGCGGGGTTTATCGTTGTCATGATGGGTGCGAAGGAAGGCATTCTCCGCTGGAGCATGCCAACAATGGACGTCGAACTAGATCGGAGATGTTTGACATCCCGGCCAAGTCCCCGCTACGCAGATTAGCCACCCCGCCTCATCAATCACGGAATCATAATAGTCCTTATTACATTGACGAGCACGGGCACAAGATCTCAATCCCCCCTGACTATGGCCCCGATCATGACAATCCGGCTCACCGACATCGCCAGACACGTCATGTAGAGTTCACAACAGACGAGTCTGGTGGCTTTGCCGTTGAACTTACGCATGGATGTGGTTCTTGTGGTAAAAGGTTTCGAATCGCTAGTGGAAGTGGAGTTGTGGGTACAGGAAGTGATGGTTTAGGTGCTTCCGGGCGCAGAAGTTGTGATCAATGCCTTGCAAAAGAGGCAGCTAGTGAGCAGGCCAAGAATGATCTGCAAGTTGAGCTAGCAGAGCAGGAGAAACTCAGGCATGCGAAGCTTAAGGAGGCCAAAAAAGAACTGATGCGCAAAGAAATTAGGGCGGAAATTGAGAGGGAGTATACTGAGAAGCTGGAGAGCGAGAAGGCACTCAAGTTGCAAGCGGAGGAAGCGGCAAAAAAAGAAGCCCTCCTCCGCTTAGCTAACGAGGAGACCGAGAGAAAGCGTATTCACAAGGAAGTTGAGATCGAACTGGAGCGCAGAAGGTTGGAGCAAGTTAGGATCGAAGAAGAGGCGAAGCAGATGGGAATTGAGAGGACCCGGATGCGTGAACAAGCCGAAATCGAACATGAGAGGAGAAAAAAGGAGGATGAACTCAAGGTCTTTGAAGCATTCAAACAACTGGAACTCGACAAGGAGGTCGAGAGGAGGATGAAAAATGAAGATGAGAGGGTCAAAAAGGAGCAGGAGGAGAAAATGCTCCAGGAGGCTGAGGAACGCAGAAAAGTGGAAGCGAGAAACAAGTTACGCGAGAAGATCAAGAGAGACCTTATGGAAGAGGAGGCACAAAAAATAGAAACTGCACGTATCGCCTCACAGGCAGCTAAGTTGAAACAGCTCGAGGTTCAACGTCTCAAAAATGCACAGGAAAAGTGTGACATGGAAGGCGAGAGGGATGCATTGAGGTTGAGAATCAGGAGAGAGCTAGAGGCAGAAGAGAGGGTTAGGTTGACTTTTGAGGCAATTGAAAAGCTCTCTCTCGACCAAGAGAGACTCAGGCTCCTCGAAAAAGCCTTGGCCGAACACGCACTCAAGGACGTTATCAGGCAGGAGGAATATCTGAAGATGAAGGAAGAAGTGGAACTCAGAGCACAAGCTCAGTTAAGCCAGGAACGTGCACTTGAGAAAGCCAAAATCAGACAACAACTCATCGAAGAAGCTGCCGCGGCCCAATTTGCAAAAGAGGCGCACAAGGTAATAGACAACGGGGACAAGCTGGGATGGAAGGAAGGTCAGTTGGTCGATGGAGAAAAACTATTCCAGCGTCTTGGAGGCAATCCTAACTCTTCGGCGCCACCAGAGACTCACAACCCTCCCCCCTTTCCCGCGAATCCGCCGCTGCCAACGTCCCCAAGCATTATCAGTCCTGGGCCGGGGCTAGGCCATTTCAGCGATAGTCCACTCCGGAGCACCCCGCCGAAAATGTTCGCCGACAACCCTCATATCTCTCCGGCTAGTGTCCCTCCTCCCCCTCCTCCCCACGTTGACAAACTCAACCTACAGTGGGAGACTAACTACAAGGATGGCCATTATGGCGGTAAACAATGGACTCGCTAACAAGCTCAAGCTCCTACAAGCCTGTTTTGCCGTGTTTCTGGACGATGGCCGTAACCTACGAATAATCTACATTTTTAGCTAAAAATTAGGCTGCCTTTTCTCTCAATCTCCGCCTGGCTAGGTTGGCCCTGTAGAATCCATCTTCTTTAATGAAAAATAAAAATCCCCATTGGGCGAATGTATGATAGTTTTTAATACAAAAGTGATTCTCCTCCACGAATAGCTTCTCCTTATAATCGCATCCCCACAACCAAGTCTCTTTGCCTAATCCAATTCCAATGATACAATATTATTGGAATCGCCGCTAAGCTCTCAAAAAACAACACGATATTCTTAATCCCTGTGACCCCAAACGCTTCTCTTGGGCGCAGCTCGAGTGACGACCCATGAAACTGCGAGTGACCTTTTATGCTAAACATGCAATACTAGGCTTTTGACACAACTTTGTTTTAGGTTGTAAGGAACACGAACCTTTTGAAGCTCATTTACTAGGTATTGTATTTGTTCCAGAGACTATATAAGTCAGTAGTGTAAGACACAGAACTCCCAAGATGTTTTGTGAGAGTACCTACCCTCCCTTACACTCGGGGAGAGTCCGAGTCCTTTTGTTAGCCGAGGACGCCGAAGCTGCCAAATTGTATCCTGACCGAAAGCCCCGACATCACATGGTTGGCTGTGTTGTAGGAAAACTCCCGAATTTGCCCCCGTTTGTTTCCTACGCGGGTCTATCCCACACATCGAGGATGCTCAAATGGGTGGGAGCAGAGCTAAGGGATGAAATTAAAACCTCGGCCCCAGCAGACAGCAGACTGGCAGGTAAACTCCCAAGCCCTAGCGCTACCCGCACATTAGAGTACTGCCGGGCCCCGAAGTGTATTGGCTGCTGAATCCTAGCCTAGTAGCGCCCCGAGTAGTCATGCATAATGAAATTCCATCACAATAATTAGAGGTTGTTAGTCTAGCGTACAGCAACAGACATTTTAGTTAGCCGATGCAAGGATAGGTGCATACACAACTGAGACTCGACCCCAGACCACAGCTAGTAGCTCAATTTAAATAAGATCCTCATTATATACAATATAGATTGTAGAAATAAATTTAAAAAAACAAAGGAAACCCCCAATATTTGATCCATCATCCCTTTGCATCCAAAATTGCAGCTCTCCTCCTATGCATTGACCCCCATACCTTCTCCAAAAAAATATCTCTTAATATCCTAGCTAAAGCCCCCCACCAAGAACCCAGGCCCCCACCACATATTTCCTAATACGATAGTATTGTCGGGGGACAAAAATAACGGCGGTATCAACGGGCGAAAATCTTCGGCAATGACAACGGCCTCCCCCACCAACCCCACTATCATGAAAACCAAAAAAAAATTAGAAAAATGTAAATACATAGTAGAAATTAATATTTGGTATACCATCCATCAGCCTTAATAATTGCCTC
>Ga0307510_10011327_pt1 | contig 10596 bp, 5 predicted proteins | sample 12_EM_MG_FD_207224 | JGI IMG/M metagenome (GOLD analysis project Ga0307510, IMG submission 207224) | Populus trichocarpa ectomycorrhiza microbial communities from riparian zone in the Pacific Northwest, United States - 12_EM | ecosystem: Host-associated > Plants > Roots > Unclassified | place... | reverse complement strand
CGCATTGATGCAGGCCAAGCAGCAGGCGCATCGTATCGCCACGCTCACCAGCCAGCGTGCCGCGCCCGAGGCCGAGAACGAGAAGGCGGTCGCCGGCGAACGCCAGGCCCAGGCCGAGGTTGAAGGCCGCAAGGCCGACCTTGCGCGCGCAAAGCTCAATCTGGACTATGCCACCGTGCGCGCGCCGATCCACGGCGTGGTCGGTGCCGCCCTCGTCAGCGAGGGCGCGCTGGTGGTGCAGAACGAAACCAATCTCGCCACCGTCCAGCAGCTCGATCCGATCTATGCCGACTTCACCCAGTCGGTGACCGAACTCAACCAGCTCCGCCGCGCCTTCGAGAGCGGCGATCTCGATCGCATCGAGGCCGATGCCGTCAAGGTGCGCCTCGTGCTCGACGACAACACGGTCTATTCGCTCGACGGCAAGCTCTTGTTCTCCGAAGCCAAGGTGGATGCCCATACCGGCCAGGTGACGCTGCGCGGCGAGTTCCGCAATCCCAAGCGCGAGCTGCTGCCGGGCATGTATGTCCGCGTCCGCCTCGACCAGGGCCTCGACTCCGACGCCATCGCGGTGCCGCAGCAGGCGATCCAGCGCAATGGCGGCGGCGGCAGCGAGGTGTTCGTCGTCAAGGACGACAACCGCATCGCGGTGCAGCCGGTGCGTACCGGCTCGGTGCAGGACGGCGTCTGGTTCGTCACCGAAGGCCTGAAGGCCGGCGACAAGGTCGTCGTCGAGGGTTTCCAGAAATTCGCGGCCGGCGACAAGGTCAAGCCGCAATCCTGGTCCGAGGCCGAGGCGAGCGCGGACAACCGGCACGCCCTCAAGGTCACGCGGTAACGCGCCATGCCGATCTTCGCCTGGGTCGTCGCGCTGTTCATCTGTCTGATCGGCGCGATCTCGGTCCCGCTGCTGCCGATCGCGCAATATCCGATCATCGCGCCGCCCTCGATCTCGATCTCGACGAGTTACCCGGGCGCGTCGCCTGAAAACCTCTACAACAGCGTCACGCGCCTGATCGAGGAGGAGCTCAACGGCGCCTCCGGCATCCTCAATTTCGAATCGACCAGCGACTCGCTCGGCCAGGTCGAGATCATCGCCAATTTCCAGCCTGGCACCGATACCAGCGCGGCCTCGGTCGAGGTGCAGAACCGCATCAAGCGCGTCGAGGCGCGGCTGCCGCGTGCTGTGATCCAGCAGGGCATTTTGATCGAGGAGGCCTCCAGCGCGGTGCTCCAGATCATCACCCTGAACTCGACCGACGGCAGCCTCGACGAGGTCGGCCTCGGCGACTTCATGATCCGCAACGTGCTCGGCGAGATCCGCCGCATCCCCGGCGTCGGCCGCGCCACGCTCTATTCCACCGAACGTTCGCTTCGCGTCTGGGTCGACCCGGCCAAGCTCGTCGGCTATGGGCTGACCGCCGACGACGTCAACAAGGCGATATCAGCGCAGAACGCGCAGGTCGCCTCGGGCAGCATCGGCGCCGAGCCCTCGACCGCAACCCAGCGCACCTCTTCGCTGGTGCTGGTCAAGGGCCAGCTCTCATCCCCCGATGAATTCGGCGCCATCATCCTGCGCGCCAACGCGGACGGCTCGACCGTGCGCCTGCGCGACGTCGCGCGCATCGAGGTCGGCGGCCTCAGCTATCAGTTCAACACCCGCCTCGACGGCAAGCCGACCGCAGGTCTCTCCGTGCTGATGTCGCCGACCGGCAACGCGCTGGCGACCGCAAGCGCGGTCGAGGAGAAGATGAAGGAGCTGTCGCGCTTCTTCCCGGCCAACATCGCCTACGAGATCCCCTACAACATCACGCCCGTGGTCGAGGCCTCGATCAAGAAGGTGCTGACGACGCTGGTCGAAGCCGTGGTGCTGGTGTTCGTGGTGATGTTCCTGTTCCTCCAGAACATCCGCTACACCATCATTCCGACCATCGTGGTGCCGGTGGCGCTGCTGGGCGCCTGTACCACGCTGCTGCTCGCCGGCTACTCCATCAACATGCTCTCGATGTTCGGCATGGTGCTCGCTGTCGGCATCCTCGTCGACGACGCCATCGTCGTGGTCGAGAATGTCGAGCGCATCATGAGCGAGGAGGGGCTGCCGCCGAAGGAGGCGACACGCAAGGCGATGTCGCAGATATCAGGCGCCATCATCGGCATCACCCTGGTGCTGATGGCGGTGTTCGTGCCGATGGCGTTCTTCCCCGGCTCGGTCGGCATCATCTACCGCCAGTTCTCGGTGACGATGGTCGCGGCGATCGGCTTCTCCGCCTTCCTCGCGCTGTCGCTGACGCCGGCGCTGTGCGCGACCTTGCTCAAGCCCGTCACGGCCGGCCACGGTCACGCGAAGAAGGGCGTGTTCGGCTGGTTCAACCGGATGCTCGAAGGCGGCAAGGAAGGCTATTCCCGCACTGTCGGCTTCTCGCTGAAGCGCACGGGACGGCTGATGCTGGTCTATGTCGCGCTGCTGGTTGGTCTCTCCTGGGCCTTCGTCAACCTGCCCGGCGGCTTCCTGCCCGTCGACGACCAGGGCTTTGTCACCACCGACGTGCAGACGCCGTCGGATTCGTCCTACGGCCGCACCGAGGCCGTGATCGAGAAGGTGGAAAAATATCTGGCGCAGCGGCCGGGCGTGGACAACGTCACCTTCCTCACCGGCTTCAGCTTCTCCGGCCAGGGCATGAACACCGCGCAGGCCTTCATCACCTTGAAGGACTGGTCGGAGCGCGGGCCGAAGGATTCGGCTGCGGCCATCGTCAATGACATCAACCGCGATCTGTCGTCGTCGATTCGCGATGCAAAAATCTCCGCACTGCAGCCGCCGCCGATCGACAATCTCGGCAACTCCTCGGGCTTCTCGTTCCGTCTGCAGGACCGCGGCCAGAAGGGCTATCCGGCGCTGATGCGCGCCGCCGACCAGCTGATTGCGGAAGCCAATGCGAGCCCGGTGCTGCAGAAGGTCTATGTCGAGGGCCTGCCCGAGGCCGGCGTGGTCAATCTCGTGATCGACCGCGAGAAGGCCGGCGCCTTCGGCGTCACCTTCGAGGACATCAACAACACGATCTCGACCAATCTCGGCTCGAACTACATCAACGACTTCCCGAACCGCGGCCGCATGCAGCGCGTCGTGGTGCAGGCCGATGCCCGCGACCGCATGCGGACCGAGGACATCCTCAACTACAACGTCAAGAACAGCCGCGGTCAGCTCGTGCCGTTCTCGTCCTTCGCCACGGTCGAATGGGCGCGCGGCCCGACGCAGATCGCCGGCTTCAACTATTATCCGGCGGTGCGCATCTCCGGCGAAGCCAGGCCCGGCTTCACCTCGGGCGACGCCATCGCCGAGATGGAGAAGCTTGCGGGCAGGTTGCCCCGCGGCTTCGGCTATGAATGGACCGGTCAGTCGCTGCAGGAAAAGCTGTCGGGCTCGCAGGCGCCGTTCCTGCTGGCGCTGTCGGTGTTCGTGGTGTTCCTGTGTCTGGCTGCGCTCTACGAGAGCTGGACCATTCCGCTCGCGGTGCTGCTCACCGTGCCGCTCGGCATCGTTGGCGCGGTCATCGCGGCGATGCTGCGGGGCCTGCCCAACGACGTCTATTTCACCGTCGGCCTGATCACCATCATCGGTCTCGCTGCCAAGGACGCGATCCTGATCATCGAATTCGCCAAGGACCTGCGCAAGGAAGGCAAGCCGCTGGTGGACGCCACATTGGAAGCCTGCCGCCTGCGCTTCCGCCCGATCCTGATGACCGGCCTTGCCTTCATCTGCGGCGTGCTGCCGATGGCCATCGCCCACGGCGCCGGCGGCGCCAGCCAGCAGGCGCTCGGCAGCATCGTGATGGGCGGCATGATCGCGGTGGTGATCCTGGCGCTGCTGATGGTGCCGGTGTTCTTCGTCTCGGTGCAGCGCGTGCTGGCGGGGGATCGGGAGCCGAAGGCGGCGAGGGACGGCGAGACGTACGGGCCGCCGGCGCAGGTGAAGCCATAAGCACACTGGCATGCCCGCGAAGGCGGGCATCCAGTACGCCGCGGCCCGTCCGTGTCAGCTGAGGCTGCTCAAAACATTCGCCCGTGCCAGCGTCGTCCGCAGCGCCTCGTCGGACACATGCGTGTAGATCTCCGTCGTCGAGATCGAGGAATGCCCCAATAGCCGCTGCACGAAGCGGATATCGACCCCCGTCTCGATCAGCAGCGTCGCCGCCGTGTGCCGCAACATGTGCGGCGTCAGCTTGCGCCGGAAGCCGGCCTGCTCGGCGAGCGTGCGCAGCCGGCTACGCACCGAATGCGGCCGCAGCGGTCGCCCCGCGCGATTGAGGAACAGCGACGCGTTGGAGGCCGAGCGGATGCTGAGCGTCACGAGGTCCTGCGCAAGCTTCGGATCGGACACATAGGCAATGCGATCGCGCGAGCCCTTGCCGCGAACACGCAGCGCGGCGCCCTGCGACAGCACGTCATCGCGCTGTAGTGCGCACAATTCGCCGACGCGCAAACCCGTCGAGACCATCAACCGGATCGCGATCTCGATCGCCTGATGGCTTCGGCTGAGCCTCGGCACATCAAGCCCGGACGTCGACAGCAGCACCGACGCCTCGCCGCGCGACAACGACCGCGGCAACTGCTTGCGCCGCGCGATCCTGACCCGCCAGCCGTCGAACGGATTGGCAAGCCCGCCCGCCTCGCAGGTGTAGCGGAAGAACGCCTTGAGGCACGCAAGCCGCCGCCGCACCGTCGACGTCGACAGCTTTCGCGTGGACATGTCCTCCATGTACTCCTTCAGGCTCGCTGTCGTGATCTCGGCAAGGCCGACCTTCACCCACTTTCCGAAATCAGAGAGGTCAAACCGGTACGCCGCGCAAGTGTGCGGCGACAGCCGACGCTCGACAACACAGAATTGAATGAAAGTGTCGGCAGCAATTGGAAGGTGCATTTTCGCTACGCTCCGGGACAGGAAGGGAGCGGCGATAGTGGGGGAAGGTGATTGCGAAAGAGAGAATGGGGGCGGGGGAGGGAGTTCAATACAGCACATAACTCGGAATTATGAACATTAGAGATGAAGCTCGCTGGCAGCGCCTAGAACCAGAGTTGCATAGGACGCTCGAGACCTCAGCCAACACTCACGTCTCATTTGTTTGGAATGAGTCGGATGAGCACGCCGCATCGATAGATTACAAGTGGCACTCGATTCTGGCTGAATATCTGGATGACAGCGAGAAGTCGGAACTGTTAGCCGGATTGAGAGAGGCGGGATTCACTGTCACGGTCTATGATGGTGAGCGCGCCTTCTTGCGTGAGGTTCTTGGTGGGGTCTGGAAGACTATTCCATTTGCTAACAAGTACGTATTCAACACCACGGGTTCGGGAACGGGGCGTGCTCGAACCAGTCTGATCCCAGCATTCTGCGATCTTTGCCAAATACCCATTTGTTCAGCAGACGGCCTGACAGCGGGATTGCTTGAGAACAAGTTCTATACATTTCGACTGCTGGAGGCGTTGCGTTTCCCGACTCCTAGAACTTGGCTCTACGATTTGCACAACGGTTGGGTTGACGGCCCCCCTGAATCAGGAGTGCAGGTCATTTGCAAACCATGCTGCGAGTCTTCCAGCATCGGTATCGATGCGGAAAACGTCTTTCCATATAACGAGCCAAAACTCGAATTTTTGCAAAGGATGTCGTCCGCATTTCGTCAGCCTACGCTCGTTCAGGAGTTTATTCCCGGTTACGAAGTAGAAGTTCCCGTCTTGCCTTTTCCCAGGCCGACTTGTCCGGCCGCGGTTGGCGTCGGGATAAATGGACAAACGCTTCTTGGCGACGCGATTCTCACAAACAGCGTAGTCGTGGGTGGCGAATACGAGTTCTATGACTTTTCGGACCCGTTTCCGAGCTGCACCGAGAGACTGAAGTCCACCGCAGAAGCAGCTTATACAGCTCTTGGTCTATCGGGTCTCACCAGGGTGGATTTCCGTGTCAACTCTGCACAACAGATATTTATCACGGATTTCAATACGCCACCGCATCTCACTGACCACAGTTCGTGCTGGTTTGCTTTCAAGAGTGCTGGCTTTCGCTATTCCGATCTTATGGCGGCCGTCGTAACGATTGGACGGATGAACTCCATTCGTGCGTCAGAAGCTGGACCAGATTTGGATGTCACTTAGAAAGACGCCTCTTGGAAAACCCTGGGCTCGATAGCGGGGGTTGTTGGATATCGCCCTATTCAGATCGCGGTCCCAAGATGTCTGGTCGGCTGAGGCTTTGGTCTCGAAAAGAGGTGATATAATCTTGTGACGCATCTTTAGCTCCGCTCGACAGCTTGGAGCAAGGCGATCAGCCATAGGTGCGCAGGCATCCCAAAGATCTTTTCCTTCGGAACTTCCCTTTAGGTGAAGCGCAATAGCTTTGTTGCTGTCTGACAGTAATCGATAATAGGGATCAATATTGGGAGTCGACTGGAGGCGCTCTTCGTTACGCGCAAAAGCTGCTAGTGCAGCATCCAAAGCGCCGTCAATGATTGCCAGGCCCCCAATGTTTGAATTGAGGAGCAAATCGTCATCGAGCTGTGGGAAGCGATGCAGTAGCTCATCCAAACAAGATATTGCTTCGGACGGCATCATCCGATTGTCTAAGACCGTTGCGACTACGAAATTGTTTGCTGCGGCCCATTGGGCAGGGAGGCGTACTGTCGGGTACTCTCGGCAGATTAGGAGTGCTCGCGCACTATCTTTGATTGCCTCGTCAAGTGCCAAGTTGGTTATGGCATTGCCCGATTTGTTTGTGAGGCAGATGAAATATTCGTACAGATCAATAAAGCCTTTATCTGCCAACTTCTGTTCGTAATACTGGCATGCCTGATTAATTCGGCGTCGAGATACCTCTGCGGTGCTATGCATCTCACTAAGGCATAGCAATCGATTTAGTTGCCGCTCTGCTCCGCGGTCGAACTTACCTCTTGTTGCAAGGAAACTAGCAATCTGTCTTTCCGTTTTCCTCGCATCATCGAAGCGTCCTAGTTGCACGTGCGCTAGCAAGAGCAGCAGCCGCATTCTGCACCACAGCTCCGGCTCTTCATCTCTGAGATCATTCCACTCGTCTAAAACCCTCTTTGCTTCTTCGCTTTGATCCTCTCCCAAATCTTTGAGCAGCGCTTCCGCTAGAACGTAGTCTCTTTCCGCACGAAGGATCTTATCAATTCCTTCGTGAGTAGTGGCAAGGCTGAGTTGCGCATCTCGAAAGCCTCCGATAGCTAGTTGCAAATGTGCTTCGTGCATGGCTGCAAGGTAGGCTTGAATGTCGGGGCTCAATTGGACTGAACTAACCATTGGTCTGGCTGTTTGATGGCTCTCCGTCCTGCCCGCGCGCCATTCGGCGAGCACTCCTTGGCAATACGCGACAATCGCTTGATTCGACTTATCTGCCTCGATCAGACTTAGGCACCTGGAGTAATAATCATATGGGCGAAGTATTCGGAGGCAATCGCTGTATTTTGCGCTGTATTGCGACTTCCGCTCAAAAGCATACTTCAGAAAGTAAGATCTGACGATGTCGTGCGAAAAGCGAATGATTTCGCCTTCAAGCTCTACGAAGCCAAGCGTGGCCGCTGTACGTAGCCACAGAGCGAGTGTGACCTCGTCAAGACCGGTCAGACAAATCAGCTCTTCTTTTACGAAGATGCGCCCGATATGTGCGGCTGAGCACATGAGCGCTCGGAGGGTTTCGGGCTCCGGTGTCGAGTGCTCTAGACGCTTTTGAATAACGTAGTGAAGCAGGTCCGAGTACTCAGAGGAGCTAATTTCACCAAATGGAACCGTCCTGAGTTCTTCAACAATAAACTTTGCAATATGAAGATGACCGCCGCTGCAGTCATAGAGTAGCCTGACCGTGGCGAGTGGTAGCACCGTTGCGAGCCCCAGCCCCTTTAATACTCTCTCAAAACCTGAACTCGTGCAGTAGTTCAGATTTGTCGCGCTTACTGTAGCAGTAAGCGAATCAATTCGGCTGGCTGTAGCTGGCGAAGTTTTTATGCCAGTGTTCACAATCGATAAGAGGCCTATTCCTTCATTGTCCGAGCTTAGTTTGGCTGGCTCGGGGTCCAGTATCTCCGCGAGCAACTCAAGTGTTTTGGAGTCAAAATATTGAATGTCATCCGCAATCAAAAAAACCCTATGGCGCTTGCTTAATCTTGCAAGCATCGAGGAGAAGTCTCTTGGGACGTCGGAGGATTGCACATCTTTATCTGCACCGCTCCCGCTTGGGAGTAGGCCAACTAGCGTTTTTGCAGTCGTGCGCCCCATGGGAAGGAAATCTTCGGCTAGGCCGCTGAGTAGCTTTGCGCCCCGACCAATTAGCCGACCAATATTCCCAGTTTGCAGTACCGAGCGAATAGGGAAGTAGCTTTCCTCAGCCCGGCCAGCATCTCCTCGCAACCAGATGACGCTGCATCCCGCATCGGCGATTCTCTCAGAGACAGCGAGAGCGAGCGTGGTCTTGCCTGTGCCTGACGGTCCACGGATTACTAGCCGCTTTGCTTGGTCGTGGACAAATCGCTTCGTTAACGAGGGGATTAGCCTGTCGAAACCGAGCACGTCATTCAGGTTGGCCGTCATACCCGTCTAACAATAATTCCGAGTTATGTGCTGAAAAGTAATTAACTCCACAACTTATAATTTAGCCGGCGTTCGCTTGCAATGATCTTGGAGCGTGTCTCGGGCGGCTCTATCTGCGTCCTCGGCCTACTTCCTCAGCACCTTCACCAATTCCCCGTGCACGAATTCATTCCCGCACACCACATGCCCGGTCACCAGCGCATCGCCGGGCGTCTCGATGTCGGTCACCGTGCCACCGGCTTCGCGCACCATGATCATACCGGCGGCGATGTCCCAGGATTGCAAATTGCGCTCCCAATAGCCGTCGAGGCGGCCGGCGGCGACGAAGGCCAGGTCGAGGGAGGCGGCGCCGAAGCGGCGCAGGCCGGCGACGCGGTCCTGGATCGCGGTCATCTCGCGGCGGAATTCCTCGTGGTCGCCGCGGCCGATATGAGGCAGGCCGCAGGCCACCACGCATTCGTTGAGCTGGCGGCGGCCGGCCACCCGCAGGCGCTGGTCGTTGAGGAAGGCGCCCTTGCCGCGTTCGGCGATGTAGAGCTCGTCATTGGCGGGGTTGTAGATCACGCCGGCGATGATCGTGCCCTCGCGGGCGAGGCCGATCGAGATCGCGAATTGCGGGATGCCGTGCAGGAAGTTGGTGGTGCCGTCGAGCGGATCGACGATCCAGGTGTGGCTCTTGTCGGAGCCCTCGCGGGTGCCGCCTTCCTCGCCGATGAAGCCGTAGCCGGGCCTCGCCTTGGCGAGGTCCTGGTAGAGCATCTCCTCGGCGCGCTTGTCGGCGAGCGAGACGAAGTTGGCCGGCCCCTTCAGCGAGACTTGCAGATGCTCGATCTCGCCGAGATCGCGCTTGAGGCTGCGGCCGGCGCGGCGCGCGGCCTTGACCATGACGTTGATAGTTGCGGAATACAGCATGAGCTCTGGTCTTGATCGGGGGAAATGGCGCGAAATCGCGCGTGTTTGAGGGATGGGGTGCCCTGCGAGGGGCTTAAGGTCAAGTCATTTGGTCCCGAGCCATTTCCTGGCGGCGGCCTCGACCTTGGACCGGTCGTCGGCGGGCAGGTCGGAGAACTGCTTGTCGAGCTCCGGATCGCCCTTGCCGGAGGTCTTGGCCACCAGGTGCCATTTGAAACCCTCGACCTTGTCCACGGACGTGCCCATGCCGTTGATCAGCACCCAGGCCAGCCGGTTCTGCGCGATCGCGCTGCCCTGGCGGGAGGCCTTGCGGAGCAGCGCGACAGCGGCGGGCTGGTTCTTCGGCGTTCCGGTGCCGTTGAACAGTGCGATGGCGTATTCGACCTCGGCATCGATATTGTCGGCCAGCGAAGCCGCCTGGAGCAGCCGCACGGCCTTTTCGGGGTCCTTCGGCACGCCGGTGCCTTCCTTGTAGAAGGTCGCGAGCGCGTATTGCGCCTCGGGCAGGCCGGCGTCGGCGGCCTGGCGCAACAGTTCGGCGGAGCGCTTGACGTCCTGCGGCAGGGTCTGACCGTCCAGATAGAGCAGCGCGAGATTATAGGCGGCCTTGGGCTCGCCGAGCTTGGCAGAGGAGGCCATCAGCTTGACCGCCTCAGCCTTGTCGACCGGGCCGCCGCGGCCGGACATGCGCAGCATGGCGAGCGCGAACATCGCCTCGCGGTCGCCGGCATCGGAGGCGCGCTTGTACCATTGCAGCGCCTTGGCGTAGTCGCGGCGGATCCCCATGGCGTTGGAATAGAGCTCGCCCAGCATGGTCATCGCCTTGGCATCGCCGGTCGCGGCGCGGGCGGTGGCGAGATCGAACGCCGTCTTGTACTGGCCGCGCTGATAGGCGCCGAACACCAGATCGACGCCGGGCGCGTCGGTTGCGGGCGCGGGGATCACGGTCGCGGGCAGCGCCGGCTTCGGCGAAGCGGCCGGCTTGGGCGACGCCGAAGGTTTCGGCGCCGGCGCGGCCTCCTTCTTCTTAGCGGGCGGAGGCGGCTTGGGCTTCTGCTTCTCGGCCGGGGGACTCGGCGTCGTCGCCGGCGG
>Ga0307510_10011326_pt1 | contig 10596 bp, 8 predicted proteins | sample 12_EM_MG_FD_207224 | JGI IMG/M metagenome (GOLD analysis project Ga0307510, IMG submission 207224) | Populus trichocarpa ectomycorrhiza microbial communities from riparian zone in the Pacific Northwest, United States - 12_EM | ecosystem: Host-associated > Plants > Roots > Unclassified | place... | reverse complement strand
ATTGATAATAAATGAATTGATTTTTAAAAAACAAAGATGGTAACCATAATTAGAAAAAAAGAAATGCTTGTCAAAAAGGGAAAAAACACGTAGTTGAATTCTAAGATAAATCAATATAATAAATTATATTGTGAGGTCGAGCAAACGTTATGGGACTAGTAAGTTAAGTTTAACATGTCAAAGTGGTGTTTGACAGTGTGGTAAATATTACTTTTCAAAGTGTTTTTTGCTCAAAAATATATTCAAATAATTTTTATTTTATTTTTTGATATTAACACATCAAAACGATATGACAAACATAAAAAAATAATTTTAAGTAATTTTTTTAATAAAACTCTATTTGGAATGCAATTCCAAACAACATCGAAAAAAATAAATATTAGTTAACAAAAAGAGGTCCAAAAAACTAAAACACCTATACAAAAGAATTGAAAGGAAAAATTTAATTATACAAAAGAATAAAAAACAAAAAGAAATAGCAATGATGAGAAAGAGAATCAAATTTTATATAAAAAATCAATAAGATGAAAAGTTAGAATTTTGAATTAAATGGAAAAATTAAATTCACAAAAAAAATTCAAAACAAAAATTAAAATTAAAAAAATAAGGACCAAATACATAATTTATCTCCTATTAATTAAATAATAACCAATATACTCTATGAAAAAAAAAAACTACATTACCTCCGATAAAAACCAACCCAATATAGCACCATTTTCCTCAATTTAATTAACACCATGCTAATCTCAACATAGGTGTGTTATCCAAACTGTGATAGATCCTAAAAAGCACTTTGCTGAGTTGTCTCGCGTGCGCTGTGAGTTAATTAAGCTAAGCTCGGTTGTCTTTTGGCGCTTTGATTTTGGTTAGTTTTTTTTTACTTACTTGAAATATAATTGTCTGAAAACTTATTCATAAAAGACCTGAATCATTAGATTATTAAATCAACTTACCAATAATATTATTATTATTTTTATTCTTAAAGCTAACTTAATCATATTTAATTAGGTTAATTAAGTCACGATCAAGTTAACTAGTAACATAAAGCCGATGTTGAATATGGCTGAAATCATGAATTTTTCAGGTCAATCCATCCGGGTTAAGGTTCAATAATTGTGTTTACGAGAAAGGATTAGTTGAAAACAAGTTGTCAGTGAACAAGGATTACAAAATGAGCTGGAGGGCTGACACGTCATAAATAAAATGGTGAAACGTGTGGGTCATCAATGTTGCATTTCACGCGCTCAATGGGGATTAATTTTACAGTCACAGCCACCACTGCATCTCCAACCAAAAAAACCAAAAAGCGGTCATCGGAAAAGAAATGATCAGGACAGCCACTCTCGTCCCTCCACTCTATAAATGACATTAAGCACTCTCTCTCTCTCTCTCTCTCTCCCCGTTTCTTTTACCTCCATCCACCAAATTCTCCACCACCGTGCCGCGCCATCGAAACCACCTGAAACACTGTAGTGGCCAATAGCACCTGCATAAACAAACGAACTCAAAACAGTCTCTCTCCGACATGAAAAACCATCATCAATCACGGCGGCACGACCAAACATAACTAATGCAGCTGCATATGCTCGGATCTGGTGTGCTGGGGTTGCATAAGTTAATTTTTTTTTATGCAATCATGGGTATTGATAAAAATAAATAATTTTTTTATAATTAATCCATCTCAATGAAAATATGAATCAACTGAGAAGTAGAGTATTTTTTTTTACCGTGCATTCGGTTTTATTTCAGATCTTTTTTTACATTCTTCCATATAAATATGAGCGACGAGGTAGTTTGATCCGTGATTTGACAAATTCTAATATAAATTAGACCGAGTCAAACCAAAGTTTTTTTATAAATAAAACAATAGATCTTAATTCATAGAAGAATCCAAACCCTAAACCAAACTAAATCCAACAACTATGCTGTTAATTAACAAATATGTTGTCAACCAATCACTACTGATTCATTTTTCAATGACCTTTGGTGGAGGGATTTTGTCTTTTTTTTTTAATATATAATAATAAGTATTAGACCATCTTATATATACTTCGATTAATTCTTAAGATTATAAAGTTGACGACTAGATAAGTTTCTAATGACTCTAAGATTTGTGGCACTCAAATTGGTAATTTCTGAAAAACAAACTCAAAATCTGACTAGTTGAGTTGAATCTCTTAAAATTATTTCGTCTCTATTTTTAATTTTAGAGAATCATACTTTTATTTTTATGTTTTATATTATAAAATATTGTATCATCTAATAAAAACAGAAATTAACTCTTTATCTAATATATATTTTACACATAAAATCGTTGTAGTTATCAACTAGATTAGTTGATAGCATTATGTTGCTATCAAGAAATTTTTATTAGTTTCTTAACTTTGTCAATGTGCTTTTGTAGAAGTGAAAAGTTTTTTAATTATGCATTTAAAATTTAATTTATATGTCCTCTAAAATATAATTTAACGATTATATAAGTAAATAAATGTAAAAAGAGATTTTAATAAATAAAAAACAAATATAAATATAAATATTTGATTTAAAACAGACTCGATGATTGCTTAATACTTATTTTGACATAAAATAAAATTTCAAGATTTTATGTTTATTTTTAAATATTGAAATGATGATATAATTTAAATTAAATACTAAGTTTTATTTTTAAATTTATTTTTAATTTTAATATATAAAAATGATTTAAAAAAGAAAAAGACGAATCATCGTACCAAACAATCAATTTGACATTGTTTATTTCTTTTTAGGAGGTATGAAAGGAAATTTACAAGTTTTACCCAAACTAAAATAAAATCTTACCTTACCCCTTTAAAGCAAAGAAAAGGTAAGATCCTAAAAACAAACGGGGCCAATTCAGTAACGTGCAAAATTATCGTTGGCCTTCCTCCCCATTCTCTAGCAATTCTCTCTCCATTTCCAATTCTTAAGGCATTCCTTTTCCCTCGCCTCGCCTCGCCTCGCCGGTCCATTTTTCCCGGGAAATCCCGACATCGCGAGAACTTTACCGGAAAATATTAAAAAAGAAAACTAATTTCCTCTTATCGTGATTATTCCCTGAATTATCAAAATATATCCGGATTTTGATTCTGAATACTGTTATTATTGGCGGTGAAGATGGCAAGTCAAGGAAGTTCGTCGAGGAAAAGTATGTCGTATTCGTCGTTCCAGGGAAGAAAAAAGGCTAATGAGAATGGAGGAGGAGGTCTTGATGGTTCTAGGAGATCTCTCACCTCTTCCCGCTCTATGTATGTTCGCTCTGAGTTTTTGTTTTTATTTATTTATATGTTTGATTCTGAAAACCACTTTTATTTCTATTTCTTAATTTAATAATTAGAGCAATGAAGGAAAAAATCAATGAGTTTGGAGTATTTTAAATATCGATTTTTACATGTAATTTACGGCTTTTTTGTAGAGATTACTTGGCCGTAATAAATTGTGGGATACGAAGAGAAGAGCTTTGAATTGTATTGTGGCTGTTGCTTGCAATTGTGAGCTATTGAAATGATTCAATGAATATTAGTTTGGTTAACGAGGAAAACAATCTGTGTTTGAATGGTGGAGAGGAGAGTCCTAGTAGGATGAATTTGGATTTTAGGTTCGTTCTTGTTGCCGTGTTTGGTAATGGATCTATTCCTTTCTCAGCAAATAAAAAGGAAGAAGAAAATTTGTGAATCAATGACAGTGAATAGATTGATTGAGTTGCAGAATGTGATCATGAGGAATTCTTTTATATCCTATCATTATTATTCATGCTTCTCCCACTTCTCCCGAATACAGTAATGAGATGCTTGAGCTTAGTAAATCACGAAACTCTGGGCGTGGCTTTGGCCTCATGTTTAGGTAATCAGTCTCTCGGGCTACTTCATCACTGGATGCATTTTAGGAGACATAATAGTGATATCGGATTATGTAGATAGATAGATTGGCATGCTGCTCACATGACAAATATCTATATTCACCAGAAGGTCCGGCAACAATGATTGTTACATCACCATTAATGTAACCTTTCATTTATAACTGCATCTGAAACAGGGGACTAACTGGAGAGCGCACAGTAAAACGTTTGCGTCTGTCAAAGGCCCTGACAGTACCAGAAAGCACAAGCATTTATCAAGCTTGCTGTCGGATGGCTGCTCATAGAGTTGATGCCTTATTGCTAACTGACTCTAATTCGTTACTTTGTGGAATCCTTACAGATAAGGTATGACTAAAATTTTATGTTGTCAGGACAAAAGAAACTAGTGGAAGGAATTTTCCTCTTGCTGCCTTTAACATAATGTGGACCTATTTTTGTCTTATTTCCTCTTTCTGTAGGATTTAGTTTCAAGAGTAATTGCTTGTGAGCTTAATCTTGAGGAAACACCCGTTTCTAAAGTTATGACCAGGAACCCTGTTTTCGTTCTTTCTGAAACTCTTGCCGTGGAAGCTCTCCAGAAGATGGTTCAAGGTTTGTTTATTGAGATGCATGTCAACCCTGCAACCCTGTTACATCTCACCATTTGGATATGGTCCTGATATTAATAATCAACAGGAAAATTCAGACATTTACCTGTTGTTGAGAATGGAGAGGTTATTGCCTTACTGGATATAGCAAAGTGTTTATATGATGCCATAGCTCGTATGGAAAGGGCAGCAGAAAAAGGAAAAGCCATTGCTGCAGCTGTTGAAGGTGTTGAAAAAAATTGGGGGACATCCATATCTGGTTAGTGGAAAGTGTTCTTTTGAATAACCTTTGTGACTACTTGTCCTTCCGGCTACTTTGTTACTACATAATGCAGTGTAGAATTAATTCCTTACTTTTCTTCATGCTTTTGTTTTATTTTTATTTTTATTTTTTTGGTTCACACACAGGAACCAATACGTTCATTGAGACACTTCGAGAGCGGATCTTTAGGCCTGCTATATCTACGATAATTCCAGAGAATTCAAAGTAGGTAATAATTTGTCTTCTTGAGTGTTTATCTTGGATATTCTACTTCTACCACTGTTTGCTTAGAGGATTTGTGGACAAAACGGACTGCAAGTTGTTTAATTTGATATGTTGTTGCATCTTTCAGGATTGTAACTGTATCACCGACAGAGACTGTTCTGGAAGTTACAAAGACGATGCTCGAATCTTCATCAAGCTGTGCAGTAGTGACAGTGGATGGAAAACCCCGAGGAATTTTTACGTGGGTTTATTTTTAAATTGCATCTAACAAGCAAGTGAATAGAGTTAAAACTGCATTGGTTATCTGCGTTTGCATCTAAATCTTATAGCAGGAAGTTTTTGTTATGCTGTTATTATTGATACACCTTTTTTTTTTATTCTCAGTTCAAAGGATATCCTGATGCGAGTAATAACACAAAATCTTTCTCTAGATTCAACTCTTGTGGAGAAGGTATCTTTCTCCTTCAGACAGCGTAGTATGCTTTTGAGGGATTTCATCAAAAGAAAATTGTACATGTCCTGTATCCTCCTATTTGCAATGATATAGAATCTGCTAACACCATGGAGAATGTGTATATCTACCCTCTAAGAAAGCCATTATCCAATTATGTTTTCAAGTTGATCTCATAGTGAGAATTTAGGAAAGATTTTACCTATTTAGCATATTTTAAATGAAGCAGTGACTAGCAAAACTTAGACTTGGACCCTTAACATAGAAGAATATTTCCCTCTGATAAATGGAAGAAAGTGGTTACGTCAGCCATCTTTGAATTTTTCTACAGGTCATGACTCCCAATCCAGAATGTGCAACGATTGATACACCAATTGTTGATGCTCTGCACACCATGCATGATGGGAAATTTTTGCACCTTCCTGTGCTAGACAGAGGTGCCATCCTCGTAGATAAAGTGTGAAATGCTTTTTAGCCAGTCATTTTGGTTTCTGATGACCTTGGATGGTTGGATGCAGATGGGAACATAGTTGCTGTCATTGATGTAATTCATATCACTCACGCTGCAGTGGCCACAGTAAGCCAAGTCTGTTTCTTTCTTGGACTATGTAGTGCTTTACAATGTTCCCTTTGCAAGTTTTATTGACCTGGAACGAGTTCTTATTTCTTTGGATTAAAAAACACTAAACGACACAGTGTTTTTACTATACATCACGCTACTATAGCCCCTCTCACAATTTACTATGGATTGCTGCAGTGAATTTTCTTTTTTGTTTTGATCATCAGGATTTTTTTATCCTCGATTGAATCTTTTTGTGGCCAAATTAATGGCTGATTGCTTCTGATTTGTTAAAAAAGGGTAAGATTGAAAGACAAAGGGAAAATAAGTGGCAATTTAAAAGTTTGTATGAAAAGTTTAGTTTGGTCCTGTGTTCCAATTTCTGAACTTTCTATCCTTTTAGTTTTTGAAAATTCAATTTTGCTTCAAAGCTTTATTTTTTATTTTTATTTTTTAGTCTTTGTTTTGAGAGAAAAGAGATAGAGTCGCCAGATTTCAATTGAAGAGTTTTCAATTGAAGAGTGAGAAAGTCGTGGTTGACACCGATTCCGACAACGAAAAAGATTAATCTTGGTGTTAATGAGTTATATTTGATGAGGGGAGTTTCACCTAATTGTTATTTGTCATTTCCCTTACTTGAAATGGTAGATCTGACCTTAGAAAATCTTTTAATTTGGGTTGATTTTGAGATTTTTATGTTTTTTTGACTAGTTTTTGGTTTATTTGAGGCCATGCATGGCTTTATCAAGGTCTTTAGGGTGTTTTCTAGGTGATTTGGGTAAAAAAATAAGTTGAAAAATGAATTTCTGAGCATAAAATACTCATGGCCCGACTTTTCATTGACCCCCCAATCGTCGGTTTCTAGACTAGTAGCGACGCGTCTTCTACGTTGTTTTTTTAATTAACCCTTTAATATAAAAAAATAAGAGGCCTGACTCGTGGACCAAGCCTCTTTTGAATGGGCTGGGCGCGCAGGCCCACACGTGCATAACCTGTGTTTTGCCCCTAAATTTTAATCTTTATTCCCATTTAAATAGATTCATAAAAAATGATTTGAAGTTTTTTTATTGGATACCATTGAAATTCCATTTTTTTTTTATGAAATCATAGTTTATTTTTAATGATATTACTGAGTGTTTTTTTTTTCCCTTCGTTTATGATATTTTTAGATTTTATTTGATCGTTATATATTTTTTTGTTTGTTGTTTGATTAAATATTGTTTGATCTTTTTTTTCCATGAAATTTTACAACATTATTTTTTATAACATTAGTGGGTGATTGTTTTTGCAGCTCTTCACGATGATTTTGACTCACAATAAAAAAAAATCTTGGTTCACAATAAAAAATTTTCTTGCTGCTACATAAAATATGTTGCTAATGGCTACACTTTTTTTTGGCTGATTTTTTTTTATCCAACCCATGGTGGAGTGCAGGACAATAGACGAGTAATAGCTGTAATATGTTAGATTTAAAAAAATAAGTATTCTTAAAAATTCCTCATATATCCGTTTCCAGCTTGTATTCGATGTATGTTGTGTTTAAATAATTAGGTGGCATGCATGTGGTATTTTATTTTCCCCATAAAGTGTAAATTTATATTGTTGGTTGGTCTTGAGGAGAATATATGATGCTATGGTTATTTCTGAGAAGAACAAAAGCATTCATGTGCCCTTCATTAATCAGGTCGGGAGCGCTGCTGCAGCAAATAATGAGACTGCAAACACAATGATGCAGAAGTTTTGGGACTCTGCCATGGCTTTGAGTCCTAATGGTGACGATGAGGAGGCGCGGAGGTTAGATGTTTTGGTGTTAATATTATGCTAGCATTTCGATTTCATCTATTTGGTTTACTTACATGTAGTTGATGACATGCCAGTGAAGGTTCCTTGAAATTGGCTTCCGAAGGAACAGAGGCTGGGAGATCGCTTCTCTATCCATCATCAGTGTATCCAAATGTATTTTCTTTTAAAATTGAAGACAAAAGGGGGCGAATGCACAGATTTACTTGTGGTAGGATATTTGTTTTGCTTTTTATACTAGGCTTTTTAAGATGGTCATGAATTTGGTTTTCCCCACTGCATCAGGCATGCATGTAGCTTATAGAATTTGCATTTCATTGCAAGTTACTGCCAGGTGACTTGCTTTAGAGAGTACAAACATATATTTGTTATACTCGTGAAGTTAGGCTTCTTTGGCATAGGAGACGTGAATGGCTGAATGCTGTGAAATGCTGGGCTCACTTAACGAAAATACAGTTCACATATAAAAGGTAGCTGACTTTGTTTATGGCTTTCTTTTGAGGTAGAGACCCGGAATCTGACTGATATAATAACTTCAATCCTTCAGAGGCTAGGGGATGACATTAACTGTAACAACTTACCTCAAATTCTGGTATGTTTTATGGACTTCATACTATGGTCAATAGCCTGAATTAGTTATTTTCCTTCTCTTGATTTCATACTAACTTGAAGTTGCATTCCAAAGTATGAAGATGAAGACCATGACAAAGTTGTTCTGGCATCAGATAGTGATCTCATCACAGCTGTAGAGCATGCCAGATCAGCTGGTTTGAAGGTATTTTCAAATGTCTGCTTGTCATTGATGTTTTTCTATAGAAAAGTGGGATAAATTAGTTAAATTAAGGGACAAAATTACCTGGAGAATGGGCTATTGGTGGCAGTGACACTGCTATCTATAAACTGTGAGATTAGTTCTCTGTGGATCATCCTCTTGACATGACAGGCTCTATGAAGTTACTATTTTCCAATCTAAGTTCTATACAAACATTGTTACGTATCCAAAAAAAAAAAAGAAAAAAGGCGCAACCTGAATAACACTTAAAAAACCAAATGCAGCAGTCACCTACTCACCTTGCGGTAGAATATTATATTATTTTGGATATGCTTATATTGGATCCTAGATGAAAAAGAGGAAGGGATTTTTTGGGCCGGTGGATGCACACACTCTCTCCCCACACAGCTACTAGGCTGCCTTCATTAATTTCTTTTCTTCTTAGGTTAAATTTGGTATGGAATTAAAAATTTGAAGAGAAAATGTTAAGGGGGTAAGATTTAAGAGTGAAGCGTTAAGGATGTAAAAAATTTGTTGATGAGTGAAATGTTAAAGGAGTTTGGTATGTGTTTGGTATGAGTGTTATACCTTGAATTAAATTATATTAGAAAAATAAATATACATAAATTGATGGGTCCTGAATGCTGCATTAAGATAAATAGGGAAACTTTTGATGCTAAATTAAAAAAATCAGAGGGGAAGCAGAAAAACCAAAAGTTTTCCTCCTTAAACGGTTTTTTTACTTCCCAACTTGAAAGGTAACCCTTACCCTTCCAAATTTTGCGTACCAAACAAGGGGGAAGGGGGGTGAAAAATTACAAGGGTAACTTTTCATCTGCCTTCCTTTCATACCAAACACAACCTATTTGATAACTTAAATGTATTCCTAACCTACAATAAGAATAAGCTTGCCCCTTTTTAATCCTATGAAAGGTAAGTTTCCTTTTGTTTTAGGTAAAAATATAAAATTTTATGAAGTGCTAGTAAAACCACATTCCATTCCCTTTTATCCTTGTAATTAAGAATGGTTTATCCTGATTTTGATTTGCATGTGTAAATTGAATGTTCGCTTTTATCTCTTTTAGAAGCCTTGATCTTTCCCAGATTTTGGATTTTTTTTTAGAAAGAGCCTTGAATGTTTGCTTTAAAGGTGTTGTTCTGTTTGTTACCAATATAAAACAGAAACCCTAACTATAATGGAAACAGCCCTCAGGAATCATGATGAGTTTCTGTTTTGCTGTAGCAATTTTTATTTCTGAAAGGATATGTTAAGCTCGGCATTCTTAATTTCTTTGATGAACTCTGCAGAGTCTGAGGTTGCACTTAGATTGCTCAGGAAAAGGTGGAAGGAAGGGTTCTCGTTCAGAAGGTTTCGATTATGGTGAAGCAGATGCACGGGCATCTGCATACAGTACTCTTGCCGCAGGCGCTGCTCTAGTTGCTGGGGTAGGCGTATTAGCATACCTGAAGAGGTCTGGTTACTGATGCTTCTAGAAGTAACGAGCTCATTCAATCTTTAACATCTTCTGATCTAAAAGGCCAAACAGGCATTGATTGCAACGGGATTTTCCTTTGATTGATGTTTTGTAGAATAATACAAGTATACAAGAAAATCACATTCTTGGTTCTGGTTATCGTGTAACTTCGCCTGTATCACTGCCACTTCTGTGTATTCTTTCATGGAGATTTTTGTGTACAGAAAATACAGCGATCATCTTGCTTTCACCCAACGAAATATATTTATAAATCACCCGCTTGTGAAACAATCAACTATCCATAACAGAATAACCGTTTCTTTAAAAACCCACATTTTGGCGCCACTTCCTCAAAAACTCTTCTCATCACACAAATTCTCTCTCTCTCTCTCTCTCTCTCACAATCTTGAAGGAAGCCCAAAGAAGGTATCAACAATGGCTGGCAAAGATCAGATCTTACGCAATCTCCCCAAACATCCAATCTTGAAGCTCAAACCACAAAGAATATTATAGATCAGATTGATGAATTAATCAACAGAGAAGAAGATACATAAGAGTCAAAGATGGATGATTATGAGGAGCACTCTCCAA
>Ga0307510_10011325_pt1 | contig 10596 bp, 9 predicted proteins | sample 12_EM_MG_FD_207224 | JGI IMG/M metagenome (GOLD analysis project Ga0307510, IMG submission 207224) | Populus trichocarpa ectomycorrhiza microbial communities from riparian zone in the Pacific Northwest, United States - 12_EM | ecosystem: Host-associated > Plants > Roots > Unclassified | place... | reverse complement strand
TATTAATATGATATTAAGACATTGTCAATGTGTTTTTCAAGAAAAAAAAGAAATTCAATCGTGTAGGATTAACCCGATGTGAACCGTTCATCTTTGCAAGTCCAAAAACAATCTAAATAAAAAAAATATAGTTTGATTAATATATTTTTTAAAAATAAATATTGAAACAACAATATATTGGATAAACCCAGTTAACATGTAAAATTCATGACCCGAGTCATAAGACCATGATAAACTCGTACAAAAAAAAAAAAATATATATTGAAGCTCGATTCTCAATCAACCTAATATTGAGAAATGAAATTTAAAAAAAATCAATTAAAAAATGACAAAAAAAAATACTCGAGTCAACTCATGTTAACTTACCAAACTTGGATAATAAAACTGAGATAACCTAATAGAAAGGAAATCAAAATAAATTATGAAGCTCAATTCCTAATCAATCAAATGTTAAATAACAAAATTAAAAAAAACTAATTAAGAAATGACAAAAAAAAAATCTTAGTCAACCTTGATTAACTTGCCAAACCTTTAACTTGAGTCATGAGACTGTGATAACCTCATAAAAGACAAATCAAAATAAATTATGAAAGTTAATCCCCAATCAACTCAAATGTTGAAAGATGAAATTGAAAAAAAATCAATAAAAAAGGACAAAAAACCCAAGTCAACCGAGTTAACCTGCAAAACCCATAATCTGAGTCATGAGATCATGATAATCTCATAGAAAACAAATTGAAACAAATTATAAAATTTATTTCCCAGTAAACCCAAACATTTAAGGATAAAATTGAAAGAAAAAATACATTACACAAAAGGATAAAAAAAACTTGAGTTAGAGTTAACTTGCAAAATCTATGACTGGGTTATGAAACTGGGATATCCTCAAAGATAGCAAACCAAGAAAAACTATAAAGCTCAATTCATGATAAATGCAATTTTAAAGGATGAAAATAAAAAATAAAATCAATTAAAAAAAATGACAAAAAAACCCAAGTCAACTTGCAAAATCCGTAATTTGAGTCATGAGAACCTCATGAAAGCAAATTAAAATAAATTATGAAGTTTAATCCCCAATCAACTCAGATATTGAAAGATAAAATTAAAAAAAATTAATTATACAAAAGAATAAAAAAACCTTGAGTTAGCCGAGTTAACTTGCAAATCTCATGACTAGATCATGAAACCGAGATATCCTCAAAGATAGCGAATCAAGATAAATTATAAAACTCAATTTCTGATAAATACAATGTTAAAGGATGAAAATAAAAAATAAAATAAAAAAAATAAAAGAAAAGAAAAGGTTCCAATGAAAAATGCTTTCTTAAATTCTAATTAAAACTCGTAATGGACTAATTAAGTAAAATAATACTATTTTATTTTTTACACCAAATCTAACTCCAAGGTCAGAGACAATTATACGAACACCATATTTTGTGCCAAAATAAGATCTGAGATGTTTCCCATGAACTACAAAAGGAGGTACTCTTTTACAAAATCCAGCCGAGATGTTACCATTGATGAGTCAGAGTCCTTCCAGTTCAAAAAACGAACCAGAGTTCTTCTGAATAATTACCCAGAAAGCCTCTGACTTCCGCTTCAGTCCAGCGGACGACATGGGGCTGGTAGAAATTCTAGGTTCAACCCATGGTTATGGACCTGAAACCAACGGGGATAACATGAAAAGGAGACTTGAACCAGACAGCAATGGTGGTGATTTGTACGTGTAACAGCTAGCTAGGCTTCAAAAACACAGCAGCGTTAGCATGGGAATTCAAACTAGCACTGGAAATTGGACTCACACATGCTTTATAGCCTACAAGAGTCAGCAGAGTCATGGTTTCAGAAAACCTCCACTAGAGATCCCAAATCAACTCATCTTGGATAGGACAATTCGTAGATTCCGATTTCATCGTGTCCTCGTAAGCTAGCACTTTGAACACATCAACCCATTTATCAATTTTCCCATGAAAATATCTTCTCTTCATTGAAATCCCATATAACATTGACACTCTGTTTATAAACTTCTTGTCATATGACATTGACAGGACAACTTGAGGGAAAAAAGTGGAAGGTTATGGTTATGGGATTTGTAGTTTGGAGGTTTAAATGGCAAGAAATAATGTCAAAACAAGTTAATAGCTCGGGAGAGCTGACAATGGTGGTACGAATCGAAATCAATTTACACTACTCTCTGAAACCAGAAAGCTCCTGGCTTTAGCTACAATGATCAAAAAGACGAGGTGGGATTGTGATGTTCTAGGCTCCAATCATGACATGCCGAAGAGGTACAGGGACCCTTGATCATGGAACAGGATCAATTTCTTCATGAACCAACTTCTTCGATTTGTCTACAAAAACATCTTCTTTGCAGATATCTAAAATCTTAGTTTTCTACAGCCTATACTGCAATTTAAATACCACCCAACAGTGCCGGCAAGTGGTTTACTGGTCTTGTCTCTCCATCCACTTCGTAATAGTCTAGCAATTAAACAAACAAAAGTCGAAAAAAATATTTGGCATGCAAAAACAGTATGCAAGTTCAAGCCCCAAGAGTTTCCATTTCATGCGGAAAAAAAAATTGTTTAAGGGTAGAATCATCACTGAATTCTTTTTTTTTTTTATTATAAAAAAACCCTTTGATTTGATCCAAAGTGCATTGGATAAAAGGCATCTTTGATCGGTAGATATTCGTCAACTCTTCGTGAAGATGATGGATCATGACCTTTATCTTATTTTGATTAGATGTTTTGTTCTTATTTTTAATGGTGTTTATAAATTTTAGCATAAGTATTTATGATAAATAATTCTTACATATTAAGTACCATAAACTTAAGTGTCATGGTCACTTCTACTTTTTATCCATAAATTAAATATAATTATTTATTTCAAAATAAAAATTAGAAGTAATTATGCTAATAACATATCATAAAACTATATATTTAAAAGTAAATAATATAAATAAAATAAGTGTAAATAAAATAAATAAAAACAATATAAATTAAAGAAATAAAAAGATAACATTATTATTTTATAACATTTGTAAATATAGTTGGATAAACCCAACATCTCAACCATATTCTTATTTATAATTTAATATTTATTAATACTTGTAAGCTAGGAAGTTATAAAAAAAATATAAAAGGTATTTAAAGGTATGACAATAGTTATTTTTTAAAATAATTTTTATTTGGAAATATATTAATTTTTTTTAAATTATTTTTAATATTAGTACATTAAAACAATAAAAAAATATAAAAAAATTCAATTGAAATAAAAAAATAAAAAAATTCAATTTTTTTTTAAATATTTTTAAAACAAAATAAACGTGCTGGAAAATGAGATTTGAAATAAAGAATGAATATAAAGATGATAAAGATAAAATAGTTTCTTCCCCTTCAATTACAGACAAAACAAAGATGAAAAAGAAAACAAAAATCATCATGACACATGCTTTACATGACTTTCCCGCAAAAAAAGACCCTCTCCTCTCCTCTCCTCCCCCACCCCCACTCTCTCAATACAATCAGGCCATTTTATTATTTATTATTATTCTCTCTGCCACCGACGCCAACACCAACAGTTTCTTCTCCTTCTCTGATCGAGTCGAATCAAATCAGGTTCTTTTTTTATATTTCCCTAACCATTCAAATGACTTCTTATTTTAATTGTATTTTTACAATTCAAAATCTAGGGTTTTTTTGTTGCCTATTTTGGGCTGTAAATCAGATTTGTTGTAACTGATCTTTTCATTCTTCATCATTTTTTAACGTTTCTGTTTAATTAAAAACGGGGTTCTTAATTTCTTATCAATCAAATTGCCATGGTGCTGAAAACTGAAAAAGTTACCTGAATTGAGTTAATATATAACGATTTTTTTTTGTGCTTTAGTTTTTTGTTCTTCTGCTTCGAATTATTTTCTGATTGCTGATTATTTGTTTTTCTGCAGGTTTTTCTGGGGGGGGGGGGTTTGTAGTTTGGTAATATAATCTATTGGTTTCTTGACAGAGTTTTAAGCTAATTGAGCCACTTGATGGTTTTGTTCTTTGCGGTTTAGTTTGAAGCTGTGATTATTGCTGGGAAAGAGGCATGTTAAGCCAGTTCGTATGAATTTTTGGGAGGTGGGTTTTTGTGGAGAGGCTGTTTTTCGTCACAAATGGGTGCCAGTTATTTAGCGATTTCAGCAGTGTGTACGGTTTTGAGTTTTTCGGTTCTAACAGAAGTGTCGTTACATATATTGAGATCAGATGGTTTGATTGTTGAGAATCTTACCAACTTTGAGAATGCCAACCATGCACTTGAGCTTCTGTTTGGTTCATATGCCACCATTGCATTGGTGGTGAATTTTGTATTCAATGTATTTATACTACTCAATCTTTGTCTTAAGGTGAGTTTTTTTTTCTTAATTTTGCCAAATGTTTTCTGGTTTATAACTGCTCATTTATGAATATTTATGTGCAGAGGTTTATGTAGTGAGTTGAGCAATCTGTTTAAGAGGATCTCAATTAGGATTTAAGTCATGACACAAAAATATGGTGAAATATGTTTTTTCGAGATTTATACTATCATTCTCTGCAGTTTGCATGCTAGCCAGGCATTTATTGCTTGTCTAAATACCGTGTCTTAAGGAATGGGGCTACTGCTTTAGAAAAGAATTTACCACATAAATTCCTGCCTGACAGGAATGGGACACCATCTTGTTGTTGTGGGGGCTTCTATGCAGAATGATCAATTATTGTGGGCATAGGATGTTTTCTTTTAGTCTCTTCATGATATGTTTCTTAGGGAATTTTAGGAGAGTTCTCAAAAGGGGATATGTCACAGGCAGCCCTTCTGATTTGGTTCTCTTTACTTGCACTGCATGAAACATATTCTCTCTGTATTTTCTCACTTAATTCTTTTCCAGTAAAAGATTCTTCCTTCTTTGAAAAAAAGAGAGCATAGATGAGATGGTTTTTATACTAAGTTAATGCTACTGGAATTAGGAAAATATGTTCTTGGAACCTGCAGCATTGTTTGGGCTAAATAGTTCAAATGGAATTGGGGCTCAGATTCCCAGTTGGTTATCATATTGATAAGCTTACTTTCCTTCATAGATATTGCTTTGAGGGTTCTGATTTTGTTGTTGAACTTGCAGACTATTTTCTTTGGAGAGTTGTATCCTTCTGAAACTCAAAAGCTAGTGGAACGTCTCATTAATTATGCTATTTACAAGGTAAATATCCTTACCAAGTGACTGGTTGGAAAGCATTTGACTTTTATTCTTTATTATTTACTGTAGTACTTGATAGGCCACTTCATTTAAGCTACTGTATTAGTTCTGTTGCACATTGAGTTTTTTAAAAGTCTGTCTTGGGACAGCAATCAGGTTTTATTAAATGAGCAACTATAATGAGAAAGAAGGCTACTTATGACAAGTAAAATCACCTTTGAGTGTTTGTTCAACCTTCTTCCTGTTTTTTTCATAATTTTTGCACCACCAATTTCTCAGAGCAAATAATATCTAGCAATGGTGTTTTTTTTTCTTTTCCTTTTGTATCTTTTAGACCTGTTGTTTTGCAATCTGCTTGTCCAGATATAGTATTGGTTATCAGGCTGGTAAATATTTTGAATCTGGATAAGTATTAGTTTCCATGACGATGATTTGATTGTTGGATTGGAATTGGGTATCTTTGAATGAAGTTTGATAAGGCTAGTTATTCTGTTGGAACTCTATGTTTGTAGTTCTGTAATTGTTGTGTTTTCTTATGTGATGAATATTGCACAGGGAACACTTTTACCACTGGTTATTCCTCCAACAATTTCTCAAATAGGTCTCTGGTCAATTTGGCTGACTGGACTATGTTCTTTAAAGGTTAGTGGCACTGTTTTCTTATGATAAAAATCTGTTGTTTTAATTTTATTATAGAAATGATAAGATTTCTGGTAGTTTGCATGGTTTTACAGATGTTTCAAGCATTAGCTAGAGATCGACTTGAACGTTTGAATGCATCTCCTTCTGCAACGCCATGGACATATTTTCGTGCCTATTCAATGTTGTTGCTGGTCCTCTCTGTTGACCTTTTCTGGTAATCTTTGGTAACCCAATGTTTTATTGATAAATATGATTTAGGAAATGCACTTGGTGCCCTTCTTTGTATGATATTGGCAATAAAGCTCAATGAGAACCCAATTTCATTACTGTTTGAAATATCTGCAATGGGTAGTACAATTTGACTTTTGGTAAAAGCTATAAAAATAATGTACAATCGTATATCAGACACCATGTTGGAAGTAGAAGACCTGAGCATAGCAGCAACTTGTTTTGATTTATAGAGAACAATTTTCTTTGTCATTGTGCATATGAAATTAGTTTTTCTTTTATTGGTGCTAAGTTTGTGATGGTGGAAATGGTTGGGGTAGTTTTGGAGGAGCAGTGGCTGGGCTTGGTCATGATGGTTGCCTAACTGAGACAGGTGGATTAGGTTACTTAGTTTCTTTGTTTGCCATAAACATCCTGTTCCTACGTTCTGAGTGGTGGCCCATGAGGTGCTGCTTCTCTATCAGAAACATTGTATCTTTGTGAAATAACAGGTCTAAATGGGGAAGGAGATGCTATACTAATTCTCATGATTTTTCACATGGTTGCATATGAAGGAATTATTTAGCCTGCTCTCTCTCTGTCCGTCTGTCTGTCTCTCTCTCTCTTTTCTGTTTATCTCTGACTCTGTTAATTTTTATCCTGACAGGCACTTTTTTTCTGTATCATCTTGGTGTTTGCAGGATACATATGTGTTATGTAATATACAGAAGCACAGGTTCATCCATGTTTCTGTTGTTGTTCTTTGAGCCTTTCAGTATTGCTTTTGAGACCATGCAAGTAATGTCTCTGGAAAACTTCTTTTCTAGTTTTATACAGAAATTGTAAATATGTTACGTAGATTTTAGTCTTAGTGAGACACATAGCACTTGTTGACTAGGTTATATTCTCTGTAGGCTATGCTGGTTCATGGATTTCAGTTGCTTGAGATTTGGCTCCATCATTCGACTGGGAATAGTGCAAATTGCCAAAGATTCAAGTTTTTTGATGCAATAAGAGCAGGTACTTCCTGAACTTTTATTCTGCTATATGAATGCCAGTATCCTAGATTGTATCAGGTGATAGGCAACAGTTTTGTGATATGTACAGTATATTATAGAGTGTATGTGTTAAGGCAATTTACCTTGGAGATCAGACACAAAGTCAAGATGCTGCTTGAACAAAGTCAATTTCCAAACTGCAAAGATATATTTTTCAACTGAAACATCCAATGGATATGTTAGGAATTTAAAACAGTGAACATAATTAAAGTATTTGTTCTGCTCACTCAAAAAGATTAAGCACTGCTCAACTGCATAAAGTTTGTAGGTGCTATAGCAATGTTTGTGAATGTGAAGGACTAGTACTAGTGGTAGAAATAGAACTTGAGAGAGGAGGGTGGGGATGCATTTTCTCTGCACTTGACACTCTACAAGAACTTGTTGTCGTGTTAAAGACTTTTGTCCTTTAGTAACTGAGATCACATGGATGTGTGTGTAATTATTATGTTATATGTGCTTGTGTGTGCATAAATGGAAAGTTCTAAATAGTGTAATGGATAGTGTATGTGTATGACTAGTCAACAATTACTTTCATCAAAAGTTGTTGAAGGGCCAAAATTGGTCAACTAACTTACAGATCTTAATTGAAAACGACCAGGCACATTTTTTTGTGCTTAGCTCTTCAACTGAAAACTGAAAGTGGGCTTGTTTTTCTCTTAGACTGCATGTAGATCAATTCCCTTTGCTGTACATTAGAAAAGTGCTTCTCCCACGGTCTTCACATTGTCTTTAAGGGCAGTTTCAATATAATTTTAAAAATGCTGTTCGGTGGTCCTAGTTTATTTATGTCACTTTGTTCCACTTTACCACACTTCTAGTGGATTTAATGTGATGATATTTTCCTGATTAAGGAGTGTGGTTGCAGGTTCATTGTTGGAGTGGAAAGGCATTCTTATCCGGGATTTGGGCTTTTCGCTAGACATGGCAGCCTTGTTAATGGCACTTGGTCATTATGTGCATATTTGGTGGCTCCATGGTGTGGCACTTCATCTTGTGGATGTGGTCCTCTTTTTTAATATACGTGTAAATATTTTGTTCTACTTTCTTTTTGGAACTATTTAACATAAATGAGTTTGTTTATTTTGACACACTGATTTGATGTCCTTTATATTAAATGATTCTGGTAATTTGAGCAGGCTTTGCTAAGCGCTATCATAAAGCGTATAAAAGGATTTATCAAGCTTAGAATGGCTTTAGATGCCCTTCATGCAGCACTTTCTGATGCAACATCTGAAGAGCTACGAGCATACGATGATGAATGTGCTATCTGTAGGGTATGGTTGTCTCATATCTTGCTCTCTTTTTTTTCATTGGAACTGTAAGTGTCTAATGAATTGGGGTAATGACAGGAACCTATGGCCAAGGCCAAAAGGCTACTTTGCAGTCACCTTTTTCATCTTGCTTGCTTGAGATCTTGGTACAACTTCGTAACTTATTGCTTTTGAGCAATTTTATTTGGCTATTTCTATGCTTAATAAATGTTGAATATTGCTCAATATTACCAGGTTGGATCAGGGATTAAATGAGATATACTCATGTCCCACTTGTCGGAAGCCACTTTTTTTAGGCAGGCCTGAAAATGAAGCAAATACTCATACTGGAGAAGTTCTGGCTGATGAGCAGCTTGCTCATCAAATAAATGAAGGATTTGATCGGCAAAACACTCCAGGTCGTGCACTGCTCGATGGGGCATTCCCTACCCAGATTCAGAACTCTACAGAGAGCAGTCCTTGGAGGTTCGGCCCCTTACCTTAGATCATCATAGTCTCTCTTGATTGCCTAGAAATGAGTACAGCTTGCTGCTTCTAGATGAAAACAATCATTTTTTCCCTTAAAATGTCCGAGGAAATTCTGAAATTTAGAGCTGGTGACCATTCTGCTATTGAGCAATGGTTAGCATGTTACCTAGCAGTAGTTCCTCTATGAGCACCCATGAATTCTAGCATTATTGGAAATCTTGAATCTAGATTTGCTCGGGATCTGACATTGTGATGACTCTTTAGCTGACTGGCTGTCATATTCTATTAGATCCAATGGCCATGTTTAAGTTGACTTTAACGAAATTTTCTGCTTAAGAAAACAGAAAAAGTAAATTCCAACACATGCATGTTTCCTTTTACCTAAGAAGTAGATGGAGGCAAGAGAGATGATGATAACCAGGAATGCTAACCCAAATTTTAAATCCTAGTCTGCCATTGGCTGAAATTGCAGTCCCAAACATCTGAGTCTGTCTAATCTTTTCTAAAAGCCATTCAATCTCAAGTAAAAGACAAATGGTCATTGCATAGATTGCGATTTCAAAGATTGGTGCCAATGTTTCCATCAATTATTTTGATCTCTCTCTTTCTTGCACCATAGAAGTGCAGGGTTGGATTCAAGTTGGCTACCTAATTGGTCTGGCCAGGGTGCGGATGGGGCTGGTCCCTCAACAGCTATGAGATCAGTTGGATTGGGGGGGGTTCAGATGATGATGAGGCATCTAGCATCTGTGGGAGAAACTTATGCACAAACTGCTCTCGAGGATGCTGCCTGGAGCCTTTGGCCAATGAGTCCATCTCAGGCTACTCCATCTGGCTCTTCCACCCCTCCTGCTGCTGGTGGAAGACACCCTGGTGGTTTACATATGAGGACCGCATCACACTCCACAAATGATTTCATAGCAAACATACTTGCTATGGCTGAGACAGTGCGGGAGGTTTTGCCCCATGTTCCAGATGAGTTGATACTCCAGGTTCTGTTTGAACTTACTTTTATTTACATGTCTCCAGGTTCTTCATTTGTTCCTTAGGTATACATTTTGTGGTTAGTTACAAAGTAGGTCTGCAAATACATTGTCACTTGTCATTATCATTTCCTTTATGTGCTTTCTTCTATTCCCTCTTCTTCCACGTTGCATCACTATCTGTTAAGATCCTTTGTAACATATCTCCATTCTGTTGCCAGCCTTCAATAACATGTAACGTGAGATGTATACTTTTAAACCTGTTCACAAGATTGAATGTTGATTTAAAGAATTAGGGTTGGAGCTTTTTTATTTATATAAATTAGGAGATTGGTTTTATAGTGTGTAAAATATTTTCTAGACTCCAACTTTGTTGGTATTCATGGATTATGTTTCGAAGCAATTCATTTTTTTATAGTATCCTGTAGTCTTAATTGAGAACCTCCAATGCATCAAACTTTGCAGGACTTGCAGCGAACAAATTCTGCTACTGTTACTGTAAATAATCTTCTGCACATGTGAGATGAATACTCTGTAATGGCTTCATGTGCTCGGCAGTCAACCTTTTCTTCCATGTACTGAGTGTCTCTGAAGGTTTGGGGCCGTGCACGACTTTGCCAATCACCCCAGACCGTTTTCTTCTCATTGCACTTTTGCCTTTTCAAATATCCACAAGCTTCAATATATGTACATACCAAGTCATTGTACACGAGAGGGAAAGGGAGGGAAGAAGGCATAATGTAGTGCTAGTTTTT
>Ga0307510_10011324_pt1 | contig 10596 bp, 11 predicted proteins | sample 12_EM_MG_FD_207224 | JGI IMG/M metagenome (GOLD analysis project Ga0307510, IMG submission 207224) | Populus trichocarpa ectomycorrhiza microbial communities from riparian zone in the Pacific Northwest, United States - 12_EM | ecosystem: Host-associated > Plants > Roots > Unclassified | place... | reverse complement strand
CATCCTATCAAGGCGAACAATCAGATCAAACTCAGCCATGCGCATGGTCACCGACGAGGCTGGGTGAGCGTCTCGGCTGCATCGGTAACCACTCTCGCTCTTTTAGCTTGCCTCTTGCAGGCGAGCTGCAGGAGCAGCTCGCCGAACATAGGCGATGTCAATGAGCTCTCGACGTCCTGCAAGCGCGACTTCGTCTTTTCGGACCCAATTCAGCGCCGCTTCGGCGCCAGGCACCTGACCCATCATCGTTATAGACACGACGAGCGGTGCCTCGAGCTTCTTCGTCAAAGTTTCCAGTCTTTGAGCAACGTTGACTGTGTCTCCGATGACGGTCAATTCATCATGGTACCCGCTTTCCAAGACGCCGCTGATGACCGAGCCATAATGTAAACCGATCCCGGTTTCCAAGGAAGGTCCGCCCAGCTCGATGTTCGATATTTTCCAGCATTCCAGCCTGGCCATCAGTTCTATCGCGCAAGCCAGCGCACGATGTGCGTCGTCGGATCGCGACTTGGGCTGCCCGAACACGGCCATCACGCCATCACCAATGAATTTGTCGACTGTGCCGCCATATGCAAACACGGTTCCCGCAACGATCCGACGATACTCGGCCAGCACTCTTGCAAGTTCCCGCGCCGTCGCCGTTTCCGAATAGCTGGTGAAGTCCCGGATATCGATGAACATGACCGCAGCGTTGCGCCGTTCAAGATCGAGAACGCTGCTTGCTACCTCCAGTTCAGCCACGACCATTGGAGAGAAAAAGCGCGATAGATTCATGCGCCTGTCCTCGATCCTCATGGCTGCTTTCCGCGTCCTGTCGTGATCGCGTGCCAACAGAAAGACGGCAAAGGCGGTGAAGGCAAAGCTTATCGTCAGACCAAGGTCCTGGTTGAAGAAATTGGCCAGCAAAGTGCCAGGTTCGTTGGAATGGTGCCGATAAGCCATCAACGCCAGCATCGCGATCCAGGCAATAATCACGATGCCGGAAAACAACAGGACCAGTCGTTGTTCCAATTTTAGGGCAACGTGGTTGAGAAGGATGAAGGCAACGACGAGGCTTGATGTCGTTAAGTTGTGGTTCTCGGTGATGGGATTGGCCAATATATGCTCGTAGAGCACGATCACGACCAGACCGGCATCCAGCGCGACGAAGATTTCCGTAAGCCATTTGTTCTTTGCGAAGTATGTCGCCGAAAAGATCGAGGCGATGCTGATCATCAGATAAATCAGCATAATGGTGATATGCGTGACGACGCTTGTCCGACCGTCGCCCAGGACAAGATTGGCAAAGAGGACGGCCAGTGCGACGAGGCGCAGCGATGCCGACCGAATTTCCCGGATCGAGTCGCTGTTGCTAAACATAGAGGTCTTTCGGTCCATTGGATTTCCAGCTGTTTTTCGCCACGGTTAAATGCAGCTTCCTGCGACCAGCAGCAAAGCCATCTATCGGTAACACCGAGTTGCCGCGCCCGAGATACCCGGGCGCGGCGTCTTCGATCATTTAACCTGCGTGACGGCGAGCTTGCCGTTCACACGCTCGGCAACGAATTCGATGGCTGCGCCTTCCTTGAATTTTTGCAGCAGGACGGGGTCCTCAACGCGGAAAACCATCGTCATCGCCGGCATGTCGAGGTTCTTCAGGTCCTCATGCCTGATGGTAACCTTCTTCGCCTTGGCATCGACCTTGTTGACCACGCCCTTGGTGAACTCTTGAGCAAGTACGCCGAACGCCGCCATGAGCGACAGGAGGGCGACGAGTGTGAGCCTGATTGCAATGTTCATTGTTCGGTCCTTCCAATCCTGTGTGTTACTTCCCTGCGACCGTGACATCGCCATGCATGCCGGCCTCGTAATGGCCCGGCACGAGGCAGGCGAACTTGAACTCGCCATCCGTCGTGAACTTCCAGATGATGTCTCCGGATGCACCGGGTGAGAGCCGGATCGAATTGGCGTCGGCATGTTCCATTTCCGGGAATTTCTCCATCTGCACTTTATGCTCGAGAATCTTGTCTTCCTGATCGAGTACGAACTCGTGCTCGACGGTTCCCGCATTCTTGATCGCAATTCTGACGGTTTGATCCTTGCGCACCTTGATGACATCGGGGATGAAGATCATCTTGCCGTCGTCCGTCTCTTTCATCGTGACTCGGATGGTCTGTGTCGCCTTGGCCTTATCGCCGACCTCGCCGACGGCCATCTTCTCCTCATGGCCACCGGCGTGACTGCCGGAGGCAATGGCCGGGCCAGCCAGGGCTGCGAACACGAGTGCGAATGCATATTTCTTCATGGGTAGATCCTTATGTATGGTGAAAGATAACAGCGCTCAGCCCTTCGTCGGTCTGGGCGTAATCTGCGTTTTGGCGTCCTTGATCTTGGTCGCGTCCGGCAATTCGCCGGTCCATTCCCAAGCTTGCGTTCCGGGCGGGTTTTCGTACCAGCCCGGATCGGAGTAATCGTCCGCGGAGATACCCTCGCGGACTTTCACGACAGAGAACATCCCACCCATTTCGATCGGGCCGTGCGGACCCCAACCGGTCATCATGGGGATGGTGTTCTCGGGGATGGGCATTTCCATTTCGCCCATGTCGGCCATGCCCTTGGTGCCCATGGGCATGTATTCGGGCTGAAGCTTGCGGATCTTCTCCGCCACTCCCTTCTTGTCGACGCCGATGAAGGTAGGGATATCGTGGCCCATCGCATTCATCGTGTGATGTGATTTGTGGCAATGGATCGCCCAGTCGCCGAGATATTTGGCGTCGAATTCATAGGCCCGCATCGCACCGACGGGGATATCGATGCTGACCTCCGGCCAGCGCGCCTCGGGCCTGACCCAGCCGCCGTCAGTAGAGGTGACCTCGAAATCGTAGCCGTGCATGTGGACCGGATGATTGGTCATCGTCAGATTGCCGACGCGGACGCGGACGCGGTCGTTTCTGGAAACCACCAGCGGGCTGATGCCGGGAAAGACCCGGCTATTCCAGCACCACATGTTGAAATCGGTCATTTCCATGACCCGGGGCACATAGGAGCCGGGATCGATGTCGTAGGCGTTGAGCAGAAACACGAAATCGCGGTCGACCGGCATGAACTTCGGGTCCTTTGGGTGGATCACGAAGAAACCCATCATGCCCATGGCCATCTGGACCATTTCATCCGAATGCGGGTGATACATGAAGGTCCCCGACTTCACGAGATCGAACTCATAGACGAATGTCTTGCCGACGGGGATATGGGGCTGCGTCAGGCCGCCGACGCCATCCATTCCGGACGGCAAGATCATGCCGTGCCAGTGGATCGTCGTATGTTCCGGCAGCTTGTTGGTGATGAAGATGCGAACCCGGTCACCCTCGACCGCCTCAATCGTCGGCCCCGGCGATTGACCGTTATAGCCCCAGAGATAGGCCGTCATGCCGTCTGCCATCTCGCGCTCCACCGGCTCGGCAACCAGATGGAATTCCTTGACGCCGTTGTTCATACGGTGAGGAAGCGTCCAGCCGTTCAAAGTCACGACCGGCTGATAATCCGGGCCGGTGTCAGGATGGATGGGCGGCTGCATCTCGGCCGACACCATTATGGGGGCATCCGGCAGGCCCATTGCCGATGTCTTCGTCCAAGCCGCTGTTGAAAGCAGGGCGGCACCTGCTCCGATGATCTGTCTTCTGTTGAACATGTCCGTGATCCTTAATGTCCCGCAGCGCCAGCATTCGATGCCGACGCGGGTTCGCTCGGCCGGGCCGCTTCGCCCGCGCCGCCGCCATAAATCGTCGGCATGAGGTTGGCGTCCGCCAGCCAGAAGTCGCGCTTGGCGTTGACGGAAAGCAGGATGGAGTTGATCTTGTCGCGGGTGTCGGTCAGCAGTTCAAAAGTGTTCGAGATCATCCCGTTGTAGGTCAGGAGCGACTCTTCCTCGATCTTCGTTCTAAGCGGCACGACGCTGTCGCGATAGTGCTTGGCGATCTCGTAATTCGATCGATAGGCCTCATAGACCGACCGGGCTTCCGAGCGAACGTTGACGGCCTTCTCCGCGAGCTGGTTTGCAGCACGCATGTAGGCCAGTTCGGCTTTGCGCAACCGGGCCTTTCCGGTGTCGAAGATCGGTATCGCGAACTCCAGTTCGACCTGGCCGGTCGTCTTGGTCTTCTTCTTGCCGTCCTCGATTGCCCGTTCCGTCTCGAAGCCGGTCAAGATTTCGAGATCCGTCACATATCGGGTGGCCTCGGTCAAACCGTAGGATTTGGCGGTGGCAGCCAGATCCAACTTTGCCATCTGAAGATCGACGCGTTTCAGAAGTGCTTCGGCTTCGATGGCATCCCGTTTGATCAGCACCTTGGGAAGGGCGGGAAGACTGCTGGGGATCTGATAGTCGATCGAGGAGCCCCAAAGCCCCATCAGCCGCGTCAGTTCTTCCTTGCTTAACCTGACGGCCAGTCGGGCTTGAGCTGTTTGCCCTGCAAGTTCGGCAGCAAACACATGCTCGCGGGCCTGCGAGCCCTTGGTCATTGCGCCGGTTTCGCCAAGCTTGGATGCCAGCTCGGAGGATGCATCCGCAGCAAGCTGAGCACGCTGGAGCTGTCCCACAGTCTCCGAGGCGGCCATGGCGTTGATCCAAGCGCGGCGGGTATCCGCAGCCAGTTTCAACGTCGCGACGGCCGCAGCCAGCTTCGCCTGTCTGAACCGGCTATCGGCAATCTCGACATTTTTCTTATGGGTAGCCAGAGCTAGAATGTTGGTTGCGACCATACCTTCAATGGTCCTGAATGCCTCAAGCTCCGGGGTCCCCAACCCCGTCGTTCCAATCGAAACCGAGGGATTGATCAGCATGGTCGATTGCCAGGCGTCGGCGGCGCTGTCACCAAGATCCGCGTAGGCTGCCTGCAGCCCCTTGTTGTTCAGGAGTGCGACCTGAACAGCCGTTTCGACATCCAGGGTCTTCCGTTTGTTGATCAGGCCCTTCACCTCATCGGCGACGGCCTGCGCCTGAAGCTTGTTCTGTATCCACACCGTATGTTTGGCGGTTGCCGTGCCTGCGGTATTGGCGACTGTCGCGAAACCGGCATCCCGCTTTGCGTATTCGGTGGACACGCATCCGCCAAGAGCAATCGGAAGCAGGAGGAGGGCCGCGTTCTTAAGACTGGGCGTCATGATGCATCTCCTTTTGAAGGAGACTGCAATTCGTTTTGCCTTTTCCACGATTTCGGATCGACTGGCTGACGCGCGACATATCCGCTGAGCGGAGTGCGATATTGGATCGGCCGTGCCGTCGAAAGGAGATCGCCGTCCGGCGTGGGAGCGTCAGGAGGTAACGTGGATGAGCAGCCGCCGGCGATCAACGGCAGTGCCACCACCAAAATGGTAGGTCTCATGTTCTTTTCCGAATAGGAGTGTGTGTCCGGAAGGTCGTCGGCTCATCGAAGCCGACAACGATCCGATGCAGTGCCCGAAAAGGGCAGTCTCGCTATTCAGATAGTCGGGGGGCGCTGAAGTGTCGGCAGTTCGCCGAACGAGTGCTGGTCGTTCATGAACTCGCGAATGGAGGAAACGACCGGGCCACCGAGCCTGGGCCCGTCGCACATGATCGCAAAGCCGCCACAGAAGTCCTTGCAGCATTCCTTCTTGACGAGTTTCGCAGTGCCCCCGTCATCCGAGGAGGCAGAACCATGACGATGGTCGTCAGCGGATGCATGCTCCATATGATGATCGCCGCCTGGCGACGTCACATCGGACATGGTCTTCTGGATTTCAGGAAAAGCCGAGCCGTGCATTGCAGCGTTGGCGCTGGGCATGGTGTATCCTGCCAGCGATACCATGATCGCCAGCCGCACAAATACAAGCATTGCGCTCCGTGCGATTCGGTACATTCTGTCCATGCTCCAACGATTACAATCAAAGCGGCTCAGTTTCAATCGTAACCTCTGATTGGGAAGGATTCGCGTCGTTTCTATGACATGGACGTCACACGGAAGATGGATCCCCTGAAAGATGCTTATCTGCTTCGCTTCGCGAAATGATCCAACGATGGGTCATGGGTTTATGCTCAGAACTCCTCTCGTTATTTGCCAACGGGAGTTGATCCGACTTCCCGACCAATCCGTCTCTGCACGAGGTTCCTTTGACTAGATACAGCGCAACATTTTATATCGGCCTTATCACGGCTATAGCGTCGGTCATGGCCATAGCCGGACATGCTGCGGACGACCTTGTCACTGTCCGCCAAGGCGACATGAAGGCAATGGCTTTCTCGGCTAAGATCATCGCAGACATGTTCAAGGATCCTCCCACTTATTCGTCGGCCGGGTTCAGGCGGGCCGCCGACACCATCGCCGACAAGTCCGGTAACGCATTGATTGTTCACTTCGTGGGCGAAACCGCTACCGCCAATTCAAAGGCGAAGCCAAACCTCGGCGAGGAGCGCGATCGTTTCGACCGCTTGGCGACCGACCTCAGGAATTATGCCAACGCGCTTGCCGCCGCTGCGGAAAGAAACCCTGGAACGATGGGCGCCAACATGCGGATGAAGCTAGGCGAGCCGATGGGCGGTGGCCCGCTCGGCACTCATGTCCGAAACGAGACCAAACTGTCGTCTATGTCCGCTGAACATATCTTCCATCTGATGCTCCAGACCTGCACGACCTGTCATGCAAGGTTCAGGACCGATTGAATGGCGCTAGCCTGCAAAGGAGCAAAGTGTTGAATTCCATATGAAATTCACCCAGTTTTCCATTTGGCGATAAGCCACGATCAGTTCGAAATAGCGAAGTATTTCATGGGCCTGCCTCTGCCTGGCAGGGTCAGCGTCAAGCGGAAAGACGGGTCAGATCGTGGTGGAATTCAATACTCGTGGCGTTCTGCGACTGATGAATGCGATGGCGGGTGCGTGCGGTAGGGGAGGGTCCGGAAGCGCACGCTACAAGTTCGCTTGTCGGGGAGTATAAGGAATTGTGGGGCGGTCATGCGGCACGCGCCATTTCGTCGTGCTTAAAACGCGACGAACGGCGCAAAACATTAACCCAGAATAGAAAGTAGCTCTTATGGCAAACCGACCTCGCAGACCTATCAACCCGATGGACGCCGCTGAAGCATTGTTCAAACCGGCGAAGAAGGCGGCAGCACCACCGGCGGTCGAACGACCGGCGCTTCCGAACACAAAAGAACTCGTCTCGCTCAAGATCGACAGCGACGTGCTCATGTTTTTCCAGGAAGACGGCCCCGGTTGGCAGGATCGCATCAACGACACGCTGCGGCTTGCAATACAAAGCAAGATTTGATGATGTTCGAACATCAGCCTACTGTGCTGACGGCCGACTCTTCGGGGCGGTCTGCAGCCGCGAAATCCTTTTCGATCTCAGCAAGTTGCTCCAGTTTCAAGTCGAGTTCGGCTGTGAAGGCGAAAGCCTCGCCGGCACGGGGCTGATAGGAGGCCGGGCGGTGCTGTGTATTCACCAGGCAACGGCAATTCCGCCGAGTGGCACGAGATGGGTAAATCCTTCTTCGGTAACCGCCGATGGTGCCTATGATACAAAGCACATCTACGACGCGATCATCAACCACAGTGCCGATGTTGCCATCGTCATTCCGCCGCGGATCAATGCGGTCGAAGCGGCCGGCAATCGATCTCCCGGCCAAAGGGATCGGCATATCGCCGCGATAAGAAGAGACGGGCGGATGAAGTGGCAAGCTTCCACCTGCTACGGCAAGCGTGTGCGGGTCGAGACCGCCATCGGACGGTACAAATCCATCATCAGACCGCGTCTGCGGGCTCGGTCGTTTCACGCTCAGCAAACGGAAGTCGCCATCGGCTGCGCCGTCCTCAACCGCATGCTTACTTCTGCACGCCCGAAATCCGTTCGCCGCAAGGCAAAGGTAGCCTAGCCCATGTGATCAAAGGTCGAGATCCGCCATGCTCCAGATCCATGCACCAAAGCCCACGCGGACCTGAAGATCTGGTTAGGTAAAAGCGCATCTTGCGCCGGCAGTCCATCGGTTCTATTGGGTTAGAAGTTCGACTATAATGTGCGCGTTCGCCCGAATGATCGCAGCAGAAGATTGACCGAGACGGCGACCTTGTCGATGTCGCGAATGTCCTGCGAATATTGTCCGGTATAGAGCTTCACGATCATCCCGTCGCGATCAACTGCGCTGAGTTCGAAATGCAGGTGAAGATAGTAAGCTTGCCTGTCACCTCCGCGGCTGATGCTCCGTCGCCTTTGGGTAACCCGCTTGAGTTCTGTTTTGAATGGCGCGAAGCCGTTTAGCTTCAGCAGGACGGAGCTGGACTGAAAACGGGCCTCGGGGGATACCGCGACGACTGCCTTGTCCAGTGCCAGGCTGACGACCTGGCCAGGGACATCGTCCACTGTGACGTCCTCCTCCAGTCTGAATGCATGAAACAATCGCCGGGGCTTTTCAAAGCAGATAAGAGAGGCGATCACCAAGACGATGATGTTGATACCCGCCCATAAGGCTGCGATTGGGGAAAACTGGCCCTGAACATTGGTCGTTTCCGGCACGATGTTGATCAGCAGGCCAATGGTGGTGATTGTGATCAGGCCCGCGATCCAGGCAAAGCTATATCTGTCGAATTGGTTGGCTTCGTTGCTGCTTCCCTTCGGCGTCACCTTGAAGGGCTTGCCGAATGGCCGCACCAGGCTCGACACGACGGTCGGTAGCATCCGGAATGTCGCAAAAGTGCCGACCGCACTCGAAATCACAGGCAGGTAACGCGTCGGCGTTATCCACAGCATGAGAAGGAAATAGGCCGTCAGCAATGGCACCTGATAGGAGACATAGTCGGCAATGTCGGTGAAATAAAGCGGCAGCAGGCCGAACCAGAGATAAGCGATCGGCACGATCAATATCATGAAGCGGACCAGATATTGCACCAACCATGACGCCGGCAGGAACATAATCCGTTGAAAGAGGGATAGTCCCGGACCGCGCAATGGACCGTTGTGCAGATAGAGCGTCTGAATGCCTCCCTGGCACCACCGCTCGCGCTGAACGAAATATCCCGTGAGATTCTCTGCTGCCAGCCCCATCGATAGACGCTCGTTCAAGTAGCGCGTCTTGTAGCCTCTGTTGAGCATGGAAAGCGTGGTCAGCAAATCCTCCGTGATCGATTCCGTCGGAAAGCCGCCGATCGCATCGACAGCCTTGCGGCGGGCAATCGAGCAAGAGCCGCAGCAAAAACTGACGTCCCAGGTGTCTCTGCTGGGGGCGATTTCGTCGAAAAACAAGCGCTGCTCATCCGGCCAGATATTCTCCAAGCCCAGGTTCGACTGCACCGGATCGACGTTGAAGAAATGTTGTGGTGTCTGGACGATGCCGATGCTTTCATCGGAAAAGAAAGGCAGGGTTCGGCGCAGAAAATGCCGGTAGGGCACAAAATCGGCGTCGAAGACGGCGACGAACTCGCCCGAACTGACCTTCAGCCCGTTGTTCATATTGCCGGCTTTGGCGTGCGAGTTATCGCCGCGTGTAACGTGGATTGCCTTCTTTTTCTCGCAAAAGCTCTTGAGCCAGTCTCGACGTTGATCGTCGAGCACATATACCTTCAGCTTGTCGGCGGGATAATCCAGCGCTAGCGCCCCGACGATGGTTCTTTCGAGCACGTCGAGCGGTTCGTTGTAGGTGGGAATGAAAATATCCACCGTCGGGAGCTCGACCTCGTCGCGAGCGAAGAAGATCTTCGCCAGCCTATCGGCCTCAGCGCTGCGATCGACATAACGGCTCATCAGAACGAGAAAAAGCACGACCTCCGTGAAGGCGAGCATCTCAACGAAGAAGACAAACCAGACCCAATAGAAATTGAAGCCGTCATTAGGATAGGGCAGAACGGTTTGCGTTAGCCGCCAAAGCATATAGCGCAGCGCAACCGCGGCAACGAGCGCGCAGGTAATTGCACGTGTCCAGGTATGATGACGTGACCAATTGAACGGCCCTAGGAGAAAAAGGGCCAAAATGAGAAGGGTTGGAGCTAGCGCTAGAAGATACTGAACCACAGGTTTTTGACCCAATTCGACAAGCTGATGCTATGTTTGGGGAACCGAACCTGGACTGTTCTCCCTACCTGGCAGAAATTTGCAAAGTCGCCGTTCATAAAGGATGTCTCGAGACGAACCCGAATGCGGGCATTACGCTGCGACGACACTGGTAGACTGGCTGCAAAGGAATCGCTCTCGACCGCCGCCGAACTGCCTCTTACGGAAGTGACTGTACCCTTGAAGACATCGCTGCGCCCGAACAGTCGCACCTGCGCTGCAAGTCCCGGATAAATTTCGTCATAGTCGACTTCGGGAACAAGGATATCGACAAACAGTTCCCGGCAGTCGAGGAGGCGCACGAGCTCGTTATTGAGCACGACATTGGAGCCGTTGACGATACTTCGGCTCCAGACCACACCGTCGAATGGCGCCGTTGCTGCTGCCGATTCAAGATTGCTGACACGGCTGCCTTCTTCGACTAACTGCTTTTCCACCTCGGCTGCTCGTGTCTCATTTTCCGCTATGCGCGAGTTCAAGTCGCTGATACGGACGACGACCTCGTCTTGGCGTTGCCGCGAATAAGGCACGTCATTCTGCCCGTCACCGGAAACGAAGA
>Ga0307510_10011323_pt1 | contig 10596 bp, 9 predicted proteins | sample 12_EM_MG_FD_207224 | JGI IMG/M metagenome (GOLD analysis project Ga0307510, IMG submission 207224) | Populus trichocarpa ectomycorrhiza microbial communities from riparian zone in the Pacific Northwest, United States - 12_EM | ecosystem: Host-associated > Plants > Roots > Unclassified | place... | reverse complement strand
TACTTTCTCATCACATGATCTGTTCCCACCCCCTTTTCCATCACATGACTTTATCACCTGACCGCTTACCTATCGTTCTTACCATGTGATTCCTCTTTGGCTGTGCACGTGACTCATACTGACTCCATATTTTTGTACAGTGACTCATTACTAGTACGGGTACTAGTAGTATTAGGCTCGAGTCATGGCAGCTGCCCAGATGTATATAAGTCGACCTTATATCCTAGAGTTGGGCCTTAAGCCTGACTTGGTTTAAATCCCAAGTGTTGTAGCTTCCACAGCGCCTTCAGTTTTCGCCCGCACTTCGTGCAAGTCGTCTCGAACATCTTCGAGACTCCCCTCTACATCTTTCATTATCCCCACTAGTGTCTTGCACGCGTGCAGACCACTCATATTAGCGCATCCAAGGGTCAGCGTTAGCTACCTGTTATCCCTTGAAGAACAAGTCCCGCCACCGTCATACAAACCCATGCACGTCGCACCTTAGGGTCCTTGGCCCTTAACAATAAGGCGTGCCATATTGCTCCGTCTCCTTATATGGAAGGAGGAGGTCTGTGTGAAACATGTTGTGAATTTTCATCGATGTGGGGAGATCAAGCCGCATTGCGACAGGGCTTATCTTTTGAGAGACCTTGAAGGGGCCATATCGTTTTGGGGAGAGTTTGTGATTACCAGTGATAGAGAGATTGTGACCCTCTAACCAGACTTGGTCACCTTCCTTAATCTCCGTCAGCTTCTTGTTATCTTTGCGATTTTGTACGTTTTGTAGAAGCTTCTGGGCCGACTGTCTAGATTCATCTAGGAGGCGAAGGCATGTTTCCGCAGCAGGCACAGGTCCTTCTAAGTGTTTCAGAATCACCTGTGGTTTAATTCCAATCAGCAGTTTGTGAGGGGATTTGCGCGCTACGTCGTGTTTCCAAGAGTTGTGTGCAAATTCCGCGATAGGAAGGAGTTGGCTCCACGCTGAGGGTTTCCCTGAGGTCCAAGGTTGCAAGTACTGTTCAATCCAAGCATTCATATGTTCTGTCTGTCCATCAGTACGAGGGTGGAAGGCTGTGGATAGATTCTGTTGAATTCCTAAGGCTTTACACATCTCTTTTGCGAATGCAGAGGTAAACTGGGGGTCACGGTCCGAGATGATCCGTTTAGGAAGTCCGAACCAAGGTACGAGGTGTTTCAAATACTTGAGTGCAACCCCTGTCCCATCGATGGTTTTGGTGCATGGGATGAATTTAGCTGCTTTGGAACATCCTTGATTGACAATCGTGAGGATGGAGTTGAATCCTTGTGACTTGGGGAGATCCGTGATTAGGTCCATTGATACGTATTGAAAGGGGCCTTCTTCTACAGGTGTATCAAAACGTTGTAAGGGTGCTTTTGATCGGTGCACGTTGGTCTTAGATTCTTGGCAGCGTGCGCATCCCTTTACGTATTGTTCTATGAATTCTCGAAGTCTGGGACCTTCGTATTGTTCACGGACAAGTTCCCAAGTGTTCGAGATGCCTGGGTGTCCAGCCGCAGGAGAGTCATGGAGGGTTTGAAGGATGTCGCGTCGTAGATCCGGGTCGTCTTCAAGAAAAACTTTGTGCACCTCAATAGGATTTGTCGGAGTGAAGAGGTGGTCAGGGAGTAAGATGCGAGGTTCGTTGGAATCCACCCCCTTGTTAAGGTCCTTTCTTCGCGACAACAAATCAGCCACGGTGTTCGTTGACCCAGGGATGTGTTCGAGGGTGTAATCGAAGTCCTGTAAGAATTCGATCCAACGCGCTTGGCGGCCTGTGATCTTACGGGGGTCGTGAAAGTACTGAAGGTTTTTGTGATCAGTGCAGACACAAATGGCATGCGTAGCACCCAAGAATAGAGGGCGACCACATTTAAAGCCAAAGATCACGGCAGCGAGTTCCTTGTCATGGGCGTCATAGTTCTTTTCTGCTGGCAAGAGACTTCGAGAGTGGAAAGCAATAGGATGGATGCCGTCTTCGAACTCTTGGGCATAACTGGAGGCATCCATTTCCATAACAAATTGCTTAGACCAGTCTGGAGTGCAAAGAACAGGGTAGTTGCAACAGACTTCTTTAAGACAGAGAAATGCGTGATTGCATTCGTCTGACCAAATAAACTGTTCGTTCTTGCAAGTGAGGTCATTAAGTGGCCTTGCAATGTCGGAGAAGTTCTTGATGAACGCCCTGTAGAAGTTGCAGAATCCCAAAAAGCTTCAGACATCCTTAACCGTCAGTGGAGTGGGCCATTCGGAAATTCCTTGAACTTTGACAGGGTCCATTTTGACTGAGCCGTTACCAATGAGGACACCCAGATATTCGACTTCACGTTGGTGAAACCTGCATTTCTCGGGCTTAAGGAAGAGATCAAACTTCTCGAGTTTATCGAGAATGTGATTAACCCGAAGTTCATGAAGGACTTCGTTGTCTTCAGTAGCGATAATCATATCGTCCATGTAGATACGAAGCCACCCTTGTGCAATTTCCTCTTGGAAGATGTTGTCCATCATTGTTTAAAAGGTAGCTGGAGAGTTAGTTAGACCAAAGAACATGACAGTTGGTTCGAAGAGTCCTTCACTGGTTTTAAAGGTGGCTTTGTACTCGTCGCCTTCCTTGATGCGAATGTTATTGTAGCCCCAGCGAATGTCGAACTTGGAGAATAACTGCTTCTCTGCAAGGTCGTAGATTAATTCAGAGATCAAGGGAAGTGGGTATTTATTAGGAATCATCCACTTGTTCAAGTTCCTGTAATCTTGGACGGGGCGGAATTTGCCATCTTTCTTTCGAATTAGGAAGAAGCCACTGGCATAAGGGGACTTCGAACAACGGATTCGTTGGAGACGTAGATTTTGAGAGAGGAATTCGCGTTGTTCCTCCTTCTCTCTGGGGGATAAGGGGTAAACGTGACAATTGATGGAGGTGGGAGCGTCTTCCTTAAGTTCTATGGCATGATCCCAAGGGCGTCGATCAGGAAAGCGTTCGGAGGCTTTTTCTGAGAAGACCTTGCCATGACGGTGATACCATTCTGGCACTATCTCTTGCCAAGTATGTTTCTTTTTATCCGTAGCTGCTTCAGCAAGTTGCTGTGCTACTGTAGTTTTAGCAACACGAGTCTGGAGCCAGATCTCATCACCTTTCTCCCATCCTGGGATACTTCGTACCCAAGCTGGGGTCGATTCTTGTCGCTTAGTTCCTTTGTAAGGAGGCTGCCAGGTGTTTGTGTTGATGGAGGAGATTGTCGTAAAGCCTTCCATTTGCCCACCACTCCAGTCAACGTTTGGATTAGAGGCTTCAAAGAAAGGATAACCCAGGATGAAGTCGTCTTGCCCAATGTTAGCAACAAAAAAGGCATGTGAGGCTTTCTTGCCATTGTTGTCGACCAGAAGATCGACAGCTTCCAAGATTTCGCCAGATTTGTTAGGAGTACCATCAACATTTTGTACTTTTCGAGGTTTGGCAAGTGTCCTCGTCGTGAGTTTGAGGCATTCTACTGCCTGTGGATGAATAAAACATTCTGTAGCACCACAATTGAGTAGTGCTTTTTGATCGACTCGTTTTGTTTTGGTTCGTAGCTGAAAGGGGACTTGAATTGCATGATTTCGAGCTATATACATAGAACCAGAACTATTCAGAACTGCCCGAGTAAGAGCCGTAGTACTCAGGCACCAAGAAAATCCATATCTTCTCCCAAGGAGCGCATTTCATCCATGAACGCTCCGCGATCTTCTTCAGTCAAACGTGCCACTTGCGCAGCAAGGGAGGGGGTCGGGGCGAAAGAGGAGTTATCACTGGAAGTGGTCAACTGACTGTCTTCTATTTGGACAGTGCGCACACGCGGGTTTCCTGGGACAATCGCGTGCGAGATGACCTTGTTTCCCGCAGTGGAAGCATCGACCAGTGCATCGATATTCCTCTTTTTCTTTGTCGGTGGTGGCTTTACGGACTACCGAAGTATCCATAATGTCATCATTTTGGGGAGGAAGACGGGGACGAGGGGGTTGTGCTTGATTTCCTTGACCATGCCAATTTTGGTTGTTGGGGTTAGAGTTCCCTCCAGGACGACGCCAAACCCAACCAGTATTCTGTTTCTGTTGGGGATTTTGTCCGATGCTTCAAGTGGAATTGCGAGTTCCGTACTCAGAGTGTAGTGCCTTCTTCTTTAGGTAAATTACCTGTTGTTGTTGTGCTGCTGCCTTCCATTGTTCATAAGTGTTGGGATTCTCCATGGCAAGACAGGCATCTGCTAGTTGATGTGGGAGCCCTTGGGCAAATGTGCGTAAGTTTGAGGGATCGTCCGGATTGAGTTCTGCGCAGTTTCCAAGGGTTTCGAATGAGGCTAAGTACTTGTCAAGATTATCGCCAGTCATTCTCAGTTTCCCAAGTTGATCCTGGGCATGTTCCCTTTCTGCATAGTCGGTAAACGACACTTTGAATTTTTCTTCCATCATTTTCCAGGGGTTGGAGTACCGGTCGATGAGGCTGGGATCAGCTTCTATTTCTTTGAGCCAGTTAAAGGCCATATCCACCCATCCATTGACTTTTTCTCCATCTAGGAGTGACATAAAGTAGATGCATTTGGAGATGGGATCCTTGGCGATATCCGCTTTTCGATTCATCAGCATGAATCTGTTGAATTGATTCAAGAACCGTCTAGTCTTGGATCGATCTCCTTCGAACTTGTCTGGGTGGATACCTTCTAGACGACGTCCTTTATCGTTCATCCTTTCAGGTTCGTTTAAGAGATCGTCAAGGCCGAACGGGTCATCCCCGGTGCCTTGGGGGTGACGTGGAGGAGGTTTGAAAGGTTGTCTAGCCGTTTGTGAAGAACGCATCCTCCATGATCCAAACCCAGCGAAGGACTTTCGCTCTGGTTGGTCTTCAGGATCGGGAGAAGAGGACTGGCTTGTGTTGCTGGCCGGTGCTTCTCTTTCATCTGGGTTAGTTTCATGGAAGACATCCCCATCATGTGGAGTAACTGCCGAAGTATCCAACGGAGCTAGTCGGACTGGAGATGTCGCTCTGGAGGGGGCTCGAGTGATGGGAAGGCTAGTAAGTCTGAGTCGAGCATAGTTGATCCCTTTCATTGGGGAATCTTTTAATTGGAGACTCAGTCGTGCCAGGCAAAAGCATTCATATGTATTCCCTAGTCGAAGGCGGATCTCAAACCAGACTCCATAGACGTTGGATAAGGCAAGGAGAGCTCCTTTGTAACAGGCATAGTAAGCAGTAAAGGGGGCTTTTTTAGAGACCTCTTTTCCATCTATCCTAACGACGATGTCTTGTCCTCCAACTAGGTGACGGACTCGTTCAGAGAATTCAGATGGAACCGTATCTTTGGTTTCGGGTTTTGTTTCAAATGGGAGGTCTAGTACTGCTAGTGATTCCTCTGTTGGTTGGTCGATTGCGCGTACATGCCAGTCAGTGGGGATGCCCAGTCCTTCGGGGGTTTTCTGTTTTTCTTTCAATCCAGAAGGAGTCGAAGTCATCGTGGGTTCGTGGTTGGGAAGCTCGTTCTAATGTCACGGTCAGACCACCGTGTCAGATCGAGTCTGGGGATCTTGGAGTTTGGGGATCTCGGGCGAGATCATGAAGATGGAATTTGAAGATAGGTCATTCCCAAAAGGGAAATCAGTCACATGAGAAGTCACATGACAAGGGAGATGATGAGTAAAGATTACACAAGTCGAACATGACTTGGAATCAAGCGAGACACTAGCACGTGATCTTGAGACGTAGAGAGTCGAAGGCAATTAGCAGCGAAGCTGACTAATGCAAGAGGATTCGTTCGATGGAAGCTGCATGCATTCAACAGTGAGAAGAGACTATCAAAGTCTGATTGCACGAATAGAACGAGCTTAGGAAAGCCGTTCTATGCTACGGAGTACAGTATATATACAAGTACAGAGGGAAGCTACTCAAAGGCAGGAGAAGGCAAGAGAAGGCTATGGAACAAGATGGAAGCTCATGGAGGCATATGGAAGTCTCTGGAAAACGCGAGAACAGTCCATAGATAGGTATGTAAGCAATGGGCAAGGCGGCCCAGAGTCACGGACAGAAGCGGAATGAAAGAAGCGAAATAGGAAGGAAAGAATTAAGTAAGCGGGCAGTCTGTGACATGGGATGTAAATTTGAATTTAACAAAAAGGAGACGAGTGGGAAATTTGTCAGACCTACCATTGGCGGAACTTCAGACACCATGGCAAGCAGGAGCCAAATGATACCCTTCCCAAAGTGAAAAAAAAAATCAGTGACTTGAAGGAACCACAGCTGGCAAGAATCGGTATCACCTGTCTCCAGAGAACCTGGGCCAAACCAACTATGCCCATACCGTCACTGTGCAGGTGAAACAAGCCAACGAGCATGATGAGAAGTAATAAGATGTCGGTAATGGGTATTGCGATGAGGTTAGGTTTGCTGCTTGGGAGGTTGGTCACTGCACAGGTTTGTTGGACAGGTGACCAGCTCGTGTGGAGCTATGAGAGGGATACAGTAAGTGCATGGTCAACAATCAAGAGAATCGACTCGAGATATTTACACGCGCGACAACTGTGACCAGACCGCGTTGGTGTTACAGTGCTGGACAGCAAAAGTCGACAAGTTTCCTAGCGCTGGAACCAGAACTTTTTCAGAAAAATAGAGTTCAGAATTGTGATCAGGGGGGCTGAAAACGTCCAAAAACACCCTTTACGGGCTTTCCTGCGTATTTTTTGGGGTGGCCAACTATTGGGGTCAGGGTTTCAACATAATATCTAGTTTATAATGGCATCATCGCTTCTGGACTGACCCTCCGGTGCGATTTCTGCATATGGATGGCCCACTTGGCCACCTTCCCGGTCAAACTTGGTAAGCAGTCATATTTTGCCACATCAAGATGGTCTTTGGGTACATCTCTGTACTGTTGCTTGCACCATCCCCAGTACTGTATCTGTTGAGATTGGTGGAGATTGCCACATCAGATAAGCAAGCGGGAGCAAGTACTCCACGCCTGCGCTCCACACACATACGATAACATCACACTCACACACGCTGATATCGCATGAATATATGACATATTATTACACAAGCTAGAGTATATAAGATACAGCGTAGGGTAGAGAATAGGATTATCTATCTGCGAGTGGGCACATCCCGCTCCATCACTTCCGCATGCACTTCCGGAACCACTCTTCCTTGCCACTTAGTGTTCTATTCCTCCCTCACTTCTACCAGCAAAACAGGTTATGGGCCCTGTGGCTTAAACTTTCCTCGTGCTATACCGCTTTCCAGAACACCTAGGCGAAAAACAATTCCACATTCACATCGATACTATTTACCCCTATCAACTACCCCTATGGCACCCTGGGCTCCAAATACTCCAGATGCCAGCAATGGCAGAAATCAAACAACTCTACCCACCAACAACAGTTGTGCCAACACCCCCGAATTGACATACAACAGTACCACATCCAACAATACTTGTGCCAACACCCCTTGCGACAGTACCCCATCTCCGGACCTTCCTTCGGTCAAACACATCGTCATTCCTGGAGGCTCCACAGGCACCAAGATAGAAGTCATATTGGACACTAAAGCTGGCAACTGGGCTTGTTGGTCTAGGCTTATGAACTACCTCTTTGCTGCAGTTGAGGTCAAACACATCGTCTTTGGACAAGTTGTCTGTCTGGACCCACTTCGCGATCCAGACAGCACCAGAAACTGGATTTACAATGACAACTATGCTCAAATGCTCATCACAACCAACATATCTGAAAATCTTATGGTACACACCGAAGGATGTCTGACCACAAACAATATGTGGCAGACACTTAGGTCTATGTTCAAGGCAACGGCTGATCTTGAGTTTACTGAGCAACTTAGGAATGTCTTTGAGAACAGAGCCTCGGAGAACACCAACATTGTCGATCATCTGATGAAGCTGAAGAGTACTTGGCACAAGATACATATTCATTCCAATCCACGATCTCTGGAGGCTGACGCGCTGTTCAAATGTGTGATCGCAGCTATGCTTCCCTGATCATGGGATCACTTCACTAAGCTCTATGTTCAAGGGAGTATTGACAAGACAGACAGAGATCTGCACAAACACATTGACAGTCAGAGCCTCATAGGGCTTATTAAACATGAGTATGAATCTAATGAGTCACGCAAAACCAAGGAGGCGTCCAACATGAAGGAGAAAGACAGCTCTTGCAATGGACATGCAAACCACAACTCCGGGTCTTCTAACAGCCGCAATCGGAACCCACGTGATCATTGTAATCACTGCGGGAAAGACAGGCACAAAACCCACAACTGTCGCTTCCTTGACAAACCCAAGTGCAAAGAGTGCAGTAAATGGGGCCACTCCAAGAAGGACTGTTATTCAAAGCCGGGCAACAAGCGGCCCAATGGCGGAAAGGAGAAAGAAGGCTCCAACAAACGATACAAGTGTAAGGCCAACAACTTGGAGGCCAATAATGCCAAGAATGCCAAGGACGCGGATTCCACCATTGAGGCGAATGTAGTTGTACATGGCGCCGATGAGACAGCTGGCGACAAGATAGTCATCCCAGGCGAGATTCACGTGATGATCGCTGAGGAAGAAGAGATAGTAAATGCCGCTGATGGGCAGGCGGATGATAGTAATAGCGAGTACTTTGATAAGACTCCCCTTTTCAATAAAGATGGTGTTTTAGCTTATGATTGGCTTGTGGATTCGGGAATGACCTCACACATCACATATCGACGCGATGCATATGCCACATATGAACCCATCAAACAGATACTGATCAAAGGCATCAGTGGTGTTAAAACATTTGCCATAGGAAAAGGAACAATATTCCTCAGTTCCGAATGTGATGGAAAAGTCCACATGATCAAATTAAGAGATGTTCTACACGTCCCCAGTAACAGGAATAACCTGCTCACAGCAGGAAACTGGGAGGAGTGCAGACGATACTTTCTCGGATGACACTCAAAGTTTATGTTGCACACAAATAAGGATGTTGCAATTGCTAGAGGCGATAAACTAAGTAACAAACTATACAAGATGAGCTTCAAGCTCATTCCTAAGCCTCCACCCAATGACTACAAGTTCTCCTTTAATGCGAATACATCTGCGTTGTCTTGGGAAATATGGCACAAAAGATTCAGCCACATCAGATATTTGGGCTTGCAAAAGCTAATGGATAAGTCGATGGTCGATGGATTTCATGTGGATATGCACTCCCCAAGACCTGATTGCGTAGCGTGTACCGAAGCCAAACATTCCGAAAAACCATTCAGATTAGCAGAAAAAAGGGTGACAAAACTTGGCGAACTCACGCATGTCGACTTATGGGGGAAATACGAAATCGCCTCCATCCACAGAAGCCAATATTACTTGATAATGATCGACGATGCTTCGTGGTACGTCACTGTTGAGTTCCTGAAAAAGAAAAGTCATGCTAGCGCAAAAATAAGTGAGTATATGACTCACCAAATTGCTAAAGGCAGAAGCCTGTGTGCCATTAAAATGGACAGAGGCAGTGAATTTGTAAACAAAGAATTGACAAAGAGATGTCACTCACAAGGCATATATTTCCAAATGACAGCCCCCTACTCGCCTTCCCAAAATGGAGTTGCTGAGCATATGAACCGGACGCTAACAGAGCTTGTGTGGACAATGTTGACAGCCTCGAAGTTGCTGCAATTCCTATGGGAACCCGCGATAGCTCATTCCGCATATATCCGCAATCATTTGTATACCTCTGCGTGACCAGATAAAACGCTGTATGAGTTGTGGAATGGGAGTAAGCCAAAGGTGTTGCACCTAAGAGAATTTGGCGCACCGGTATGGATACTACTCCAAGGGCAACAAATACAACGCAAAATGCTGCCCAAGTCGCAGCGAAGAGTTCTAGTCGGATTTGACGATGGCTCTAAATCAGTAAAATTTTACAATGCCTCAACAAGAGGTATACTCACCTTGCGAAATTACAAGTTCCTCACCCTATCCGACCCATCCCCGCCAGAGGAAGTAGCCATTGAGCCTCCTGGTGACAAGGGGGAGACCAACCTTCCCAATGATAAGGGGGAGAACACCCCAAGCGAGGGGGAGGAGGGAAGAGAAGGAGACACTTGGAGCGCTGCCCAGAAAGGAGCTGACAAACCGAATAAGGAAACAAACGCGAAAAAGAGATCTGCGGACATGGACATTGATCCATGTGAGCTGTGAAGAACCAGAGGTATCAAAAAGGACTACCGATATATGCACAACCCCTTCCCAGACGAAGAGGAAGCAGGAATCGCATGCGTTGATAAAGATGAAGCATATGTTGTTGTACCAGACGATGAGTGTTGAAGCCTTTGCCAAGCGAAGGGATCCGAAGACTGGGAAGAGTGGGAACATGCCATGCATACAGAACTGGATCAACTCCAGTGTATGGGAACATGGAAACTTGTTGAAAAACCCCCAGGAGTGGTCCCAATAGCAAACAAGTGGGTCTACACGAAAAAGCAAGACAAAGAAGGCATAGTGACCAAGTACAAAGCCAGATTGGTAGCCAAAGGCTGCGCCCAGCGACCCAGGCACGATTACCTAGAAACACAATCTCTGGTCATAAGGTTGGATTCCATA
>Ga0307510_10011321_pt1 | contig 10597 bp, 4 predicted proteins | sample 12_EM_MG_FD_207224 | JGI IMG/M metagenome (GOLD analysis project Ga0307510, IMG submission 207224) | Populus trichocarpa ectomycorrhiza microbial communities from riparian zone in the Pacific Northwest, United States - 12_EM | ecosystem: Host-associated > Plants > Roots > Unclassified | place... | reverse complement strand
AAGGTATATACTTACCTTTGATAAGAAGGTATAGCTCGATAAGCACACCCCTCCTTAATATATTTTTTAAATTTTTTATCCTTGAATGCTTATTGTTCATCCATTGTGTTTAGTTATTAAGCTTAAAAGAATTGTATGTGTTTTGGTAGATCAAATCATGTTTTAAAGTAATATGCATTATTCTGAAATGTATGTTCAAGGTAGTATTAGATGCATGATTGATGTTTTAGGCCTATTAATGTAATGAAGATAGCTTGTTTAAATGACAACCAAACATGCTTTGATGTTCAGGTTAGTCATTAAATCTCTTTTGATTTCATGTGCTAATGTGGACCTCTTGATCACATGGTCAAGTAACCCCCAACAAAGTAGATAACAACCCGGAAAATAAAAAATCAGGTTTGACAGAACTCTGACCCAGAGGTAACCATGTACCTAAAAACCAAAAGGTATTGAAAAAAATACTTGGACCCAAATATAACCTTGTATCTAAGAATCCTAAATAAGCGAATAACGTCACGAAGCCAATTAATCTTTGATAAGTTAGTGTATGATCTTTGTCTTTGCAAAGAAATGTTGTTTTTTCACAAACAAACAAATAGAAAACCCATGTTTATTCTTCGACTTACTGCCAAAATTTGCATCTCAAAAACACACAATATATTCTTCTTTAACTAACCCTAATGAATCCCTTTTTTGTTGCAAACTAATGAGCCTAAACTATTAATCAACTAACATAAGTACAATAATGAAATAAACCCCTAAACAATGTTTAATGGGTCAGAACAAACCCAAATTAAAAATAATTATTCAACATTAAATAAATAAATAAAATATGATAATAAAAAAATTCTCCATACTAAGATTCCCTCATGCAGCCCGAATCTCCAATTTCCACATATTCTTGGCAGATTTCAGTCCTGACTTCAAACACGTCGTTCTCTCTTTTCTGGATGAATTATTGGTCCTACCATATATGGTTGGAAAGCTTGATATGTATAGTTTCCAACCCAACTTAAATCGCAATGAGATTCTATTTATAGCTTCATATATGTCTTAAACAGTAAACAAAAGTCTTTGTAGTTAATTTGTCCATCTAAGGCTTGGTTTGGATCAATTAATTCTTAATACCTTTGAATATCTGAGTTTAGGTTTAAGACTGTTAGGGTTGATTTATGCAATTTATGGCTTTTTTTTCTTTTTGATGAATCATTATGCTTTAATCTTCCATGTTTTATTTTTTTGTGCCTTTGATTTGGTGTAATATGGTAAAGATCTTTGATTGACTTTTTAGGTTCATATGGTGTTCTTCACGTTCTTGAGAATATTCAACTGAAATTTGTCATTTGATCTTCATCATTCCTTTTCTGAACATGGGCTATGTTTTTAGACCTTGGGCCAGGCTAGGAAACCCAGTCCATGTGGCTATGTTATAGATACTTTTTCAGTATTAAATAAACTAGTTTTTTGTTTTTAAAAACATATAAAAACTAAAAATCCTTCTTTTAAAAAAATACATTTATGTTTTAAATTGCATATAGCCAAGTTTCTCCCAAAAAAATCATGTTTGCATTTTCAATTAAAAAAAAGGAAAAACAATTGCATGATTTAGCGTAATGAAAAAATAAAAAATATATTTTATATATTTTTACATGCATCATGAATTTAATAACAAGTTTATTAAAGCTATATGGACTTGGCCTAATTTCAAAAACAATAAAAAAAAAACTATTTTTTTTCATTTTTAATATCAATGATTATGAACTTATATGTCAAATATACTTCTGATATTAAAAGAAACAAGTGCAAAAAAAAAATGTTTTGGCTTTAAAATTGATAAATTTGACACATAAAGTTATGATCCACTTTACTGGAGTGGACCTGCTTTAACCAATAGACAAACCAACGGTTAAAAAAAACATAACAATGCTTTAGTAATAATCAAACAAATAAATAATGCAACTTACCTTAAATATGGTGTACTATGGGTGATATTGTCCTCCATATGCACAACAAATTCTCTTATCCAGACTCTAAAGACCAGTTAAGGTTCCTAGCAACCAGAATACTAAGTGGTGACTCCAAACCTTTTAAACCATAAAAAGGACAAGAATTCCTTATTTTTTCCATATCACCAAAATCTTGATCTAGGAGGATGATCGTCACGACACCGCATACATACGACGGTGTTTGCAATCCCTACTACACTTGATAGTTCGATAACATATATGGTTCTAAAATAGAGGACATTTCTAGCATACCAAACACTCCAAGCCAACATCATCATTATTTACATCTTTTAACCATGAAAAACATTAATATATTGCATAACTAATCAATAATATAAAGTTTAAAAGCTATACTGGTGGTAAATATAAAGTCTTTGTCTCTCATACCTTCCTTACAAAACAACAACCAAAGAAAACATAAGATATATGTTCTAACTGAAATTCGCATCAACTATAAGACTAATCTAAATCCACCTTTTTTTAGACAGATTATTTCTAATAGGAAGGAAATGTATTTATAAGTTTATTCACCATCATTTAAGCAAAGAATGAGTGCACTAGTTGTCTATCTAAGTAAATTCAATAAAAAGATATTAAAGATAGAGGTCCTTTTAGAATCAATTGACATTAAAGCCTTGATGAATGAGGTCCATAACAAGACTCTTTTTAAGGTGAAACAAATCATGAAAAACCAAATTTAGGTAGAAGAAATAAGTATGGTAAAATTGTATAACCCTGCTTTAAAAAACACATGAAAGAGCCCTCAAAAAATGGTTAGTCTCTAAATACTCCTCGAGCTCTCAAAAGGAATCTAAATTGATTGATTCATAATCACCTTGTTTTTTCCAATCTTTCACCACGTTCTTAAACACAACCTCAACAAAAGTTTTAATTGTCATTAAAGGTAAAGAGTTAATATGATATCCCCCTTTTGTGAAGGTAGATCCTCACACCTATAACTATAAAAATTATTATATATTCTATAAAGATAAGGAACATGATATTGAGAACTACTATGCATTGAAGAATGAGATAAATAGGTTAATCAATAAGTGTTATATCTAATAGCTTATGAAGAGGGATGATTAGCCTAAAACTAAGAGGAAAGAGGTTGGTGTGTGTAATAAGGCATCACTCAAGATCAATGTGATTATGGGTAGACTTTATATAGAGAAAGACTCCATCCAATAGAGAAAAGCTTATGAAAAATAAGTATCAGTTGCCTCTAGAGCCACAAACTCATGGCATGAGTTTATGATTTTTACACTAGAGGATGGAAGGGGTATATATTTCCCTTATGAAGATACCTTACTAACACTACCATAATCTCTAACCAAAAGTGCTTTGGGTGTTGGTGAATGATAGGAGTGTTGTTAACATTCTTTTCTAAAAATTGATGAGCAAGATGGGCATCGATAGTTTTAGGCTAGTTTTAGTTAAAACACTATTGATTGGAATATAGAGGAAGGGTGTGCTAGTAGAGGGTATCGTTGAAATAATAGTTATCGTTGATACATAGCCCTATATAGAACTCTCTAGTAGACCTTTACGATGATCAAGATGGATTTGTTCTACAACATCATTATTGGTAAATGTCTCTATAAAATCAACACTGCTATTAAAATACAGTACTTTGCTATAAAATTCTCTACTAAAATATAGGTGGCCATAATTAGAAGGAATTGAATGGCTTTAAAGTTGTGCACCTTCATGTGGGTCAAGAGGAAGAATGCCTTGGTAGTAGACTAGGGTGGGCTATGAAAGAAACAAATAAAACATGCATCAAAGCTACGAAAAAGTTATAATAGGTCAGCTTTTATGAGACAAATACTAGTGCTACCATGAAGATTTAATTTGCCTTAGATCCTGAATAAGAAAAGGCCCTAATAAAACTCCTCAATATCCAAAAAGATAACTTTACTTTTAAAATCTCTTATATGCCTAACATCAACCCCGAAATGACCATCCATTAGTTGAATGTGAGCCTATTTTTCTCTCTCATCAGCTAGAAAAGAAGAAATTTTAGGAGGGAAGACAAAATGCCATATATGAAGAGGTGGATAAACTTTTGCAAGTGGATATTTTTTTAGAGGTGAGGTATCCTAAGTGGCTAGTTGTTATAGTGTGAAGAAAGCAAATAAAAAGTGGAGAATATGTGTGAACTTCACCGACGTTAATAAAGCATGCATAAAGGATAGTTTTTCCTATCAAAGATAGATAAATTGGTAGACTTTATAGTTAGGTTTGAATTCCTAAGCTCATTGGATACAAACCTGGGTTATCACTAGATCCCAAAGCACCATCGAAGTTGAAGAAAAGATATTGTCACATGGTTAATTTATTGTTAAAATTTTCCAACCCCTATACGGTAATCTAGTCCCACTAGACTCAGTCTTTCCTCACCATTTTCACTTGTGTTTGCCTATGACTAAGTGTCTCCCACACCCAAGAGGTTTTTCCCACTCTCACAAATTATAAGCAAATAGAATTACACAAGTAAAGAGGTAGCAAATCAATACACAACATATACAAGAAAAATTTTCAACCTTTATTAATCTCAACAACAAAAGAAATACATAAATTTATATGTGTGTGTTATGCATAAAAATTACAACCTATACAATCAAGGCTCTCCAGCCTATTTATAGACAAGCATATAAAAGGTTGCAAAGCATAAAACTATCATCCCTACATTTTAGAAAGTAGTGGAGCACTTTCTCCCCCATATTCCTATAAATTTAGTGGGTGGTTTTGACCCATAATTGTAACTGCCATAACAACCTACTATATTGTCATATAACTATTAGTTTATGATGTCGAATTTGTTATGTTTGTTGCATGCCTTGGACTGTCCATTGTCTAAGTTCAAACTCACATCAGCACACTGCTCGTTTATGCCAATGATGCTGATTTTGCCACGCTGTTGAATTTGACGCTATCCAACATATTGCCACTGCCTCCTGTGTTCTTTCTAGCAGTGTTTTTATCAATGTATTCATGTTGAATTTTGACTTTGTTATAAACCTCCCCCACTAAAAGAAACTAACGCTCTCATCGAACAGAGTTAGGATACCTCTGCATAACATTTGCTCATTGTCACGAATTTGTATCCCACACACAAAGCCTCTCAGTTTTTCTCGTATTTAAATATAATTTTTCCCATCTAATCTATGATGCCTAGGAAACCTTGACAATCCCATAGTCAATTAGATTTTGAAACAAACTGTGACTAAAGTCTTCTCTAGGATCCTACTTGTTTTCCACAAAGTGAAAACACACTTTGAGTCCTAATTCAAAGCATTGAGATCAATGTCATTAATCTCATTTGGACACCAATAAAGCTGAAACACTCCATTGTCACACAACTTCCATATCTTCTAGAATTCATATGCAACTTCTCTAAGGCACACACAAGTTATCCTCAATCATTAGCAATCTCACATGCCAATTCGTCGACCCATAAGCTTATTTTCATAATGTTTAGACACTTCCCTAAGCATCCAAGGCTTCAATCCCTTTCCTCATGAAAAACACCATATAAAACTACTTTGAAGAATCACGTTAATCCCCATAAAATCCACCTAACTCCTCAATTGTTTCATATACAACCTTTAAGAAAAATAAGTCAACTTTTTTTAGTGATCAACATAATCTTATGTTGAAGTTCTTTCGGCAAGTCGTAGCCTTGCCTAAGCATACACACATGTAGCATCCCAACATCATATCCATCTGACTTGTTATATATATACCTATTGTTGTACCCGAGACAATTCATCACCCACATAATTATTTATTGATGTAATAGCCTCGTTGTTCCCATATAGAATAGCTACCCATACTACCTCTCCATCAAAGTAGCATACCAAATCATCCTCGTTGATGATTTTAGCTCCTCAACCGAACCCACTAACTCGGTTACCGAATCTATCACCCAACTGTCCATCGTTAAAGTGCAGACTCCCAATATGCTCACTTTTGTTCTACCTCCCCACCATGGTAGCACACCATACATAATCCCTCTGTTTAAGTTTGGTTTCTTAATCAAATCCTCTACGACTCGGTTACTATATTCTTCATCCCGCACAATCCATCGTCAAAATATGTTGAATTCCCAAAACATTGTTCCCTTCATCCCAACCTATATGTTCACTAAGATGCATGGCATGCATGTTCTGCTTTTGTCACCCCAATCTGTCTCGTTGTTGAAGTGCACATAACAGCCCCATATTTTTCCCCACCCAAGACAGTCTAATTAAGCCTTGCCCCCTCCTCCTCCATACTAGCCCAAATCACGATTGAATTTCATCTTAGTCATTAAACACACGCATGAGATTTATGCATGCCACATCTTCAACATCGTTTTCCACAATGACAACATTGAGATGTCCTTTTTTTTAGCGTTCCCTCATAAAGTGATTTCCATCGCATATAAAGTAATGGAAATCTGGTTTTAAACCCTTACCGATTATCTTCTCATCTTACCTTCCATCGTTAATAGCATGTTTGGGCTCCCCCCACCAAATTTCTTCTTTTTCATCTTATCCTTTCTCTTAGGCTTTAACAAAAACTCAGAAGCTCCAGCAGTCCCTTCGCGCATTTACTCTAAAATCTGTCAATCCATCAACAATGGTAATGGCAGTTATGTGACAATAAAGTGTTACAACTTTGTTGGTGTCTATACGAGATTAATGACATTGATCTCAATGCTTTAGGTTGGGACTCAAGGTGTGTTTTGACTTTATAGGAAACAAGTAGGACCTAAGAGAAGAATTTCATCATAACTTGGTTTGAAATCTAGTTGACTATGGGATTGTCAAGGTTTCTTAGGCATCGTAGATTCGATAGACATAATTTTATTTGAATATGGGAAAAACTGAGAGGCTTTGTATATGGAACACAAATTTATGACAATAAGCAGATGTGATGCAAGGGTATCCTAAGTTTTTCTGATGAAGGTGTTGGTTTTTTTTAATGGGGCTTTTTTTAGTGGGGGGTTTCTAACGGAGTCACAATTCAGCATGAATACATTAACAAAAACACTACTGGAAAGACACGATGGGTAGTGGTAGTCCATGAGACAATGTCAAATTAGACAACTTTGGCATATTCAAGCAATGGGTTGATGCGAGTTTGGACTTAGACGATGGACAATCCAAGGCAGGCAGCAAACATATATTCTACAACATAAAATGATAGTTTCGCAATAGTGTAGTGGGTTGTTACGATAGTTATGGTCATGGCTTTATGGGGGGATGAGTGTTTAAATCATGGAAGCATGGCATCTAAATATTGGGGCATGATTGAGATTGCTCCTCAAGACACTAAGATCATCGGATCATGGGATCATGGTTCAAAACCACCCACTAAGTTCATGGGAACATAGGGAAAAAAGCGCCCCACTACTTTCTAAAATATAAGAATTGTAGTTTTATGCTTTGTAACATTTCATATACTTGTCTATAAATAGGCATGAGAGCTTTGGCTATGTAGGATGCAAGTTTTGTGCATAGCACACACATATGAATTTGTGTATTTCCTTTATTATTGAGATTAATAAAAGTTGAGAATTTTTTTCTATATATGATGTGTACTAATTTGCTACCTCTTACTTGTGTAATTTTATTTGCTTACAACTTATGAGAGTGGGGAAAACCTTTGGGTGTGGGAGATACTTAGTCATAGGAAAACACAAGTGAAAAAGGTGAGGAAATGTTGAGTCTAGTGGGACTAGATTGTCGCATAGAGGCTGGAAAATCTCGATGACATATATCCTTTATGAAATAGACTAAATTTTGTTATAAGACCATACCATTTGGGCTTAAAAAAGTAGAAGTCGCCTATTAGAGGATGGTGAATCAAAGATTTAAAGACTAGTTTCATAGGAACATGAAAGTCTACATTGACAATATGAGAGTATGACTTTTAAAGACTTCTAGGATCTCCAAGAGGTTTTTATTATTCTTCACTAGTACAAAATGAAGTTGAATCTAGCCAAGTGTGCCTTCTTCATCGGAGAAAGAAATTCATAGGAATTTTTTATTGGTAATAAAGGGATAAAACCTAATCTCGAGAAAGTTTAGGCCATCTTGAACATGATACCTCCCTAGTTTATGAAAGATGTACAAAGACTGATAGGAAAAAAAATATTTTTTAATAGATTTACCTCCCATATGGGAAATGTTATTTGTCATATGAGATAGAAATCAACAATGAAATATGAAATAGAAATCAATAACTTAAAACACTAGAGCATCCAATTTCACTACAACTAATCCGTAACAACTCCTTAAATAATGCTAGTGTAAGATTTAGCCTATGTTGACAGTTAAGATTCCCCAATTTAATCAACAATCTCTCTCGAGAATGTGTTGACATTACTTTCATACATTAACATATCATATCTCTATATGAATTTCAATATGCAAAAACACTTTAAGTTTCATAGATTCTTGCATAACATAACCACATAAATCATGCTTGTCAATCTTTAGAGTTTTATCAATTTATGGAATTCATCATATGAATCAAACATTATACATAACCTCTTAGTATCAATATAACTATCAAATCATCAAGTATTTTCTAGATATTCAAAAGTATTAAGAACAATGATGAGAACTCAACATGAAATAATTAAACTCGAAATAGCAGCATTGAATAACAAAATTAAAACATCATTGTTAGTCAACATTATAGCCCAAGTAAAAGGACTTAGTTCATGTTAAGAATAAATAATAACATGCTAGAAATAAACATTAATAACAAAGAGAAAAGGAAAAGGAAGAATAAGAATAAAAAAACTAAGAAGAAATATATCATCACCATCTTAATAGTGTGAGATACTTTTTAATTGAAAATATATTGAAATAATATATTTTTTAGATTTTTTTATCTTTAACATATGCACATCAAAAAACATCAATTTAATACATTTTCAGGTGAAAAGTAACTTGAAAATCACTTTAAAAAACAGAAACTACCACAATACCAAACATGAATCAACAACTTGAATTGATCTCTCTAGCTTTTAAGTGTTCTCGACATTGCTCTCTTTTCTTCCTCTTCTTCTACTTCTTTTAGTGGAATGTTTTTTATACTGACCTATAGGAGAGTTTAGCAAGGCTTAGGTGAAAAGATAAGAATTAAATCCCTATTGATTATGAATTTTATTTTTCTAATTGGATTAGGAATCTAACTTTAATGCACTTCTTTTTTCCAAACTAAACCTCGGCTTATTATAAATTAAAAATAATTTATAAGTGTCCCTTAACTATCTTATATTTTTAGACTCTTGCTTATCAATATTGGTAAGTTCTTATACCAAAAATCAAATATAATTCCAAAACAAGACCATTGATACTAAAACTAGTGTAACTTTTTTCAATGAGCTCGGTTCATGAATCGTAAAATTATGAAGAAACTAGACTTCCAGATATTTTCAAGAATATATGGCATGTCATTTGTTTCTTTCTAAGTACACCCTATTTAATCCATCAAATGGGCTCGTTTGCACAAATAACTTCTTTTATATTTGATTATGTTAGGCCATCAACTTGTGGCCCAAGTCTCTCTTTGATTCGGGCTTATATATATATATATATATATATATATATATATGTTGTAGAAGTTTGAGTTATCTTTTTTACAATAATAAGGTGATTTAGGGTTTGTTTGTTTTTATGTTTTAAAAGTGCTTTTGAAAAAAATTGAGAATTTATTTTTTTTTCTTTACTTCAAATTATTTTTTTAGTATTTTCAGATCATTTTGATGTGTTGATATCAAAAATAATTTTTAAAAAATAAAAAATATATTATTTTGGTGCATTTCCGAGTGAAAAATATTTTGAAAAGTAACTGCTACTACACTCCTAAACACCCCTTTATTTTACTAAAAAAAACGTTACGTCCAAAACACTTAGAGTTGCTTTAAAGAGTTCAAGAAGGGAATTTTCCTAAAGTTGAATAGAAAAATTGCATGCTTCTTCAAAGTATATTTTTTTCCTTTTATTTTGGACGATTCCATAAAAGAAAATTCTGGTTGATTTCTAATTTTTCTCCAAAGAACATCATTTTTGCTATTATTTATTCAAACCTAACACAAAAATAAAATAAACAAAGTGGATAACATAAAAAAAAATACAAAAGATTATTGCATAAAAGAAAATTCTGGTTGATTTTGGACGATTCCATAAAAGAAAATTCTAGTTGATTTCTAATTTTTCTCCAAAGAACATCATTTTTGCTATTATTTATTCAAACCTAACACAAAAATAAAATAAACAAAGTGGATAACATAAAAAAAAATACAAAAGATTATTGCATAAAAAAGCCTAAACAAGTTATGAAATATGATCTTATAATATCATAGGCTAGATTAATTCTATTATCATAAAAACTTTATCATCATTCACTCTTGTTAACTTTGAGGTGCTTCATGGAAACAAATAATTATATATATCACCAGTTATACTTTTTATTTTCACATAATCATGGCAATCATTCATATATTTCATTTTTCATACGAGGTGAGAGTACCACTAACAACATATAAAATAATTCATCCTAAATATTTTTTTTTCTTATGATAA
>Ga0307510_10011320_pt1 | contig 10597 bp, 13 predicted proteins | sample 12_EM_MG_FD_207224 | JGI IMG/M metagenome (GOLD analysis project Ga0307510, IMG submission 207224) | Populus trichocarpa ectomycorrhiza microbial communities from riparian zone in the Pacific Northwest, United States - 12_EM | ecosystem: Host-associated > Plants > Roots > Unclassified | place... | reverse complement strand
TTATACTGCTTCTTCTTCAAGCATTAGGAATCCTATCCTCGGTTTTAAATGCGGTTTGTTATTTATTATTTATTTTTCTCCTCCAGCTGTGAGCTGCCCACCTTCCCTTTCATCGACTTAATTGATATGATGTTACAGTTTCGTACATCAGGAAAACCCCTAATTTACTTTTCGTACTTTTTCGTACTTTTCACGCTTTTTGCAAGTAAAAAAGGTAAATTTTGAAAAAGTATGGACTGCTTGGGAAAAGCCCAGTCCTCTACTTTTTCGCGTACTTATCTTTCACTTCTTTAAAACTACTCTACTTTTTCACATGATATTACTGAGACTACACTAGCTACTTGTGAAACAGGCTTTACTTCTATCGTCAGTAGTACTTTTCCAAATGGGTATGTCTGTCAATGATTGTCAGGAAATTGGCAGTTGTTAGGAGGCCTGTGAGAAATGGTACGACTCAGCGACCACCTTGTATTATGCTTTCTTGCCTTCTAGGGTGTGAAGTTGGAGGGATAGGCATAAACTAGGTCGTGACCCGGGCCATACGAGCGATCGAAATGTGACATATCCGGGTCTAGGTGGCGAGGCGAGAAGCCCTCGCGGTCTTTCGGGCTCGGAGGATGATGTCGGTGGGAGGGTGCACTGGGCATGTCAACGTTGGCAAACGGATTGGTAAGTGACATCGACGTACCTAGGTTGACGCACAGCCTATGGGGCCGGCAAACTGGGTCACGGCTCGGGTCATGTGAGCGGTCGAATTGTGGCATATCCGGGTCTGGATGGCGAGGCGAGAAGCCTTCAGTCTTTTGGACTCGGAGGATAATGTCGATGGGAGGGCGCACTGAGCATGTCAACGTTGGCAGAGGACTTGGATAAGTGACATCAACGTACCTAGATTGACGCACAGCCTATTGGGGCCAGCAAACTGGGTCGCGCGACTCGAGCCATATGAGCGATCGATTTGTGACATATCCGGGTCTGGATGGCGAGACGAGAAGCTCTCACAGTCATTCGGACTTGGAGGATAATGTCAATGGGAGGGCGCACTGAGCATGTCAAAGTTGGCAAACGACTTGGATACATGACGTCGACATACCCAGGAAGGGTGTGCCCATGGATAGGCTTCACGTACATCGCAAAGGTCCACCGGGTGTTGGGACGGGGTTGATATAGATGTAGAATAGATCTCGCAGATGTGGGCTAGGAAGTGGGGGGATAAGAATGTATAATACGATTCCAGGGGATAACGCACACTTCACACTCGGATAAACCGACACGTGCTATTTGGGGGAGAACCTTAGCTTGGTCATGCACGAGTAGAGCGTGGGCGTACCTCTTTGAGACTTTTTTTCGTGCTGAGAGGCTGATGACGAGAAGAAGGGCGCAAAGCGGCACTTGGAGAGTTGAGGGGAGGAAGTTGCAATGAAGCAATGTCACGTATACAGCTCACAGCGCCGCCGTCTGGGTCTGACTGAGGTCCCACTCAAGACGTGCAATTTTGGTATTGCTTACGATGACCTCTCTTGTGCGACCTACATATACATAGCAGCAGCAACGTGTCAGAGTCGAATTGTGGCTACGAGTTCGAAATGGGGAAAAGACTTGCCTCTCAGGTCGTCCACCTGCTCATTGGGAGCCATCACCTTTTCCATTTCATTGATTTCATCTTCCGAGTTCTCGCATTCCGAGATCAACTGATCCAGCTCGTGGTCCACCTTTATCCGCTCGGTCTCGACGGCTGCTCACTCGCCTCGTTTGCTCTCGATGAGAGCGTTGAGCATGGGCTTTATCACGTGGCGGACATCCACACCTTTGAGTAAGTTTTCTGGTTGTGATGACGCTGTGTCAAGCTCCACTCTGAGGTCGATGTCTTGCAATGGTGGCGGAAGAGGGGAATAGGAACGGAGCTCTGTGTGCGACCTACATATACATTGCAGCAGCAATGTGTCAGAGTCAAATTGTGGGTACAAGTTCGAAATGGGAAAGAGACTTGCCTCTCAGAGGTTGTCCGTTCGCTCATTGGGACCATCACCTTCTTTTCCATTTCGTTGATTTCGTCTTCCAAGTTCTTGCATATCGAGATCGACTGATCCAGCTTGTGGTCCACCTCTATCTGCTCGGTCTTGACGACTGCTCGCTCGCCTCGTTTGCTCTCGATGAGAGCATTGAGCGTGGGCTTTATGACGTGGCGGACATCCGCACCTTTGAGTAAGTTTTCTGGTTGTGATGACACTGTGTTCAGCTCCACTCTGAGGTCGATGTCTTGCAATGGTGGCGGAAGAGGGGAATAGGAATGGAGCTCTGTGTGCGACCTACATATACATAGCAGCAGCAACGTGTCAGAGTCGAATTGTGGGTACAAGTTCGAATGGGAAAAAGACTTGCCTCTCAGAGGTTGTCCGCCTGCTCATTGAGGACCATCACCTTCAATTGATTTCATCTTCCAAGTTCTCGCATTCCAAGATCAACTGATCCAGATCGTGATCCAGCTTTATCCGCTCGGTCTCAACGACCGCTCGCTCGCTTTGTTTGCTCTCGACAAGAGCGTTGAGCGTGGGCTTTATTACGTGGCGGACATCCGCACCTTTGAGTAAGTTTTCTGGTTGTGATGACGCTGTGTTCAACTCCACTCTGAGGTCGATGTGTTGCAATGGTGGCGGAAGAGGAGAATAGGAATGGAGAATGGAGAGGCGACAGCGACGGCAATTGTTGCAGCGTTTGGTCACGTGTTGTGTTCAAGTTCAAATCCCAATTCACACCAGACCGACCAGCCGGATACCACACAACGGAAAACAACGCAGATCAATTATTTCAAGCAATGCCATATTTACAGCTGAGAAGACGGTCCAAGTCTACAGGCAGAAAAGTAACGATGGGGGAGGGCCACAGGAACATGGAAAATGGAGAGTGAGTTTAAGATAACCCGGAGAAATCTATGGGTGCGCGCGGGGGCGATAACTACTGCAGTGGTGCTGGTGAAGATGTACGCGGTAGAGGAGAGGATACCGGAGCCAGTGATGGGAGATGGCAAGAGAAATGAGAGGGCGTGTTAGGGGCGTTGTCGTCTAAAGTCCCAATGATCCGCAATGTAGTGATTAGTACACACATAGCAGAAAAATGGGGGAACGCACCAGAAATCAGAGTCGGACGATGCAATTCGGTGCTTATAACCTGAGCCCAGAGCCTTCTTATCCAACCGATTTGCTTCCGATCGTCCCTTGGACGACTTCTTACGTTGGCTAAGAATGCTGAGGGCAGAAGCTTGAATGTCCCCTCCAACTACCCGGAGCTTCTCTGGCTCAAGAGTAAAGACATCGCGCATGTGCACGTCGCTAATCACGTCCCATTGGTCTTTACTGAAGTTGGTCGTCTTCGTAAACTTGCCGTCTTTGCCTATTACTTTGATAACGCTGCTGCTCTTGGTCACCTTGGCGTCGTCGTGGCTCTCCTTGGTGATATATCCTCTGGCCCACAGCCAGAGGGCACGGTTCACCTGTATATCATGAATATATTGAGCGTCATACATAAAGGGAGACGTACCGAGGTAGCACTGAGGGCAAGTGCAGCGTAGGGGAAATTATCGTATTCCACAACACCGGGGACCTCGACAGCGCCTTCGAAGTCAACCCAGCACTGTGCTATGGTCCGAACCACAAGAGGGCCCCGATAGCGACCTGCGCGCTTGACCTGTATTACTTTCAGTGGGAATGCAGGTATGAGATTGTCGCTCCCCGTACCACTATTTCTCCATTTTCTTGTTCCACATCCAGAGTCCTGGAATAAACGTAGCGATCGTCTTTGAGCAGGCGTTCCGCGAATTCCTGCCGCTCTTCCGTAGTGTCCAGATTCCTCGAATCAAAGAAGTCACCAACTACGGCAAGTCCATTTGAGCCGATCGAGCTTCGCCACTCTATACCCCTTTGGTAGGACTGCGAATAGTCAGCGGATATGGTTAATGAGGGTGCTGCGAATCGACGTACCACATTATAAACAGCGTCGTACTTCTCAACCAGATGTTTTACTTTCATCCGGCGATCCTGGGTGCTTCCTTTGTAGACCTCATTCCAGATTTTTTGTAGTGTTGAAATGGTATCCTGCACATCGAGCGTCCAGGGATCCTTGTTTGTGCTACCGATATATCGCAAAAACGTCGGGATAAATATGGCCGTCCACCTCCCATTGTCAAGTGCACCGTTAGGGAGTTCCTTATTGCCATGGCGCTTGATGGGTTTCAACTCTTGGGCAGGGGCTGTGATTCCGCGACGTATAATGAGGCTCTTCTGTGACAGTGAGACACCAATAAGTGACAAAGTTATCAGGAACCCAAAGACTCGCCGAGGACTCACCTTGCTCATCTGTGCAGCAACCGGTGCCTTCACGGGGCTTGAAGCAGCATCAGCCTGCTCCAACGTGTCGTCCTCATCCTCACCCAGCCATTCGTAGCACAAATTGGATGCTATGCCCTCGTCGTCGGCATCCGAGTCACTGGTAGATTCGAGATCTTCCGCCCGACGCTTCGTACCCGGTGCTGGCCTTTTCTTGAGGACCTCAGTGGTTGAGTTGACGACAACGGCACAGGAGGTAGACTTAGCGGTGGCGGCGATAGCGGTAACGGCAGTTTTCTTGAGGTTCGGATTTGCCTTCGAAGTTGTAGGGCGGCCACTAGTAGGGCCGGTAGCAGATATCCTCTGCTTCTTAAGTGGCGGCGGCGGAATTCCCTGAACCCATTCCTCAACCTCATCTGCTATGTTTTTCTTTGTGGGAGGTGTCCCAAACCTGCGGTTGTGAAAGAAAAGTGATGTCGCGTTGATGACGAGATAAGGGAACATGACTGCCAGTGAACTTACGTCTGAACGTGACTCGAATTGCCCTGAATGGTCATGACACAATTAGCGCACGTCGTTATCAGAAGAAATCAGTTGTACCCTGAGTCCAACTTCCGATTTGGGCACCTCCTTGCGGCTTGCCCTTATCTTGTCTCGTAACTGTGGCATGGTTACCTTGTTCTTCGTTTTCGCGCCTCCCTTCGTCCTTTTCACTGGTTTTTTCCCTATGGCCTCCATGTTGACACCGGACTCTTCATCATCCATGGGACTGTCAAGGTTCTCCGAGTCGCCGTAGACACGTGGAGTGGCTAGGGTCTGGGGTTCTTTGGACTCGTGCGCTCCTTTCTTTGTTACATCCTGGTACTGGGCCTCATCTGTGTGGGTGCGGTGTCAATTAACGCGCAAGTGCAAGTAGCGGTGCCGGAGCGATGAACACTACCTGCTGCTGTCGTCATGGCCCGGCCCCCACTGGCACCCCAAGTCCGTGTAATCGCATTAGGTGCCGCCATCTCTCCACCAGCTTGAGAAGCTGTTCACAGGTTTAAGACATCAACGTCAATATGACGCTGCCATTTCTAACCCTACTCACCAATGTCCAAGTCCTTTGGGTGGTGTTGAACACGTCTTGGCTTGGGCCGGGAAGATTTTGCATGTTCTTGTTGGGCGCACAATTCTGCATGGACAGCACCAAGATGCCTCATTTCGGAGATGTTCCGATGGCGAGCTTCTTGCTTATCAGAACAGGTTTCAGGGAAGGGAAGTCGTGTGAGCCATGACGTACAAGCGATCGTTGGTGTCTGTTCTGGGCCCTCACCAGTATCATCATCATCAAGGCCATTCGCCTCAACGGTCTTGTCGGACATGTAAGTGGATTCTGCTCATATGATTCAGGTGTGTTGAAAATGACTTGGTGGGTTTATGCTACTCACCATCCTCGAATTCAGAAGTTCTATTGAACGCGTTGAGTTCGCCACAGCTATCAATATAGGAATTCGTCACTCACTGTCCCAAGCTTTCAGCACGAACACTGTCGTCGACAGACCCTTCTTCCACAATAGTATGTTGTTCTGTGGAGACGCAATCAGTTTACAGGTTGTTAGTGAGGCTATCAAAACACGTGGTCACCTGGAACTTTGCCTGTCCAGTGGCGGGGGTGCGACGAGCGAGCAACTTCGTGTGCCTTCAAGTAAGTGTCCTCGAGCGCGGCCAGCTTGGCGGCGATAGCCGTTTGAGCTTCAGTGTCGCCTTCCTTTGAGGTTTTGGATTTCTTGGTTGCTTTGGCACTCTTCGTCATGCCGCCTTTCTTGCTCGACTTCCTCTTCTTGGCTCTGGTCGTATTGGCTGTCTTTTGTGTCGCTGGTGTCGCCGGCTGGGTATTTTGTGTCTCCATTCCTTCATTGTTCGCCAACGCCACGGTGGTGCCTTCTTCAGGGGACTCCTGCTCGATACCACCATTGTTGACTCGTCGCACAATTTTGGCCATTTTGTCTTTGGCACCACTTCTTGTGGACATCCATCTGGTGGGCTCGTTCGTGGTGGACATGGTGATGACAGTGGGTTCAACTTTGAAACGCCTGGTTGCAATTGAGTTTAAGGCTCCGGGTTCTTGTTGGTCCCCGCGTTTCAATAAGTTCGTTTTCTTTTTGAAATTTCACTACTTTTTTTCGCTAAGTCCGTTCCATTCTCACAAGGACTCTGTACACCCTTCCGGACTCTACACGCAACTCCCAAACATGCTGTCCTGCAAGGAGGATGAAGCCAGGCTTATGGACTTGTACATTCCTTGTACGTTTCCAGGCTGTTTGAAAGCCTTTCAAACAAACGGAGGCCTCACAAGGCACCTCCGTTCTATCCACCCGAATTGGGTCCCTGTAGATGAAGAAGGTCAGTTGGACTCAGTCCTGACTCAGAGCACCTCTAAATTCGTAGACCTGCGCTAACGACGACTCTAGACCCTCTTCCGAACCTTTACACAACTTATTCGGACAACATAGATTCTGAAGACGGCCCAAGCACAACGGCATACAGTCACCGTGATGGCAATGAAGTCCAACAGGGTGCGTCAGAATCATCGTCTCTAGGAAGCCTGAGTGGGCCCCACACCATCTCTATCGGTGTTCTCAGAGGGCCTCAACGGTCTCGAATCTGTCTTTCTCCCCCTTACGCCATCGCTCTGCATCCACCTTTGCAAGAGTGTTCTCTACCCCATGCGTCTGCTTGCGTAACCATGCCCTCCCCACATTCTTTTTTGTTTTATTTCTCCTCAGCCCCACACTGCGCATGTGTCTCCACTGAGTGCATGCGCTAGCTTTCCTGCCAGTGCTCATCGTTTCCAAATAAAGGCTAAAATTCCTGCTTTCTGAAGGTTCTCAGCGTTCGGATGCCTCAACTCCTTCTTGGGATGCAGCGCTGTCTGACAGTGCATGGCAGGCAGAGTATCAAGCCGACATGACTAATACCATAGATTTGTTCTCGGACGTGTTCTCGGACGTGTTAGAACAATGCCTAGCACCCTCAGATTTCACTATCGACTCGGATTTCTCCCTGCCACCCTCAGCAGCAACAGCGGACAGGGCACAAACCGACTTCACTTCGAAGAATCCAAACTTACGTTATCACCCCCATCCAATAATCGACGGTGAGATTTGCTTCATTCTCAATATTTCCATTGCTAATGTTTTCAAAGGAAAACCTTGTCAACAAGATGGCAGCCATCTGATGCCTGGAGAGCGACTGCGCCCGGAGCCACCCCCAAACGCAGACCCAACTAATTGGGGAGCGTTCGAGAGCAAGGAAGGGTTCGAAATCGCAGAGTTGGTGTACCATAAGGCCCAAATGTCTGCAGGAAACATCGACGATCTCCTCAGGATATGTTTCGGTGGGCGCGTACCATTCTTGAATCACAATGAACTCTACTCGGCAATTGATAGCCTAGATGTCGGGGGAGTTCCTTGGCAGAGCTTCTCAATCCAGTATGATGGCGGTGTACACGGTGACGATGGCGATAATCGGCCAAAGTGGATGTCAGACGTCCACGATGTCTTCTACCGTGACCCTCGGCTGGTTGTTCATGAGATGCTGGCTAACCCAGACTTTAAGGACGGTATGGACTTCGCCCCATACCGTATCTTTGATAAAGACGGCATCCGTACGTATCAGCATTTAATGAGCGGGGATTGGGCATGGGATCAAGCAGTAAGTTCAAGTTCCCCTACTTCTCCAAGCTATTGGCTAGACGATTCGACTCACGCCCCTTTGAATGTAGGATGCGATCGCTCAGGATCCAAAGACGCATGGGGCGATGTTCGTCCCCATCATTCTGGGAAGCGACAAGACGACAGTATCGGTAGCGACAGGTCACACGGAAGCCTATCCGTTGTACCTGTCAATTGGGAATCTTCATAACAATGTTCGCAGGTCTCATCGTGGCGGCGTCGTAGTTATAGGATTTCTTGCCATAGCGAAAAGTAAGTGTATCCTCCTATGTCCTATGTGCGTCGACCAACTCATCTGACAAATTTTGATTTGGTAGCTGAGAAGGAACACACAAAAGATATCAACTTTCGACATTTCCGACGCCAGCTCTTTCACACATCACTTTCACAGATCCTCTCCAGTTTACAACCGGCGATGTCAGAGCCCGAGGTTGTCAGGTGTCCTGATGGATTCTACCGACGCGTGATATATGGTCTGGGTCCGTATATTGCTGATTACCCCGAACAGGTCCTCATTTCTGGCATCGTCCAGGGCTGGTGTCCAAGGTATTCGCTTACAAAGTGGCACCGCGCGCTTCGCTCAAGTTATTGACTCAGGCCTTTCGGCGACACTGCAGGTGCACCTCACACAAGGACGCTCTCGAAACTCCAGGAATCCCAAGGTCAAAGGGACACACAGACGCCATCCAAGAGGTACTCGAAGTGGGAGATTTGTGGAACCTATACGGGGTTGTTGGTAAGGTCGAGGTAAGTACTCGCTCTTGCTCAAGGTTTCCTCCTGGTTTTAAACACCGGACTGATGATTTTCTTTAGTTATTCACAAGCTATTTCCCTCGTGCAAGCGTCTACGAACTGCTCTCCCCCGACCTCTTACACCAGCTCATCAAAGGGACGTTCAAGGACCATCTTGTCGAGTGGGTGACGAAGTACATACAGCAGCACCACTCGGAGAAGAAAAGCAAAGCAATCCTAGCTGACATCGACCGGCGGTGAGTCCAATCTTGTATCGATTTTTCCAAGAACTCACATCTCTGTTCCAGGATTAAAGTGGCACCACCGTTTACCGGTCTTCGAAGGTTTCCAGAAGGTCGAGGCTTCAAGCAATGGACTGGGGACGATTCCAAGGCACTGATGAAGGTACGCTTCTTATCTATGTTATCAAGTCGTGCACGTCTCATTATCGTTCTTAACAGGTGTACCTACCCGCAATCGAAGGGTATGTGCCCAATAGGATGCTCTACGCAATTCGCGCGTTCCTAGAATTTTGTTATATTGCCCGGCACGATATCATTACGGAGAAGACCCTTGCTGAACTTGAAGACGCTCTTTCCCGCTTTCACGAGTACCGGGCGGTTTTCCAGGAGGTTGGGATCAGAGAGAAAGGCTTCTCGCTCCCACGACAGCACTCTACCAATCATTACCCAGAAATGATTCGTCTTTTTGGAGCGCCAAATGGACTGTGCTCGTCCATTACGGAGTCGAAGCACATCAAGGCCGTCAAAGAACCATGGCGCCGAAGCAACCGTCACAAGCCTCTGAAGCAAATCCTTCTCACCAATCAACGTCTCGACAAGTTGTCTGCAGCGCGAATAGATTTTACGCAGCGCGGTATGCTGGATTGGTCAGAGCTCGACAGCTCTTTGAAACTGATAGGTATGTACCCTATGTTCCCTCGTGCGCTGCGTGACTTCTAACAAATGTCACAGACCTGATGCGAAGGAAATATAATAAGGAGCCTAGAGGGACCGCAAGCGAACACTCCGCCGGGCCTCTCGAAATCGTGAACGATCTGAGCATCCTTGCTCACACTGATCTGGGCAAGACCACCCGTAAGTGGCGCTTGTATATTGTGACATCGCTAACATGTCTTTCAGACTACAAAAGCTCAGTGACGGAGATGGCGGCATATATCAACAAACCCGAACTCCCCAACCTCATACGGAAGTTCCTCCATTACCAGCAATTGAACGACCCTAACGCCTCTGACTCGGATGTCTCTGTCTCCACCCTCCCGACCTTCACTAAGAAGTTATCCGTGCACAGTTCAGCATCCTCGGTCTACTTCGCCCCTAGCGACCCATGTGGTATACGCGGCCTTCGTCGAGAACAGATTCGATCAACATGGCAGTGGCGACAGGGCCCCCCGCGACAGGACACCGTTTTGGTGAATACGGGCAACGGGGGAGATACACAGCTCCCAATGTCCGGTTTTGTTGTCGCCCGCGTTCTCCTCTTTTTTTCTTTCACATATGGTGGCAAAGATTATCCTGTGGCACTGGTATGGTGGTATATTCTCTCTGAGGATTCTGGGCATAGAGACGAGGCGACAGGGATGTGGCTCATTGAACGCGAATATCGCAACGGGAAACCGCTCTTACAGGTGGTGCATGTGGATACCATTTTACGTGCAGTGCATCTTCTCCCATATTTCGGACGCAAACGTGTTAGTCAGGCTATCACTCAGGACAACAGCCTTGATAAGTATCCCATTTACTATGTAAATAGATTTGCGGATCATCACTCATTCGAGATTCTGTGATAATGAGTTTGTGTACTTTT
>Ga0307510_10011319_pt1 | contig 10598 bp, 7 predicted proteins | sample 12_EM_MG_FD_207224 | JGI IMG/M metagenome (GOLD analysis project Ga0307510, IMG submission 207224) | Populus trichocarpa ectomycorrhiza microbial communities from riparian zone in the Pacific Northwest, United States - 12_EM | ecosystem: Host-associated > Plants > Roots > Unclassified | place... | reverse complement strand
CTGTCCCATTGAGATCAGTTAGATAGGATGTTGCCGACGCGGGCGTTTGCACGCACGGGCACCTGTCTCTTCTTTGTTTTGCAATGTTTGTGACACACTCAGACACAGCGTTGCGGCGATAATCGATGTCGCGTTTCGCACACAGATGACCTCTATCCTTAGCGCCTCGCGCGGCCTCGTTGGTTGGAACGTATCAAAGGCGCCCGCGCCCTAACTGAATCCAACTCATCGCCATCCTTCTGCAAATCCGAGCCGAGCTAAGCCTCCCCGCACAGGATCCGATCGCCTCATCACATCGTTTCGTAATCCTCCTACCAGGGAGTCCACTCTACTCGAGGTTTCCGAATTCAGTGCGTACATTCCTCACAAAGTCAGCCCATTCGTGAGTTTCTTGTTCTCATGCCCCTTAGTCCCATGTCCTCGGTGCCAACACTGGACCCTGATGGTGGCGACTCAAGTTTCAGACGTTGATCCTGAACAAATGGCGGCCATTTGTACTGGTAACTGCATATCTAAGTCGCATGTCAGGGCTGCCAGGGCGAGACCTTGTGGCCTTTCATGCATCCTGATGCGCCTCCTCTTGGCACTCACGCTACGGCTACAATTCGGGGTTTGAGATTGCCCTGTGTTACATATACCGTGACCCTGCATCCTGAAATGGCAAACTTGGACATCAAGAGGTCTTATGAAATTTGACTGAATGACATTCTGTCACCCCCAAAATCAAATAAATGTGATGCTCTTGAGTTAAGGTGATTGCCTTCTGCAATGGCACGCGAGTATTCGACATGCATCATCTGATCTCATATCAGATGCATGAGGGGACGACATTGTTCTTGTTTCACCTTTCACTTCGTGACATTGCGATATTTCATGCCGCGCCAATCGGCATGAGGATTTCTCACGAACAAAACAGTATGTGCGCCCATCATACTTTTCAATCAGGGTCCTGACGCACTCATTTCCCGAGGTGACCGATGTATTGACCGATGCATCACACAAACAGGGCCCAGGAGGGGAGGACTTTCGGTAGCGTTTCCCGTCCGTTACTACTACTGCTCTTTCATGACAGCGGTCTCCCGTTGCCAGCTGGCTGCCTAACAGCCAATGAAGGTGGTATAGTCGTAGGAAGAGTTGCCCGCATCCCGGATTCCCCACGGCTTTCCAAGGCAATTTATGTTGCACGTATATTCCGTGGCCATGTACACTCTGTCGCAGGGGAACAACAGAGTTGGTAAGCTATACACTAATACGGGGCACTGCCCGGGACTGACGCGCCTCGAAAAATGATCCGAGTTAGGCCGCCGATGATCCTTGAGGCCAATGCGTGCAGCGTCTAGGTGACCTGTATCGCTCTCAGGCCCGGCGCCTAGACTGTCATGCTGCTCGGATTTATTGGGGGAGGGCGATCGTGATGCGCAAAAACTCTTACGCTTTCATGGGAAATGTCTCTATAGAATTCAATAGTCCTGCACTATTGGCCATGCACAGCTGGATAAATGCGGCACCTCTTCTGTTGTCGCAATGTTCAGAGGACTAGCTATAGGCGGCAAAAGATCGAAATGTATTGTCAACTATTCTGTTTCCCTTGCTCCATCTACAATATGATGCCAAAAGTAGGATGATAAACGATCTCTACGTTGTCTCGGCAGCAGTGTTCAACGGTTCGATGTTTCCCCTCCGATAGCGCTGGCTTTCACTTGGCACAGCCAAGCCAGTGAGCCACGTGCAGAGGATCACCAATCTTACACGGCTATTGATTTTTTCTCGTTTGATGCCTATAAATGGTGTGGTAATTGCCAAAGTCTATCAAAATTCATCTGATCCTTTGATCTTGACAGGGGAAAACGGCAAGCCATTCAGGCCCTTTCTTCATTAAACGGATCACCAACTGCTCACCTGTTCTCTCGCTAACCGTTGATGCACCAGAGCGCGGAGTACTCGAGGAAGCCCAGCCCAGCAGGGGGTGACGTTAGCTATGGTAACCGCGCTCTCCTTTCAGAAGCCACTGCGACTGCCAATGGCTCATAAATGAGATCCGCCAATGTCGCTGGATCTAATCTAATCGGCTAGAGTTTGCAGACTTCCCCTTCATCATTAATGACAAGGTTGGATTCAGAGAAAGTTATCGACAGTGTCCCGTTTGCTATCACTGTATTCGGAGCACCTACCACGAGGGTTCTGCAGGAGTAAAAGGAGTACAAACGTGCCACTAGCCATGGCACACCCGGTCCGGCAGACCATGCGTCCCGGCCCGGGTCCCAACACTAAATTCACTCACTTCCTCCAACGCTTTCAAGAAACAATATGTAAAAAAATCTCAAGGGCGGTGATCCATGACTCAAACAATTCCTGCGTTTTTCAAAGGCGTTGAGACCTCTTTTAGTTGGACTTATGCCGTGCCGCTGTGCCTGAAAAATATTTGGATTTTTTTTTTCTTGCATGAAAATATATTTTGCACTTATCAAGATGCTTTGTTCCAAAAAAAAGTTTTTTATTGTTTTCGGTATTTCCTTTGTTGCATGCCGTGAGCGCAACTCCACCGGTGACATCAGGAAATGGGCAACGTCAATAATCCTGCAATCCACTCCCATCAGAAAAGGGCCACGGCAATGACCTCAACGAACGATCAACAAAATCCGGGTAACGGCAGCAGGCAGGATATTGGTATATACGATGTTCTGTTCTATAATCACCGAAGGCAAAAAAAAAGAGGCATAGGAGTGGCGTAGGCGCTTGTCGACACCTGCGGTCATGGATGGCCGCTTCCACGACTTTCAGGGTTATCAACACTATCAACCGACCGTAATGATATGATACGATTGCTCGAGGGGTTGGGCAAGGCAGGCCACCAAGTGAGTACGGCTCAGCTGGGCACAACTGATCGAGGGAAACGATGGGTGGAGGTGAACACGACGCAGTCGGTCCCAGTCTGCTGGCTAATACATCTCCGCAGATTCCGTCGCTCATGAGCTTTTTGGTGGAAGAAATTTCAACGGCGGAAATGATCCTCGCGCAGCGTGATTGGGCGCGTTCCTGAGAACACCACATGACGTGTCTCGGATTCATTAGGACCACGAGGATTACAGTAGCCCGCTGAGGCGTGCAATCGGGTCGTTCGATAGGGTTCTGGGCTTTGCCCTCCTTCGCATCCTTACCCGCTTTTGACCTCGTCCTCCCATGGGTTGCTTCCTCTTGGCAGTCGCTTAACCGGAAATTACGAATCTTTTGATTTTGACTGAGGTAGGTCGGCCGGGGTTCTTGATTGGCGTTCATATAATTCTTACTGACTCCTGCTATCTGCTATCGGATGTCGACAGAACGGGGAGTCGCTTTATTCCTCGGCGATAAAGAGGCGTTTTTCGAGGAGCGAGTTGGGAAATCCTGTGGCCCGCCCCACACCACATGGACCGATGACCGCTCTCTAGTTAAAGAAGGCACGAGTGCATGCGCGCATGATGTATTTTCGTATTCCAAAGGCGCACTCCCGACTTTGGAGAATTCGAACATGAGGCAATAGGTACAATCGGTGAGTGCGGGTTGACCCATGTCTGATGGATAAGTCCGGACAGAACTCAAGGGTTCCGGACTCTGGCGAATGAGGTCGGTTCTTTTATATACATTTATCGCTGACTTACTTCCTTGGCCCCGGGGTCATCTTACAGTGGCATAGAGGCCATTCACATTGCCGCGCCTCCAATATACTCAGTTCGTCGCTTCGAAAAGTGCCGATCGGCAAAGCAAACACCCGCAACGCAGCGTAACCCAGTAGAATCAGCACTTTCATCGCCCCATCATATGCCTCGATCACATGGCGTGCTCGAGCTCTAGAATACCTTTCATGCACACTCCCCTGCCTCGCACTAAGCACTCATGAGACCCCACATGACGGGCAAGAGGTGGCATTCATTTCACTTATCCGGCCGCGCTAGTAGCATCTGTCGCCATTCGGTGAGTGTCAGGCCTCCACGCGGCCTCTTTCGTAATTGTAATTGACGCTATCCCATCATTCCACGTTTTTTTTGATGCTACCACATACGATATCGCTAATTTTTCCCTCTCCATTCTTGCATTATCTCCCCAGACCAAAGTTAGTGCAATCTACGGACCCACGGCTGCGCGAGAATCTCCGGCGCTCGTTTTTTCCGCCCCGCATATTGATCGCTGCGGACATGAAAACTCGCCCACCCTCCGGACGTCCGCAAAGAAGGTCATCAGACGCCACGCTTCCGGCATCCTTTTATGTTCTCCTTGAACTCTCCGTGCAGATAAAAGGCGGCTCCTTTCGTGTCCACTTTCGCCACTTTCAACAACAAACATGAGTTGGTTCACATCGGACTCTACGCAAGCCTCAGCCTGGAGAGAGGTCGGTGCAGCTGCCCCTCTTGACACTAATGTCTGGCTCATCTTGCTACAGCTCAGTGGTAACACCATCCGAGTGGTCGTCACCTCAGCTTATTTGACCAACGCGGCGGTGTATCATGTATGTATGAACGCAGAGACTGCCATAGCATCTGACCGACGTCTTTGTGCTTGTAGGCTTCGAAGACTTGGGACGAACATGTTCGCGCGGCGGGCCTTCCCGAGAGCCGGGAGAAAGCCATCGTTCTCATGTTGGTTGCGCCTGACCGGAGTTTTATTCTGATTGCTTATTTTCTACGCTCTATCAGCCGCCAGTTTATCGCCCGCTATGTCCATGACCTTATCGTGAAGCACAATGTCCGTGATCTTCTCGACTAACCCGATTAGGCACTCACACGTATCTTTCGCACAGCTGAAGCAGCTATGGGATGTGCGAGATGACATCAGTAAAGATGGTGGGCGGTTGTCCTTGCGTTATGTTGAGCTGCTTCGCTGACCCCATTCATCCAGCGTTTGAACGGGTTCATTCTATCGCCGATAAGAAGAAAATCTCTCAGCATTAGTCCATTTGTCCGGGGCAACGTGTCTGTGTTGTGTAGCTCTCGGTGTATTTGCAATCAAATCTATAGTTGCCCTATATCAATGTATAGACGAAGCTAGACTGTAGCGTAAGACGACTGCCGCCGCGATTATGAAAAATTGCGTAAGCATGCTTACAGGGGAGCTGCGCAATTTCTGAACCCTCCAAAGTGGCATGCCAACACAGAACCCTTCCAACTGGAGATTACGAACTACGAACTGAACTAAGCGTACAGGCTTCCGTAATACGTGTGCAGTCGGCGCTGCGGACTAACGTATCGATAACGCGTCGGCTCGCCTTCCGCGGTCCCTATTGTCATTAATATTGTCAATGCTGCCCACGTAACAGTCACACCAGATCAGAGACAGAACTCGGAGATAGAACCAACGTTAGCGACACCTTGTCTGGCAGCCAACGTTGGAGAAGAGAAGCTTTACTTTTGGGGTGACTTAGAGAGAGCAACGTTGTGAGGTACAATTACAGTACGCAGTATGGGCATAGTGATTCTCGGCTCTGTGCTCGGTACTGTATTCAGTTCGCAATCGCCCGTCCCACCAATCTGTCACTCCAACGACAATAATCACCATCGTGGTAGCACCCCCATGATCAGTCGTGCCTCCATGACCCCACTCCTCCACTTACTTCTTAAACCATTGACGTCTGTGGCCCCTTGCTTGCTCCACAGGCATCAACACAGACGCGGATGCAATCGGAAAGGAGGGGAGGCGTGTATAGTACTGCGACATGTCGATTGAGATTGAGGACATTGTGAGGACGAAGCGGAGGTAATACAGTTGACCTTGACGTCACAACAACACGGAGGCAGCGATGCCAAGATCCGGAAGGAACGGGGGGAGATTGATTGTCTGAGAGGTCACCTGCGGTTTCCCGATATGTATATATCTTTCCCCCAGTCTGCCCCGCTTCACTTCACTGGAGTAAAATGCGATTTTCCATAGAATTGTTCTTTTGATTTCTCTTTAATACCCTAGGCCCAAGAAATGTGACCTCTCAGAATGATAATTTGATATCGACGCTTGATCGATATGATACCAGCTGTTCGTTTGCCAAGCATATGACACACGCTGGGTCAGAGTTGACTAGCGCATCGAGGAAAAATGACACGTGAAATACAAAGCCTCGTGTGTCTGTAACCTGGAAAAGTTGTCACGGGAACGCTCTCAGCGACATCAGTGGTGCAACAATGCTTCCGCTCGTCGAAGGCACGTATGACTGAGGTGAGGTGATTTGCGCTGGTGTGGGGTAGAAGGTCGGACATACATTTCACGATCTTCAGGTTTATCGCCGCCTGGCGGGCCATCCCGCGCAACGTTCCCGTCCCGTGGAGCCCCAATCCTCATGTTGGCGGCCGGTAGGCAATTTAATGGTGCGCGTGATATCGCAGTACCCGACAGGTTGAAAACCCGAACGGGTGCTTATACGGCCTGTACACTGTCGCTTGAGTTTTAAAGCATTCACGATCAGCGCGATGCTTACCGCTGGTCTGGGGCAGCTTGCGCTTGGCGCAAAAGCGGGGGTAAACATCTTTTTACCCACAGGGGCCCCCGCATCCCCGCTTGTCTGCCCCCTTGTGCGTGTAAACGGCAAGTAGAGACCCGTCGGCCCCGCACGACTGGGGCGAACGTCATGGTGACGGTGACGATGTCATTTTTGCAACGCGCAAGCGGATTGGTGACGTTGTGGCCATATAATTTACGCCGGGCGTTCCTTTAAACTTTTCCATCGATGAAAGCAGGGAAGGCGGATTCGCTTATGACACGAGGCATTTCCTCATGTCATCGAAATTAGAAACATCAGGAAGTCATTTGCTTTTGTCCATGCTGGGGTGGGGGTCAAACGACCCATCACATTCACGAAGTGCGGGGCCTGCGGACCTGCTTCAGGGCGAGGTGTCATCTCCATTCCGAACGTCCAGCTGATTCATGCTATACGCAAGGCTGAATCGAGAAACCCCTCGTAGCAAGTCTGGTACTTCGGCGAAAGCAGCACAGCACCAACTTCCCTGCTGGGTCACTTCAGCTCGTTTACCACTTTGCCCGGTTCTGTTTAGGGAATGTCCGCCTTCAGGCCGATGTGATGCACGCGGTGTCGGCCACGGCCATCGTAGGACCCATCTTTGGATGGGGGATTCGCACGATAAAGTGCGAGGTGGCGGATGCTGTTAGTTGTCGGAGAGAAGCACGACAGATCTGAAAGGGGCCAGCAAAAGCGTACAGGAGAACCTCGAACAGAGGCCACAAAGCCGCTTCGCACAGTGTTTTGATCTGTGTTCATAATCACCCGCGCGGAAGACGAGGTGCGATAGTAGTGTGATACTATGCCTGATACTTGTTCGCGAACATCATTTGGTCGTTGGCCAGGGCGGCGGGGGAAGCCTAAGATGGTAGGACAACTTGAAGGGGGCGGACAGTGGTGCGTGCCTCAGACGCGCGTTGCCGGTTGCGGTGCTAGGCTGTGTCAGTCAATTGAGTATGGCAGTCCTGTCCTGTCCTGTTATGCCGGCGCCTCCACACCTGGGCAGCACCGCCAGCATCCAACTATCCGCGAACGGTGTTCACACTACAATTTAGTTCGATAGCATCGTTCTAGGGCTCCTTGCGAGTGCCAACCCTCTCCTTCCCACCTTCTTTCATCCTCTCGCGATGGCCGCTAGAGCCACCTTCCTCGACCTTCCCGCAGAAGTCCTTATAATTATCGTGTGTTATCTACCTCTCCGGGACGTCGTCGCCTGCAAGCGGTTATGTCATCGACTTCATTCCCTCATCGACGATTCCAAGCTACTACAATACCACTTCCGAGCCATGTGTAGCGGCGTGGAGGATCTGTTCATTCCCGGCCTCAGCAGTCACGAGTTCCTGAAGAGTCTCGAACAATGGGAAATAGCGTGGCAGAAGTTTGATATCGGCGAGCGGTTTGCACGACACCGGTATCAAAACGTTCTGTGGACCGTGGAGCATATCGTACAGAATGGACATATCGTAGCGATGCGTCTCGTGGACTCAAGCTGGCATACCGCGCCGGGTTGGTCGTACGCCGACATATCTCGTGTCTTACTCCACGGAGATGAAAGTCCCCAGTCTCTCAGTTGGACTGACGTTCAACTCGAGACTGCTATCAGTCCGAAGGGGTATGTCCTGGATGTCAACCAGGACCTAGTCGCGATGGTCTTCTAGTCCGTGTCTACCGACTCTTACCTTTGATGTACTGACTTTCGTCTCTTTCACAGCCGCGATGCGATGTGGAGACGTTTGGAGATTCAGTTCCTACGGTTTTCCACAGGACAACCACACGATCTCGCCCGTGGGGTGACCTTTGGCCTAGAATTGAACTGCAAAGCCCCATCTGACTGCGAGATCGCGATGGAGGTCATGGGCCCGTATCTCATCATGGTAGTCAACTACAAAACTCGCATCAGGCTTGCGGCTCGACACCAAAGGATCTATTTCGTTGAATGGACCGAAGGTCGCATGCGCTGCGTGAGTTTTATGTGGCTTCATCCAAACGGATATTCACCCTCACGCCGGCAGGTTCGGCACGTCCGGGACGGCACCTACTTCCCGGTGGTTACCTTTGTATCCAAGGACCTCATCGTCCTGGCGCGCAAACGCGACTTTGCCCTAGAGATTTGCGAGATTAGAGGCGACGACAACTCGGCTTTCACCTTACACACAGTCTGCATACTCAAATTGCCGTCTCTTCATCCCAGCACCCGCGTGCGGTTTCACATGCGCAACAGGACGCCGTTCGCCAGCGATTCTTCCCCTCTAGCCATGCACTCGAACCGGCTGCCATTCCGGAGCTCGCCCGCGGACGCCCTGCTCGGTTTCGAAGTCAGCGTCCGGAGATATGGCAGACCCGGCTCCGAGGTTCGCCGGCTCGCCTTCTGGGTCCACCACAGCGCGTTTCGTAAGTACGCGGCCCAAGCCGCGCGGCCTTCACGAGCCTCGCCGTCGGAGCAGCCGAGGAACCCGCGCAGCGTGCGAGGGCTGGCGTCTAGGCTGGTCAACCGCATCAGCCACACTTTCGCCACCACGCCCGTCCTACATTGGTTGGAATGGGGCCCCAAATCGACGCGATGGCGTGAATGTAGCGAGGACCTCCGCGATCGGCAAACGTTGGCGGGCATGCGCTGCGCGGTCGTGCATCAAGGATCGTTGACTCTGATGGACTTTAGCCCTGGCCGCCTCGCTATGCTACTTGCTCAGGATTCCCCGGAGAACTCGGGCATGAAAATAGTATCGGACCCTACGAAGATCAACGGTGGGCGCTGCTTCCTTCGTGGCTTCACATCAAAACTACCGTATTGCGAATCTACGAGAGAAGAAATAAAGAATCGTGTATTAATGGATGACGAGTGGATTTTACAATTTGAGGTGAGGAATTTCTCTTGTGCGTTTAGTTGTGTTATGGCTCATACAGACTGTCGCTCGCAGGAGGAGGGTTTGTTTGGTTGGGAGGGTTATATCGATTTCCACAGCGTTCTACCGACAGACAACTCTTGCGAGACTTCATAATCAAAGGCATTCATCCGTTGTAGTTCCTATTTCAACACCGCTCCGCATGTATCTCATTTTAAGACGATGGGCTAATCCGTTTGTATTTCTTTCCCACATTGCATATCCCTGAACTCCTCGCACTATCCATTTTCCCAAGGAAAATGGGGTTCAGTAGGACCGCCTGAATTCATCTTAGCTCTCAGATCGGCGCACTACCTCCATCCAGGGTCGGCCTGCCAAATAGACAGGCACGATTTCTCGCTGACGGCCCTGTCACAAAGCCCAAGCATCAAATCGGGTTGCACGCCCATGGAATCCAATCGAAGAGCATGCCGCCAGTTTGGAGCTCTAAATCAGTTATCGTAGAAGTTAAGCACAGCAGCACACTACTACATACCCAGCAAGGCGGCGGTGTCTGCGCCGACTTAGAAGCAATGGCCTGCGCAGAGGTCGGCATGGCAGTGATACACCGTTCACGGCGGATTCCATCGAAATTCGTGCCAACGGTGCCATTCAGAGCCTCATACGGTCCCAAAGGTAAGTCAATGCCTAGAACTCGTCATACTGTACTGTGTACTAAGACTATAGACCGAAAGGGTGGTCTTCACCCGTGCGACCCGGAACAGCACCAGGCGCCCGGGCCCGGATAAGGTGAGACTGCCAGTGTAAGACCGTGGAGTACCACGGAATCCAACTAGTGCAGTGCCACACACAGAAGCACAGACAGAGGAAGGTCTTGATATAGTATGCCGACATAGAGAATGAGCGTTGCTCGTTATTTCTCGATAAACAGGGAGTGACTCAAGTTTTGGGTGGCGTAGATTCAAGGGGAATGTGATCATTGAAGAGGATACCCGGCTCTACCATCTAGGGGATACCAAGGTCCAAGTGGACGGCGGATCTCGTTGAGGACCCTGAGATTGAAATAAAGAAGGGAGAACGAGAGGAGATCAAGGGAATTGGGCCCACTGCCAAGTCGCCTTCAATTGGTGACACATAAAACTGTCAAACCGTACCCAATCACACATGAGCGTGAGCGCTGAGCGCTGAGCGCTTGATTCTTGTTATCGAAGTTTGCCATGCACGCAGAAATCAGTGGGTGGTGGACCCGGAGGAGGTCTGAATCACATGTTCGATTC
>Ga0307510_10011318_pt1 | contig 10598 bp, 13 predicted proteins | sample 12_EM_MG_FD_207224 | JGI IMG/M metagenome (GOLD analysis project Ga0307510, IMG submission 207224) | Populus trichocarpa ectomycorrhiza microbial communities from riparian zone in the Pacific Northwest, United States - 12_EM | ecosystem: Host-associated > Plants > Roots > Unclassified | place... | reverse complement strand
CCTTTGCCCCCCCCCCCACTCCAGTCCGATACGATCTTCTAATCACATACACCACTAGCCCAAGCGCCCAGTTAAAAGCTGGCTCTGGCACTCACTAATCGGATATCACGTAATTCAACTGCTCCTATTCGTCGGAATCATCATTCCTCATCTCAACATTTGGATCGGGCGTCTCTCGTCGTGGCTCGTCAGAGATAAGGCAATTTCAGTTGATGATAGCCTAAACGTGTTCAATATCGACTGCAAGGTCCGCGCCACAGCCCCCCTTCGTTTTTCCCTTGTTGCATCCACACTGACGCGCTCACCGGTTCCGGTAGTACCGACAATATACCATCGAATGGGCAGTGCCGTATTCGTGGGCACCATCCTGTCTACGTGAATTACGTGACTGGTTCGAGTCAGAGTTGACGGACCCGAATGGTCTACGACCGCACTGCTCCCTCGAAATCCGGTTCTCCGACGCCGACGATATTTGGCTGAGCCCAAGCTACGGTCAAAGGACTTGTTGGATCGGAATCGTGCAGTACAAGTGCGTCCCACATTCCCTCCCCTCTCGTTCGTTCGTCCATACGTATCGCTCACCAAAAACAAATATATCTGTTACGATGAATTAGGCCTTATGGCTTCAATATTCCATATCGCACCTTGTTCGAGCGCTTCGAGCGCATCATGATGCGTTATGGAGGTCGCCCGCATTGGGCAAAGGCACATTGTCTAAGACCAGACGGCCTCTCCCTGCTTTATCCGCGATTCGAACCCTTCCGGGAGCTGTTGACCACTGTTGACCCCGATGGAGTCTTCCGCAACGAATATATCTCACGACACATATTTGGGGCAACAGACGCGCGCTTCGGAACACGCGTCTTCAAAGCGCGTCCTTAGTAGGCGCGCATGGGTCTTGTGCGCTGTAGGTGCCACAGGTCGCAGAGGTTACATACAGATGGGGATAATACGCCCGTTGTCGGTCACGCGTACAGTAGTAGTCCTTGGTCGGAAGTCAAGTTAATGCCCCCCTAATTCATTCCGTTCAGTTTAATGCATGCCCTCCATCTCGTGTCTATTACGTCGTTCGACGTCCAACCTCCCCGCGATCGGGAATAGAATCATTGACCGACCCCTCATCGCGACCCTGCTGCGCAACGCGCAACACAATTTCGAATATTTGTTTTTGTTGTGTGTGCGACGCCAGGGGCACGAGCTTGAGCATAAAAGACCATGACCATGATGGGCACGCGCTTACCCTTTTTAAGCCACTTGGAAGAACGAGGACGTAAACAAGATGGAGAGATCACATCCCAGTCGGATAAACTCTAGCACGTTTCCTGTACTGGCTCGTCGTGTGAATGACAGACATGATGACGCAAAAAAGTACAGAATAATTACAATCCATGAAACTCGAAAGGGTTACACAGAATGTGACGAACCAAAAAAAAAAAAAAAAAAGAAAGCGGGCGGCAGGCAATAGCGCGGCAAACGTTGCGCATCGCCCCAAAGAGCACAGTACTAAGACATGGAAGCATCATGGGTCAGGAACGGCGGCGGCGTAGCTTCATTTTATTTTTATTCTTATCTATAAACCCAGCTGCTCCTTGATTGATTCTCGAACGATGCGTTCGTATTCCTGCGATGGATCGGTCAGTTCTGGGCCGTGAAAAGGGGGGGGGGGGGGCACGAAGCGTATCAAGGGATTGGCGCGAACCGGATGATTGTCCCTATAGAGCTTGCAGCAGTCGATGTTTGCACCGCTCTCCAGATTCGGTTCTGTTGGGTGGTGTTTGGCGGTCGGCCGGGTCAGCAAACAAGTGGGGTAGGGGTGTGTGGGGTTGTGGGCGCTCTGGTAATCGCGCTTTTGGGGGGAAAAAGAAAGGTTGAAGGAACGTGCCTGCGAGCATCGAAATCACGCTCAGGAGCACCTTCTCTACGCTCTGGACGGGGCTCCAGCGTTCCGAGGCTTGTTCGTACATCAGCGGGTCGTCGCCCGGGTTGTGCAGGATCGAAATGCAGACGTTGCCGTCTGGGTAGACTGCGAAGATAGACGGACAGACCGGATGGACAGCACCGACCGACAAGCGGGACAGAAGGTACGACGTTAGCGCTGCTGCGGCCCGGTGGGAGGTGGGGTGAAGGAAATGTGACTGCATTTACTGTTTGGGTGAAACAAGGGCGGGTCAAACTTCATCTTGAAAGGGGATAGTGGGTAGTCCGGCGGCTGCAGTGGAACGAGATCGAGAGGTGTGATCAGAGGGGAAGTTGTGGGCGGCATGCGGCGTGTCAGGGATGAAAAGCTTTCGACGCACAAATGTCAATTTGGCGGAAAACACGCCACCTTCCTGCGATAAGGCAATTTCAACATAAAGGGAAAGGCAAACAAAACGCAAATTCAAAGAGAAAACGTACAAAGGGAGTATCCTTTGGCCCGCAGATGAGTGCCTCCCAGGTGAAGAAGTCGGACTCGGAAATCGGCCCTAGATGCGGAAGTGAATCGGAGGAGGGGTGATGAGCGCACAGGGGATGGGGTCAAGACGTCCCTGGCAAAACTGCCCCCTCACCGGCTGTGAACATGCCGTCAGGCGAGCCTGTAAAATCGTGGGGAAGTGGGGGCGTGTGGGCGTCAACGAGGCAAGCCAAGGTCACATACAGGGACAGACGGACCGCCAGAGGTGAGCTGCTTGTACTCTGTCATCAGCCGCCTGAGTGCGGTCGGGTTTCCAGATGAGCGGGATGCCATTGCAGAACCGAACGGGTAGAAGAGGTATAATGGGAGGTTGAGAGCCGTGGTTCGGTAATCTTTGGCTAGCGGGCCGGCAGTTGAGTGCGGAAGATCCGGTCCGGCTCGAAAGTCTATAATTAAAACAAAAGATGCAAAATTGAAAATAATTAAATCTGGTCTTGTCAGACGATCGCAAACATGGCCCCCATGGCTGTGCACTCTGTTATCGTTTGAATAATTATAATTGAAAATAAGGCCGCCGCAACAGGAGAAGCTGCAGTCATGATAAGCCCCAACTGAACTCAATGAACGACCCTTCCAAGGCCGAGACCCTGATGGCCGTGGACCGTACTCTTGGAAATATTGTGGCACGAGAGAATCTTCGACGTCCCTGCATCTTTAGCTCTTGTACCTCATCTCTCTGGTTCGAACAAACAAACCGGGTGACTCGCCAAGCATCGGTCGCGTGTACAGTCCGGGTCAGCATTGATTGTCCTTCGCCACAAGTGGCCCACAACTAGGCGCGCCGAGTACCCCGTGATATGTACATGCCTAAGAACTGTCTAGAATTGCAAAAGGTTTCTGCACATGGGCGCTAGCCATTCAATGCGGTCTCCGAAATTGATAACTCGTAGAGACTCTATGAGTAAGAACGGGATACCATCAAATTTACAGGGATGCATGTCACCCGACCCCTATGTTCCCATCACCGGAGCTCCACAGCCGAGGTCTGCAAGATCATCAGTGACGGTCAACCATCAGAAGAGCCTTCTTTCGTAGTAGCGTGCGTAAAGCTATCGCCGGCAAAAGTGACTCGCTTTCAAGCGTCGTCAAGGACCAAACGAGGGACAACATTCATAGCCATGAGCTACACGTAGCAAGAAAGGAATGGCGTCGATCAGCGATGTTCTGGGGCGAGCAATCAACCCGTACCTCTTGGAACAGCAGTTTTGCCGCATAAGGAACCATAAGCTGAGCCACATTCTTGGAGCTTTTGCAATATGCACACCAGCCCCTGTATCCGAGGAGGCCGCAAGTCTGACATGCATTTACTTCAAATTTATCAGAAGAAATCATCAGACGCTCAAGCAAAAGTTGGGTTGCGCCATAACCAATGAGACAGTCGCGCTCCATTTCGCCAAGGCGCAAACCGCCCTCACGGGAACGGCCTTCGGTGGGTTGTCGTGTCAGCGTTGCGCGTGGTCCTCTAAATGCGACCAGTCAGCTACAGGTAGGGAAACGGGACTATTCATCTGAAACTTCATACCTTGCCCGAGCATGCATCTTGTCCATTACCATGTGTTCTTGAATACATTTAGTGAGGAGGTAGAGGTGTCATAAAAGTAAAACATACTGAGTTTCTAATCAACAGGGTCGGGCAGTGAGCACGATTCTTGTGATACCAATCGACGAACCAAGCTTACTTGGTAGTAAATTGGGCCAAAATAAACGTAAGCCTCTAGTGGCTCTCCGGTAATACCACTAGTAAGCATGTCCTTTCCAGCATAGCTGAACCCGTGCTCGATAAGGATCTGAGACATATCTTCGACCTAGAAGGCGCATCGTTCGTCTGCCATGGCATCGTCACGAATCCGAAACGATGGGCTGACCTTGGACCCGCCAAAGGCGGTGCCATATTGGAGTTTGCCCGCAAGTACACCCGCCTAGGAAAATGCGAATATGTGCGCTCAAAATCAATTGCACGGAAGGATAGAAAGGAGACAAACCTTCCCGGCGAGGAGTTCGATCATTTTTCCCACCGTCATTCTTGAGGGGAAACCATGTGGATTCATGATAGTGTCTGGCACGTACGGCATCATACCACCATTGTCCAGCTCCATGAACACAGCGCTTACCAGGCACAATTCCTTGATCATTGAAAGGCATATCCTCTTGATTCACAATCAATCCGCAGACGCCTTTCTGACCGTGTCTGGAGGAGAATTTGTCACCTAGCTCGGGTCTCCTTGTCTGCCGCACCAGAACCTTGATAAGGGTTTGATCGTTGTCCGTGTCGGATATCATGACCTTGTCAACATAACCAGCGACAGGTGCTTTATACGTCATAGGGGCATTTTTGTACGGCGCCGAAGCGGCTGGCCCTGAAAACGAATTGTCATTTGCGTTTGAGGGTGTCTGCTTATTGACATAAACGTCGCCCGGATCCACTCGTTCGCCAACACCGGCAAGGCCGTCAAGTTGAATAATGTCGTACTTCTTCTGGACTTGGCCGTTCTCGTCCAGCGGCGCATCGGCAAGGCGGTCATAGCTAAAAAGGCAACAATCAAGGGAATTTCCAAAAGCTCGTCTGAGAACGTGACCCACGTTCCATTAGGATACTTTCGGATGAGCGTCATGTTCTTGCGAAGGACTTGACACCGACCGTAACCACGGTCTAGACTAGCCTAGCAATAAAAGCGATAAGGGGATGTGTCCGGATGATTTTCGTGCCATGCACCTTATTGAGAATTAATGCATCTTCTATATCGTAACCAGAATAGCTCATAACTGCAACGGTGGCGTTCTGTCCCGCTGGGAGTTTGTCGTAACCTACCAATTCAATCGTCTTTGTCTTGACCATAGGCTGTTGCGGGTAGACGGAGAGATATAGTAACGTATCGATTCGGTTAAACTGGTTGTACCCAATTGCACCAATGGCCTGTTTTCCCATAGCGCATTGGTATGTGTTGCGGGGTGACTGATTATGATGTGGGTACGGAATAAGACCAGCCACTGCTCCAAGCAGTGTGAAAGGCTCGATCTCTAGGTGTGTCGTGGTTGGGACAATATCCGACTCATAGAGTGCAATGTAAGAATCATTTTCCTCGTTGACGTCCAGATACTCGACCAGGCCCTTTCGTAGGAAGTCGTCGAATTCTAATGCGCCTTGTTTGAGGAGCTAGTGGTGCTGGTCAAGGCATCGGTTATTCGTGGCAACTGAATTCGCACCTCGGTATGATGCTCTGTGACAGACGACTTGCCGCCATCTACAATAATCATGGGGCGGCAAATACGACCCCCATCGCTAGCGATATTCACTGTTCGATGGTGGTGATTGATGTAAATGCTGACAAATGCGCTGACTCTCCCGGCTCGTCGTAGACGACGGAAGTTGTGCACAAAGCGAGTGGGAAAGCGGGTGAGACCGATGATTGTCCCATTGACTTGTACCACAAAAGTACTGGGAGCATACATTTCCGTCCCAGTTGCCTGACAGATGTCTGATTTTCTTCAGTTTGAGATGGTTGATTGACATTGGGAACGGAGTTACTCACCTTCTACACCGAGCATGAACGCGATCTTAACGATTGGTTCCTCCTCCACGTCAGTGGTGATGTGGGTCATAAGTGCCAAGTTTTTAACCAGTCCGCAGGCCTCTCCTTCTGGTGTGTCACTAGGACACAACATTCCCCATTGGCTAGGCTGCAACGCTCGCGGGCCACTGACTTTGCGTGTCTTCTCAAATTGAGAAGAGATTCGTGTCATCATTCCCAATGCCGAGATAAAACTGAGGCGCGAAAGGACATGGGTGACACCTGCACGCTCCATCCGGAACCGTTTCAGTGACCAATTGCCCGTGGAGATGGCGCGCACAAAACCGGCAGTGATATGGTCACCCTGGAACTGCATAGTGTTCCAGGCATCAAATTCGTTGGTCCGCGAGGGCTTCTTGAGGACTTTGTCGATTGACGACTTGAGGTTGGTGTTGAACGTCTTAAAGAGGTCTTCGAACAACAAAGCCAGCAATTGACCTGCCCTACGAAGACTCGTAAACCATTCTAGGCAACGGATGTCGCTTCACTTACAGTTCTAGCCTCTTATTACCAACGTAGTCACGATCGTCCACCATCTTCTCGTCATTCATGGCCATCAGAACGCGGCGCGTCATGGTGGCGACGAAGATCGCTTTCGACCTGAAATCTAGTCCCGTGACCGGTACATGGGCGAGAACGATGGTTGCTAAAGCCTCCAGAGCCTCCTCCCACGCGGGCCTCCGTGGGCCAACGACACGGCGATTCACCTTTACACGGGTACCGATCCACTCTAGAGCCTGGTGACGTGTGAAAATCCCCAACCGCGCCGCATCTTCCAGGTTTGGTGCGAAAGCGTTAATATACGCCTCGGAATCACCTGCCGTCAGAAGAAGGATCTCCTTGTCCGACTGTATGCCAAGGGCCTTGAGAGCAACGGCGATAGGTACGTCTTCATGTATGGAGTTATGCCGGAGATAAATCTTTCCCTTCTTGGTTGCGATATAAGTCTTGGACTTCAGACCGCCGTGAGTAGAGCTTTGCACGGTATAAGCGAAGAAATTTGAGATAGGTCCTGTGACGTACGAAGTACAAGAGGCTTGAACAACACCCTTAATGGGATCAGTCTCGACAATGATGCGATTCTTGCTCAGCTGCTCCTGAACAAGGATGACCTTTTCCGTGCCTTTGACAACAAAGTACCCACCAGGGTCGAGCGGACATTCGCTCATGTGAGCTAGCTGAGATTCGGTGCGACCCGTGAGGACACACTTGTTACTCCGAAGCATGATAGGGAGACGGCCGATGTTCACGTTTGACCTCCGGACGACGTTTTTCCCTCGCGTATACTGTATTGTGACAAGGATGGGGGCGCTATACGTTGTGTCGCGCAAACGACACTCATGTGGTGTAACGCTTTTGTCGATCGCGTCTGCGTCCGTGCGATCCGGAAATCCGACATGGATGTCGGTATACTTCAACCAGAATCGGGGATCTACGTCCGACGTGACCTTGTTATTTGCATTCAAGATGTTCTTGATGTCCACATCGACAAAGTAATTAAAGGAGTCGATATGCTGTTTGACAAGACCCTTGACTTTAAGAAAGGCCGGGAGTAGTAGCCATTTATCCTAAGAACTCTAAGCCCAACGCACTGAAGACGTCTTACAACCGCTCACCTCAACGTTCTTTATGGGATCTGTGAGGCCCAAGCCGCACCACTCTGTCCTATTCATCTCTCCCCACCTTTCGTCTTCTACATGTCCTTCCATGTTTCTATCTTCCAGATCATGCAGGTAGGTGGATGAGGACGTGCGTGCAACCCAAGACAGACAAAGACAATGACGGAATGGGGAGAGTTACAGTCACGTGCCTCGTGCCTTGAGCGCAGCGACTGCGAGCGGACGTCCTCAAGCACGTCTCCACCTCACCTCGATTAAATGCCTCCCTCAACGACCGAAAGCAACTTTCGCAGTAGTCTTTCTCAATTTCGCTGGGCGCGAGGAGTTACGGATGATTCACAAACTTCGGCCGCCGGAACTTCTCGTAATCCCTTCTCTCGTTTTTACAATGCGGTCGGTGGAGCCTACGTCCCGTTACGATCCAGCGAGACCTCGAACGAAGAAGAGGCATACTTTGCGCTCTCACGTTGGGAAAGGTGAGGCTCGTGCATTCTCTCTCCTCCCGCCCCCCGGTCTCGTCACCTTATCAACCGTCTGTCGTAGGTTTCTGGGTTTTATAGTGTGCCTCGTAGGGGCCGCAGTTTGCTTTGGAGTTGCTTTCTTAACACTTCCGCTACTCGCCATTCGTCCGGCGAAATTTGCGCTCGCGTTTAGGTACGTGTGCACGATGACCCTGCGTTCTTCGCGTCTAACGTTCCTCCTAGCCTTGGTAGCCTGTTGGTTATGTTTGGGTAAGGATCACACTCGGAAGGATCAGGCAAATATAAGGACCGCCTGCGCTGATGCATTTCCCTACATAGCTTCTCCGTTCTGATCGGGCCCATAAATCACATAAGACATCTCATATCGAAGGAGCGCCTGCCATTCTCCATTGCGTACGTGTGTAGCCTGGGGTTAACATTGTATTTTGCATTGGGGGTGCGCCACTAGTCCATCGCCATCTCCCCGTGACTGTACTAACAGCATTGTCCAGCCACACTCATATTTTGGATCGTTGATAGGCGCAGTGGTCCAGGTCATCTCTCTTCTTTCATATGTCCTTGCCTATTTTCCCGGCGGCACACAAACGCTACGCTTCGGCGGTCAAATGGCGCTCCGCGGCGCTGGGACCCTGCTTCCCTTCTAACACAATTAACCATGGGCTCGCATCCGTATCCCATTCCTGTCATTGTAATCGTTGCGACTATATTATACAGTGATACCATTCACCTCCTCATCCTCAACTTGTAAGCCAACGGTTTCACGAATCCTTCGTGACATGATCTCGATGTATGCTTGGCTCTCACGCCAGTTGTAATCCTGTTCAGCAGTGACGCAATGGTTCGTTCTAGAAAGATGGAGACGTACAAGATTGAGCTGGACCAGCCGACTGAGGACGTGTGATAGCCGTTTCGCCGCGTCCTCGCGAAGAACGGTGCCATCATTGGGCTGTGGTACCGACCTAAGTACCACTGTCGTTGATACCTTCATATTGGGGTTATCGACATGCAGCGAATCGCAAAAGTATGCTATGTGCCGCCAAAGGAGCAACAGCACCATTTCAAGTGACGCTGGAAGAAGGTGCTTATGCTCAGGGATGACCATTTAGTGCACAAAAGTAGCGGGCTCACACAGAAGAATGTTTGCCGTATTTCGTGCACGGCCGAGAGCATGTTCGAGCTCACGGCATATTAAGGCGCGCTTTTGTCCGATGTCAAGGTCACCCAGGGATTCGATGTCTTGGAGGGTGACAATCTGTAACCGGGGGCGTTTGGCAATTCAATCGCGGCATTATGGTGTCACCCACCTGACGAATATCGTCGACTTGGACATGGTCTCGGGCATCCAGTTCCGCACTGATAACGCCCATTTGTTTTAGCGTTTCCGTGAGTTCGTCACAGAAGTCTGTCAGCGCCTCGATAGCGTCGCCAACCGTGGGGACGGTAGCTACAAGAAGTATGAGGAACGCAATAACACCACAAGCAGCATAACCATTGCAAATTCCTCACCAATGAAGCGAGTTGCCCTATCTTCGTGTCTTGAAATCGTTATTACGGGTGACAAAACGATGGTGATTTCTGGCTCTAATGTGTTGACGTAAGTACAGCATCGTTTCAGATCAGCGGAAGGACGCACCCGTAAATTCACTCGCGGCTCCAAGGTACGTGATGAGCGCCTTGCGAAGCAACTGCTCCTTTCGTTGAAGGTTCAAATCGAAACTGCAGGCGCTGTCAAGACCTAGCGAATGTCGAGATTGTATCAGTCCTATCCGAGTGATGGGCTCAAAAACCAAACCTGATGCCCTGGAGTTCGCATCCAATCTCTCGGATTCCGTCTGCGGTCGAACTTTATGTGACCAGTGATTCATGCCGATACACCGCGCCGCCAAACTCAGAATTGCCGCGTGCACACCTCCGTACCCACCATTCCCAGAGGTCTGTGAACGCCGTGAACATGATGACAAATGTCAGACATAGATCACTCACAAGTTCGGACTTGGGAACTGAAGGGAAGACCACAGAACCCAGACAAATGAGAAGGTAGATTTCGTCGAGTACCGACAGAGAGATTTCATCCGCGTCATTTCTTAGTATCATGATGACTGTGTCACGGTGGCTGGACAGAAACTCCAGAGCCTACATGATGTCAGCCTATCAATCTGTACGACGAAGAAATATGATAAAGCACCTGATTCACTGCGAATGAATGTCCTGACCCTAATGTGGCCAAAATCGTGTTGATTAATTGTAGAGCTGGCATGAAGACTTGGTGATAACGTTGAATGGCAGAAGGGAGGAAATGGTCATGGTCTAGCCAGCGTATCAGCGGAGAGAAACGCAGAAGACTAACAGGTAGCACACCGATGAATGACTGGTCGACTTCGGGGAGCGTGTCCAGAAAATCACAGTCCGCTAGGATGGGAAGCACTCTAGCTTCTATCAATCGTTCGGCTCCTTGGCGGGTTTGAGCAATGCG
>Ga0307510_10011317_pt1 | contig 10598 bp, 7 predicted proteins | sample 12_EM_MG_FD_207224 | JGI IMG/M metagenome (GOLD analysis project Ga0307510, IMG submission 207224) | Populus trichocarpa ectomycorrhiza microbial communities from riparian zone in the Pacific Northwest, United States - 12_EM | ecosystem: Host-associated > Plants > Roots > Unclassified | place... | reverse complement strand
CTGCTCCCTATGTTACAAGAAAAGAATTGAATTCTAGTGTTAGTGTAGGGTCAGAGCTCTCTGTACATGGTTTCGTGGTGCTTTGCGGCTTTAAGCCATCCGCTCTGGTGCAGAAAAAATTTATGCCAAAAACGAATGAAGAAAGCTGGAAACCGAATCTCCTGATGTGTAAATGAAGGATTGACCAAAACGACAAATTCCCTTGTCGATGATATGCAAGGACCACATCCATCATCTTTTAAATCACGCAGAGAACCCATGCTTTTTAACCACACAATATGCTGAAGTATGATCCCCGTTGAATTTCTAAAAAACGAACTCGTCTGTCGTACTCTGACTGAACAAGCCTTCAGCATACCTTAAAGCTCCGCATGCCTCATGGAATGGTGCTCTTGCCTTGTCAATATCACTTGCAAGGCTTATATTTGCACCATACTGGAGCAGAGAATTGGATACTTGGCACCAATCCTCAGCAGCATGAGCCACCTTCACACCAAAAAAAACACTGTGGCAGATGGCTGCTGTGGCAGAGAGCATCAAATTGCCTAGCGAAGAAACGAAGAAACCAATTTGCAGTTATTCCATGTTCTTCTTTGTAAGATTTATACCCCTTGCCTTCTCCATTTCAGCCTCCTTCTCAGCTTTCTTCCTCTCCAATTCAGCCTGTTTCAAATTTTCCTCATGCGCTTTACGAAACAATCTCACAAAATTTAAGAGAGTAGCTGTAACTGCATTGATCATCAAAGCATCAATGAAGAAGTCATTTCAGGTTCTCTCCAATGTTCATCTTAACAAATAGACTAGACTCAAATGATTTTATAGTATCATGAAACTCTGATTCCTCCACAGTCTACATCTTGTCCTGTCTTTTATCTATCCCTTTCCACCTTTTCATATTTATCTCACAATTCGTCTAATATAACTACACAAGTCTTTCTCAAGGGGACAGTATAGTATTCATGAAAATTCAATTTGTATTTCAGGCCTCGTTTGATCTTCTCATGTTGGGAAAATCTTAAGGAAGTTCTACCTTCCCCTTCCCCTCCCCCCTAATGAACATTTAAATTCTATATAGACATCATATCTTGTTGAGATACTGAACTTCAGAAAAGTCAGGAAACAAACCTGTGGGTATACCACACGATCACTACTAAACGCAATACTCTATTAAATCATAAATTCATAGATCAGTTAAGGTAAATAAGAAAAATGTTCCAAGTATAACTTGCCTTGCTCAAATGGGCAACGGGCAGGATCCTCACCGAAGTACAGTGCAAGTGCATCCGCATTTCTACCCTGTCCACCACAGGACAATAATTTATGATAGTGGACAACATAGCATAGATGCAATTTTAAGAGTGCTCTATGGTTAAGACACATGAATTGCCTATTTTTCCATCGAATATAAAAAAAAAAACATACATTGGGTCCTTGCCACGTATGCAAATAAAAAAGATAAAAAATTAAAACAATGATACTAAGATGGAAAAAGAGCAAATATCAGGAAAAAAAAATTAACTACAAACTTTAAAGTTTAAACACAATTACTTAGCATCGGATTATTGTGAATTATTTTTACTAAAATTAACTAAAAGCTCATGTCATAAGCTTAAGCTTTAGTTATTGAATATTTTTCAATGAGACATAAAAGCAAAAAAAAAAAAAAAAATACTACAAAAATTATAGTGGATGCAAATGAATAGTTGGGAAATTACCACCACAGCATAGAAACTTGTCACGGATGCCACCTCTGTCTCAGCAACACTAATGAATTCTTTTAGTGTCTAAAATTCACACAAAAGGATGTTAGCGCACACAGACCATTAAAGCAATAAACGATGAAGAAAACATAACAGAGGCAAGGTCAGTTAGCAATTTTAAGGATGCAAGATGCCACAAAATCAGTTTTCACAGGGACAATAGAAACGAGACAATGGGCTTTGAACCTTTCGAAAAACTTCGGACACAGGACCATCATTTTCTGATGCTGCCAACTCCTTCTTAACCTTCTCTAACCCCTTGATTATAGCCTGCATTTCTTCTGCTAAAGACTTCAATTGTATCTGCAAGAAACAGAGACTCCATCTATTCATAATCTTACTGCAGTAATTAAGTGTTGTTGACAATTCAAACAAATCAGGCACCTTAGATGCAGTTTCGAGGCTAACTAGGTCGCGGTGAAAATCTAGAAGTGCTTGTGACTTGGCAGCGAGCACCTGGGAGGCAAGAAAACAAAATGTAATTATTATGGATCTCACTGCAGATGCCCACCACAATTGTAACAAGGATAGAATCTCAGAGCAATTCAAGTTTGACGTTTCTGAATCACATCCTTTTTTAACTTAATTATATAACTAAGTGCAACCAAATATGTTCTCCGAAGTTAATCCAATACTAAGGCCAAATTAACAATCTCTCCAAATTTACATATTCTGAAAATTTCCAAACTAAAAAATGCAAACGTCACCAAATTTTTAAGAGCTTAGACGAGGTAAAAATGAAGATCAGCTCCTCTTAATTCATTTGGGATCTGCTTGAGCACCCATTCCTCAAACTGCACTGTGCACCCGTAAGGCAAAGTTTGGGTACAATTATTGTTGCAATGTTCGATTTATTACAAAAGACATTGGTAATCAAATAGCTGGTTACATAAGCATTGCAACCCAGGAAGCAACCTTGAGACAACAATCACAAAAAGGCTCTATAACAATCAAATTTAGAATAGAAAATCTAAAATTGTCATTCAACAAGGTTTTGAATGCACTTTGAAATTATTATTTTTTTTTTAAAAAAAAAGGAACATAATACTAACCACACCTTGCAAAGATAATGCATGAGCGTCATCTTGTTGTTAGAAGCACGCGTATCAGTGAGTTTTAAAAGACTGTCCAACTTGAATCCAATTGCAGAACCTGTACAATTCAGAAAGTATTTGATATGTTGTATTAAGGAAAAATGAATAATGTTTAGGAATTTTATTTGCATAATGTCAGCATGAAAAATTCAACCCAAAAGTACTCATCATGATAAGACACTAACAGATGTTCAGATGATGGAAAATTAAAAACAAACAATAGAAAGCAATATTGATCATCTAAATACCAGATAGTAAGGACATGAGTTCTTGCATTCTTCCAAAAGAGAATTAATCATTTACATGTTCTATTAATGTTTACCATGCAGTTTAGAGCAGTTTCTTTTACAAAATGCATGTGCTTCACCATCTAAATCCATCAATGCTCGGCTGGAAAGTGTTTGGTGATTGCTAGTTGGGTGAAAATTTAGGTAATAGGAGAATGTGGAAGAAGAGGAGAGGAGGGACTATATGAGAGATGAATAGAGACATGAAAGGCAAGCAATTAGAAAGTTGAGAGGAAACACTATTTCATATTTTAAATACTAAAGACTTGATGAAACCGTCGAAAATAATGGAAATGAAACAAAAATGTTGTGATTATTACAAAAACCAAAAGAAAAAATAGCATGAAACTAAATCAACTATTGAACAGGAAAAATATCTAAAAGCCTAAAACATCTAAAAACATCATGTAACTAGTTTACAGCACCATGATTCTCAGCCAGTTCCCCAATAATTATCCATACTTTTGAGATTTATAATATCTCAAAAACATAATCTTTACCATACAATTGGTGACACGTAATTAAAAGATGGGAAAAAAGGTTGTTTTCCTTTAAAGTTGAAGCTTTGTGTGGTAGCAGGGCACTAGTTGAGATGTAGCAGGGCACTAGTTCAAATTAATACAATTGGTGACACATATTACCATTAATTGTGATAAACTGTAAATAGAGCTCAAGACTAATTGCTACAGATAATGGCAATTAGCACATCTTATAAATACTGTGATCTTGTTGCTCTAAGACTGCATATGGTTCTTCAGATTCCCTAAGTTGTGATATAGGCTATGCCCTTCAAGTAGGTGTGAACAAAGCCACAATCATTATGGAAAGAGCAAGCAAACCATTACAGGCAATTGAGTTGTTCTTCTCCTGTAATTGTCTCATGAGAACATATAAATAATCATGCCAAATGCCATTATGAAAGTTCTCTAAAAACTTTAATGTGAATACAGCATTTATACCTAAGTTCAGTACATTCCCCGTATAAAGAATTTTCTCAACAATTTCCTTTAGAACCTGAAATACTTACCCCGTGCAGTTCCTTGATTCAGCGCATTCCCCAAATAAAGAATTTTCTTCATAATTTCCTTCAATTTGAGGGAATTCCGGACCTAATAAGCAGATATTCAGCCCCCATGTGTAAAAAATGAATGTGTAAAACATGGAACGCATCATTATTGTTAGCAGATTATACCTCATCACATGCAGAGTTTACAGTGTTTAAGCTCTTTTTAAATTCTGAAATCTGTGGAAGAGAGCAAGAATAAGAAAACTGTGGAGAAAAACATAGTTTAGGAGAAATGTAAATTTATGAAAATCACACTAACAATGCAGATGCCGCCAAACCTGAGAGCCGAATTGAATCTTGAAAGAAAACACTCTCAACTTGGACTCCACACGTGGCACTTTCATCAGCTCCAAGAAGTACTGAAGAGTAAACGCATACAATAAAGTTGAATAGTTTGTTCCAATATCGAAATAAGAAAGGATGCATTCAAGTTATCCAGCAAATCCAACAGGAAAAATAAGTTAGCCCATGTAATGTGATCTTCATGCATGCAAAAGATTCAAATTGATGGGTTTCACGTTATGACCTCTAGTCAACATGCACTATAATACCCTAAAAACATAAATTCATAATGGCCTCAATTTTAGCAATTGAAACTATCGAGACATGGAGTAAGCTATCATCAATTTCATACATCTACATAAATTGACAATTACCACAATTACAGCAATTGAAGCTATCAGGACGTCAGTCAGCTATCACCAATTTCACATCCTAGTTCAGCTTCCCCCTGACGCCCAAGACCATTTCTCAATTTGTGCATGTTATTCTTAGCAGAGGCCAAGCTAATTTTTTTCTGTATATTTCCAACTAGATCAGATGTCTTAAAAGAGACTTCCAGCCTTCCCCGTGAACTGCACCTTTCAAGTCTAGAATCCAAGTCTGCCATAGGATCATCTCTTTTGGGGAATAGGTAACCATGTCCTTAATTTGAAAGATAACCATACCTAACCTTAACTCATCTACAAGAAAATTTATTTATTATAAGTTATTTATTCTACTTTCATGTACAGTTTGTAGTTCTGCTGCTCATAACAGAACGTTTTTCTTTAGAGTGATGAAGGAATGCAACTGCTGATATTCCAAACATCAATAACTACAACATTATCAGGCTTCCACCAATATCACTCCATAAAAAAATATTCAAGGGCCCGAAGGAACAGGAAAGCTTAAACTTGGAATTTCTACTTGGAGGTTTTAGTTCCACTTTGGCAGGGGTGGGTGCGGATTTAGGGACTAGAAAAGATCACCCAACTGAATTTGAAGATGTCCATCAGAAAGTAGGTCTTGCCTAGTACGATCATCACTTCTCATGCAGCTACATAATACTTTATGCAGACATGTTCAAACTAATTGCAATTTGGTTTGGTAAAAGAAAAAAAAGACTGGAAAAGAACTGGTATTCTCAGTCCTACATATTTTCACTAAAAGAAATTTCCATTGAAAACATGATGTATTTCTTTCTACCACTGGACAACCAAACATTGTTGATGAATCACATAACTTGAGACAAGTTTCCTATCCTTTTCCCCTTTTTTTCATATAAAGGAGAAAAAACTTCAATGCTTTCTCATCATCAAAGTATTAGATATCTCATAACTTAAGGTAATATTCAAGAATAAAATCCGATCCTTTCCTGGTGCTTACAACCACTCAATAGTATCCATGTGCTTCTTTTTTAGATGGGATGCTTGAAACAAACAGGAATGCAAAACCAAATTTCTCATATCATGAGTTCATGTCCTCTTACGCAGCTCCTTCCAATAAAAAGATAGCAATGAAAGTTTGGAGTTCATAATTTCAAAATAAAATTGTCAGTGTATCACGCAGACCAGTGATACTAGACAACGTCTAGGATCAAATGGAAAATTGTCAGGGTATCACAAACCAGTGATATTAGACAACAACTTCTAGGGTCAAATGGATCAGCCAACCTACCTACTTTATTGTCACTGAAAAGGACAACCATAATTATAGTTTAGATAACTGTAATTCATTATTTCACATAATGAGAGAGAAGCTATAAAGATTTTAAGAAGTCACATAAGCCAGGCTACAGGTACGTAGTCACATGTCAATCTTCAAGAGTTCAACTAACCCAAGTGTGACAACTGACAAAGTTCTCAAGATTGCATTCCAGTAAAACATGAGGAATTTCTGGTTGATAAGTAAACTTTGCAGACCTGTTCACACTTCCCCAGGTTTTCCTTGTCACCTGTATAGCCCTGTTAATTTACAATTAATCATGGTTAAATGTCTAAAATTGGCCTTGAGTTTAGAGGGTCAACAGAATGTCAAAATACCCTTGAATATGGAATGGAAGGTAAATGAGATCTTAATTGTTTGAAGCTTCACCTTGAGAAGTTCCATCTCCTCTTTCGTGGGACAGAACTTTATAAGATTTTCCACTTGATCAACATCTAATATTGACTCATCCATTGCTAGAACTGCAGCCTGAAAATATCATGTCTTCATCAGCAAATCAATAAAAATAGTTTTAATAAATGAAATAATCACTGCAAGGACTTCCAAGATGCCTGATCTTACCATCATGTCAGAAAGCGGCATCTTAACTTTTGTAAGCATAATTTCAGTGTTATTCGCCCTCCGCAGATCAATCTACAATTGGCAACAAGAAGCTTCATTTGGGATACATTAAATTGTAAGAAAAGATCAAGATTCTATCATAAGGGTCTATTATCTCTGAACAAACTTCTTTTAACAAAAAACAGCAAAAAGTGCAATCAAATTGATATATATTTAGAAAGATACACAAAAACACACTTGTAAACAAGCATGCAAAACACAAAGACACACATGGCAATTGCACAACAATACATAACTAACAAAGCATAGAATCCGCACACAGATAAATGATAATTTTTCTCATTTTTTTATGACATGCTATCATGCCTGCTTAACATCCAACTCGACTGAACCTTAATCTCGAATTAGTTAGAGTTAAATGCTTTTCCTCTATTCCATCCTATGTTAAGCGATGTTTGATATTTCCCAGCATATTTAAAAATTGCATCCTTACAGCTTCAATCCAAGTCAATTTCACTATATCTTAACCCTTCCAGTATACAACCTAATCTTTAAGATAAATGTTACCCTAACTGCACTTAAAAGGTACAATATTGATGAACAACTTACTGCCCAAATATTAGGGGCATATTGTAAGCTCAGCTATCAACAAACTATCATGCAACGCCATATAATTGAAAAAGAAACTTTAGCTATATCTCACAAGGATTTCTCCACATATCACAAAAAAAAAGGTAGCCACCATTTGTTATTCAGCTATTAACCTGAAACCCAAATAATGATTATGGTTGCCACTAACATCAAATGGTTAAACTTGCAGTTTCAAGGCTTAATGTTTGTATGGTCAATGAATGGCTATGCCTTGGTTGTACAAAAATATCATTGGAATTTGTAGGTAGAAGGGTACTGTTCTCAGTGCAGTTGATTAGAGATAACAAAGAGATGCGAGCACATGTAAACAACTAATAAGAAGTAAAATTGGAAGACAATCTTGAATTTATCTTACATGTAAAAAGTTCACAAATACATACTAGTCTAAATGTTTCATTAGGTTCCGTATAATATCTGAATAATTGATGCAAATACAGTCAAAGTAACTTTTCTCACCTAATTGTCACAGAAACTACCCCAGAAACACCTTTACTAGAATCATTTATCATAAAATCTCCCAGGAAAAAGAAGGTTTATGGGCTAATGAGAAAAGTAGTGCAATTCCGACCACAAATTAACTTAGCCTTACGGAGAGAGAAATTGCAACTACAATATTTTAATTGGAGAAAGCAAGAAAAAACCATTGAAGAAAAATCAAGAAGTCTTGAGAAAAATAAAATATAATAAAACGAAACTCCAGCAACAAGAATGAAAGATCCATTACACACACTGGAGGTTTTTTACAGAAGAATTTCAAGACAGAGAAAATGAATTTTAGATTACCAGGTGAACTTTGTCAGTTTTTGATCCAACAGACTTGTGTCTTCCACCAGCTTTACCTCCCGAATCAGCAGGTTTGTGGACAGTTGCAGAGAAAAGGCTTTCTAGCTCTGACACGTCAAATTCTGGGGCACTATGGCTCAAGGATGCAACACCATCAAATAAAGAGAATGATTCTAAAATGTATATAGTAACGCATTTATAAACTTCAAGAAAGTATGGCTGAATTGTGTGTTAGTTATTCTAAAAGAAAATTCAATTAGTAAGATGCAATACATTTGGGACTCTCCATGCCTTTGCAGCTCCTCCCATAAGCTTCCTTGTATTGCTCTTGTTACCTTGCTCCAATGCAAAGGCTTTAAAGAAGATCTTCTGGGTGCTGTAGCAGATGTCCCCATCCCTGAAGGACGTAAAAAACCCCGCCCTCTTCCCGAAGGCAGACCTCTTGCATCAGCAGCTCCTTTGACACCTAAGGCTGGAGGTGGATGGGGTGCACTGCCTGGAGGTCTTGGTGATGCAGGAGGTCCAGGAACACGAGCTCCTGGTGGAGGCGGTGGAGGTGGTCCACGGCCTGGAGGAGGCGGGGGAGGGGGGGCTCCACGGCCTGGAGGAGGCGGGGGAGGAGGGGGGGCTCCACGGCCTGGAGGAGGCGGTGGTGGAGGAGGAGCCTGACTCACAAGTGGAGGTAGTGGTTGACCACGCATAGGAGGTGGAGGTGGAGGTGGAGGTGGTGGTGGACCACGCATAGGAGGTGGAGGAGGAGCCTGACTCACAAGTGGAGGAAGTGGTGGACCACGCATAGGAGGTGGAGGAGGAGCCTGACTCACAAGTGGAGGAAGTGGTGGACCACGCATAGGAGGTGGAGGTGGGGGTGGTGGAGCTCCATGTGCAGGCTGCGAAGGTGGTGGAGCTCTTTGTGCAGGCTTCGAGGGTGGAGGAGGAGGTGGAGGTATAACTCCATGAGTGGGCATTGATTGAGCCAAAGGAGTGCTACACGTGTGTGCAAGAGAAAGAGGTGGAGGTGGAGGTGGAGGTGGATTGGGAATTCCAAGTCTGCCATGATTTGTAGTAGAGGCACCTGAAGGGAGAAGAGGGGATGGAGGAGGAGGGGGTGGAGAATAAGTTGTAGTGAAAACAGCTGGAGTATTCCCAGACTTCCAAGGGGGTGGAGGAGGTGGAGGCAAAACCATCCCAATAGTCTGCCTATTAGACAGCTGGGGAAGAGGAGGAGGGGGTGGTGGAGATGAATGTTGAGGAATCATCTGAATATTCTGCCTGCTAAATGATGTGGGAGGCGGAGGGGGAAAGGAAACTGCATCAGCAATCTGTGAATGAAGTGGTGGTGCTTCACCACCTGAACTGGCCTGGAAATCATAAAATGAAGATTTGTTGGAATATGGCAGAGGTGGAGGTGGGGGACCACGGAGGGCAATTTGTTGCGGGTCAAGAGAAGGTGGAGCTTCAGTTGGAGAAGGAAAATCATTTGAAATTATATCTCCAGGGCCAGTGGCAACAGAAGAAATCTTTACATGGCCACCAGCACTAGAGTCCTCCGGTGAAGCACAAAATGTAAGAGCCGGTGGTGCACTATTATATCTTGATGGCGGATGTGCTACGTGCATGGAATTGCTAAAAGGGCCTCTATTAGGGGGAACCCACCGAGGAATGGTATTTGGCTTTGTTTGTTTTCCATGAGCTCCTTCTTGTTCATTATGTTTAGTCTTTTGTTCGGTTATAATTGAATCTGCAGCAGGTTTTGCATTTGATGTAGGCTGCCTCCTTGGTGAAGGTAACATTAATTGCTCAAGTTTTTGTCTACCAGCATCAGCACTCAACTCTACTGGTGGATCCTGGGATTCCAACTTCTTTGTAGCACTATTTTCTCTATCACCTTCATCTTCCATCTTTTTAAGTTCCCCGTCGACATCTCCAATCACTTCTGTTGTTTGTTTCCTGATCAGCGTACCAGTAGCAGAAACCACAGAATCTGCCTTGATTTCGCCATCATCCACGGTAATGTCTTTCACTGCTAAAAAATCAGAATCCACCTTCTCATCTACCTTGTACTTGACATCATCCACAGCAATGTCCTTCACTGCATCAACACTAGAATCTAGCTTCCCCTCCTGTTTGTGATTCCCGTCATCAGAAGCACAGTCTTCAAATGAGTGAAGATCTGAGTCCTCCTTCCAGACTTCTTTACCGTCTACATCAACTGGCATGTTGTCATGGACTTTATGAGAGGCACCATACCCCTTTGCTTCATGCCCGTCTACTACATTGCTGAAAATTTCTTCCACCTCAAAAAATTCCTCAGGTGAAGCACTTTCTGTCTCGTTCCCATCTTCATTTGCCTCGACTGTGGTGACATTAGGCACCACAGCATCAGCATCCACAAAAAGTACCTGATACA
>Ga0307510_10011316_pt1 | contig 10599 bp, 10 predicted proteins | sample 12_EM_MG_FD_207224 | JGI IMG/M metagenome (GOLD analysis project Ga0307510, IMG submission 207224) | Populus trichocarpa ectomycorrhiza microbial communities from riparian zone in the Pacific Northwest, United States - 12_EM | ecosystem: Host-associated > Plants > Roots > Unclassified | place... | reverse complement strand
TAAATTATAAATTTTAAAATAGACAATGCAAGTCGTCATGTGCAGATTAATTATCGCGGCCAGCCAGCAACTGGATCAGATCGTGCGTCCGCATACTTGCCCCGCACAAAAGACATTTCAGATGCAGGCAGGTATCGGTGTACAGGCAAGGCAAGGCAAAAAGAGAGTTAAACAACTGCCATACCTAAATGAGTGTAATAAATCCAAATGGTTTGGTTGAAAAAAGGCTCAGCAAGAAGGAAAGGAAAGGAAAAAGAGTGAATGAGTGGATGGTAGGAGCCAGTCGTCAGAACGAGCCCTGTTGTAAAAATAACAGAGACTCCGGGATTTTAGCAGAAGGTTAGGCCAACGAGTGTAGTGCCGGAAATCGGTAGAGAGGGAGAAAAGAAGGTGAGGAAGGAAGGGAGGAGGGGAACTATTAAAAGGGACTGGAAGGGCCGGGAGGCGAATAGCGGTAGGGTTGAGAGAGATCTGATTCAAGGAGTGGTGACGACCAGAAGTACCAGTGGAAGGGGAACTGAACCATCAAACCCACGCACACACACCCACGCCGCAACCAAACGGCAGCAAACCTATGAGGCCCGTCACTCGGAAAAAGCATACCGGTATTCCATCCCGTGAATTCACGGCCTTGATTTCACAGCCAATTGAAGATAAAGTGAGCCGCGAGATCCGCAATAGAAAGGCTATAATACTTGTAGAGAAGAATCAAGGAAATGCTCTACAACACTAGCACAACCGATAAAGAAGACCCATCTCTCTTCTTTCCCTCTCTCCCTATCGTGGGTAGACCACTCCTAGCTGGTTCCAGAGCCAGCCCAGTAGTCAAGAAATTGAGTAATTTTTTTTATTAGGTTAGTCTCTTCATGCCCTGCCAATCAATACGGCATCAAGGATAGAGCAAATCCCAGAAACCCCCAGCCACTGGGACAGACGGAAAGAAGTTGCCTTTTTTTATTTTTCTTATTCTCAATCACCAATACTAACCCCGGCCTATGAAAAGCTCCTGTTGTTGATTGGGAAATAATAAAAATATGTCCCGTGCAATAAAGTGCAAAGTTAGCGAAAAAAAAGTGTAGCGGCAACTCAATCAGAATGGAAATGTTCCTGGTGCCTGGACAGGCGCTGAAAGGGGAAGTTAGGCTGTTACAGCCGCACAAACGTCGTCAACCAATCCCCCGAATCGACCATCATTGCCAACCTCCACCACACAATACCTCCCCCCCCAAAGCTGAGGGAAATGTCTGGTAACCAGGCCCTTGGGCGCCAATAAAAAACACACCACCCAAAATATCCACCAATAAAAGCCCGCATACCAAATGCCTGTGACCGATCCAGCGGGACCCATACTTTGCTCCCCAGCGCTTCTCACCTGCGCCGGGCATGTCGATTCTCCGACCTTCCCTTTTCTCAGCAAAATCTACTTGGACTTACTCGAACCTACCGACCGAGCCTCTAAAAGTGCGGAGCCGGTACCGGTACTTGAATAGCGGGTATGTACTGTACGAGTAACCACGAGACACGAAGTTCATCATCCGTCGCACACATCGACCCTCTCTGCTGTTCACCGCCAATGCTCGAGTACCACGAATGATCCCACGAAAGGACCCCGGACCTACCCTTGGTCAATAATGCACCCCCCCCTAAAATGCCGCTTTGCCCATACTGGGGATTGTTAGGCTTTGAGCCCACCAGTTTATGACCTGCCTTTCCCTGTTCGTAGGAAGGCGCAAAATGTGCATAAACAAAAAAAACAAAAAAAACATCAGCAAACTATGATACTCCAGTACACTAACCAAACATTCATTCATCCATGTCCGTTTCGAAATCTGTGCGGCCTTTTTTCCCAACTCCTTTTTTCACAGGCAGGTGGGCAGGCAAGATTTGCAAACTGCGAATCTAGTACCAGATGCGTATGGTCTGTCTGCTGCGCCTTAATTGGGTCACAGCTACCCCACCCTTCCTATTTTTTATTTTTTTCTATTATTTACGTCTTTCGGTCCCAAGAAGGCCGAGAGAAGGAAAGAAAGCGAAGGTTTCACGAATGGTGAGATGCGTGGATGCAGATCCATCGACGCGAGGATCTCTGTGGATAAGTGCGGTAATGTACCTGCAGCTCCATAGGAGTAAGGGAGATTGGAGGGTGTCATCTACTAGTACTCGTACAGTACACCCGCGGGGAGCAATGTCCAATGGGATGCCAAAGGTGACAGGTCTCCTAATTTACCAGTACAAGTGTACGAGTATTCGCGTAACCCACGATAATACTCTTGGCGGCGTTGGAAGAGAATCCGGCCGAGTTCACAGTGCTCATATGATACGGCACTTGGAACTTGGGTCGGCCTTGGACTGCTTCGGAGGCTTGCGGGGAGCACAGCACAGTACCGGACCCTAACTGTGGTACGGTAACGGTACTGTACGAGCACTCGAGCACAAGTGTGTAACAGCCGTGGTTACGATCAGTCGCTCCAAGCACAATACCGGTATCGCACAGGGGGTAAGGGGTGAAGGCGAAGCGAGGAGAGCCGGCCCTGATTGGCTCAGCCAACCCAGGAGTCCAATACCGGTATTGCAAGGCCTCTGTGGCCAGAGTAACAGATGCTTTTTCCTGACTTTCTCCCCCCACCTTAAACAAAGGCAGCAAGATTGGTCCCCCATATTCCACTAGTTATCCACTTCCAATTTTGGCCGGCAAAATTCAGTCAGCCCCACTTACTGTGTACCCGCCCCCTAAATGCAAGTGCTTCAGTGCTCGAGTGCAGCATTGTCGGTTCGCAAAAATAACTAAAAGCATTCAGACACAGGAGGTTCTGTCTTTTGAGTTCGCTAAGAGTTGTTCCCGTTGCTATCGTACTCAGGTGCGTTGGGCCATTCTTGCTGACCGTAGGGCAGAACAAAGGACAGGGCAATACAAGGCACCATCCTGCGACCCGTTCGCCACAATACCGGTCCTCATCGCCAGAGAGCCCGAATACCGCACAAGCTGAAAATCCAAACCGAGCACAAACCTCTTCTTCCGAGTCCAATTACCTCTCCACCCTCTCTCTCTTTTCTTTTTTCTGTCTTTCTTCGTTCCCTTTGAGGGATTTTGGTCACCGTAGAGGGTGCTCGTTTGAGTTGAATCTGGCAAAAGGTATCCGGAAATAGGGGTCGCGTTCTTGCGCTGGTATTGGCAATAAGTATCTAAAATACCGTACCTAAGCACGGCTATTGCAGCACAACCACCCAACCAGCGACAAAAAATATATTTCACATTTTAGGCTAGCTTTATGCCGGGTACGAATAGGGGCTGGGGTACGCAGATATTTTCCTGCCATGTTGTTTGCGAGGCCCCTGGTCTTGCGGAGAAAATGTCCAAGGTACCATCCACTGCAGGGGTACAGTACTGTACCCGTACGTGCCCAATACAGTACCATCGCATGTCGTCGATTGCCATCTTTGATCTCCCCCTACAAAACATAATCACCATAGATGAAGGGAGTTTTCAGTACACTTTATGCAGTCGTAACTCAACAAGGAGGAATCATAGAGATTGCAGGAAATCTTCAGAAAATAAGCTTAAGCAATGCATATTTTTCCCATTTTTTCTACCGGTTTAAAATCTTCGTTTGAAAAGGCCACTGTTCCGAGGGTGTAGAAGCATAAAAAAATTCGTTCATCCAAGGCATAAACACGGTGTATGATTGACCAGACATGACCCCATTATCCATCAGGCTCTCAAACAGAATTATACGGTGCTCGAGTAATTGTTGCCAGCACGCCATGCCTCTTTTGGAATCAGTCGAGTGAGGAAAGTGTTTAACTGACCCCTGATGCTGAGTCATTTGGGAACTATAAAGAGTGAAAGTTCCTATTTCTAGACTATGTAAGGCAAGCTACCTCCCAATATGGTTGGCACTGAATTTTACTGTTTCAGACCGCCCAAGGCATAGAGATCTAATATCCTACACTGATTATCACCTTCTCGGCTACAGCTACCAGATACCGGATTATTTCTCCGGCCCAAAAAAAACGGTTCAACATTATTCAAACAGCTCCCGAAGTATCGATACCCATGGTACAAGCACCTAGAATTAGTATCAACATTGTTCCCAGAGGGCTAGCTGCAAGGTGGGTTTCGCAGCATTCTTTGATAACCATCCCCATCGCATACAATTCACAAACTAACTCTTTTATCTCCTATGCTGATAAGACATCCCAATTTTATCGTGGATGGAACTTGGAAATTTTGTCCATTTCGTATTTCACGTGTGCGGGGAGATTATATCTGCAGGCCAAGCTTAACCTCGCATTCTTCGACTCGTGTACTCGAGTACCGTGGATGTGAATGTTTTAAAGAAAAAGAAAGAAAAAAGAACGCACGGTGGTGCTTTACTCGAGTACTTGTCCCTCGATGTTGTACGGGTACCACTCGCGGAGCGGATAACCCGGCACTTTTGCATGTGTTACTATATCCCTGTATGTACCAAATGTATTTCGACGGATGGAGAAAGAGAGCTAACCCCCGTGCAGTGTTGATATCGCTACCCCTTTCGTCGAAATGCAATCTTGACATCTCCAGAGCTCAACACCAGTGCTCGAAGTAGTGCGGTGAAGCACGCTTAGTCGCGGTATAGTATGTCCCGGCACGCTGTATGGCACTTTACAACGTCTTCACCTAGAACCTCATGATGCCGGACGGGAGGATACAACGTACTCGTACCGTGCCTGACCACGTAAGCCCACCCATGATAAACGAGATCTTCTATTCGATCAGTGCCGTAAAATCTCTTGGGATCCACTATCTCCCGTCTATGCTGTGGTCAATCCGGATTCAGGGACAGGAGCTCCTTGAAAGGATTGTCATTTTCCTGACACAGTGTCAGGTTAGTTCTCAGGGTATATTGGATTTCGTTAACTGATATTCACAATTTTGTTAGTTCGCCAAATAAAGCCTATCCTGGGCGAGGGAGATAGTGGATTCCAAGAGATTTTACGGTATTCTATTAATCCTCCTTTGCACCCCCATTGATTCATTCCCAGGAATCTGGTATCAGCAACTACCACATGCGTCGTGCTTACCATCCGTCACAAGCTTGAGCGAACCCATAATCAAAAGACTTATAAATAGCATACCGTGCTCAGCCCATCCCTTCGTTCGCTTGCCGAATTTCAGGAACACCCGTACCTGGCCTGAAGGGGTATGTCTGAGGTCTTTACTGTAGATGGTAACCCGGCCAGTGCCCGAGCAAAGGTTTCTGACCCCAAAGATCGGCGGAGCGTTTACTTGAATAGGCGGTGTTGTTATCCTTTGGGTAGAAGGCCGTCTCAACTGCGGTTCCCCGAACACAAACGGAGCAATGCGCTGTCCCCCTTCTGACCTCAACCAACAAAACAAATACAGACCAATCCTTAAACTTATAGTATTACCCAACCAATAACCCCCCCCGAAACCCTACCGGGCCGTCCCTAACGCATGGTATCATACCCGCCCGACTTCCGAAGTGCCCAACAGGGTGAATGTTCCATCTGCCCTGTATCGTGAATGCTACTTCCTGCAAGGGGGAGGATTATTTGTCCATATTGATGAAGTACTAGTAATACAAGTACCGGAAGGGACAGGAGCTCATGCACGCACCATTACAACGTACAGTACCGGCACTACACTAGTACTAGATGGATAGATGGGGAGAATGGGGAGAATGGGGAGAATGGGTCATGTGAGCCTGCCATTATTCTTTTTTTTGGTGGGGGGGCTTGTGGTCGTGATACTTCCCTTTCGAGTGAGGGAGGGTGACTTACGTTGTATAGTAACCTAGGTACGAGGGGAAGAGGACAAGGCGACTGCCCAGACCGGACGGCCCGGGGCGGGCACAATAAAGTAGAATGGACAAGCTTATAATAGGATCGTGTGTCATGGTAACAGGGAAGTGGAGATAAAGGTTATCAAATTAAATTTCCCGAGCAATAATTGGACGTCGATCTACTCTAACACACTATCCCTGCCAAACGGGTTCTTTTTCACACATGTGCAACTGCGAAAAATGGTTCATTGCTATAGTGCCAATACCATTGAATCACTCAGAACCCGTGGCAATGACACACTACCGCACAAAACCACGTGACTTTGAAAGTACAAGGTATTATCCCCCAAATTTACCACCTCACGCGGGTTGGGTAACAAAGGTATTGTTCGCGACAGTGGCGTACAACCAGGAACCGAGGTCAGCGGGGGGGGTGCATCACCCACACCAACCGCCGCTAAACTGGTAACGTTTTTTTTTACTCAGTGGGGCAAAGCCTCGCTCCACCTGACCCCTCCCCACTTTGCCTCATCTCAACAAAACTTACTTGGGCCCGCCGCCCTGCAAAACGGAGAAAATAAGGGAAGAGAAAGGAGGCACAAGCAAGCGAGAGCGCTCGCGGTCAGTTCAGCTTGGGTCGATTTAGCTCAGTCGGGCGCGAGAACTATTCTGTTTTTTCTTTCGTTTCCTAGCGACGAAGACGAAACATAATTGCTGGTTGAAAGGATTTATTCACTCCGTTAGTTAGGGCAGTTGGTTTGTCGGCCACGGATCATTCCTGGTTTAATTCAATATCTTATGCTGAGTGTGCCTAGATCATTCCTGGGGGGGTTGTCTCGGTGTTCTCAAAGAGGACGAGAGTCGGGGAGTTTATTCCGGGGTTTGAGTCGCTCCCTCCACCCGCACGGTGAGGACCGCCGGATACCAAGCTCAGGCAGGAAAGCAAAGAAAATCACCGACCGAGCACATCACACTGCAGCAACTGTGCTGTGCATCCGCTACGATCCGGTGTCCCGTCCCTTCCCCTCGTCACCACCATTCACGACCCACCCCACCCCGGACCCGCCCAGCAAAAAAGCAAATAACCATGACCGATTCCTCAACCTCCGAATCCCACTACTTCTCTAGCAACCCACCACCCCCCACGCTGCCACAACACACGGCGCAGGCAAACGCCTTCGTAACCCACCACCACGCTCACTCCCGGCGCGTAGTGCTGCTGACCTCGGGTGGCACCACGGTCCCGCTGGAGAACCAGACGGTGCGCTTCATTGACAACTTCTCCGCCGGCACACGCGGCGCCACGTCCGCCGAGTGCTTTCTCTCTCAGGGCTACGCGGTGGTATTCCTGCACAGGCAGTTCTCCCTGCTCCCATTCAGTCGGCACTACTCGCACTCTACGAATTGCTTTTTGGACTTTTTATCCGAGTGGGGGCGCATTGGCGAAGGCGATGAGGGGGAGGATGGAGGGGCGGCGACACCGGACGTGGTTGTCAAGGCCAAGTACAGACGTGAGATGCTTAGTGTCCTTAGGAAGTATCGGAAGGCGAAGGAGCAGAAGTTGTTATTGCTACTCCCATTCACAACCGTTACGAGTTACCTCTTCACTCTTCGTGCTATCGCCCGCGAGATGAGGTGTCTCGGAAATGAGGCTTTGTTCTACCTTGCTGCCGCTGTATCCGACTTTTTTGTCCCCCCAGACAGAATGGCCGAGCATAAGATTCAGAGCGGAGACGTGCCTGAGAGCACTTCTGGGGCTAGTCCTGGAGGGAGTGGGGGTGGAGGTGGGAAGAAATTGGTAATAGACCTGGATCCCGTTCCCAAATTCCTCAAGCGACTGGTGGAACAGTGGGCTCCTGAGGCTATGATTGTCTCCTTCAAGGTAGGAGTCCCCCTACAATATGTGCTCTGCTTTCGCACTCTCGCTCTCGTCTAATGCCCAGTGCTACAGTTGGAAACGGACCTCGCCCTCCTCCTCAAAAAATGCAACCAGAGTCTTGACCGCTACGCGCACCACTTAGTCATTGGGAACATCCTTGCTACACGAAAATACGAGGTCTTGTTTGTTGAGGAGGGGAGCGCTCAGTGGGTGCGTCTGCCAACGAGTGATGGGAAGAGTGGTGGTAGTGAGGAGGTTGAGATCGAGAGTCTGATTGTACCCGAAGTTATTAAGCGGCACGAGAAAATGTTGCTGAAGAGGGCTGCGACAGGTTAGACTAGAATTTTGGGGGGGCTGGCTCGACTGATGGTTTGGTTTCTTTCATTGCTCACTTTCACTGGCAAGTGTCGTTACTGTGTCTATTTTGTATCTGTCTATCTTATTCCATCCCAACCATTACCAAAATCGAACATATGTTCTTCCCCTTTGCCACCATACCGTGCCGGTAGCAAACCAATAGCTGTCCATATCCCATATAACTCAAGTGTCGTGCAAAAAATGAAACAGCATAGTACCCGGGGGGGCCAGTAAGAATTAGAAATTTTTTCTGCCAGCCCCATACAAACCTCCATGGACGCAAGGGTTTTGTTTTCCGATTTTTAATCACCCCCTCCCCGAATACTCTACCAACCGAGATCATGCTCGTATACATACACCCCTTAACCCATTTTCAGACACTGATTCTGTTCCACCTCCTGAACCAAAAGGTATAACAAAGGGTATAAACGGTGGCTTATCTTCGACCCGAGGAGGGTCAAGTTCGCTGATTGGCTAGGTCAGCTTTCTAAAAGTGAGCCTATTCCTTAGGTGATAACTTACCGGTATCCGAACCAACCAGGGCGATTGTCTCGCCTATCACCACGCTAAAAGAAACGAAGGGAGACGTTCCTTCCGGACCGTAGACTACCTTTACTTGTAGCAGACAAGCCACCACTACGATCGATACTCGAGTACTCGCCTATTCCATCCGTCATTCGTGGTGCCAAGAACCGCAAACCCGAGTGTGATCTCGAGAGGCTTGGCGCCTAGATTTCCAGATGCTTTTAGAACTGGCGAGTAGGGTACAAGCACGGTACGATACGGTGGTGCACTTCCCGTATCGCGAACCACGTTTTCTTCCTCTTTTCTTTTCCTTTTTTCTTTCTTTCCTTCTTCCAAAACTATTATCGTGCAAATCCGCCTTTGCAATGTGGCCCGCCCCCGTTTGCCTATCCTGCTAGCCATGTTTTCCCGCAAGCTCCAACCCAGTGGCCCCGGGGAGGGGGAGGACTTGGAAACCAACTACTCGAGTATGGCGCCATTCGTTGGTCGGTCGGCCTGCCCGTCAGACCGGAAGAGGTAACGATGGATACGATTCGATACGATTCGATACGAGAAACGGGGCAGTTGAAAAATCGCGCTGGACGGAATTGGCTTGGAGAGATCTGATACGGTGCGGTGCCGTGCGGTGCATTTGCCAAGCGGAACCGGAACTGACACAACCTGGCTGGCTGGCTTTGACTGTCTTTGGACTTGGCATGCTGCTGGTACGAGGAGTCGTGTTGTCACGGGGCGTCACTCGCGTGGGAGTGTCGCGATCTCCTCTTCTCCAAGACGGACCAAGATAGCAGGCGAGTCGATTAGTAAGCCGGGATGAATACCACCGTTGTCCGGGCCAAGGAGTCTTCTGCCATATCGGTATCGGAATCTGCGCTTGCCGAGAGGTGAAGCACGTCAGAGATACAAGTGCGAGTGCTATGCTCTCTACTTTCCTGTCACATATTACCTCATCGCCAAAAGCTGCCCCCGGCATACCCTGCGTAAAACACGGCAGGGTAGGGCAAAAGCAAGCAAGGGATGTACGCCACGAGTGATGCCCCGTGATGCCTTCTCCTGATGAGTTATGAATGAGTTATGTGAGAGCCGGAGTTTGTTTATTCAAGTATCATTTGCTTTTTTCACTTTCTTTCTTTTTTTCTTGCTTGCTTTTCCCTTACGATGCAAAGGGCGGTGGGCTCCCCCTGGGCGGTTGCCATGGCCAGTCGTTGTGTGTCTGTGTGGAGATCGACAGGCGCCAAGAACACCGATAACTTGCTTTTTTTTTTAAGAGCGCAATTTCAGATTCCGCAAGGTTTGTTGGATTGATACTGGGTTGTATTGAATGGCTATTGTGGTGTGAATTCGATGTTGGTTGGATCAGGTTTGCGGGTTCCTGGCGCTGTGTTTTAGTGGTGAGGTTGGTGTTCTCGAGTGCAAGTACTGGTGCTCGAGTACAGTACGGTACTGTACTGCGCCGTGTCAAAGGGATTATGGGATGGACATCAACGAGGAGAGAGAACGGCTGGGCTTTCGACACCGTACATGAGTTGGCGTTTTTGTGCGATGTGAGTGAGGTCCGATGACTGCCGGTGATAAGGATAATTTATTAGGGAGCTGGAACACAGGGCGTTAGTTTGCTGCTGCAAAGAGTTAGAGGATTATCAAGGTGCGAGAGTGTCCTGAGTGTAATGCAATGCCAACATACCGTACCCTTCTTTGATATCACTTTTCTATCCGAGAATTATAATTTGGTATAGGTAACACGGTTTCGGTACTCGTGGCTGGCAAGAAGTATCCGAGACCAGGGGCTCACGAATTTGAATGGGCACTCGGATACTCACTGATTTTTTTGCTATATATTTTTTTTGTTGCAAATCATCGTTTTCAGTAACCTCTCGCCTGCCACGAGTACTAATATGGGTCTCCTCCGTCCACATCCTTTGGCATCATTACCGGCGCTTTATCATTGGCCAGATTTAGAAACACCAATACTGGGACTCCGCTCCGATCGGTTATTGCAGATGGGAAATCACTAACTGCATCGGAAGATGGGGCATTTTATAAGCTCACTGTCATGCA
>Ga0307510_10011315_pt1 | contig 10600 bp, 11 predicted proteins | sample 12_EM_MG_FD_207224 | JGI IMG/M metagenome (GOLD analysis project Ga0307510, IMG submission 207224) | Populus trichocarpa ectomycorrhiza microbial communities from riparian zone in the Pacific Northwest, United States - 12_EM | ecosystem: Host-associated > Plants > Roots > Unclassified | place... | reverse complement strand
AACTTCGAGCTGCGGGCTGAGGCAGACAACGCTTGCAGCATATCCTTTTAGTCAGTCCGCAGTGTCTCGCGACTGGACGATAAGCTGTGGATGGCTGAGGGAGCATGAGTTAGTCGGGTCTCATTTACGGTAGCTACAAGCGCCACGGGCATGATAGGCCACCATTCCTCCCATCGTCTCGTCCTAGCACTAGCACAAACCATCATGGCACCTGTCCACTTTCACCATCATTCGACGGACGCTCCAACCTGCACCTGACACCTCTTGCTCTGTATCATACAATTCATGTCGTGGAACAAGACCTCATGAAAATTTGGCATGGCCGAAACCGACGAGATAATGATGATGCCTGAATGCGAGTTGGCTGCTGATAAACCAGATAAGCGGCGAACCCGCTATGTACTTAGAGTTCATACTAGTATGAGGGGGTGTGTTGTAGATAGGGACGCATTTCAGGCCTGATTCACGAACAGGTACCGCTGAGTCGGGCTGATGCTGTGGACGGATACGCTGAGAAGATGTCTGCGGGGGTGCGTGCTATAGACCTACTGCGATCATTTACCTCTTCTTTCCGTCCTGACATCGCGGAAGGTTGATTGTCTGGGCAGTCGAGCACATGCGCAGCACGTCTGTACACCAAGAGGAGGGTTCCTCAATTTTGGAAGTCAATATAGTTTATGTTGCACCGGGACACCGGGACTCTCCGGCCATCACCGTATCAGCGCACCTCGCTTCCCGACTTCTTCACGGTTTGCCCCCGGGCCTTCCCATGTCTTTAACGTCATTTGCGTTTTATTTTTGGTGTTGAATGTAGCGGAGTGTCTTCCGAGGTGGTCCGAACTGGTGGCAACGTCGAGATGCAGGCTTCATTACTGGGACTACATGGAAGTATGTATACTTGTCCAACCCCACATTGTTCGACCTGTCTACCCACTGGGAGGCATAAGTCGTACAAACGCCCCCTGTCCCATCATGTCGTGCCTCCACTCATCTCCGAAAACACAGCTGTCCGTCAGCCGAGAACAGAATCTGATGAAGAAAAAAAATGGAACCCAGTCTCCCGCGGCAGTAGCGGCAACCACGGGGAGTGACCACAAGATTCTCTCACTGAAAAGAGGTGACCTGGCTTGTCGTTCTTTTCATTACCGACTGCTGTAATCTCGGGAATGAATTCATTTCGATATCTCCCGTAAGGCTATTGTTGAAGGAGCGATCAGATACCACGATCATGAGGTCTGCAGAGATACAGAGAAGTGGGATGCCTACCTGAGCGTGAAGCATGGTACGGTAGTTCTTTCGAATAGCCATACGGTGTGAGAGCATCACCGCCTTGTCCTCTCTTGATGACATCACGTCCCCGGGAGAGAGTTCATCTGGAAGTGATATCGTACCACTCACCCGATTGTTTTATTTCGGATCGGGCTACATCCGCCCTTCCCCCGTCACGAACACGTCAACCAAAAAAAAGTTATCCAACTTTGATTGATCATACCTCGCAGCCTTCGGTTCGTATGTGCCCAGAATGTTCGCGACTCACCCCAATCTCGCGAACGAGACGATAGACTGACGCGGAAGTCACGTCATTGTCCGGAGGTAGGGAGCTGATTGCTGCATGTCTGAAACACGAAGTGGAGAGCGATATGGGCCAGAGAAGAAAATTTGTCGAGTTTGCTTCGATTCCCTTGGGCACTCGGGTCCCCTTCCCTGCCAAGCTTGATTCCAAAGATGCGGATATAAGGAAGGACGTAGGAAATCGACAAATGAGTTGTAGTGGCTTGCAAAGCGAAGATTGCCCCACGTTTTTCGCCGTAGTGTTATCAGCCGACGACGAGAAATATCACAGCGCAGGTTCGTTGGACGTGAAAAAAGCGGAAGAGGGATCCTGTTTCGAGGATTGTAGTACAGCATGATGGGACAAAAACAAGAAGCTCCGCTAAGAGCCAAAGGGGTTCTCCAAAGCAAGTTTTTTTCGAATCGTCGTCGTCGTGTTCCAGAAACGGTCGATGACGTAAAGGCTCACGCAACACTACCAAATGAAGAAAATACCATGCCAGACTGTACTTATATGTTTTTTGAAGGACGCATTGTCGGATCGGTCCGTGCTGACCTCCATTACTACTTGCCTTTTGTCTTCCAATCATTCTCATCTAGCATACGGATCAGTTGGAATCACAAGCACATCGCCACTCTCAGGATCTGCCGTAATCGATAAGTGCTGCTTTGATGCAGCGCCCCAGGCCCTCGCTTATCCCAGGATTAGATAATTGAATGTTGAAGAGGACGACCACGGGTAACCACGTTTATTCATCGTCCTGGTAACTGCCAGTGTAAGTGTGATACCCGCAATCGCTCTGTGGATTTTACAATTTATTCCAATATAGTTTCTGACAGGCAGTGACAGCTGGCCAATCAGATTTCAAGATTTAGCAGGATATACTGTTATATCCACACACATGTTAGGTCGCATTCACTTACCACAGTGAATGCGATTTAACATGTGCCCAACTTGCCTTTACACCATGGTCCACGGTCCACCACGCATCTCTCGGTCTCTCGGAGATCCCACCAGGGCTAACCGTAACTTTCACACCCCCAATTCTCAGAATGTACTAATCCTGCGCCAGTGGAGCCCAACTTGAAGTTCGAAGAAGCTGTTCTGGGTATAGTGCTCGGGATCGGGTTTATCATCAGGTTGATCACCCATGTTTCACCGTTTAAGACTCATCAGGAACAAGAAATCTTGAATAGCCATTGAATCCTCGAAGGAAGTTATCGTTGTGCCATAAACCTGCGTTGAAATGAGGCACAAGGTTTCTCCACTCGATTCATACTAAGGCTGTTTGGATGAGCGGCGCAAAGCTAACCTTCCGGTGGAGCCATACCCAACTGGTAGTGTGATTGGTCCCCGTTACAATGGGTTGAATACGGAGAATACAATAAGTTCTCCAGAAAAGGCCGCTCCAAGGAACAGTTTCATATCGCCGAAGGATTTTGCGCATAGACCATCTATGAGTGAGTTTTGCGGCTTTCGCTCTTCCCCAGGGCTTCACGCGATGATGATGGAATTTTTTCACCTTCCATTTGTGCCCGTTAAAGAAACGCGGAATGGAAGACCGTCTAGTTGCACTGTCTACACAATCCTCCGTAGACGGGACAAACTTCTTGCTCATTCATGTGATATCGTCATCAAAATACTCTTCGTTCTGACTTAGGCCCCGGAGGTCCTTACATTACTGTTGCATACACCATCCGTGATGCCGTGTGTCCCGCCAAAAGATGATCCGGGCCTCACGACCTCGTGCAGGGTCCGTGCGGTCAGAGCTCCGAGTCAGCGCTCATCTTTTGTCCTCAGAGTTATGTTGTGCTGTCCGCTGGGTTAACACGCGACTGATCTCCCACGTAGTCGATTTGGCGATGAGAAATTTCAATCATCACGCGCTCCGTCCTAACTGCCTTTTATCACAGGTATGGCGGTTTTTGACGCGGTTACATAAATTGGGGAAGGAATGTTCCTTACTACATTAGAATGTGTGCGTGGCAGATGGATTGTATTGTGCCACCTGCGCTGCTACTTGGAAGCTGTCCAAAGAATGGATCGGATCCCCGATGACACTATTCGCCTCACTCGACTCGGCCTAGTCAACCCAAACTGATGCAAGAGGATCCTAACTCACTGGCATCTGCCCAAGGACGCGCCTTCAAGCTTCAAGTTCGACCTTGTGTTCGACTTCTCTGGGCCCTTCTGAATCCCGTACAGTATCTCAGCGGGCAAAAACCGCCAGGACGAGCTGCGGCGTTAACGAGGCTCTATTCTTCAGGGCGGTCCTGGTCTGTCCCACTCAGTTGCTATTGTGCTCGTCGTTACGTCGGGGCTTGTCCTGCCCCATGGGGCAAATAATAGTCGAACTCCCCGCTTCGTGACAGTTCGTGTCATTCAGGCATGTGATACGGCAGCAAGCGCAAGCGACCGACCGACGAATCGGCACAGCACAGGTGAGATCCGCGTGACTCCGAGGCGAATTTGGCGATATCTAATGGGGATACTTTTTACGCGGTCGAAACGAAATGAGAGAAGACAGAGGGATATCCACCTCGCCCTTGTGACATGCGTCGGTGGTCTACTCAGGCTCGCACTGTGATGGCATAACATAGGAACACTACAGTAGTGGAGAGATACAGTAGTACGTCCGCTATCCCATAACCGGGAGTTCCCCGCTTCCGGCCTTCAGGGGGTACTGGCAGGGTGGGTTTCAGGGTCGCGCTTCTGGACGACGCTATGCTACCCGGACTCTCTCACGCCTCTGCTAAGTTATTGTATGGGCATGGAAACGTGGTAGCCGAAAACTTGGGCAATTCAAAGATACTATTGGGGACGCTATTCTCTTTCCACACATGCGTCTGGCAGAGGCCGACTGGTTGATTACGGAAATGTGTTTGGGGCGGGGCCCCACCATATTCATTGACATCTGTGGGGTTCCCCCGGTGGTACTGAGGGTGGAGTATCCTACAATAGTATATAGAGAGACGATAATAAAGCGCGAATCTAGATGGAATAATTCTACGTACTGAATGGTGATAGTCCCCAGCAGCAAAGTCACAGAGGAGCACTAACGAGGCATCACAGAATCAGTCTACCCATTCAACGTCTCCATGACCAAACTTGGCCTTGGGTTGATACTTTCGACCTTCCGATTCCAAACCCAAATCCATCCTAGTCCTTACAGAACGGTGCACCATGATTCTCTCATCTCGTTTGGGCCTCAAGAGTTCCCGAGGACGGCCCAAATTGACTCTGGGAGGGAAAAAATTGTCTGAATCGTTCCTTGTAGCTCCAACTTTGTCTGAAACGATACGTACGACCAGTAGTGCCTTGGCGTGCCCAATCCTTCATACTGCCGCTGATGCCGTAATGGGAGGCACTCGAGGATCCACCAAGTTTTCACCTTGTCCAATTCATCGTGCATCGGGCTCAGCGCGTCCGCTCGCTCCTCCTCTTCTCGAGCCGTGAAAGATGAAGCCTCGGTAAACAGGGTACTATCGTTGACTTTACTCGGATCTCTGGGAGCCCCCATGTCCCCACTGACGAAAGGCTGTTGTGACGGGTTTTCTTGGGCATGATGCCGTGTTCCAAGATCTAGCCCAAGTGCCTCGAGAGCGTCTGGGCGAAATTGGATTCCGGTATTGGTTTGGAAGCATTCCTGGCCTGGATCATCCAACGGAGGGAAATTCTCGCGAGGCTGTTCCTCGTTTCGTTCAGGACCGACCCTCCGCCAACATCTACCCGGACACGTTTAGAATCAGGGATGCTGCTAATGGTGTCAAGTAATTTTGAATCTACCAGCATGACATCCAGCAAACCAAACTTCGCGAACGTTAGTCTTCTCTCCGTCGCTACATTCATAATCATGTGGGTTCCCTGAGTACCAATGGTTGACCTGGTAGACAGCGCGGCGCTCATCGAGCGCGATAGCATGGCGGAAATAGCGGACTGCGGCATTTGAATATGTGAGCGGGAGTGTGTGCGGAACCACTCCGACGGAGCAAACTGTATCCCTGCACAGTGTGTTACTTTCAGAAGAACTTGATGGATAAGAGTGCGAATAAAATGCCCTCACCATGCACCAAGAAAATCCACTTTTACGTCCAGAGAGAAGGCTTGCTTGAAGTGCTTACTCTGTTTCCACCCAAATTCGTCATCGAGTGTGTACACCTTATATGCAAAGGGGACCTGTTGGCGATTCCCTGCGGGGAGTAGTCCGACCTGGGCTCAAGTTATGAGAGAACCAAAATATCGCGTTGACGGACGCAGACCTTGTGAATCATGCCTGCTAACGCTCGGGCCGTATATGGGCCACGTGAGAAGCCAAAGATGCATATCTTGTCCTTCGCGCGGTCTGGCAACTGAATGAGAAGCACATCCCTCTGCAAGGGAGCCCCTTGATAAACCCACAGTTCTCCATCAGGAATTCATATTCATCTGTAGGGGCAGGTTAGGAACAAGTGTGCGTTGGCATCAAGAAGGGCAGCATACTCATCACATGGGCGTTTAGATGGTTAGCGATAGCCATGTTGACATATTTTTGCACTCTTGCCTTAAAAGGCGATACAAACTGCGGGACGCTAAATGTCCCGACACCAGGCTGTGGGACACGCACGCCTGAGACAGCCGCCGTAAGTCGAGGTCGCACGAACAGACCTGGTAATAGGCCATCTGTCTATCCCCGTCGTCCTTCTTGAGAGCCGCGCAGAATTGTACGACGTTTGTATTCTGGTGTGACCGTTCCGTAAAAGGGCTAATGCCCACTGGCAAATGATGTGATGTACGTACGTCTGCGTCGAACTGATCGCCAGTGCCATCAAAGCATAATACGAAGATGCGCGATGTATGGTCCGATGGGCCCACGATGTGGCGACGGGTACCGATGCCAGGGTATAGGGTTGGCCCTCTTTGGATAGCTCGAGTTCTGGCAAAGGTACTGGGAATGCTGAAGATCAGGGGTGGGGTGAGGAAGGGAGACTCGCAAAAGGACCTCACGAAGTTGGGCTCGATACAATTGGCCACCTCAACAACTGCGGAACTCTTGGCCTGAGAAAAGTGTTCATGGGAAGTCGGGGGCCGCACGACGACTGAAGGTCCGTCTGGGCATGGGGAGTTAATAAGACCACCCGCACTGGAAGGTTGTGTCAACTGGAGTGCAGTGTGCATGCGGGACTGGCGCCAGCACGTTGAAGGGGGTATGCGGACTCGACAACGTCGTGGGATGGTAGTGATCCGACTTCTGCAAGGACTCTGGTGCCCCATGCTCACGTCAAGCTGTTGAGCGCAGATACCCAGCTAAAGTGGTTTGGTACTGATGAGGATGCGTAATGAGAATTCGGGACACGTTGGTGAAACAAGACGTGATATGCCATAAATGTCGTTTGCGAGTTTCCGCCTTTGAGTTGCATCTTCGTGAGATGATAACACGACGAGGACATGTGTGTAGCTGCATTTGCGCCGTCCCATTCGGCAATTAGTACTTTTACAGAAAGTGCAATGGGAAGTGGGAAGAAGGTCTGGCATCCCTGTATGTCACGGGTGGTGATGTAAAAATAAACAATTAATGTTCACATCACATGGTCTGATCGCTGCCCACAGTTCCATTCCATTTTATCTCATCAGACAGGTGACTTCCGAGTCGTTGATTTGCGAAGCAGAAGCCAGAGCTAGAGCAGTGCCCATCCACTAAGTCAGGGTCCGCCCGACCAGAAGCAGAGTATCACTATATCACCCGTCACGGTAACAAGAAGTAAGCGTGTCTTTTACCAAGAAGAGGTGGTGATACGCAAGTTCCGATATCAGCCTGGGACATACGTATGGGTCCTCAGGCCTCAGGCCCCAGCTGGCGATAGGGTCCGGACGTTTCTTCCCTTTCCTCTTTCCCACTTTTGCGGCCTCTCCCCTCTTTCTCTCAACGAACCCAGTCAGCCCACATACTGCAGTTTAGCAACGGCACACCTCCATTCGCTCATTCATCACCATCTGATTTCACGCCTTTCTCCCCATCGTCAACGAGCTTCCATTTCTCCAGGCCAAAGGGCATGCGTACTTCCCCGGGTTCCCCCACGACGATGTCGCGAAATCGAGAAGCACGTCCTCTCGCTTCCATCATCAGCGGTGTGTATCATATCTATCAGCTGTCTTCCTCGCATCAAAATGGCCCCCTTCCCCCCTCAGGCTTCCTCCTCCCTCGGGCCCCTACAGTCCCTGAGCATTCGCTTTCCAGGACATAGCGACTTCTCCGAGCCCGCGGTCCAGCGAAGCGGGCTGGCCGCCTAGCCCCGCCCAACGACTCGGAGCTCCGCAGTGGCCCTGCTGGCCCTACCTTTCTCAAACCACCCGTGCTGTCTTCCCCCTTTCTGGCCGTCTCTGTTGGTTCTCGAGCACGACCGCGGTCATGCTGCGCCTTGGAGTAGCGACGTACTTGCGAGACCTCCGAGCTGGTACCCTCGTGCCTTCCATGGCTGATCTTCCATCGCTTTGAACAACACAAGTGGTTTGTGCCCATGTGCTGTCTCTCCCAAACAGCTTGACCCTTCCTGTGCATGCTTCTCGAACACTCTAGTAGACCCTCTGTCTAGCCCAGGTCATCCGATGTTCACTCGGACACCAGGACGTTAGATGATATCCCACCTCTGAACAGCCGCTTTTTTTGCAGGGACTTAAACAAAGACTTCGTTCAAGTCAGAATTTGATCTTGAGTCCCATGTCGAATGGAGATGGAATGCGGATGACGAGCATTCGAGTATATTACATCTAGCAGGGAATTACGACGACGACGACAGAATGGATTCACGACGAAGTACGAAGGGTAATCAGAGCGTTTCAAAAAAAAATCGGCAATGCCCAGATTTGGTCATAATGGTTACAGAGGTGGTTGGTTTGCTGGATGGATGATGCGATCGGGGCCAAACGAGAAATTGAAAAATAATCAATAAGAGAGAAGGGAAGGAGGCGTGTATCATCATACTCGCAGATCCACCAAGGAAAATGAGCAAGACACAAGGCCCCATTAGTATGTGAAGGCGCGGAAAAGGCGAACTAAAAGAAATTCTTGAGAGACAGTCTCCTGAATTGATTGGTTAATTAATTACTGCTGCCTGCCCTGTAACCTGCTCGGAAATGACAGCTTTTTGTAAGATAAATAGAACCGGAATCGGAAGATCGAATTTGGACCCTGAGTGAAATCGGCGCCCCGACAATGAGGTTCCTACGGCAGCGAGTACGAAGGCGGCGGGGTGGCCGATCCCAGGCCGGAGATGCTCGGCGAGAGCGTGAGGCTCTCCATCGCAAGGCCAAGGGGATCATTGGCGATCATCGAGGGCGGCGCCGCAGTATGCTCGCCCATCATCGTGCGACCGAAGAAGACCTCTGGGGAGGTGCACGCCGCGACGGCGCGGCGCATGTGGTTCGTCAGGAACGAGAGGCCAACTTGGTACGCGGCTGGCGAAGCGATGCGTGAGGTAGGGATGGAGAAAACGCAGCAGGCGGGGACGTACCATTCATCCAGCCGAACCCTTCGCGGGGCACCATCTTGAAATCGATGCCTTGATTGCCGTACTCCGCGTCGACGAGGTGTGAGAGCCGGACTGCGTCGAACTTCTCGGGTACCACGCCATTGAAGTCGACGAACGCAGTCGTCATCCTGTCCACAACAGTTATATCAGTATCCGTCAAGAGGTAAAGAATTTGTGTAAGCGAGCATAAACTGACATGTAGAGGAAACGATATGCGAGGCGTTGGGCGTCTTCGAGGTAGCCATAGCGCTCGAGTCCTACCCACGTTATGATTTGGTGCGGTGGCCTTCAAAAGGGTTAGTAACGGGCGTCAACATCATCGATTCTGAGAATTCACCATGCGTAAGGGTAATCCCATTGTCGATTAGGACGGTCGAGGGAGATCTTCCCACGGGACTCTTCAGTCCCTGAGACTAACCCGCCCAGTACCTCAAACTTCTTGAGCGATTCGGATCTAAATCATACCAAGTCAATCTCATGCCCTCAACAGAGGCGACCCCTGACAAGACTCACATAAGCTTCCATCCTTGCTCCTCGCTGGCACATCCAGCCCACAGCGGCCAGAACGCGGTGGCGCTCTCGTAGAGGCTCTGCTTCTCTTGAACGGTGTCGTAATCAAAATACAGGCTCTTGCTCTCGTTCCAGCAATACCTGTCGATCACTTCCCGGCGGAAGTCGGCGCGGGCGAACCACTCCGCGCTCGTCTGCGGACGCGATAGGGACCGTTCGCGGTGCGGGTCCGCGTAAGATTCGACGCTCGGGGGGAACGGCGCAAGATCAAAGTCCTCTTCGAGCTCAAGCTCGTCGTCGAACACCTCGCGGATCGCGGTCGCAATGTCGACCTCGTACTTGTAGAGAAGGGACTGCAGATCGATCGTACCGAGGTTGGCGCAGCGCTTCTCGAGGCGGTAAGTCGTGTCGTGGCCGGACTCGCGTACAGCACGGTCATGCAGGAAGTACTCGTCGAGATCGGGCTCACAGATCGTCTCGTCGTTGTACCGCTCGCTGAACTCGTTAACTGAGAGTCCACGCTTCGCCGCGAATGGCTCGAGGATATGTGTGAAATGCGTCGCTTCCGTCTCGGGAGGAATACCCACGCCTTCAGGTCGGTAGCGAGAGAGGCCCGTCTTGGGATCCATGCGGGGCTCCGCAACCCAAATCGTGTGATATTCTTTGATGGCAGCCTGAATCGCGCGCTTCAGCCACTGTCGGTTAGCCTCAAGATCCGACCGGTCTAGTTGGTTATAAATTTGTAGGGCCATGTCAGTGAGGAATGGTGGCTGGGAACGCGCGAGGTAATAGGAACGGCTGCCGTTGAGGATCTTGTTGTAATGCTTGATCTCAAAGATGAAGTGTTCGACGAGACCTTTAGCCATTTGGACCTGACCATCTACGAGAAGTCCGAGGGAGATGAAGTAAGAATCCCAGTTGTATAGCTATTTGAGACAATCCATCAATCAAATGACTAGCGCTCACAACGTGACGGATTCACTAACCTCGTTGAAGCGAGCGCCGGGTACGATGAATGGGATGCCCTTGAGCG
>Ga0307510_10011314_pt1 | contig 10600 bp, 8 predicted proteins | sample 12_EM_MG_FD_207224 | JGI IMG/M metagenome (GOLD analysis project Ga0307510, IMG submission 207224) | Populus trichocarpa ectomycorrhiza microbial communities from riparian zone in the Pacific Northwest, United States - 12_EM | ecosystem: Host-associated > Plants > Roots > Unclassified | place... | reverse complement strand
GCCGATGTCGCTCGGTTGCCAACTCAGTTGTGGCAGGCGCGCAGTGAACAGCAGCGCGTGAGTGCCCGTACCGCTGCCGATCTCCAGCACACGTTGCGTTTGTGACAATACGGGCGCAAGAACAGCGAGAATGGGTTCTTTGTTGCGCTCGGCCGCATCACAGACCACATATTCCATGCGGCGATTCTGCGCGACAATAGCGCCCAGTTCCTCTCTCAAAAGAAGGTATCGAGTCTCATGCAAGCAATCGAAGCCCTGTTGCGACGCTATTCGGGCCGCTCACTCGTGGAGCCCGCGCCCGATGAGGCGGCCCTGGGGCTGATACTCGAGAGCGCCACCCGGGCACCGGACCATGGAAGATTGCGGCCGTGGCGCTTCATTGTGATCCGTTCCGAAGACCGGGCCGCCTTCGGCGAACTTCTTGCCGATCACATGCGTCGTACCAAGGCTTCCGTTTCGGATGAGGCCTTGGAGCGCGAGCGTCGCAAGGCATTTCGTGCGCCGCTCATTGTGGCGGTGGCTGCCGTGATTACGCCGGAGGGGAAAATCCCTCCGATCGAGCAGATTCTGTCCGCGGGAGCGGCCGCACAAAACATGTTGCACGCGGCATTTGCGCTGGGTTTCAACGCTGTGTGGAAAACCGGGGGGGCCGCCTACGATGACGGGGTCAAAGCCGCATTGGGGCTCGAGTCAAAGGATGCGATCGTAGGATTCATGTACATGGGAACGGACGCCGAGGGTCCCGACTGGCGGCAGTATGTACAGACGTGGCCAGCTAAATCATCCAGGAGTGGTCTTTAAACCATGGTGTCGAGTTCCAAAATACTCAGTGTCGTGCTGCTGGCGGTGTCGCTGGCAGCTTGCAGTTCCAAGCCTCCCCAGGAGAAACCCGTGGCTGCTGTTGTAACACCCCCCGAACCTCCCGCACCGAAGTTGCCCAGGGCCGCCATTGGCGATTTTGGTCTCGACCTGAGCGCGGGTAAGTCGCAGGTCAAGCCGGGAGAGGATTTCAATGTCTACGCCAGTGGCACCTGGTTCGATCATTTCCAGATTCCCGCCGACCGCTCCAGCTTCGGTGCCTTCAATGAGCTGGACGAGCTGTCCAAGAAGCGCGTGCACGAGATCATCGAGACTGCGGCCGCATCGCAGTCGGCAGCGGGCACGCCGGCGCAGAAAATCGGCGACTACTACGCCGCGTACATGGACCAGGCGGCCATCGAAGCCAATGGCCTCACTCCGGTGCAGGACGACCTGAAGCGGATCTCGTCTGCGAATTCGAAGAATGACATTGCGACGGTCTTCGGCAGCCCGGGCTTTGCCTCGCTGTTTGATCTCGACCTGCCGCCCGACCTGCGCAATCCCGATCAATACTCCGTGGTCATCAGTCAGTCGCGTCTCGGCCTGCCGGATCGTGACTACTATCTGAAGGATGATCCGAAGCTGCGTGACATCCGCGAGAAGTACACGGCGTATGTGGAGAAGGCTCTGCAGCTTGCCGGGATCCCCGAGCCAACCGCGAAAGCGCACGACATCATGGCGTTTGAGACGGAAGTGGCGAAACTGCAATGGCCCATCGAGAAACGGCGCGATGTGGACAAGGCCTACAATCCACGGACCAAGACTCAACTGTTGGCCTATGCTCCCGGTTTTCCCTGGCAGTCATTCTTCGAGTCTTCCGAAGTCGGCTCGCGCCAGGAGCTGGTCCTGAGTGAGATCGATGCCATCAAGGACCTGGCGGCACTGTTCAACCGCACCCCGCTGCCGACACTCAAGGCCTACCTGACATTCCATTACCTGAGCGACCACGCGCCGTACCTGCCGAAGCGCTTCGACGATGCTCGCTTCGATTTCTACGGCCGCACGCTGCGCGGCCAGCCGGAACAGCGTGAGCGTTGGAAGCGCGCCGTGGACGAGGTGAACGATTCCCTCGGTGAGCAGGTCGGCCAGTTGTATGTGGAGAAGTATTTCCCGCCCGAATCCAAGGCGATGATGCAGCAGCTGGTGGCCAATCTGCGCGCATCACTCAGCGAGCGGATCGATCAGCTCGACTGGATGACACCGCAAACAAAGGCGCGCGCGCACGCGAAGCTCGCGACTTTCACTCCGAAGATCGGCTATCCGGAGCGCTGGAAGGATTACTCGGGTCTCGAGGTGAAGCGCAACGACCTGATCGGCAACATCCGTCGCGCCGCGGTGTGGCACTGGCGTTACCAGGTTGCACGGCTCGACAAGCCGGTCGATCGCGACGAGTGGCAGATGACTCCACAGGAGATCAATGCCTACTACAATCCGCTCAACAACGAGATCGTCTTCCCGGCTGCAATTCTGCAGCCGCCGTTCTTCGATCCCAAGGCGGACGCTGCCGTGAACTACGGCGGCATCGGGGCTGTGATCGGACACGAGATCGGCCACGGCTTCGATGACCAGGGCCGCAAGTTCGGACCGGATGGCAGCTTGAATGACTGGTGGACACCCCAGGATGCTGCGGAATTCACGAAGCGCACCCAGCGACTGATTGCACAGTTCTCCGCTTACGAGGCGCTGCCCGGACTGAATGTGAATGGCGCCAACACGATCGGTGAGAACATCGGCGACCTGGGCGGACTCAACATGGCCTATCACGCCTACCGGTTGTCACTGAAGGGGCAACCGGCGCCGGTCATCGATGGCCTGACGGGCGATCAGCGCTTCTTCCTGTCGTGGGCACAAGTCTGGCGTACCAAGTATCGTGACGGTGTGCTGCGCGAGATCGTGATGTCAGATGTGCACAGCCCGGCTCAGTTCCGGGTCAACGGGCCGCTGCCCAACATCGACGCCTGGTACCAGGCATTCGATGTGCAGCCGACCGACAAGCTGTTCATCAAACCCGCTGACCGGGTATCGATCTGGTGATGAGCTTCGGCAGCACGTGCGCGGAGACGGCGCGGGCAAACAGGAAGCCCTGCGCCTCGTCGCATTGATAGGCGCGCAGGGCGCGTGCCTGTTGGGCGGTCTCGACTCCCTCGGCTACGACCTTGAGTCCCAGGTTGTGGCCGAGGGCAATGATGGTGCGGACAATGGTGGCGTCGTCGGCTTCGGTCGTCATGTTCTCGACAAAGGAGCGGTCGACCTTCAGGCGGTCCACGGGAAAGCGCTTCAGGTACGACAGGCTCGAATAGCCGGTGCCGAAATCATCGACGGCAATCTTCACGCCCAGCTGTTTCAACTCATCGAGCATGGCCACGAGTTTGGGCGCATCGTGCATGACCATGCTTTCAGTCAGCTCGAGCTCCAGGAACCGCGGCTCCAGCCCCGTTGATTGCAACACTTCCGCCACGGCCTGCACCAGGTTCTCGTGGCGGAACTGGCGTGGCGAGACATTCACCGACACCACGATCGGCGGCAGTCCGGCATCCTGCCAGGCCTTGTTCTGTGCGCAGGCGGTCTGCAATACCCACTTGCCGATCGGCACAATCAGCCCGGTTTCTTCCGCGAGGCTGATGAACCGCATCGGCGCTACGGTACCGCGCTGCGGGATCCGCCACCGCAGCAGCGCCTCCGCGCCTACAATCTGTCCCGTGGCCAGATGCACGCGCGGCTGGTAGCGAAGCACAAACTGGTCGCGCTCCAACGCGCGGCGCAGATGCGTTTCCAGCTCGAGCTGCTCGATCATCAGCGCGTTCAGCTCGCGCGTGAAGAACTGGAAGTTGCTGCGGCCGTTGTCCTTGGCGCGGTACATCGCCGAGTCGGCATGTTTCAACAAGGTCAATGCTTCTTCGCCGTCATCCGGATGAAGTGCGACGCCGATGCTGCAACTGACGAGGAATTCGCCTTGTTCGATGACCCAGGGTTGCGCCACGGCCGCGAGCATTTTTTCCATCAACTGGCGCACGTACTCGGGACCCGTATGGCCGTTGATGAGCAACACGAACTCGTCGCCACCGAGGCGCGCCACGGTATCGCAATCACGTACACAGGATTTCAAGCGTGCGGCAACAGCTTTCAACAACTCGTCGCCGACGTGATGGCCCAGGCTGTCGTTGATGAACTTGAAGCGGTCGAGATCCACGAAGGCGACCGCCACGCGCCGGCCCGAGCTGGCAGCGGTGAGCAGGGCCTGTTGCAACCGGTCCTGGAGCAGTGAGCGGTTGGCCAGGCCCGTCAGCGTGTCGTAGTTGGCCTGGTGCTCGATTCTGACCTGGTAGAGGCGGCGTTCGGTGATGTCCTCCACCGTTCCTTCATAGCCGATCGGGATGCCGTCCTCAGCGAACACGGCGCGCGCATTCTCCGAGATCCAGATGACGTCGCCGCTCTTGCGATACACCTGCGATTCGAAGCCGGTCACCGAGCCGCGCGCGCGCATGATGCTGACGAACTCTTCGCGCCGCTGTTTTTCAACGTACAACTGCGTCCCGACGTTGAGGAACGAGGCCATCAACTCTTCGGCTGAGTCGTACCCGTAGATGTGTGCCAGCGCCGGGTTGGCATCGACGAAGTGACCTTCCAGTGTCGTGCGGAAGATTCCTTCAATCGCGTTTTCAAACAATCCGTGATAGCGCCGCTCGGCTTCCCGCAGGGCATGCTCGGCGTGCTTGCGCTTGGTGATGTCCTGGACGAGGCCTTCGATCGCGACGGGCCGACCGTGCTCGTCGGATACGCCTGTGCCTCTTTCCCACACCCAGCGAGTGCTGCCGTCGCAGTGCGTGATCCGGTATTCGAGGTCGAACGAGCGGAACTCACTCACCGCGCAGGAGATCGCTTCGCGAACCCACATCCGGTCCTCGGCAATCACCAACTCGCCGTACGCAACCCGATTGTTGAACAGCAGGTCGCCGGGATGATGGCCGGTAACGCGCACACAGCCGCTGCTGACGAACTCCATGGTCCAGTCGGGATCCAGGCGCCGCCGGTAGACCATGCCGTCCACGCTGGCGAGCAGGGTCCTCAACATCCGCGCGACATCCTGGGGATTGTCGGTCCCCGCAGATTGCGGCAGAGGAATGATCGAAGCGGCTGTGGTCATAACGAATGCCGTGGTTGTTGGTGCACCGTAGCAATCGCCCGGGGTCGGCGGTCGGGGGTTCGTCACAGAATATGGCGAAAAAATTTAGGACGCTACAGCTTATTAGTTTGTGACAATCGTACGCATTGGGGCAGAATATAGTAAGCTTAGTCTTATGAACTCGTTTGAGGCCGCAAGCAATATCCGGCGTGCGGTCAGCGCTCTGGGGCGGCGGCTGCGGGCACAACGGCCTGCCAACAGCCTGAGCGCCACTAAATTGACCCTTTTGGGGCAGTTGTACCGGCGTGGGCCGGCGACGGCGGCGGAGCTGGCAGAGCTGGAGCGCATCCAGCCGCAGTCCCTGACCCGCGTGGTGGCAGAGCTCGTAGATGAGGGTCTGATCAGTCGCCGCCCAGACCCGGAGGATGGCCGGCGCCAGCTCCTGGAGATCACCGCGGAGGGGCGGGCGACACTGACGGGAGACATGCAGGCACGGGACGCATGGCTCGCCAAGGCCATGGAAGCGGAGCTTTCCGACACCGAACGGGAGCTCCTGAGGTTGGCGGCGAAATTGTTGGAGCGCCTGGCAGATGTTGATTAAACGGTTGGCTTCACTGCGCGAGGATTGGCCTGACGCACTACGGATCGTGATCTCCGCGGTGCTCGCGGCGGCGCTGTCCACGATGTTGCATCTGCCGGAAATGTATTGGGCTGTGCTCAGTGCGGTCATCGTTTCCCGTCCCGGCGCGGGAGGCTCCGGCAAAGCGGGCGCGAGCCGCTTGATAGGCACCGTGTTTGGTTCGGCTGTTGCAATGGGAGTCATTTGCGCGCGAGCCTGGCACGTGCCGGAAATCGCGTTGCTGGCGGTTGCAATGATTCCGCTGAGCCTGTTTATCACGGCGTTTGAAGAATTCCGCACCGCGCCCGTTGCGGCGGTGATTCTTCTATCTTCGACGTCGGCGCTGGTTTCGCCGTTTCACGTGGCGCTGCTGCGGCTCCTGCAGATTACGATCGGCTCGCTTTCGAGCACTGTAGTGGGTCTTTCGGTGTTGCCATCGCGCGGGCATGGCCGCGTTTTTCGGCTGGCTGCTTCCATCCTGACGCGCATTGGCGCTGCCCTGGAAAGCGCGTTCGATGAAAAGCGCGATGATGCGAAGTTGGATGCGGCGCACGATGACATTCGGCGCGATCTGCGCGACCTGGGGGCGCTGGTCAAGACGAAGAGGGGTGTGACGCGCGCGCAGGCTCGCATGGTTCGGCTGTTGAGCCGGGTGCAGCAGGACTCGATGTTTGTGGGGCGGATCGTGGGCAGCGGCGTGCGGCGCCCGAGCGCGAGCGAATACGCGCATGCTGTTCACGGAGTTTGCAGGGAACTGGCTGATGGGATGTTGGATGGTGAGTCAGTGGGGGTGGAGCGCAGCCGTGAAGCGCTGGACGCGGCGTCGAAGGGGCTTGCGCAGGCGCGCCGCGCTGCCGGTGCTAGCGTTGGCGCTGCGGACGGCGCGCCGCCGCCGCCCGTGGACGCGCTGGACTTCCTTCTGGAGACCCTCGGCAAGGACCTCCACGATCTCATCCGGGTTCTGCAGGGGCCTCGTTAGGCGTCAGGGTGACTGAACCCGACCCGAGGTGTGGATCGGTGGTTGCAGTCATCTCGCCCACCGGTTCGTCCGTCCGTCGCTCAATCAAGTGTCGGATGTGCGGAGGCTCCGGTCCCTGGTGGAAGTCGAGCGCTTTGCGCTCGATCTCGCGATCGGACACTGTGAACCGATGATGGCGCCGCAGGTGCTCCACCCAGTTGGGACTGTGGTAGCGCTCGATCCAGATTTCCGGGGCGGCCATGTCCTGCATCAGTGACCAGCGTTTCGCCCCGTCGCGGCGGCGGATCCGCTTCAACTCGTGCATGGCTACCCTGAAGGCTTCGGCGTCTTCTACGGCGATTTTGTATTCGACGGTGACGACCACCGGCCCGGTATCAATGAGTCGGTCGAGCTGGGCTGCGTTCTCTGTCGACCAGGTGCGCGAGGGGTCGAGGTTGAGTCCTTCCGGCTGGCGCAGGGGCAGCCTGCGACCGAGCAAGGCCGAGATCGCCATGAGCGCACCCGTGACCAGCAGGCACCGGGACAGGCCGAACTCTTTGGCCACCTCGCCCGAGAGCCAACTGCCGGCGGCAAGTCCGCCGAAGGTCACCATCTGATAGATGGCTACCGTTCGACCGACGACCCAGCGGGGCGACGAGGTTTGAACCGTGACATTGAATGTGGAGAGAGCCAACACCCATGAGGCGCCACCGAGCATCAGTGCGGGCATGCTCAGTGCGTGCCACGAACTGATCGAAGTCAACATGCTGCCGATCCCGAAACCTACCGTCGACCACCGTACAATGACTTCATTCGTGCAGCGCCTGCGAAGCCAGGTGCTACCCAACGCTCCGAGCACGGCGCCAATGCCGAAAGATCCGAGCAGCACGCCGTAGGTAACAGCATCGCCTCCGATGAGATCGCGAGCGATCAATGGCATCAGCGCCCAGACGCTGCTGCCGAGGATGCCGAACACGACTCCGCGGACGAGGACGGTCCGGATATCAGGGGACAGGCGCGCGTATCGGATGCCAGCTCCCATTGCCATCAGCATATTCTCTGGTGGCAGGAAGGGCGCCGGCCGTGGCCGACGCCATAGGCACAGAACGACGATCAACCCAACGTATGACAGCCCGTTGATCAGGAAGGCGGCGGGTGGACCGGCTTTGGCGACGATTACGCCGCCGATGGCAGGACCCGCCGTACGTGCGATGTTGAACGACAGGCTGTTCAGTGCGACTGCCGATGGCAGATCGTGACGAGGGACCTGTTCGCCCACGGACGATTGCCAGGCGGGTCCGTAGAGTGCAACACCACAACCCAGTAGAAATGTCAGAGTCAACAGCGTCCAGGGTGTGATCTGCCCGATGTAGGTAGTCACAGTCAGGGCTAGCGCCACGGTCACCATCATTACCTGCGCAATGAGCATCACCAGGCGCCGGTCCCAGATATCGGCGGTGGCACCGGCCGCAAGCGAAAAAAGCATGATGGGCAACGTGGTCGATGCTTGGACGAGGGCGACCATGTCCGGCGTGGGGGCGATCGACGTCATCATCCACGATGCACCGACCGCCTGGATGAGACTGCCGAAATTGGAGACCAGGCTGGCGGTCCAGATCATCGCGAAGACCCGCGAGTGAAAGGGAGCGAGCGTGGGGGAGTCTCGCCAGGACGGGGGCACGAACGAGAGCAAGCGGGAGCGGACCGACACGCCGGGGAAAACCTCTGCCGGCGGGGGAAGGCGAGCCGGCCGGAGCCATTGCAATTACCGGAGTGTAACCGCTTCAGACGTGTCGCCGTTTGGCGACGGGGGCGGAAGGGTCCCTCGGGCGGGGCATGCACCTGGCCGGCCGCCTCTAGGCGGGCCCCTCAGAAGGGTTTCACGACCGCCAGGATCACAATGGCAATGAGCAGCAGTGCCGGCGCTTCATTGAACATGCGGAACCAGCGTTGCGAATGCCGGTTGCGTCCCTCGCGCAGCGCGACCATCAGGGAATAGCACCAGATGTGGTAGGCGATCAGGGCTGCTACCAGAGTCAATTTCACGTGCAACCAGCCGAAGTGCAGGTAGCCGGGCGCGGCCACGAGCATTGAAACTCCGAACACGGCCGCCAGGGTTGCCCCCAGCGTCATGATCGAAAACAGGCGGCGCTCCATCACAATGAAGCGCTCCAGGCCCACCTGGTCGGTGGCCACCGCGTGATAAACGAACAGGCGCGGCAGATAAAACAACCCGGCGAACCAGGTCACCACGAATACGACGTGAAAAGCTTTGAGCCAGAGCATACGACGGCTAAGGTACCCGTTTTCGCGTGAAGGGACGATGAGCTAATGGCACTTCGGAACATTGACATCGCACAACAGGCAAAGTTACGACCCATCCTGCAGCTTGCCCGCGAGCGGCTGGGAATTCCGGAGGAAAGCCTCGAGCCTTATGGCCGCTTCAAGGCCAAGGTCTCCCTCGATTATGTACGCCAGTTGTCCGCACGCCCGGATGGCAAGCTCATTCTCGTTACCGCCATCTCGCCAACACCCGCGGGTGAGGGTAAGACGACTACGACGGTAGGCCTGGGCGATGCGCTCAACCTGATCGGCAAGAAGACGCTCATCTGTCTGCGCGAGCCGGCACTCGGGCCGGTGTTCGGCATCAAGGGAGGCGCCGCGGGTGGTGGCTATGCGCAGGTGGTGCCGATGGAGGACATCAACCTGCATTTCACCGGCGACTTCAATGCAATCGCCCAGGCCAACAATCTGCTGGCGGCGCTGGTCGACAATCACATCTACCACGGCAACGAGTTGGGTTTTGACCTGCGTCGCATCACGATACGGCGCGTGTTGGATACCAACGACCGGTCGCTGCGCTCGACGGTGGTTGGGCTCGGCGGCCCGGGCAATGGCTTTGCGCGCCAGGATGGTTTCGACATTGTGGTGGCATCCGAGGTGATGGCGATTTTCTGCCTGGCCAACAGCCTGTCCGACCTCAAGGAGCGCCTGGGAAGAATTGTCGTCGGCTATACCACTGCACAGAAACCCATTCTGGCCCGCGACCTCAAGGCCCATGGCGCAATGACCGTGCTGTTGAAGGATGCGATCGCTCCGAACCTGGTGCAGACTCTCGAGAACAACCCGGCCTTCATTCATGGCGGGCCTTTTGCCAACATTGCACACGGCTGCAACTCGGTGATGGCCACGCGAACGGCCCTCAAGCTCGCTGATTACGTCGTAACCGAGGCGGGCTTTGGCGCGGACCTCGGCGCCGAGAAGTTTGTTGACATCAAGTGCCGCAAGGCGGGTCTGAAGCCGGCGGCGGGCGTCATCGTCGCGACCATCCGTGCGTTGAAGTTTCACGGCGGTATGGAAGTTGCCGATCTCGGGCAGGAAAATCTCGCGGCCCTGGATGCCGGCGTCGCCAATCTCAACCGTCACATCGACAACGTCCGCGGGGAATATGGCCTGCCATGTGTCGTCGCCATCAACCAGCGTGCCGAAGACACGCCGAGCGAGATCTGGAGGCTGGTCGACCTCGTCGCTCCGAAGGGTGTGAAGGTCATCCTGGCACGGCACTTCGCGGAAGGCGGCAAGGGCGCCGTGGACCTCGCGCACGAGGTGGTGCGCCTGTGTGAAGAGCCGAACGGCTTCAAGTTTGTGTACAGCGACTCGACGCCGTTGTGGGACAAGATCCGGGCGGTGGCAACGAAGATCTATCATGCCGCGGACATCACGGCGGATGACAAGGTGCGCGCCCAGATCGACAAGTTCCAACAAGCCGGTTACGGGCACTACCCGGTGTGTATCGCGAAAACCCAGTATTCGTTTTCGACCGACCCGAAACAGCGGGGCGCACCCTCCGGTCACCGACTCAACATCCGCGAGGTGCGGCTGTCAGCCGGGGCGGAGTTCATTGTCGCCATCTGCGGTGACATCTTCACCATGCCGGGCCTGCCGAAGGTGCCGGCCGCCGACGCCATCGACATCGATGAGAATGGCAAGATCAGCGGCTTGTTTTAGTGATCAGGGACTGGCGCCACTGAACTTGTGGACG
>Ga0307510_10011313_pt1 | contig 10601 bp, 6 predicted proteins | sample 12_EM_MG_FD_207224 | JGI IMG/M metagenome (GOLD analysis project Ga0307510, IMG submission 207224) | Populus trichocarpa ectomycorrhiza microbial communities from riparian zone in the Pacific Northwest, United States - 12_EM | ecosystem: Host-associated > Plants > Roots > Unclassified | place... | reverse complement strand
CCAGTGTGGGGATTGACAAGAGAACAGTCTAAGGACTGTTCACCTAAATTCGTAGGTCTTATATACTAATACAGGGTGGTCTGTGCGCAGTTTAGGGTAGGTACAATTACAGGTAACAGGGGACTGCACAGTCGATGCGCAGTAACTGCGGATTACATTATACATCTCGATTAGGGTCTAGCCCTAATGAGTTGTGTCTTTGTTGATCAAGTCGCGTTGCGTGTTCGTTGATTGATTAGTGGATGCGTCTTGTTGATCGTTCCCATGATCTGCCACGTGTTGATCAACAGGTTAGATGTGCATCCAAAGCGCGTCTGGTCAAGTGACTTTGTTGATGACCAATTCCTTGATAGGTCATGTGTTATCTTCCCAGGGTCATGGGGTTGTAGGTTCCCAGGGTCATGTGCTGATAAGTCACGTGATGTACAAGTGGCGAAGGGGTCATGTGATGAGTCACATGTCTGGTCATGTGATATGTTCCCACAGTCATGTGGTGCTGAAGTTACAGGTTTGTGGCTAAGACTGGGGGGCGTGAGTACTGCTCGCGACAGTATCCCCTCTTTAGGATCTCCTTGCGCCTGCAAGGCTTGTATGCGTATCCCCTCTTTAGGGTGATTATGGGTGTGGAATTTGGCAACTAATTCTTTGGTGTGTGTTAGTTCTCCAGCTGGGATCCATGAGTTGTCGGCGTCTGTGTAGCCTTTCCAGTGGACGAAGTACTGTGTGCTCTTGCGATTTCTTGTAGGATGTGCTGCTAAGACTTTGTCGATTTCGTAATGTCCTTCTTCTCCTCCAACGATTTCTGGAGGGGGTCGCTCGAAATTGGGTCCATGTGCTTGTGTTTCGTGGTAGGGTTTCAGCAATAAGTTGTGGAATACGGGGTGAACCCTCATGGTCTCAGGTAGTTGCAATTTGCAATTTGTGGGTGAAGCCCATATGACCTTGAAAGGTCCATATCTTCGTGGAGCAAGTTTCGCTTTAGGGTGTGTCATTTGTAGGTTTGTGGCTTCCAAGAGTACTAGGTCATCTTTGTGGAATGTGTAGGATAGTTCTTCAGGTCCTCCGCTTTGCATTTCTTTAGCCACAATCATGAGTGCTGCAGTGACTTCTTTGCATATTTGCTCTAGGTATTGGATGTGGTCATCCACACTTTGTAGTCTGGTCTGTAGTTGCAAAGGTGGTTTAAAGGTTGGCTGAAAGCCATACCAGACTTCGAAGGGTGATCTATGGGTGCTGCGGTGCAGTCGTGCGTTGTGTGCGAATTCAATAATGGGGAGGAGTGTGGTCCAATTGTCTTGTTGGAAATTTCCACAGATACAAAGGTATTGCTCGATAACTTGGTTAACTCGTTCTGACTCGCCATCAGTTTGAGGGTGAAACGCGGTGGACAATTTCTGCTTGATTCTGAGCTTTCTCCATAGTTCTTGTGTTACTTGTGCAGCAAATTGTGGTCCTCGATCAGAGATGATCGCCTTGGGAACACCTGTTCTTTTCCAGACATTGTCTACTAGTAGTTGGCTTGTTTGTTCAGCCGTGATGGTTTTATGACAGGGGGATAGAATGATGGCTTTGCTGTGATGGTCGACAACCGTGAGGATGCTGTCATATCCTTGTGATACTGGGAGGTCTACAATGAAATCCATGGTGATTGTTTCCCATATCCCTTCAGGGATCTCGTTGGGCTTGATTGGTACTTTGGTTGGTGGCTGTATCTTTTTTTTTTTTTTTTTTTTTTGGAATCAATTTATGTGCGTCTCAGGGAGCAAAGCCCCATGTGGCACTTCTAGTTAAAGTTACATCCAAACTGTGTAATGATATGTCCATGGGTCCTAACACTTCCAATTTCTACCCCCACAGCCCTAAAGCTGTCGTTGCGTAACGTTATCTGCAGTGAATCTGACGAGCGTAGCAGTGTTACACCAGGTGACCGTATTGTCGTGATGGGAGTGTGCGTGCGATGCGGCACTCGCTGAGGTTGCCTGTATGTCGTCGATTCTCTTGAGTTGGGTTGAGGTCGCTTGCGCAGATCTAGCGCGCGTGTGGTCGTTACGAGGGGAAAAGTATGTGTGTGTGAATGTGACGTGAACGATGTTTCTGAATGGTGTTAAACCGTGGGCTGCGTGTCTTTGAAACGGTTTGTAGCTTTGATGAATTTGGCTAGTGGTAGCGCCAACTCGGGCTGTCCAAGTACCGTCTGCATCGTCATCGGTTTACGCAGTTTGCTAGCGCATTGGGCAAGAGCCCATCTCTTGTGTGCGTAGTTCTTGCAATTAAGCAAGAAGTGTTCCACAGTATCCACATCCTCGCTGCATGCCAGACACCTAGCGCTATCCACTCTCCCTATGCGTTTGAGGTACTGATTGATGGGCGCATGTCCTAGCCGGAATTGGGCTATGCGGCTGGCGTCGACTCTACTGAGCTCGGGTTGGCTGGACGACTTCAAAAGCTTCTTGGAGGGAGTCGACTCTTCCAGATGGGTGTATCTTCGCCCCCTGTTGGTCCCCCTCCATGTCTTCGCCCAGTTTGACATTAACATGTCGTTATGTGCTCTTTTAACGGCTGCTGAGTTGATGAGTAAGGATTTACGAAGGTAGGAGGGTAGGAGCGGCTTGTCTGTGGTTAAACCTTCTGATGCTCTTTTCGCTTCCTTGTCTGCCAGTTCGTTGCCTTCCAACCCCTCATGGCCCACCGTCCATCGTATTGTGAGCTTATAGGCGTTTCTGCTCTTTTGCTTGTTCAGCCTGTTGGCTATTTGGACAGTTTCCCTTGCTAAATGGTGACCGGGCTTTCTCATCGTTGAGCTGAAGGCCCTTATCGCCGCCTGGTTGTCCACCCCGATCGCGAAGGTGGTATTTCCTCGCTTTTCGGTGCTTATGAGGTGCATACCCAACAGTATGCCTGTTAGCTCCGCTTCGTGTACTGTGTGTTCGCTTTCAGGGCCAAGGTGGATATGCAGCGAGTGCGGTGAGTTGCCTGCTCTCAGCAGTATCACTGCCGCCCCAACTTTGCCGTTTATCGCGGACCCGTCAGTGAAGATCTGTATCTCTTCTTCCGCAAGTTCCGTTTCTGTGATGGAATCCTCTCTGCTGTTAGCTATACTAATCTCGAAGGGGAGTGTACCGCATAGCATTGGGTCCCTTGAAATTGCTGGGAGTTTTTCAAGTTTCTTGGGATCGCAGCCGTAGGACGCTAGCAGTGTGTTAATCGGGGAACGGTGTCTCTTGACTACACCTGCCAGCTTCCTATTGATCGCCTTGTATAGTGCGTGTTCGGTTGGGAGCATTGCCAGTCTTACTGCGGCTCTATGACGCCACTTGTCTATGAGGTGGGACATGGGCATTAAGAATGCCTCCGCATTTAACGCATCCACGGCCGAGGTACGGAGTCCTCCTGTTACGGCTAATGCTCCTGAGCTTTGTACTGCTGTTAGCTGTTTAACGGTTTTTGCGGCACCTCCGAGCCTTGCGGTGGTGGCGATGGGTAGTTGGCACCAAACGTCCACGGCGTAAAGGATCCTTGGGATCGCTACACCAATATATAGCCTTCTAGCTCCGTTGGGGGTTAGTCCCCAAGTGGTGCGAGTCAACCGTTTGATTTGCGACGTCCATGTCGTACCCTTACCGACTGCGTATGCCTGTTGGGCTTTCCAATTGAGGTTCTGGTCGAAAATGACTCCCAGATACTTGGCACTTGCGGATGGGGTGATTTCCATCTGTGGCAATTGCATTGGGGTCCTTTCCTTTGAACTGAAACTGTGGGCAAAGTCAACTAGCACGAGCTTAGAGTACTCGAGAGGGGAGTTGTGCAGGGATGACCATTCTGCGATGCCTCCTGGTCTCGTCATCATATCGACTAGCATCTCATGCGCTTTCGGGAAGGTATCCGCAGTCGCAATCATTGTTGTGTCATCTACGAAAGCTGTGGCGGACTCTTCTTTACATGCTGGGATGTCCAGTAAATCTGCGTTGTAAAACTGGTAGAGGATCATGGAGAGTGGGTCTCCTTGACCTATTCCGTTATCAATACGTAGCAAATCGGACACGTACCCATCGAATTTCAGAGTGGTGATTCTGTTCCGTAGCATATTATGCACGAACGTGACTATCTTTCTGGGAACACCTCTCTTGAGTAGATTGTGCTCCAGCCGCGATGGGACCGCGTTAGGAAACGCCCCTTCTATATCTAGGAATAGGACTGCCGTGACTTTACCTGCCCTCCATAACGATTTTATGATATCCGCTATGAGGTGCATGGCGTCCGTCGTGGTGCGTCCGGGCCTACCTCCGAAGTGGTTATCGGGAAGTAGATGATGTTTTTCTGATATAAAGGTGAGCTGGTCCGCTATAATTGCTGTCAGCACCTTCCACATGGTGTTGAGGAGGGCTATCGGCCTATATGCCTTCGGCACGTCGTATCTGGGTTTGCCTGGCTTGCGGAGAACAACCGTCGCGAATGTTTTCCAGGGCTTATAGGATAGTCTGTGTTCGTAGATGGCTTCGTAGATGCAAAGCAGGCTCCCAGCTAACAGATCTGCGCATTTGGTTAAGACGACGTTGGGGATGCCGTCTGGCCCCGGGGCTTTGAAGGGTTTCAGCTTCCGCAGTTGCCCCTGTATCTGCTCCACGGTAATTTTGATGTTACCCTGACATTGGTTCGGATAATCCTCCTCGTCATCCGAGTCTAAATCGGGTGGACTCGGTGGGAAGAACCCTTTGGCAAGGACAACGCCTTTCTCCTCGTTAGTTCTGGCTACTCGTTCCTCTTTGCCTACTTTGTATTTCAGCATAGGAATTCTCGCTTTGCCTCCGTCAGAGGCTGCGGCAGAAGTACATCGGTTCGCCATCCAAATGTCTGGCTCTTCCGCTCTTTCCAGCCAGTCTCGCCAGTGCTGGTTTTTGTTATAAAGTAGGATACCGTCATACCTCTTCGCAACCTCCTTGTGCTCGGCGTGTATCCTGTGACCTGGGTCACCGCGTCGCTCATAAGACTGTCTGCCCATTTTGTTGGTTTTCCTACGGAGCTGGGTCAGCTCCTTAGTCCACCAACATTTGGATTTCGGTGTGATCTCCGTTATCGGGACTTGGTCCCGAATTGCGGCTTGTATGGCTTCTGTTAGCTTAGCGCACCTTTCGTCTAGTTGTCGCTGGCAGATTATTGCCAAGCTTCGGTCAGTTGCTTCTAGGTGCGCGCTCAGTGCCTTCCGGAACTCGTCCCAATCCACTTCCCTGAAGTTCAGAATTGGATCAACCTCTAGTATGTTCACAACTAGGTTCAGCTCTGTGAGTATTGGCAGGTGATCCGTGTTAATACCCCTATGATCGGGCAAGGTGTTACACATCGTCACCATATCTATGGAGTGGTCTGTGATGAATACATGATCTAACCTGCTCCAACGCTTTGTGGCGCTGTGGCAGTGGGTCGGTAAACCACGCGGTAGGACTAGCTCGAGGCCAGTTTCCGCCACGGCTTCGATCAGGATTTCCGCTGCGAGCGTGGCCTCCTTAGTGAATAACCTATCATCGCCCAGGTCGTCCCAGTATGGGTGGTGTCTGTTAAAATCCCCCAGCCATACTGTGTGAGCATTTCCGCTCGCGTTGTGCCCGATGTTGGCTTGGTTGTCCTTGTGGTACTTTGTTAGTAACTTGATAGTGTTGTTGTGCTTACCGTCATTGTATATGTTAAAGAGCGTGAGTTTGCCCCACGCACCAGTGATCTGGATCACTGTGACGTCGCCCGACGGGAAGTCGAGTTGAGACCAGCTATCTGTACTAATCTGTGAGCGTATTAGTAACAGGGATCGTGTAGATTCCGGATTACTGGTGTGCGTTGAGGGGTAGATCGACGTCCATTCTTTAGCCGCAATGGACATGTTATTAAAGTTTATCGCTGGCTCCTGGATAGCCAATATGTCAATGTTCTCTTTTGTAAGTTTATTACCACTTAACAAGTCGTGCTGGCATGTGGGCGATTTGTTGACGTTTTGCTGCCATATTAATAATGTGTCTTTCACTGCCATCCTGGGGTATCGCGGGGGGTGTTCCAGTCGGTGTAGTCCAGTTCTGCGTCCTGATCTGGCCTGTCTGTGCACCAGAACTCGTCCTCGTCCTGGAGTTCACCCTCCTCCCTGACGCGGCTGATTGGGATGTGATTCGGGTTTCCGTGCGCTTCTTTGCTCCCTGCATTGCGTCTTTTGCCCCTGCGCTGCTGGCCTGCACCGGGGCCTGGGTGTCTGCCGCCTCCTATGGGTATGTCGTTGACTGCATATTTGGTCGGGAACTTGTCTTCTGTGGGGATCCTGTCTGGTCTGACTGTGAGTGACCAGTCGTACTCGGTGGGGAAGTATGGCATCGCATTCTCCGGGTTCCTTTCGTTGAGGATATGACATCTGCGAATGAATTCTGGGCAGTTCCTATTCCAACTGGCGTGTGTGTCATCCCCACAGGCGACGCAGTGCGTTTTACTTTTGTTTAGGCATTGGTTGGTGCGGTGTGTGTCTCTGCAGTTCCCGCATACCTCAGACTCTGAGGGGCATTCTGACGCGAAGTGACCCCAGCATCGGCACTTCATGCATTGGATGGGTTCTTGCTTCTGCTTCTTTGGTCTGACTTTTGTTCCGCAGATGAACAGTCTGTCTCTTATAATAATGTTAGCGAAGTCCACGGATGTGAGGGATATTATGGCGTAGGCGTGTGTTTGGTCTGCCCTTCTCCTCCCTATCGGTTTAATCCACTTCGCTTTCCTGACCGTTCCTTTATACAGCCCGTTTGTTTCCTCCAGTTCACGTAGGTGCTCGTCATTACCTGGCTTGAAGGTGGTTGGTACTCTTGGAACTATGAGGTTGTGTAACCTCTCCCTTATGTGCGATTCCGCGGAGAATTTCCCGGTGAATGCTACCTCGTTTGGCACGATCCTGAGCCATTTGGCCGCTTCTTTACTGTTCAGGGTGAGGAGTATCGCGTGTTTCCGGGCCTTAAGGGCTGCCAGGACCTTGATGTCCTTTGGCTTGTCTGCGTCCTCTATGGATTCTAAGATTTCGTTTGCCTTTTCTACAATGCTGGTAAGACTCTTATTGAGGATACTATCTGTCTCGTTGTCGAAGATATCGATGAGGATCTGCTTAGCTCTGCAGTCCATGTCGCTCAGGACCTTGGGGTCAGCTTTCAACTTGTTGGTTTGGGAGGGTCTGGACATTATGGCGTTGCGGTAGGAGTTGGCTTCCAACGCGATTTTGGTTGTGGTGTTGGTTACTTTATCCACCTTGTCGACCGTATCTTTGGCAATGGATTTCACTTCCTCGACCTCTTTCAGCACCTTGGCAGTGTTTTCTTGGATCACATTGCAGCCCGTTTGGACAGCATTGATTTGGTTCGCGATCGCCGTGTACATATTTGCCAGATCTGCCAAAACAGCCTGACGAATGGCGCTCACATTATCATGCCCCTTTTCATCTTTGCCCCTCAAGTTCTCGGCCTCTTCTGCCTCCCTGGCGAATTTAATAACATTCTCCAGGTCTTTCCTGACGGATGAGTCAAGTTTCTCGCTTTTATTGATGGCAGTGAGCATGGCCGCTACGACCTGGAGCAGGGGTGGCTGTGTTGTGGCAGTGACGCTTGGTTGAGTCGCGTCTGAGTTGACTTTGTCTGCCTCATTTTTGCTAGTAGCTTTGTTCTCGTTCTCCTTCGAGTTGTTTGGCTGGGCTGTTTGGGGACCTAACGCCCATGCTGCTGTGGTCGCTCGGGTTTGTGGTATCCTCCCTACCGCTGCTTGCGGATTGGTTGGGGTGATCCCCGCTTTTGGCGGAGGCTTGGACATGTCTGTGATTCGACTTGTCTACTTTTGATAGGAGTGATGTGGGAATAGTGTGTTTTTTTTAAGACTGTATCCTACTCTAGCTAACACTTTCTTTGGCGAAAATTTGCCGCAGAGGTGGTGGTTGCCAAAAAAGGAAGTCGGCCGTATCTTTGTAGTTTGGCATGTGGCGCATCCTTGTATATAGGCTTTGACAAATTCGGTAATGCCTGGCCACCAATATTCTTGTGAGATTAGTTCGATGGTTTTCCATTGTCCTGGGTGCCCCATTAGGTTATCATGAAATTGCTGGGTGACTCTTCATTTGAGTTCTTCATTCTTTGTCTTTGGAATGTATATTAATCCTTTGTAAAGGATTAGGCCATCTTCGTAGTTCCATTCTTGTAATCCTTTGTTTACTTGTCTTGGGCCACTAGTGAGGATATCTTTGAGTTTCTGGCCCGTCAATGTGCCTGTCTTTATTGCTTCTTGTATAGCTTCCTTGAGCTCTTTGTTGATCCCCGTAGGGATTGCCATGTTATGTAGTGCCCATATATGGAATTGCTCTGGCTTGAGTAGGAATTTTTCCGGTGTGAGCAAAATTGTTTCTGCATTCTCGGATGCTATCCCCTCTTTATAATCTGGATGCCTGGACAGCGCATCTGCCTTGTTAATTTTCCCAGGCTTGGGGATGATAACATAGTCAAAAGTGCTGAGGAATAGGGACCACCACGCTTGGCAACATGTGAGCGTTTGTTTCATGGTGAAATACTTGAGGTTCGTGTGGTCCGAAAATATCTTTGTCTGGTGGGCACTGCCTTGGAGGTAATGGCGGAAATGCTTGAGAGCATGAATGATAGCCAGGAGTTCTTTGTCATGAATTTTGTAGTTATGTTCAGCTGGCTGGAGGGACTTGGAGTAAAAAGCGACTGGGTGCGACCGTCCTAACACATTGTCTTGTTCCAAAATTGAGCCCATGGCATAGTCGCTGGCATCGGTAATCAGGGTGAATGGTTTGTCATAGTCTGGTAGGATTAAGACCGGCGCGGAGGTAAGTGCGTGCTGTAACGCAGTAAACGCGGTTTCTTGTAAATGGGTCCATGCCCACAGAGTGTCCTTCTTTGTAAGGTCAAAGAGAGGTCATGCCATTGTGGAGTAATCTTGCACGAAACGACAGTAAAAATTGCAAAATCCTAGAAATTGCTGTATGTCCTTGACTTTCTTTGGTTTAGGCCAGTCTTGTACTGCCTTGAGTTTCACGGGATCCATGCGTAGTTCGCCTTCAGAGATGATTAGTCCTAGGTCTTCAACCGATGTCTGGTTGAAAGAGCATTTGGCGGGTTGAAGGTAAAGGTCCAACTTGAGTAAAAGTTGGAAAACTTGGTGTGTCCAATAGACAAGTTCCGTGATCGTGGTTGCGTAGATAAGGATGTCATCAAGATAGACGACTACGTGTCCTCCTTTGATTAATGGACCAAATTCTATGTCCATAAAGGTCTGAAATGTCGTGGGTGCATTGCATAGTCCGAAGGTCATGACTGTGGATTTGTATAATCCCATGGGTGTCTTGAAGGCCGTTTTCCATTTATCGCCTTCACGTACTCGGATATTATTATATCCCCATCGTACGTCTAACTTGGTAAAGAATCGCGCTCCCAATAGTTTATCAACGAGTTCGGGGATCAGTGGGATTGGAGCTGCATTCTTAACAGTAATCGCATTCAGTGGGCAATAGTCTTGTACTGGTCATAGTTTGCCATCTTTCTTGTCGATGAAGAAGAAAGAGCATGCGTGGGGTGCTTCAGATCGACGGAGTGTGCCTCTTTTTAGGCCATCTTCAATGTATTCTTTGAGGGCGACTTTCTCAATAGGCGTAAGACGATAAACTGTGGTTTTCTTCATTTCCATGCCTGGGATGAGGTCTATTTTGTGATCCCACAGCTGGTGCTTGGGTAGTTGCTGTGCTTCTTCATCTGAGAAGACTTTGCCATATTGACGGAATTCAGGGGGTATTTCAACATTCTTTGGTTGTTCTGCTTTGGCTAGAGTAGTTGACACTGTAGTCCGAGCAACTACCGGTTTGGGATAGGTAAGGGCATGCCATGCTGCACTCATGTAAGACACTGTGGGTGAAACCATCAGTTCTGCTGGAATAGGAGCATGCTGTGACACTGTCTTGGAGGGCACCGTGGACGTAACCACCAGTCCGTATCGTGGGAAAGCGTGCCGTGACGCTGTCATGGGAGGCACTGTGGATGTAACCACCGGTCCGTATCATGGGGAAGCGTGCCGTGACGCTGTCTTGGGAGGCACATGGATGTAACCACCAGTCCTGTTCGTGGTGTAATCGACATCGTGGGCGTAACCACCGATTTGTTTGTAGCCATATTGCGCTGCGACGCAACTATGCTTTTCTTGGGAGGTGACATCGTGGGAGAAACCACCGATTCACTTGGTTGTATCATGTTGTTAAATTCTCTGTGAAGATGGGCCATAATGCATTGTGTTGGATCTATGCCCTGGTAGTTGGATTCGAGGAGGTCATCGTAGTGGGCTTCCAATTCTTCTGTTGGAAGGAGCTGTGCGAGTTCCGATGTTTCGTCCAGGTAACTCAGGTAACAAGAGGTGGGGCAGCAGTCGAGGCATAAGTTGTTCTTTGCCCAGTCTATCTGGGGGTTGTGTGCCCTGAACCAGTCAGTTCCTAGGAGTATGTCATGCCGTCCAATATTGGTTACAGCCGTATCTGTGGTTTCCTTGTGTTCTTCGCCCATCTCCATTCGCAGGATGGCAGTATGGTGGATTGGTCCTTGCTT
>Ga0307510_10011312_pt1 | contig 10602 bp, 12 predicted proteins | sample 12_EM_MG_FD_207224 | JGI IMG/M metagenome (GOLD analysis project Ga0307510, IMG submission 207224) | Populus trichocarpa ectomycorrhiza microbial communities from riparian zone in the Pacific Northwest, United States - 12_EM | ecosystem: Host-associated > Plants > Roots > Unclassified | place... | reverse complement strand
GTGTCTCTGCGCTGGGGTTGGGCGGCCGTTTTGGAATGGCTACAGCGAACCCGTAAATTTAAAAAGTATGGTGTTCTAGCTGTTTGGGTGAGAGCAGTGAGTGGTGTTAGTAGCAGCTGGTCAAGGTTAGATGTGAGAATGGCCTCCCAATTCACGGGAATCTTGGATCTTTCGTGGAATCCTGTGGGTCAGAATCCAGTCTGTGGACAATACCAGAGTTTACGAGTTCATAAGATTATTGATATAGGGAACGGCATGTGAAGGGGATAATAGGTTCAATGGTTAATAGTCAGCCCTGGGGTCAGAAGAAATTAATCTCCCTCATAGGCTCTGGCTACTAGTTCAGGGTTTTGCCGCCCTAGTGCTTCTTGAGAAGAGCGGGTTCAACACTACCCTCTGTATGGCCCGCAAGCTGTTCTAAAACTGGCGCACAGTCTTGGCCCAGAGACACGAGTATTGTAGGAGGTGCTTTACATGGGATCCTAAGTGTTGGAGGTAAATAAGGTGTTGTAACTGCGGGGTTTAAGTAGTCCACAGTGCGGGCAAAGGCAATTGTATGAGAAAAAGAAGATTGTTGCAGCAGTGAGCATACGATGGTTTAAAAATCGGGTGTTATATGTAGTGCCAGAGGCAAGCTTCCCCTAAGGTGTTATGGCCTTTGTTTGATAGAATCTACGAACAGATTGGGGAGAGGACTGACTTCTAGTATCTCGTGGGTGTCCTTTTTGACTGTGTTCTTGTGCTTGTATGCCTATAGTGCCATTTTGGCGTCGATTGTGGGGGGATGTTTGGCATATGCTCCCATGGTCAAATGGTGAGATAGTACACCGAGTGACAAATTTAATGAGCTTCAAATTCTAGTGCTTACAACTACCAATGTAATTGAGGGGAAAAAACCCACATACTAGAAAGAGGATGAAGGAGAACAACACCTATGCTTACTTTCGGCGGTTAGGGTCACGGCCCAACTGGGTGTGAAATAGGATTTGAGGAGTTGCATTTTTGCTGGGAGAGACAGAAACATGTCGCATTAGCTACGCCTTGCACGTTTAGTGTAATAGTCATGGACCTGTTGTTTAGGAAGTTATGGGACCTGCTTCTTGCCAATCATACTTCGAATTCTCAGGAATAAGACTTGTGATAATAATCAAAATACCATGCCAGAACCCCCAATTTTCTCCCTTCTCTCCCTCGAAACCAGGCTTTGGCGTCTAGATTTGCAGAACCACATGTAACACTTTCCTTTTTTCAGCTTGGCGGCGGTTCTGGACCGCTCGAGCCATACGAAATTTGTCTTCTAATAACCATTATTAGCCTAGCTCGCCGGCGTTATTGTGGAAAGGTGCACAGCCCTGGTCCGGGGGGCTTGGGCTCGGTATAGTGCGGTGCACTTGTTTTATATGCTGCGTTTCACCGGTTCTGCTTTCTCGTTTGTTCCTTCACACTCTAACGGGTACAGTAGGCATCATGCGCGAGGCTTGAGCTTTCAACCACTTCTATTAAGGTCCTCCACTTGTATTAGCCGTCTGGACCTCGTGCTATATGCAGGGCCAAGGTTTTTTTTCCTTTTTTTGATTCCATTCTTCGGCTGTGGCTCTCTGTTTCTAACTTTTGGTACAATCACTCCTGGTAGGCTAGCTTCGATCTCGATGTGCGCCATCGAACCAGGGTATGATACCGGCATTGTGCTTGGATACTCAGGCATGGGTGGACACTCCGGCGTCTACTGGACTACTTTCGGGTTCTCTGGCACCGTATAGTGCATGTGCGCTTCTTGTCCAGTACCTGATTGAATGTATCATACTTGAGCAACTTTTTTGCAGGTTGGAGGGCTAAAGCATTTCTTGTGGGATGTTTTAGGATGGCCGGTGGTCTAGTGCTGTGGGTGAGCACGTTAGTTAGTATAACGAACAGGGCATAATAGGTTGACGTCAAATTCCGTCAATTAATCTTGAGATGTGTTCCTGTATTATAACTTTTAGGGGGATGATTGACGGGCGCCGCTTGTATTATGTACACTGCCGTAGGAGCTGAAAGAGTAATCCTCTCTCGCCCACACACTTCCCCTTACTCACCCCCCCTCCTCCATCACTTTATAGGCCTTATCTATTAAACTGTAGGTGGTGCCATAACTGGCTAATCTAGCCTAATACACCAGTCACAGAGAATTGGGATGCGAGCTGAACGGTTGTCATTTCCACCACGAGAGGCTTCTGCTAGTACAACACACGTGCAACTCTGACCCGGTCTCCCTTCCTTCCTTGCTAGATGCACTTGGTGATGGCGAGTGCCGCGAATCATCCGGCCTGGAGATCAATTGCCTTGTTTTGTTATCATCTGCTTGGAGTGCTTCTACGGTGGGGCAGCTTTTTTTCTCTTTTTTCTTTCTTTGTGGTACTGTGGCCACGGCTGCAGGGCGAGAAGTGCCCTGGGGATTCGTCACATAATGGTAACTGCCGGAAAATAGTAGTACCGGTCATCAGTTTGTCGGCACGGCCTGTTAGATCCTGGCACTGCAAGTACCCGCACGGAGGATGTGCTCCACAGACCAATCTCGACCTATCAGACTGCAAAGGCTTGCCAATTCTCGCGGAAGCATAGGAAAAGGCTGTATTACACACAATATTGTGTCCTTGTGGCGGGTTTCCACTGATGAGTTTGTTATCACGGATTGTATTTCACACACTCTCTATATGCGCTGACAATTAGGGGCTGCTCTTTTTCTTTCTTTTTTTCTCCAGATATTGCCTTGGTGATGTGTTTTGGATGGGGTTACTTTTCTACACTTGCTTGTCCTAGACAATTAGTCTTTTGGGACCTGGAAGTATGGGTTCGCAAAATGCTTGGCAAAACAAAAACCGCGCCTATCCGAAGGCCTACGCAAGTCCACATTATATGTTTCCGGGTCCATATTGCCTGTGACGGGCATGATACCCTAATGTATTGTGCTGTGCAATAGCACTTGGGTGGGAGGAGGGCATGGTCTTTGGGCATTGCGGTATTGTCCAAGCCTTAGGTACCTCGTTTAGTGGGCGGGGGATCGTGAATGGTTCATGGGGTTTGTTCGCGATCCATAGGCCTACCTGCAGGGCCGGCTATTCTCTGGGAATGCTCACGGGCTGGCCTCAGTAGCCGAGCACGGTGCAGTGAGATACCGAAACTGGCTGGGATAACCGACTGTTGAAGTTGGGCTATGCCTTGTGGTGCTCTGAGCAGCTCTATCAACTCTGCTTGAGAACTGCCGGTGCTGTAAATTTAGTACAGCACTGTGCGGTGCTTCATCTGGGATAAAAAGTTATGGTATCAGAGGATGGGGGCAGGGGTTTTCCGCAGGTTGGTCGTGTGTGATAGCAATAACCTTATTTCCAGATACTGCGCTTGTTGCCAGATACAAGCACCGGCGCAGGACTGTGCTCCGCAAACCTCTGAGCGCACGGGCATTTGGGCGAACGGACCATCCTCGGCTTCACGCTGCTTGCTTGGCGAGTCCGTAGTCGTGCGGGCAATGCGGAACGAGCCGCCGCCCGCTCAAAGTGAAACTTTTTTCCGAGAAAACCTTCTCACTGTGATACCATGCATTCTTGTCCGTGCCTCTTGGGTACCACTACCTTTGGTCGGGACATAAAAAGGTCTCATATAGCATCGAACGGCAGAATATTTAAAGGATATGTGCGTTCCTTTTATTCCTCAGGTGACCCAAATGAAAAGAAAAAACAAAACAAAAGGGCACGGAAACTTTTGGGCTTCCAAGTACTATTACTTTTCAATCTTTCTTTCCACAATTTTTGAAGATGGTTTAGGTTCTCAGGTAAAGGTTTTAGTGATTTTTTTGGAACTCTTAGTACAGAGCTACCTTGGGTGAGGGAGGACAGACAGAGAGCTCTTTTCTGAATGTAAAAGAAAATTGATTACAATAAAAACCTAAAAATTTGTCATTTTTGCCTGCCCGTTTCAGTTTATTTTTCCATTTTTCCATTTTTCCATTTTTTTTGACCCTCTTATGAAGGCCCAGAGGCGAGGTTATTCTTCTGGAGAGTTTCACTTTTTTAATGATATCGATTTTCCAAGCGGATGGTATCCGGAAGATTTCTTGCCATGTGCATGGTGTTGAAGAGGTTAACCCCTTTTCTTTTTTTCTTTTCACTCTGTCACTTTTTGCTTCTTTGTTTCCCTTCTGTTCTGATTGGAGAGCTTAGCACCCAATGAGGGCTGGGCATTGGATCGTGTCTGGATTTTGGCCCAAGCTTTACTCCCCTGTAAAGCACGGAGCACGCGCTGCCGATCACTCACCGAGATCGCTGAATCTTATTTCATCCTCATCCGCGCTTTCTTGGAGCCTTTTCTCCCGAACTGCTCCCCTACGGTGGATCTGAATTGCTTTACGCCCTTTATTTCTTGCTCGTTTTTATTGTGGTCGCATTTTTTTCATGTTCATTACTGGTAGCTTCCTATTATGAACAAGGTGAGATGGGTTCACGTGTGCCTGCACCTGTCGCACCGGTTAGCCACAAAGGTTTTTGATGGCGCTCTCGTGTTGTACTGGCCCTTGCAGCTGCCTGCTGTGCTATGTTGCTGCCAGTAGAAAGCTGTTTAGAAGCTCATTTCGCGCGTGCCTTTCCTTTGTCAGACCTGGCACAATTCCGGCGGCGTCGGGTACAGTGTATACCAACAAACCATTTAGACGAATCAATACCCTAGATCCTCTATTGAGGGGAGGGGCTCCGGGGGAGAAACTCTCGGGAAAAATGGTTGACTGGACCTACTCGAATACCCTGACTTGCGGGTTGGGCGAGTGTCGAGCAAGATATAAACCTTTTCAGAGTGAGAAGGTTAGCTATCAGCGGATGAATAGCTGTATTATTATTTCTTCTGTCGGGGAGCTTGGACTTACTCTCGGGAGCCGGTTTGATCTTGGAGGTGCGGGATTTGGCCGTGGCAAAGACAAAAGTGGATTTCTGAACGGGAGGCCACTTCGCCTCTTGCTTGTTTGGTCTGCTTCCAAGTCCCGATTGAGGTTGGCAAGTGTCGCACACATTGCCTGGCTACCAACATGTCAAAGGCTTTCAGCTGGCATGGGCTTGGGCGTTAACTGCATATTCCCACTTTGAATATGGCGGTGAGCCGCGTTGCCTAATTCTGGGCCTTCTCCCTTTGTTACCATCAGAGTATTTCTCTCCACTGACTGTGGCGTTTTCGCCAGGTTACCAAAGTGTCACTCTTTGGGAAAGCAGCAGCAAAATGGGGGTGCCCAAGGTGTAGCACTGCGGTCTGCCACTCAATTGCGAGCTCTGTAGGAGAACGAACTCAGGAGAAGGGAACAGTAAAAAGGGAATCTCGTTAATATATAACCTTAAGCGGAGGGCCGGACTTGGGGGCTTTTCATGCGTTGATCCTTCTCACCCGCGCTTGCCTTCAATTTCATAGCCAACTGCTTCCGAACCTTGGCTCAAACTGCGTATTCAGGGGCCCGAGGCTTACCGTAGTATATTCCCCTTCTTTGTTCCTCATACATTCGGCCACGGCTATTAGCATAAGGAATTCGAGAGAGAGGAAGGTCCGGACGAGATGAAAAAGATGTTTGGGTCCCTGCGGACCAGAAGAGGCAACTGGCCGCTCCTCCTTGCCCTCTCCATGTTTGCGTCTCTTTGCGTTGGCGCTCCGACGGATAGTGCCCGTGATGCAGATCAGGCGCAATCGGGCTATCTGGACAATCATAACATGGATCCGGCTATTGTGCAGGGTCCAACATTTGGTAGGGGTTTTCCTCCTTCCAGGGAACGATTCCCCCAGGTATAGGAGAAGTTTGGATGCTTTTTCAGGATTGATTTTCTGACATTTGAGCGCATTAGGTCAGCTTTGGCGTGTCAAGATGGGAGGGGATGTGGGTGGGGTGAATGAGCAGTATGCCAGTGCCTGATCGATAAACTTGCGGTCTGTTTGGGTTAAATTAACATTAAGCGTTTTTTAAAAAGGTTCTATGCAAAACCCTTGGTTTACACTCCTAAAGCGGCAGGCAGCAAACAGGTTGTTTTTGCTGCTTCAGGTAATTATGCGACCCTGCAGGAATGGGGAAAAAGGGATCTTATAAGCTGTTGGCCCTTGCTGACTAATTTATCAGAAACAAATTGGGTTTATGTTATGGACGCTGTATGATTGCCCCTAGGGACCTGTTTTGGCAAGGTTCACAATAGAGAAATGATTTTCACATATCGCGTGGAGCGAAGCTTTCGTCTAAAGAATCCTGTTAACTAACTCATCATGTAGGTCACCGGGGTGATCCTGAGATCAAAGCAGGTCGCAACCCCATTCCTAGTCTCGGATATTGGATGTAACGATATCAGCGGCTTTAGTAGGAACCCGTGAACCTATTTCGACCCCTTGCTCTGAGCCCCTGCGGTCTGCGGGTGATCGAATGTTGCCATTGGGCACTAACAATGGTTTAGTTGGTATTACTGGGACTCCGATCATTGATCCTGCGACCGACACTGTTTACTTTTACGCGAAGTCATATCCTGGAGCCGACAGGGGGGTGTTTAATGGTGCATATTGGATACACGCGTTGGATATTAACAATTTGAAGTGAGTGATCTCTTGTGTTTCTGGCTTTGGAGGGGAGGGTTAACCCTGGAATCTCGTTCACAGTGACCGACCCGGATTCCCAAGGAAGGTTGATGGATCGGTTGCTGATAATGACCCAACTCGCTACTTCCATGGGGGGACTCATCTTCAGCGGACGGCATTGAGCATGATTAATAACATCGTATATGCTGGATTCGGTGGACATTGCGACAAGTACAACTTTACCGGCTGGGTTCTGGGAGTGGACAAGACTACAGCAGAGGTAAAGGCGACTTTTGCTACAGAATCTGGGGCATTTGCGCCGCCGCAGGATGGGACGTTTGCAGGAGGTGGAGGTGGGGCAGGTATCTGGATGAGCGGGATGTCTCTCTCTTCGGACTCGCCCAGTCGTCTGTTCTACGTGACTGGAAATGGGCAAGGCCATCAAAATAAGGAAATCCCTGCTTCTGGGAGAACCCCTCTGGATACGTTGGATGAAGCGATTGTAAATATGAAGATTGGCCCGGCGACGGGGAAACTTTCGTTACAGGACTATTTTGAGCCGTATGAATATATTGTGAGCACGCCTCTGGCATCGAGTGATAGATTGAGTATATTGACGACCGCTAGTCCATGGATGCTGGGGATCGCGATTTAGGGAGTGGGGGCATAGCATTACTAGATCCGAATAGTGAGAACTTGGTTCGACGATTTCTTCTAGAAATATTTGCTGACTCTGTGTAGCCTTCTCCGGAACAAACGCTGCCCGGTTGGGTGTCACCGTGGGAAAAAACGGTAAAGCCTATGTCGTCAATCTGGATAATCTTGGCGGATTTAAGATGGGCCCTGCAGGCTCGGACGCGGTGGTCCAAACTTTACAGGTGCCTGGAGGAGCGTCTGTGTTCGGAGGGTCTGGGTCTTATCCTCTTGAGGGTGGCTACATTTATTTGACGCCTGTAGGAACTTCCCTCTCATCCGGTACGTCATTTTGAGTACTGATTTATGGGAGACAGGTTGGGTATCCAACGCTCGTTTATAAATTTGGGAAAGATGCCAATGGGAGGGCTGCATTCACACAAGTGGCTCAAACTGATGAGAGCAGTGCTGGTCGGGTTGGTGTTGGCGTCCCTACCATCACGACTTTCAAGGGGCAGGCAGGAACGGCCATCTTGTGGATCGCAGATGTTGATGGCGGATTAAGGGCCTATAGGGCAGTCCCGGAGAGTATGCTTCTTGGTATTGTGTGGTTTGCATGGCTTAGAGGTTAACTTACTTCGCTTTAAGACGGCAAGATGATCCGGATTCAGCTTCCCCCTACACCTTCTGTTTCCAAATTTCAAAGGCCCTCGTTTGGTGATGGGAGGTTGTATCTTTCTACTTCTAATGGCTATATTCAGTGTCTTGGTGAGTCAAGGATCAATGCATATGTATCGAAACGGGTTCTTTTGCTGATAGTTGGCCCAAGGATCTCCGGTCGCCCTCCCATTGAATTGTACAAGTCCGATATCCTTTGGGGATTTGACTATTGGAAGCAAGAGAGTATTGCAAGTTAATTGCACCGCGCTCATCGCGATTACAAAAATTGACGGGATAACATTGAGTAATCCGTTGTTCACGGCCTCAAACTCGTCGCTACCAACCGGGTCACTTGCTAAAGGGCAGTCGTTTAGTTTTCCAATCACTTTCGATCTTACTAATGCCACTATCAAAGACATTCCCGGGACTTCCGTGCCTAGCGTGAAGCCTGGTATTACTTCGGGGGCTCTGAATATCATGACAGTATGTGTGACGGCCATTCCTTTTGGATCGTGGCTGATGCGGATGATAGACCAACGGGGTCGATAAATTTGCGACTCTCCAACCAATTGTGGTATCGGGAAACCTCGTTTCGTCGCTTCCTTTTTTGGCGGTAAGCCCGGGAGAGGCAGACTTTGGCGGAATAGTCATCGGTTCAGCTGCCGCACAGGCTGGCGTTCCAGGCAGTATGGTGGTACAGAATGTTGGGTCAACGGATATGAGAATTACAGGATATGCTTGGACTCTTAATGGTTTCGAGAATGGAAATCCGGAATGGACCAATGTCACGGAAAATAGTGCAACAAACCATACAATTGGACCGAGCTTTTATGCTATGGATTTACCTGCTGTCGATAGTATAGTCGGTCCAGGGCAATCGATTACTATTAATTTGAACTTTAAGCCATATGCTGTTGGCAGTTATCATTCCCTGTTCCAAATTTGGAGTAATGGTGGTGCACAATACATTTTACTCACTGGGTAACCCTTGAATTTTTAATTTTAGTTTTGATTTTAATTTTTTGGAATATCTGCTAATTAGTGATAGTGTTGCAACCATTGAACCTAAAGCCGTTCTCGAGGTCTCAACTGCGGAGGGTGGATGGACTACTGGAGACTTTATTGACTTTGGCCCTCAGTTAGCAGGTGTTTCGTTGGTTCGGCAGATCCGCCTTCGTAACACTGGTGGCAGCGCTCTGACGATCACCAAGAGTAAGGTGTGTTTGCCCTTGTCTGAGTAGGCTCTGCGCTGCCCTTACTGACATCTGTGTTTAGCCTCCGGAGGGTGCGGAATTGACGGCGACAAATCCTACCGGCGAGCTATCTGAAGGACTTAAAATCCCACCAGGGGGCTCCGCCGTTGGGAATGTGCTTTTCCAGCCGGCCGTTCGTCCTGTGAACCTCGGGCCCAAGCCGATAAATGGGACCTGGACACTAAACACCGACGACCTGACATTCGGAGTTCACAGTGTGTTGGTACAAGGGGTTATTCTGTCACGTCAACTAGGTCCGTTACTCCCGGATGGTACGAGCAGGTACAAATATCTTGGGTGCTACAAGGACGCTGTTGCAGGGCGTTTGATGGATAAGAATAACAACTTGAAGCTTAACAACGAAAACGGTATCTGTCAGCAGACATGCGTGGGGCAGGGGTATATCTTTGCCGGAACAGATATGTATGGCTATTCCTGCGGCATTGCGGCGAAACTGACGACGAGCACAGTACCATCAGGAGTGCTGGTGTGGAGATAGGGTACCGAATAAAATATATTTCTACGAGGAGAGCGCTAACAAGTGTACTTGGACTTGTACTGCGGATAAACTTCAGGCGTGTGGAGGTGATGGGGCGTTCATGAATCGTAGGCTAACTTGCTTGGGTCCGAATGATGCTGGGAGGGTACTGATATAGTGCTCTTTTAGTCTATTATGATAGTCTTCGGTTCAACGGAGTTGCTACTACTGTAACTACGACGACTGCGAAGTCGACAACCACTACTAGTAGCACGTCGACAATTACCTCGGGCTTCAATACTACTACGACTACGTCTTCGTCGACCTCTACAACTACCACATCGACTTCGTTATCATCCAGTACTACGGAATCGTCTACTACCTCTACCTCTACCTCTACCTCTACCTCTACCTCTACCTCTACCTCTACCTCTACCTCTACCACCAACTCCAACTCGACATTAACCACAGACTCCACGGTGTCCACATCTTCAACTTCTTCCACCATCACCACCGACTCTAACTCGACGTTGACCACAGCTACTGATAGCACTTCCACAGACTCCACGACATCTACATTTTCAAGTTCTTCCACCACCACCACTATTATCTCCAACTCGACATCAACCACGGCTACTGACAGCACTACCACAGACTCCACGACATCCGAGTCTTCAAGTTCTTCTACCTCTTCCACCTCCACCTCCACCTCCACCTCTGCACAACCAACATACACCGGCCCACCGCGCTACATAACCCAATACAATAACTACACCCTCCAGGGCTGCTGGACCGAAGCCACTAAGGGCCGCGCGCTCAAGTCCAAATCCCTCTCGATAGCGAACATGACAGTGGACATGTGCTGGGGCATGTGCAACCAATACCAATTTTTCGGCCTGGAGTACTCGAAGGAGTGCTACTGCGGGGACGTGCTCCAGCCAGGCTCGCAAAATAGCACCTCCGGCGCCCTATGCAATTTGAAGTGCGGAGGGAATTCCACCATCTATTGTGGCGGCA
>Ga0307510_10011309_pt1 | contig 10605 bp, 9 predicted proteins | sample 12_EM_MG_FD_207224 | JGI IMG/M metagenome (GOLD analysis project Ga0307510, IMG submission 207224) | Populus trichocarpa ectomycorrhiza microbial communities from riparian zone in the Pacific Northwest, United States - 12_EM | ecosystem: Host-associated > Plants > Roots > Unclassified | place... | reverse complement strand
TCAGAGTTATCCTCTCATTTACTGATATTTCAGTTTTAGTACTTATTTGTTTATTTTAACTTTTTTTCTTGGCTTTTTTGTGAAATTTTAATTGTTTTTCAATTTTATCATTGAGTCTATAATTGTGCTTTGTCATTTTAAATTTGGGTTCTTTTAAAAACTTAAACTTCGTCATTTTTCTCATTTTGCCTCTGTTAGGTTATCCAGTTTATATGATTTGACTCGCGAGGTTTGACGGTCTTACCTAGGTTTGATGGTCTTACCTAGGTTTGTAGGTGTTTTATTTTTTGGGACTTTTTTTATTAACTGGGTTTTTTTTTTCAATTTCATCATTATATATAGGGATCAACAAAAAAACTGAAAAAATAATTAAACCGAAAAAAATAACCAAAAACATCGAACCATGAAAAAAACCCGATTAAACCAATTAGAATATTTAAAAAAATATTTGGTTTGGTTTGGTTTCGGTTTCATAAGCTTGAAACTGAAAAACCGAACCGAAAAAATAAAAAAATCAAACAAAAAAAAACCAAACCAAACTGAAACCAAGCCCATTAGAAAGTTTGAAAACGCCCCAAAAAATAATATAGTTTTTGGTTTTTCATATAAAATAACCAAACCAAACTTAACAATACCAAAATCGAACCGAACAGAACCAAAACCGGGTTGGGTTTTGATTTTTAATATAAAATAACCGAACCGAAACCGGTCGGTTTGAATCGGTTTCTGTTTTATTTTTTGTATTTTACAAAATTTTGGTTTGGTTGTTTTTATAGGTAAAAACCGAACCGAACCGAAAATGATCACCTCTAATTACATATTTGGATTATTGAGAATTTACCATTATTATTTTTTTCAATTTGTTTTTTATGAAATTGGCGTGACCTAATAATCTGGGTTGCGAGTTTTTCATGATATCTCAGGTTGACTCGAGACGTATTATTTTGTTATTTTTTTTAATTTCATCATTTAACATTAAGTTATCTTGAAATTTAACTTTTTAATTTTTTACAAGCATTCTTTTTCTTTTGTACATCGTTGTCACTTTTTTAGAAAAAAAAATCGGTACACTAATTTTCGTTGGTTTTTTTTGTTAAATAATTAAATGAACTCATCTTATTATATCTAATAGGGTCTATGACTTGAGTCGTTGATTTCTTTTCTTTCTTTAAGTGCGAATTTGATATTGTAGTACAGTGTACTTTTCAAACATGTGTTTTTTATTTTTTATTTTTAATATTAACAAATTAAAATTATAAAAAATATTAATTTAATATTTCTTCTTAAATAATCAATACTTTTAAAACATATTTAAACATAGATGAACCAAATCATATTACTAATATCTGAACATTATATTTTTTTATATTATAAAAAAATCAGCCTCGCCAGGGGTGACCCACGTATAAGAACCTAATCTATATAATTAGAGCTTCTATTTATGTCGAGTCTGTTTAGAAGTGTGGTAGCGCTTGTTTTTCAAAGTGTTTTTTATTCTAAAAGATATTAAAATAATATTTTTTTTATTTTCAAAAAAATAATTTTTGACATTAGCACATTAAAATAATTTAAAAACATTAATAAAAATATTAATTTAAAATAAAAAAAATTTATTTTTTAAAAATCACTTTCAAAACATAATAAGATTGGCGGTTCGAAAAAAACTCGAGGAGTCACCGTCAAAAACAAACCTAATTTAATTTCCTGTCGTCTAACATGAAGCCGCGTCGGGCTCAATTGAAAATTTTAAAGAGAAAAGTACACTTTTTTTTTTTCTCAAGTCAATAAAACAAAAGAATTGTTTTGTTTGATCTCCAAGTTTTTATTAACTGCAATTCATTTCGCGAAAAGAAATCAAACAAACAAATATATTAAGAAAAGAAAAGTCCCCAATTCTTGGGTTTCAAGTTTTTTGAGTAGCTGTTTCACCAAATCAATTCAAAGAACCCTTCAAAACTGAATATCTTTTCGCTATAACTTGAAAAACTAAAGAAAAAAATACGTTCTTGATTTCATTTCCCAGCTTTTTTTTTTTTTTAGAGAGAGAGAGAGAGTATAGCATCAAATCAAATGGCAGCATCATCACTTGGCCAGACCGAGATCAACTGGGACAAGTAAACTACCTTTTCACTTCGTCTTTTATCATGGATTGATTATTGCTCTTCTTTTTTGTTTTGTTACCGGGAAAATGAACCTTGTAATAGACCCACATGAGGTTTTTGCTTCATTCCCTTATGGCACTAATATGAGATGTTTTTGAATCGTTGTGCATTTATTATGGATGATTTGAGGAACCGAGAAACCAGCTTGATGAGCTAGGTTTCGGTTTTTTTTCCTGAAACGAATTGTAAGGTGACTTGATTTTCATTTTTAAGTGGGTTTAGGGAGTATTTGTGATTATAATGAAGATTTTCATGATGGGAAATATCAGATTTGAAATTTTTTTTTTTAAATAATTAAACAGTATAGCTCATTCATCTCTAGTTGGCTTATTTCCACTACCTGTTATTTTGCAGGCTCGATAAGTCTAAGTTTTATGTCGTGGGAGCGGGAATATTTACTGGGCTTACAGTTGGTTTATACCCAGTGTCTGTTATAAAAACTAGACTTCAGGTTGCTACGAGGGATAGTGTTGAGAAAAGTGCATCTTCTGTTATTAGAGGCATACTGAAAACAGATGGGGTTCCTGGTCTCTACAGAGGGTTTGGTACTGTCATCACTGGTGCAGTTCCTGCTAGGATTATCTTTCTTACTGCATTGGAGACCACGAAAGTGACTGCTTTCAAGATGGTTGAGCCATTTAATTTCTCTGAACCAACACAAGCAGCCTTAGCAAATGGTATTGCTGGCATGGCAGCGTCTCTTTGTTCTCAAGCTGTCTTTGTTCCCATTGATTTGGTATGTGATTCTTGTTCTTTTCAGCATTCATCCCATTGTAAAAATGAGGAAAATAAAAGGAGCTTCCAAGGGATGTTTATTTATCTATTCGTTGTGGTTTGAATTTCACGTTATGTAGGAGCAACCTTAATTTTTAACTAGCAATTCATAAATTTATGTCTTTAATAAAATCCATGAAGCAAAATGTTAGTGCATTATCATATGACCTCTGGTGCACAACATTTACGATCACTTACTTCATAAGGATTTGCATCTAACAAACCCATCATCCCTTTTTTTTTTCTTTTTCCCCAGAGAGAAAAAAAGGTAATAAAAATGCTGAATTTCTTTGTAGTGATTCTGTTCAGATTAGCCAAAGGTTGATGGTACAAGGATATTCTGGCCATGAGAAGTATAATGGGGGTCTGGATGTTGCACGCAAGATTATAAGGACTGATGGCATCAGAGGATTTTACAGGGGGTTTGGTCTGTCAGTCATGACTTATTCACCATCTAGTGCTGTATGGTGGGCGAGTTATGGCTCAAGCCAACGCATCATCTGGAGGTGAGACATGAGATGACTTTGCTTATTTTTCTGTCTTCTCATTGGAGAGGCATTGGTTTGCCTTTAGATTTTAGTTTTGGGACTTAGGATCTAGATTGAACTAAAGGAATTTCTTAATAATATATTTGAGTTTCCTCAATCCTCAATGTCCTCTACCGTGAGGAGGGCATCCTAACTCCAGTGAAAAGTTTCTGGAATGTATGCTTATCTGATGTCAAATGACACATAGGAATACTGATAGTGGTTATAGACAGACAGAAGCACTGTGAGGTCATGAAGAGTTGGCTATTATGGCTACTCATTATTGGGTTTGGAGCGCACCAAGTGGCTATGCTGCATGCACACAAGTATACAAGTACTAGCGGCTGTAATCAAAATCTTGTTTGTGAACTTGTGCATTCTCAACCTTTTCTGATAAAGTTGCTGATTGTTTTGGGCAGGCTTTTAGGCCAGGGTACTGATCGTGAGGAAGCTGCTCCTAGCAAGTCAACTATAATGCTAGTTCAGGCTACTGGAGGAATTATTGCGGGAGCTACAGCTTCCTGCATCACAACCCCATTAGATACAATTAAGACTCGTTTACAGGTATCCTTAAACCTACTTAAGGTTTAACGACTGCCTTGTTTCATTATTTTCTTTCTGCTCCTTTTGCATCATGTTTTAAGTGCACAGACAACCTGTAAACCAGTACCTATGTAACCTTGGAAGAGAAATCCTAAGCATTACAGTGAGTTTTAGCTTCAAATACTCTGTCAAATAAAAAGACATGAAGCTTAAGTTTCCAGCTAGACTTTTTGGCAGTTGGCTATGCGACTTAATGTTTACCATTTTCTGTATGGCTCACTCAATTGAATAATTATCTGCAGTGTTTTCTCACCTCCCTGACCCTCATTTTTTCTTTTTCAAATTTCCTAGTACTTTTGATGCCACTACTTGCAAATAAATCTTTTTTCTGGACTAGATGAGAACTTTTATTTTGTTAACATTTCTCCTTTTGCTATTGGATTTATGCTTCTTCATAACCCATGCCTAATTTTGGGTAATTTACAACCTTGCTTGAATTTTAACTTGGTGCAAAAAACATAATTGAAAAAAGAAAATATAGCTCATATAAATGCTGAAGTCATTTCTGATAATGTATTGTGGAAAAAAGAAAATTTGGAGGCCATTGCTTGATGCAATATTAAAGTTTTGGGCTTGGACTTACAATCATAAGGTTTTCCTAAATTCTCCATCCTGCAATCTGAATTTAATGGGGATTTTGTTGTAATTCAACTTTAAAAGAAGCTTCTATCTTATAAGGTTGTAGTTCCTTGTTTTCTTTAATATATATTTCAATTCTGCTTACTTGGTTGATTTTTATTTTTATCAGTTCTGCTCGTACTATTGGGTTTACACTTATTCATAACCCTTGCCTATTTTTGGGAGCTCACATCCTTGTTTTTCTATAACTTGATGGAAAAACATCATTGAAAAAGGAAAATATAGCTCATAAAATACTCTTGAAATAAATGCTGAAGTCTTTTCTGAAAAAAGTATTTTGAAAAGAGTAAATCAGAGGCCATTGCTTGGCGCAATGATAAAGTTTTGGGCTTAGGCCTACAACCACAAGATTTTCTCTAAATTCTTCATCCTGCATTCTGAATTTAATGGGGATTTTCTTGTAAACCAAGCTTAAAAGGAGCTTCTATCTTATTTGGTTTTAGTCTTCTGTTTGTACACACACACACACACTTCATTTCTGATAACTTTGTTGTTTTTATTGTTAGGTGATGGGACATGAAAGAAGAAGCTCTGCAAGACAAATTGTTACAAACTTGATTAGGGATGATGGTTGGACAGGCTTCTACAGAGGGTTGGGTCCCAGATTTGTCAGCATGTCAGCATGGGGAACCACAATGATATTGGCCTATGAATATTTGAGTATGCATTCCTTCTTCTCTTTCACCTTTGGTGTTGTGTATATCTTTTTTCATACAATGAGATTATTATGTGAGAATTTTAACATTGTTAATATCTGATTTTGGGGCTTCAAACAACAATATGGTTTGCAAGTAGTTGGCTGCATTTCATAATCTACCCTCTAAATTCCCTCCTTGTCCCATTAGCTCCTATTGGAATGGCCTAAACCTTGTATCTGCATTCTGGGGGGTCTTTTTTTTCCGGTCATGTGAATTGTATTTTGGAATCTGTTTGATTTGGCATATTTTGAGCAGAATGAATTAAGTTTTAGCTTCATATATTGTGTTCTTACTTGATTGAGCACTTATTCTTTGGAATGTATTGTCACTCATTTGAATACTGACTAAATAGGGTTTACAGTTAGCTTAACATACAATATCCATTCATACCATCATCAAAGTATAACTTGTAACTTGTGCATGGGGGAAGCTTAATGGACTGGATGAATCAAATGGCTTCTATATCTGTTATGTACCTGTGGGCCTTTACTGCCTGGATGCTGAACTTGAGTGTTGGAGAGGCCCGCATTCCTCAAGAGCTGGTACATTTGAGAACTCTGAAACCAGAAGCTGGTCACTGGGTTTCTATAAGTTGTATGGAAATATTATAATTGAAATTATTCAAGTAAAAAGTTGGTGCAATCAGTATTTGATATGCTTGAAAGCTGATTTGGTGCTCTATTGTAGTACCTCAGATATGGTCAAAAGATGCTTCTTGGAAGTCGGTAGCTAAGATCATCAGTTAAGACATCTGGTGTTGGTGCTTCATGAAATGATGTTTACCTTTTCTTCATCCCTTTCTTTTTCTAAACATTATTTACAAGTTGAAGTTCATTTGATTAGTTCTTTTTCTATGATAAATTCAAGCCTAGAAGATGAGCGGTGGCTTAGAATGTCGTGAAAAAAATCAGTCCCATATTTTAAATTTGAGAAAACATTTAAACCTCAACTTATAAAATATAAAAAACATATATGGTTTGAATTGATTTTTTTATTTAAAAAATAAATTAAAATATTTTCTATGATGTGCACTCAGGTAACATTTGATATTGTGGTAGTGGTTGCTTTTTTAAAGTGCTTTTTTGTTCGGAAATTCATCAAAATAATATTCTTTCATTTTTAAAATTCATTTTTGATATCAGTACATCAAAACTATCCAAAAACATTAAAAAAAAATAATTTTAAGCAAAAATAAAAATTTCAAAGTTTTGCTAAACAGTGATTGGGCCACATTCCCAAACGCTACCTTATTATGGGCTTGAGGGAGTAGTGATTTATATAGTTAACCTTTGACCTGCCCCATTTTTTCTTTTTGCCTATTTATTGAAGTCAAAACTCTTAGTTCATTTATGGTGACCATTTTATAGCTTAAAGTAAGGGAAATATCTGAGTGGACGCTAAGAATGTGTGCATATTAACATAATTATTGGAGAAGTTGCCAAAATTTAACTATATACCTATTCTTCTAGCATAATTTTTAGATACATCTCGAGAGTTTGAGATTTTTCTTGGCTGAGAGCTACCTACAAGGTACTTGAATGGTCTGTTAACAATGCCCTGATATGTGACCCAGGCCTCTCCTGTTTTTGCAATTTCAATGATGATGACCACAGTTCACTTTTGGAGGGCTTTGATTTGATAAATTTGTTCAGTTGGTTTAATTTAGGACCTGCTATCTACTATCAGACTGCATGTCTGCTTGACTATTTTTGTTCGTGATCTTGTTATTAGTTTGCTTGTTGTTTACCTTTGTTTTTCTATGCAAGTATGTTTTAATTGCTATATAATTGTATGTCTCCAATATGCTAAGTTTGAGGATACCTTGCTTTTCTCCATTCAGAGCGGCTGTGTGTAAAGGATGAATAGATGTGAACCTGCTATTGCTCAATGTAGAGATTTGGGTCTGAAGCTGGCTCCATCAAGTTATCTTTGGAACTGGTTTTTTTACACATGCAGAAGAGTTTTTCTTGTATTCATAACCCTGATACAGCATTGTTGGTCTTTAGCATTATCATACTATTGAGGAGCCAACCTCATGGCTATTGAATCTGGATTAGTTACGATATTTTGAAGACTTTTTAATCCAGGAATGCAAGGTTAGGATAAATGAGTCAATCAGATGCTCTGCAGGTGTATCCTTGTAGCAAAATATTATATTTGCTAGATGCAATTATAATGTGATTTTTCCATTTTGAACTCACAGAATTATTTTTGCATTATCTGGAAGACCACAGAGATAAGTGTTTTAGCTGAAACAGTTGTATGTCTGAACAAAATCTCTTCCATAATAAAGTTTGATTACTCATTGAATTCAATGCCAATATTTGGTCCTCTGGTTTCATGCAAGAGTTGCAGGTTGTTCAAAATGGTAGTTATTTGGGTTCGGGTGATTTAAGCGCTCGCTACTGCAATATCATCAGTGAGAGAAACCAGCAAGGGAAAATTGTGCTCAATATCATCCGTATGCGTTAGGCCTCAGACTTGCTTAGTGCAAAAGCTTGCCAAAGATGCTGCAGTTCACTGAAGGTATTGTTTACAGCAGTTGCCTCAGACTTGCTTAGTGCGAAAGCTTGCCAAAGATGCTGCAGTTCACTGCAGGTATTGTTTACAGCAGTTAACATGCCGTGCATCTGCTTGCAGAAATCAATTGTTGCCAGCTTCCACCTTGGAGAATTAGGAGGCAATGTTGGATTGTGTTGCAACAAAGTGCTCAATTTCTGATGAATGAAGGTGTAATTTTTGCACTTTAATGTTAGAAGGAAATGCTTAACATCCATATTGATTTAATCATCTTATTTCTAGAGAGCAATGAAGATAAATGGATAATAAGAATTGAGATTTAATGAACTCATCATGCCTTAACCAACAGGGTTATTATCATTTACTTACACTCATAGGCCAATATGTATCTTGGCAATCTCATCGCCTAATAGGCTTTTCCAGAACAGCAGAAAAGAAAAGCTCATCTCCATCCTTATCTGTCTTTGGTACCACTCTCCATAGTAGTTTCTTGTAGCTCAGGCTTTCAAACTCATCCAAATACAGCTTCATGACCTCTTTCGAACAGAAGAAACGATCCACCCAGAGGAGCCCCTTTGGTCGAAGAGCACGGTCCCAATCAAACAACACAAATTGGAGAAGTTCCTTCCCAATCCAACCATCCAAGAAGAGAGTAGAATGAATGATATCGAGTGTGTTGTCAAAGAATGGCAATCTTGATCCAATCGATAGATACAGAGGCAAGAGGCCTCGTAGTGCAATCACCTCGTTAAAAGGGGCCCCTAAATTTAAGGTTGCTGATGCAATAGTAACATTTCTTTCCTTCATAAGTGCAGCAAATGTGCCAGTTGTGGGGCTGAAATCAAGTCCAATACGAATCTCTCTTGGCTTCAATGCTAGAACTTGATCAATGGTGAACTCAGCTGAAACAGACTCGTTAGTTGGGATCTCCCATCTCCGTTTCGAAAGATCGAAACAGTCTGCACATTTGAAGAAGCCTCTTCTGCCTCTTGTTTCGTTGGAAACAAGACACGAGTAGCCTTTGCATTTATAATGACTCCACAAGATGTTAGCATCACTAGGTTGGGTCCAAAGAGAGGAGTTCACAGGAAATGGCTTGTTGTAGTTCGGAGATGCTCTTGACAAGCATCTCCTTCTGGGCAAGGGATCACATCCACTGGTAATAAGCTTTTGAGCCAAGTCCCAATCATCTGGGCACATACCATACATTTTGTAACTCATGAAACGCTTTATAGTTGTGGCCATATGGGCACATGTTAAGCCAATGGAAGGACTGATTGCCTCCACCCCAAGAAAGTTCTTCTTGCCGCTTGGCCTGTTGAGTTTTGGAGAGGTATATTCATGAAGCTCACCTGTGTTGAATACCTTTACACCAGGTGGTTCTTGATCTTCACCTTCCCCAGCTTCACTTAAATCTTCTTCCACCCTGCTCATTCCATCGCCACTAGCAGGAGCATTGCCTGATATGCTGGAGAGGCTGTTAACAAGCTTGTCCACTGATACGGCTATGCGCAGAACTTGATCAGAAAACTTTGCTACTTTTGATTCTGAGCTTTCATTGTGAAGCTGCCCAAGCAAGGCTCCTAGTTGGGTCTGCAAATTGGAGATTTGGCTATGAAGTGAATAGGGCAAAACGATAGGGCTGTGGGAGATATCGTTCGGGCTGGTGTCGAAGAACAAGTGAGGTAAAGTGTTGGTGTCGAAGAAGTGTAGATAAGAGACATCGGAACTCAAGATGACAACTGTGAGGAGGCTGATGAGCAAGAGAGGACATAGCATTGTAAGAAGGCCTCCAGGACGACATTGTAGAGACCTTGAGCTGCTTTTCTTCAGCATCTTCTAAGACGAGTCTCTTTCTTCCTAGAATTGCCTTGAGAAGATTGCATTTTGATTTCAATCTCTTCTCCTCTTTGACAAATTACAGGCTCAGATCCTGATGTTAATCTTATTTTAATGTTTTTATCTTCCCTAGATTCTTCATTTCACACATTACTATCACTAAACTACGTGAGAGGCAAGTTTCTTGATCTTGGATAGTGTTAAACTAATACAAGTAGCTGATTTCATGGCTTAAAAACCCTGAGCACAGAGCAACGCCCTGTTCCAGTGTTACAAGCCCTTCGTATTTACTATTCATTCGCTTGTATCAGAATGAAATCAATATTAATTGCTTTTTTTTTTAATTTTTTTTTAATATTTAACACCATGTATGTATTTATGTCTGATTTTATATACTTCTTATGTATGTATGTATATATGTATGTGTTTAGTTTTGATCAATAAAAAAGGCATACAACTATTATTTATTAAAAATAAATAAATTAGAAGAGTCAATAACAATCAACGTACATTGGAAGGGTAGTTAATGAGTTTATATAAAAATCATAAAATAACTATTAATTATTGAGAAAAATAATATTTTGAGCGAATAATAAATAATGGAAAAGAAAAAAAGAAGAAGAAGAAGAAAGGAAATTGGGATGGGATGCGGGCCATGCCTCGCTTGGACGGGACCAGTTCCACGTGTCATAGCCACTTAAGAAAAACAAGAGATGATGTTATTTTATCCGTGATGAATGATGCGTCACCGTTTCTATGAGAAAATTAGGGGCAGTCTCCAAAACTAATTGCAAAAATCTAAATCATGGTGGGAAAAAACTGTAGATATGCTTTGATTTAATA
>Ga0307510_10011308_pt1 | contig 10605 bp, 12 predicted proteins | sample 12_EM_MG_FD_207224 | JGI IMG/M metagenome (GOLD analysis project Ga0307510, IMG submission 207224) | Populus trichocarpa ectomycorrhiza microbial communities from riparian zone in the Pacific Northwest, United States - 12_EM | ecosystem: Host-associated > Plants > Roots > Unclassified | place... | reverse complement strand
ATTTTGTCCAAAGCACCGAGAGATTGACCTTCCTCCTTACCGCGGGCCTTCCGAATCGACGTCTCCGCAAGTCGGGCAAGGCCAATGCTGAACGCGACGTCAGATTACAACAAAATGACAGCAAACAGCTGTACGTACCGAGAGCCCCAGTTCGTACACTGGCGTACGGCAACGGCGTTGACACCCTTGTTGACACCACGGATGCCGTCCTTTCGGAGGATCTCGAAGAATAATGCCCAAGTCGAAGGCGCCTTCACGCCCGTTGCAGCTTGTTTATGACGTGTGATTTCTGCCGTTTTCATACTAGTCGTAAATCCTAAGAGACATAGATTAGTCCGAATCGAAGGATTGGTCTGTTTGGGTAGACTGACCCATAGTAGCATAAGCCTGTGCAATACCACCGCCCATACCACCAAGAAGGCCCGCCGTGGCGGGGTTCATTCCCATGGACGTCGTAGCCGTCTCAATTTCCGACGCGGTGAAGAGAAGCACACCACCTTTTGTCGAAGCTTCGATCCACGCCTGGGAATATATCAGCGGGAGGGGGAACCAGCTAGGCGCAGGAGATACGTACCCATGGAATGAGACCTTGGAAGAAACCGACGAAGCCGCCACGAGCCCAAACAGAGTTTAACGCTTGAACCATCGTCTGCGACCGGTTTGCAGCCATCTGGGTTTTGATGACCTCCAGAGGTTGACCAAGAGTCGTGACCTGAGGGCATTACTGGTCAGCGGCCAAATTTACTGGATTTGCTGGCCAACTTGCCTCCTGTAACGGGAGAATAATTAGTTGAAGAACACGCGTCTCCTTATAAGGGACATACAAACTAGCAAATAGGAATGGAATTAGAGTATTGTTAGCTATACTGAAGGGACAAAATCGTAGGATGGTACCATGTTCATGATCGCGCCTGTCGCGCCAGTAGGTCAGGCGGAGCCAAGTGATGTGAAAAGAAGACTGCACATACCGACGGCGATGTTAGACCAACTAACACCTTTCTGGCCCGGTTCTTTCTGGATTCCCATGGTGTCTAGCTGAGGAGAAGTGTGGTGGATGAGAAGAGAGAATAAAGTCAATCGGTCTTAACGCCTTATCCCTTTTTGGGGTTGGGGCTGGGCACTGTACCGTACGGAGTTTGTCATTAGCCGGATATCCGGTACGGTTCCGCCCCGAACAATTCGCAATAACACAGCTTCAACGGAGTGTAACGTGTAACAAAGTACACTGCTCATTATTAGGAGTAAGGGTATGCATGGTTAAGAATAACAGCAGGGTATGACATAGGTAGGTTAACAAGGCATGCCGCAGTCACGTAGCATGAAACGTGAGAAAGTACCCATTACCAGCAGGCATCCTACATGATCCCAGGCGGCGGCAACGAGTCCTTCCGAACGATTATTCGGCGTTCGACGATAGCTTCTCCGTCAGACGTTCCACATCTTCCTCCAGCCTGATGGCACAAAACCACGTGAGCTTCAGCACGATCGAGAGAGGTGAAACAGTGAAAGTGTAACAATATGGAGCAAATGAATAAAAATAGCAAAACAGATTGCAAGACCAAACGTAATAAGTGGAATCGCAAGAGGAGATAACTTAGCATCGAATTTGAGAAATAATAATGGGGTGCAATCAACGTAATAGAAACGGTCCAATGAAAGCAAACATCAGCACCAAAAAGTGCACACGACGGCGCATCATCCCAGGAAGTTAAAAGACGCCCGAGGCAATGATCACGACCAAGGCAAATATGGAACCAAGGAAACTCTTAAAACCGAACAACTTCACGTACCTTGTGATCTGGTCTTGGTTCTCCTCTTGGTCCTGTTCGAAAAGCGATATCTCCATCTTCTTTCGTTGTAGGTCCGTCTCCGCTTCCTCCGCCTTTACGAGCGCGGCTTCTACCTGCTCTCGGAGCGTTCGGATATCCTTATCGTGTTGGGCCTGCAAATCGTGCATCTTCAGATTGTGCGCTTCATGCATGCGTTGGAGCTCTTCCTTCGTCACAGTCTCCGACGGTGCGGTAGCCGATCCGTTCCTCTTGGGTGATGTGATGGGTTCCGAGGGAGTGGCAGACGCGCGTAAAGTGAACACCTCGCCCTCAAGGTCAGAGAGTTTTGACACGAGGTTTGCCTTATCGGCCACCAATGACTGGATTTCTGTATCATGGGCTGTGCGGAGCTTCGATACCTCATCAGCTCGCCCCTTCGCGGCCTCCTCCAACTCCATCCGGTGGTTGTCAGCCATTTCTCGCATCGACTCTTGGTTTGCCTTGAACATCTCATTGACACCGTCAAGGTCTTCCCGTACATTGGAAAGCTCCTTGGTCAGGCGCGCAAACTCGGCAGATTGATCAGCTGCAGCCGCACTCGCAGCAGCTTGAGCAGCTTGACGAGCCTCGTCTAGTTGTACCTTCAACGGCTCCATCTCTTGAAGTGCCGTGTTGAGCGCTGCTTTCGCCTTTGCGAGGTCTTCGGCGGTAGCCTTCAGCTCGAGTGCCTGACTAGATAGTTGCTTCTGGAAGGTCTGCGCCTGGGAGGCGAGTTGAGCTTCGTGATCGGCCTTAAGACCCTCAACAGTAGCCTGATGTGAAGAGCGAAGTTGTTCGGTAGCCGCCTCGGATTTCTCTCTGAGTGTTTGTAGGTCTTGCCCATGGGCGTCACCTGCTTCATTCTACACAATGAGGATAATTGTATCACACTATCACCAAGTAACCTCACTTTTGCACGCTCAAAGGCTTCTTGCAGGAGCTTCTCGTGCTCATCCTTGACAGTCTGGACTTTCGCATTATACACAGTTTCCTGGGCCTGAAAAATGACTTTGTGAATATTGCATGAACGCATATAATTCAGCCAATGCACGCACCGCGAGCTCGGCGGAAATCCTCTCAAGCTCTATGGTCTGTTCGTCTAGTCGGGCTTGGTGTGCTTCCTCAGCCTCTGCGAGCTGGCGCCCGTGCTCTTCGGCTGCGGACGCGGCTGCTTCCTTTGCCGCCCCGAGATTGTTACGAAGCTCGTCACCATCGGCCTGAGAGGCGTGAAGCTGCTCTGTTAGCTTCTTGCTCTCCTCTAGGACGACTGCTAGCGCTTCTTCGTGCTGCGTCTTGACCTTCTCCAGGTGCTCGGCGGCGGCAGTCTCCTTTGCCGTCGCCTCTTGAACAGCCTTCTCGGTGGCCGCTGCAGCCGCTGTTACTTCGTCGCGTAGAGCATTGATTTGGGACTTGCTTCTTTCACCGTCTTCCTCTGCAGATGCCTGTGTCTCCTTGAGTTCCAAAACTTCGACTTCAAGCTCCGTGAGCTTATTGGATGTCTCTTCTTTCTCAGCACGGAGGGAGGCGATTTCGGTGGCAAGCGCTTCAGCACGCAACGCCTCGCCTTCCAGAGCGCTAATCTTCGCATTCGCGGCCTCCAATGCCTCATTCTGAGCTGCTTTCAACGCAGCTATCTCGGCCTTAATGGCTTCAAGATTCTCCCTGACATTGACTAGGGCCTGTTGATCTTCTTCTGCAGCGGCGACGATGTCGGAATATTTAGCGTGTTCGGCACGAAGAGCTTCAAGAGTTTTCCTGCTTTCATCCACTTCAGTCTGCAAGGTCTTGATCTGTTCCTGCAGGGTTGTGATGACGGCATTCTGTTCTGTGGCGGTCGCCCTCGCAGTCTCCAGCTGTTCGTTTCAGATAAGAGACTGATTACGACCCATAAGCGAAAATGTGCCGCACCTCGTCCGAAACTTGCCCTAACTTGTCTCTCTCACCCTGCGACGCCACCAGAGCAGCGCTCGTCTCTGCGAGTTCCTTCTCGGTGGTAGCTTTCGCGACTTCTGCAACCTCGAGGCTTTGCCGGGTGGCCTCTAGATCCGCGGAGATACTGACTAACGTTGCCTGTAACTCGTTGACTCGAGTTTCGAGTTCAAGAATTGTACTGGTCTTGAGATCAAGGGAAGCCGTTGCTTCATTCAGCTGCAACGAAAGTCAGCGTGCTTCGCTTCCCGTAAAACATAGCGAGTGCGGTACCTTGCTCTGAATCTCTACATGACCAGCGCTGCTCTCCTTGGCTCCCTTAACATCCTTGAGTGAAGAGATAGAGCCCGCGCCAGGAGTCCGCGCCGGCTTTGCCGTGGAAGGGGTCGATTGCTTCGCAGCCGGCGCCAGACTGGCTCTTGGCGCCGCCTTCTTCGGAATCACGCTGTCAGAAACCGGAGCACGTGGTCGCGGTGTTGCAGCTGTCTTGGCGGACGCAGTCGAATCTGGGGAGACGAAAGATGCACGTTGTGGTGCAGCAGGTTTGGCCGCGGCTGAAGAGGTCGGTGCGGAAGGTAATTTGCCCGACGTCGAAGCGGACAACGTGGACGATCGCGCCAGCGGGCCAGTAGCTCTCCCCGGTGCTAAAGACGTCCTACGTGTAGGGGCAGGAACAGAAGGACTGACAGTTGACCCTTTGGGTGGCATGGCCGCTTTGGAAGACGGTGCAGAGGCGGACACAGGGGACTTCTTTGCAGGGGGGTTGGATGAGGGCGTAGACTTCACGGTAGGAGTTTGAACGGTCGTGGAAGGCTTGCCAGAGAGTGTGGGCGTGTCAGTGGCCTTTGAAATGGGAGGCAGAACAGCCTTGGTGACACCAGTGCCAAATTTGCCCGAGTTCAAAATCTGCAATGCGCAGTGTGCGTGTCAGAAAAGTGTCCGAAAGAGACCGGCAAAGCGACAAAGAAATACGTAAATACCTTCTTTACCTGCGGTGTCGGGGGACCGGAAGCGCCTTTAGTTGTATTTGTCTGAACTGTTGGAGCGGGGCGCTTCGTCGGGGACGCGGTAAGCTTGTGTTTTGACGAAACAGCTGATTGAGCTGCAGGAGGGTTGTCCAAAACAGGAGGGACTGTGATTTCTTCAGGCTGTGCCGATCGCAGCTGCTCGTGTTGTGCGGTACCTGCCCCCTCGAGGCCAATTTCAGGCGTGTCCTGCTCGGGACGATCTGTGGGATCGACAAGGCGAGAGCCCGTGGTGTCCTCGTGTTCGACGTCACACGGATGGGGATTATCTCGGTCGTTGGTTGGAAGGATATGGCCATTAGTGGAGAATGCTGGCTGTACGTCTGAAGTGGCCATTAGTTTATGGGTGAGGGTGCAAGTGCAGGTGCAAGCAACGACGAATGTGAGTCCAATCAAACGTCAACAGCTTAGCTGGGCCGAGGCACCAAACCAAATTGGCTCCGGCCCGCTACTTTAAACATTTCGTAACTACAGATGGTACAAGCCGATACACCTCCTTCCTTTTCTCTTTATCCTCTAAAAGGCATTCAAGTTAAGCGCGTTCAGCGCTGGTTCTTGGAGCGAATCATGGTTGTAGCTCAGTATCGCAATCTGAAATAGGTTAGTCGTACCACAATCCGACTCAGATCGTCACCTACCCCAGCCGGTTCGACATTGAACTTGAAGCCTGTAAAAAGCAAGTTCAAGCCTCTGACCGTGTCCTGTAGTCGGGAAGCGCGAACCTTCAGAAAGAGGCAGGCCGATCCAACGCGCGATGAGGCAACGATTGAAGTGGCCGTGAGCGACAACCACGACGTCTCGGGTTCCCTGGCCCTCCTCTTTCCACTTCCGATGATATTCACGAACCTTTTGAGAACTCAACTCAACACAATGCCGCCTCGGATATCGCATCGGAAGATGTCGGAGGTATCGGGGAACGCACCTGACGGACGACACAGTCAACGCGGGCTGTCATCTCTTCGGCTGATTCACCATTGGGGCAGCTGCGGTGATTTGAATGGGACGATTGGTGAGTGCAGGGGGATGAGGACCAACCCATCTGTCCAGATGCACCAATTGGGTTGCTTGGCCCTGATCTCGTGAGGTTTCAATCCCTCGTAATCTCCGTAGTCCCACTCGCGAACATCTTCCGTGAAAACATGGTTCGGTGTTTGGGGGAGGTGTTCGGTCAAGAGGTGGAAGGTATCATGAGCACGACGACGAGGAGATACAAGGACGGTGCACAAGTTGACCGTGTCGATGAGTTCTAAGGAAAGAACGATCAGACAAGCGAACAAGCATCCGAACATCCATCTCGACGCACTTCCTTCGCCTACGAGGAACGAGGCCTTCGATTTGATCTGCTCTCGTCCGCGGTCGGTGAGAGGAATGTCGGTGCGTCCGGTCTGATCGGAGATGCGGAGATACGACAGAGATATGAGTACGGTATGAGACAGACAGAGACTTGACGTAAAGACGAACATGACGCCTGCGTACCAAACGATTGAAGAGAGGATCAGAGCCGAAGAATAATACGTGGGTAGGGTGACGGACCCGTTAAGAGACCATTCGGTCTCGCCTGTGAGTATAGAGAGAAGTGAGATGTACGGGAGATGAAACAAGGAATTATTTACCGTGACGAATGAGGATTAGACGTGGCGTAGGCGTTGACATTCTGTTCTGTTCTAAAGAGAGAACGACCCTATTTGTCCCAGCGTGTGACGGTAAATACGGCACGGGGCACGGGCACTACGCTGCAACACCACCGCCGCGCCGCGCCGCTACCAACGCTACGACCTCTTCAGTTCGGCACTCTTCTCGCTTCTCTCCCAGTTCCCTCTCACATCCTCTTTTTACACTCACAGGTAAGTTTCCATTTCTGTCCCTCCTTTTTTCTCCCTTATCTCGCGGCTAATTTATGATCAACCACCCCCCCTCTCAGGTAACTACCTCTCACACTTCATTCAAGGTCGACTCAACTCCCACGGACACGTCGACTTTTTCCCTCTCAAGTTCCTCTGTAATGCAAGCAATAAAATGTATGCTTCTCCTCCACTCGCCCGCTCTTGTGCTCCGAGCTAAAAAGAGATGATAGGTGTCGTTGTTGGAGATGGTGCTGTGGGAAAGGCAAGGCGTTTGCATTCACGCCGTTCCGTCAGACTCAGTCACTAATGAATGGTTCGAATAGACGTGTCTTCTCATCTCTTATACCACCAATGCCTTTCCCGTATGTCCCGCGCTCAATTTCTTCCTCCTTCCACTGGCTCATATCCCAATTTCCAGGGTGAATACATCCCAACAGGCAAGCGTATATCCGTTTGCGCGGGTTAGCATTCAAATTGATGCGTCTCCTACCTAGTTTTTGACAATTATTCGGCCAACGTCATGGTGGATGGCAAGACAATTTCTCTCGGGCTTTGGGATACGGCTGGTCAAGAGGATTATGATCGCCTTCGGCCGCTGTCCTATCCTCAGACCGATGTCTTCCTTATCTGCTTTTCTCTCGTGAGTCCTCCGAGTTTCGAGAACGTCAAAACAAAGGTACGGTCGTACTGTCCCTATCCAATGACTTGATGGGGATATCTCATCGACCATTTCAGTGGTACCCAGAGATATCTCATCATGCACCCCAAACATCAGTCGTACTTGTCGGCACCAAGTTAGACTTGCGTGAAGACCCGGGCACCGTTGAGAAGCTCCGTGACCGGTAAGTCTTGTCGATTCAGAGATGGATGTCCCTGACTAATTTCTAAAAGACGCATGGCCCCCATTCAATACACTCAAGGTGCCAGCATGGCGAAGGAGATCGGTGCTGTAAAGTACTTAGAATGTTCTGCCCTGACTCAAAAGGGATTGAAGAACGTTTTTGATGAGGCGATCCGTGCCGTCCGTGCGTGCTTTAAGATCTCTGCGCCCTGCTTTGTTCGGCTTATCACGAACAATTAGTGAACCCCCCCAAGCTGAAGGAGAAACCGAAGAGCAGCAAGTGCGTCATCGCATGAACCGGTTCTTACATCTGGACTAGCACTTGAAACATATCATACCATTTACTCCCGTGCTCAAGGTTACGACTTTTATGGCAATTGTTCATGACCTTTGTCGACTGCCCTTTACGCATCAAATTGAGGTGGTTCGCATTACGTTGTTTTTTCTCGTTTCGATTCGGATCCCACGTACCATGGTCCCCTTTGTGTTTATAAGAGATTTTTGTTTCCTCGTCACGTCCCATACAAAGGCGTGGCTAGTGGGATTAATGTTGGGGACACGACTGTTTTCACTGGCAGCTACTTTTGTGTAGACAGAGAGCGGGGAGCACTCGATACCAGCCAAACCAGCATCGCGGCTCTCCGAATACGAAATTTGGATTGGGGTCGATTTGGTTTTTAACGTGAAACATGATATATTCGGCCAACTACGCTTTGGAGGTAACGGACACGTGAGTCGTGATACTTGTGCGGGGTGTAGTGCGGTCTAGATGGTATGAGGAGGGGATAGCTTATATGTCATGTGCATATTGCCTAATCAGAGCCATCCCTTGTCTTCTCACGTCGTTCCTTACTTTTGGCAACCACAGCCGGTTGTACAGTAACCTGCGCTGTGCGTGCGAGCACATCCCTTCCTTCCTTTTTCTCTCTCACGTTCCCTCACACTACACTCCCTTCCGTTTGATTCGGCCGCCCTTCATCATCTATTTCATTTTCCTCATCACTCCGTCCGTCACGGCATATTCTTCGGTATATCCCGTCGTCGTTCGGCTCGGGCCCACCTTTATGTTATAATCACTTTCTTTTCTGTCCTTTTTCGCGATTTTTTTGGAAGCCGATCGCGACTTCACGCCTTCAGGTGCCACACTTTACCTCGTTCTTCCCCCATTAGTCTCTTTCATCCTCAACTATGTCTGAGGATCCACCCCGGCAGCATGGTCCTTCCACCCCGCAACATGGCATACGCTCTTCTATCCTTACCAGCGCGTCCGGTATTGCAGACAGCACTATCAGTTTCAATACCTACGCCACGGGTATCACGGAAGGATCCCTATGTCTGTCTCAGTTCCCCCCTCCACCCACAACCATTCCTTCAAGTGCTAGCCCTACCACCGAACGGTTCTTTCCCTCCCCTGCGCGCAGTACTTTTACTGTCACCGCACCCCAACGCCCCCATGAACAAACATCCCCCGCGAACAGCACTTTTACGGTCATGGAACCCCCGCAACTCAATCCCACGAGTGGATCGGCCAGTCCAATCGTTCGACCAGTGCCTGTCTTGGAACAGGGCATGCCTTCTCCTGCACAAAGCACCTTTAGCGTCACTTCACCAGTATATGCCAACATCGCACCATTAATGCCCCCTCCTGGTGCGCGATTGATGTCTTCACCTTTGAGTCGTCAATCGCCTTGTGACAACTCTCCCTCTCATGGACCTGACAAGATAGAGCGTCCACATAACTCGGATTCTCGTACAACACCGCAGAGCGCAACTTTTATGCTTGCAGAGGGTAAGCTATCACCCCATGATTGGCACGAAGGCTCCTCCATTATTTCTGTGGATGCGCAAGAAGAGAGGATGCTGTCGACTTCGTTCATCACTGAGCTACTTTCCTCGACGTCATCGCTTAAATCTCCTGTTGATGCATCACCTCGTGGTTTCAATCCTGCGTCGCAGGCTGATGTAGGAAGTCTCGTATCTGAGATGTCTTATCCTCCATCTTCTTCGCGCCATCTCCCTGGATCGAGTCGCTTCCCTCCGAGTTCGCACCCCTCGACCTACCCAGGACAAGGCGCTGACTCCCATTGTACCGAGAATGATACGGTAGCCTCACTCTCCTATGAGGGACAATCAGATATAGTTCAACCCGCGCTTGGCCTCACCAGGAAGGTCTCTCTTCTAGGCATGGCGCCGGCAACGCTCCGCCACCTAAGCAGTGTAACCAGCATCCCAGAGTCTCTCCATCCCCGAAGTCAAGCTACGCACGGTAGCACTACGCCTCTAAACCCCCATCCACCTTCAGTATTTTCTTCAATAGCGGGCAGGATGCGAGCCAGTGGTATTCAACCGCCTATTGGCACACCTCAACCACCAACTCCCGAGAGGTCTGGGAGCCTTGATTTTGATGCAGTTAGACGCTCGGTTGGATATCAGCGGCGAGAATCTACCTATTCATCGAGGACGGTGAGGAGCCATGTCACCTCCCTCATATCCGCTGCCGGTCAACGCACTGTTCATGTGGCCCGTGCAACGTTGGAGTGGATGCGAATCAAGCCACTCCCCCCACTACCAACCATCGCGAACATCTCGACGCATCAGGCGCAGCAGCATCGAAGATTAGAGAGCTCATTGCCCTTACCACAACTGGCCGAACGAGCTGATCGTCTCAATGTCATGCTTGATGCAGGCCACCTCCCTCACGACAGCAACCGCGTATCCGCCAGGTTCGGTTCTAATAAGGTCTCGCCAGTGGGCGCGCGCGCTAGTGGCCTTAGATTGGCCTTGGGCAGCAGAAGGCGTCAGAGCGTCAACGTTGGCGACTCGCAGTCCGATTGTTCTCGGAGTCCATTGAAGCCCAAATCATGTTTCAGGCGACCAATGAGCCGGAGCTGCAGGACCAAGCTTTGTATTGGGGCTTCCGTTTTGGCCTTATTGGCACTCGTTGGGATCGTGGTCGGTGTCACGGTGGGCCGCAGGAATGCACGCTCACCAAGCTGCTCTGCCAACCGTGCTGGGAACACATGTAGCCTTGGTAAGTCGCACGCACCTTTTGCTTGCAGTTGAATTGGTTTACCGACCCATGTAGACGCGACATGTGTCTGCACCTCATCCAACACTAGTCAATGCAACCCCCTTGCTCAGAGTCTTGTCGGCCTCAT
>Ga0307510_10011306_pt1 | contig 10607 bp, 3 predicted proteins | sample 12_EM_MG_FD_207224 | JGI IMG/M metagenome (GOLD analysis project Ga0307510, IMG submission 207224) | Populus trichocarpa ectomycorrhiza microbial communities from riparian zone in the Pacific Northwest, United States - 12_EM | ecosystem: Host-associated > Plants > Roots > Unclassified | place... | reverse complement strand
TGAAAAGGCCATTGGTGTGGGACCAAGGTCATTTCAAAGCAAAGCAAAATAATAATGTATTGCTTTACGTAATTATTTTTGGTCAACTATATCATCTCCTACGTACGTGTACCTAGATTATTCTCAAGCTATATATTTAGCCTCAAATACAAAAAATATAGTATGACTTCTTATCAGTTTTAAAGTAACTGATGACCATTACCAATATAATTTTACTCAAAAAAAAAAATTAAGTAAAATTAATTTTATTAATATTAAAATGATTATTTATTGGATCGATTCGGATCAACCCGTGTTTACCTGTCAATCATATGCTGAGTCATGAGATAATAATAACTTTACAGAAAGTAAATAAAAAAATATTATAAAGTCAAATTTTCAATAAATACATTGTTGAAAGATAGAATTAAAAAAAAATTCAATTAAAAAAATAATAAAAAATGACTCAAGTCAACCTAAGTTAACCTGTTAAACCCGCGATCCGAGTCATGAAACCAAGATAACCAATAAAAAAACAAATTGAAACAAATTATAAAGTTCAATATCCAATCACCCTAATATTGAAAGATAAAATTGACATACAAAATAATTAAAAAAAAAGAACAAAAATAATGACTGGAGTAGTGAACTCTTGTTACCCGCTAAACCCATAACCTCATAAAAAGCAAATAAAAATAAATTATGAAATCTAATTTTCAATCAACTCAATATTGAATGATAAAATTAAAAAAAAATCAGGAAAAAAAAAACTCGAGTTAATTGAGTTAACCCGCAGTTCAGATTAAAGACTAAGATAACCTTAAAAAAAAGCAAATTAAAAAAAAAATAATGAAGTTATAATTTTTAATAAATCAATTGTTAAACGGTAAAATTAAAATTAAAAAATATTTTAAAAAAATATTATTCTAATTAGTAATATAATGAAAGAAGAGGTACGATAAAATACCTTTTTTTTAGTATTCTGTTAATATATAATTAGTCACGTTACACGCTTTACTTTGAGTTGTACTTCTTGTTAATGCAAAAAAAAAAATGCCAGCATTGGCAACACAGTACTTTACATCACCAAGAAAAAATCTAATTTCAAATTAAAATGATAATACTTGTATATAATAAAATAAATTATAAATTATATATAAAAATATATATAAAAAAAGTTTCTAAAGCTAATAAAAAATTAAGCCACTAAATTAAAACAAAGATTAATATTAAGATATTGAATCGCATCATGCATGCAAGAAGCTCTTCAAAAGAATTATTTAATTATAAAGTAATAGAATTAATATTAAGATATCGAATCGCATCATGTTGTTCGCTCAAATCTTTTCTCCAAAAATAAAAATGTAGCAACACTTCGTCTCTAGTTTAAACACTAGCCAACTTAGGTGGTTGGAAAGTCAAGTCTCCTAGTTCTTGAATAAAAAAATCATTTTCAATTTTTTTTTAATTTTTTTTAATTTTTAATTTTAATTATTAGACGCAACTTAATTAATATTGTGGATTGCTCCTTTTTCAATTTTGTTTTTCTTGTATTGCAGGAATAGCTAGCTTTCTCACAGGAATTGATTCCAAGCTATAGGTACAACTTTTCATTCGTCGGAGTCTTTGAAAGTAGGAGCTACATGATCACCATCACCATCACCAATAAGTTCATTCCTTCTAGGGTTTAAATTAAATATTCTAGTTTATTTTAAAAGTGCCTAGCTTAGCCACACGAAACTATATAGTTATTATAAATAATTCTTTAATATTTTCCCCATAAATATGATAATCCTACGGAATCTTTTTATTCTCCTATACTATACCTACGAGATACGTCAGTTGACAAGAAGCGATTAATTTTCTATGTAACCAGGAATTATTGTGCATGATTAATGATCTGTCCCAGTTGATTAATGATCTTCTACTTCTAAGTATTATATTAAACAATTAGATTTCCTTCATAATTATAAGCCTTGGTGTCCTATCATTACTTAGTATAATGTTTTTTTTCTTTTTTTTTTTTAATCTTGTGTTCATTATTCTTCTAAAATTAAGCAATAAACAAGTCTTTGATTGAGCAATTACTTGGTATGGAAGAAAAGACTTGAGCTCTCGGAGAAATTATTTACAAATTAAACAAAGAAGTAGAAAAATAAAATCGTAAAACCCTTTACTCTTCTCCCTCCATGAAGCTCTATCTTTCAAACCACCAGCCTCACACAAACCCCCCTGAAAACACAGCATCTCTCCTCCCGACTGCCATCTCCCTACGGCAACCACTAATCAACTACCATTGAATAGCCATAACACAATCGGTATACTCTCTCCCTTCACCGTCACAACCCACAAATCAACTGTAGTGCCTTCACAATACTTTTCTCAATATAGCGAACCTCTCTATTACTACCCAACCTCACCGTCATATATAGTAGCATTGAGACCATGGAGTGATAAATAGAACATTATAAATAAAGCAAAAAGATTTAGGGTTTTTGAATAGTGTTTGTTATTGTTATCCGGGAAACAAAACACCATGGATTTCAATATATATAGACACACACAGAATTTCATCCCTGCATATTTTCATTTTTTTCATATTTAGTTTCTAGAGTTTTAAGAATTTACGTTTGAATCCTAAAACTTCATTTCTTGATATTTCATTCTTTGAATATTAAAAAATGAATGAGAAAGAAAAATTTATTTATTCTAAAATCAATTTATTTATGACCGGAATGTGACCGTCCGAATCCTTTCTCTCTCCTCTCCTTTTATGATGAATTTATCTTTCATATGTCGATATTCCAGGCCTAAAATCTAATAATAATAATGTTTAGGGTTGAAATATAAGAACTTAAAATAATAAGAATCAAATATGCAAATTAAAAACTTAACGGACCAAAATAAGTTTTCTGAGCCATTAAAGAGTGAAAATAAAAAAAAAACACCTCTTTTGTTTTTTATATTAGTTTTGATCATTGTTTTTTTTTACTTTTTACTTTTTATTATAATTCAAGATTTTATTTTTTAATAGCAATATTTAATATAACACTGGAATAATTTTTGACACATCGTATATATCAAAGCATGTAAAGAATAATAAATCCCAGCACATAAAACCATGCAAACAAAATTTACAAGGATGATAAAACAAAGAGATAAAGTTTAATAATCACATTGCAAACAAAAAGAAATTGTCTAGGAGTGAATAGTCAAATGTCCCTTGATGAACAATGCCAAGCACTGTTCAAAAATCCATGTTCTGTTCAATAATACGCTGGATCTTGTCCGTCGATTGACTCATTGTATATAATATTTATATTTTCAGTAATCAATTTTAGGATTCTGGGTTCATAAATTAATCCAAGGGCATGAATAAGATTCTTTGGATGAATTTTTGTGTCGGTTTCGACCAAACTCTCTGTTAATTTCTATCAGATTATAAAGTTGACCAGAAGAACATAATTCCACCCCTTCTCTCTATTTTTTTTTCTTAAGAGATAGAATGATCAATAATGGACACAAATCAATCTCTTATTACGTGATGGATGTAATCTTTAACAAATACGTCTCAATCAGTAGGGTAAAGCAGAAATCTTTGAACGATACCAATGCAGTCACCACTGTTTAATTACATAATTACTTATAATATAATCAAAAGTTTCTGCACTTGACCTTTAGCAGACTAATCTGTCACAAGATTTTGTCTACTTCTGCTTTAATAACATTATATACAGTTCTTTTTTACTGTCACCCGCATGCGTCAGTCATGTGTTCATCATCTCAATTATCACCTTCCGATCGAAGAGGAGATCAATTTGACCATGTTCATGATTCCAAGCTTCGTAAGCGATGTAAACCGTAAAATCTGTCAATGTTACACTTGAGTTCAACAAATGGCACCTCCTTTCTTCCCAACTAAAACCCTTAAACAGAACAAATTACCGTGCGTAAACCTATATCGTCCCCTTTTGCTAGCTTTTTTCTTATTTGGGTATATATTATTAGTGTTATTTGCACTTGCAATTGCTTTCTCTATGCAATGCAGAGGTACTCTCTTCAATGTAAACAGTATGTGTTAAGTTTAGTGGAAAGATTGTTGTTCATCAACCGTGGGAAAATATTAATTTCCAACTCTTTTCGTTTTTTTTTTTCAAGTTTTTAGGTTTTGTTTTATCTGGTTGCAAAGTGAAAATGAAAACAAAATGAAGGAGCCCAAAATTGGGAAAACATTGTTCATCAAAGTTGATGGACAGAAACTTGCCCGTCTGTGGGTTCCTTCACTGTGAAAAAAGAAAAAAGAAAAAAGAAAAAAGAAGAAGGAGCCCAAAGCTGGACAAGCTCTTCGTTTTTTTTTTTTTTTGTATTTAGATTTTAGGTTATTTGGTAATGATAACGGTAAGATGTTCAATTATCGAATGCATACGCAAGTGTCCTGTCATTAAATTAACCTTTTCGTAAGCAGATAGCATGCCTTCGTTATCGTACTTTCAAAAAACAAGAAGAAAACTGTGTTCCGTCAAGATTTTCCATCCACAGCCACAAGATCAACCTCTCCGTACATACGCAGCTGATGATTTTTATTACAATCGTCAGATCAGATCAGTTTTACCCCTCGATGCTCGTCTCCTTGCAGACGACTTGAGATGAACAAGGTAGGTATACACGCACTAAGGAATAATAAATATTTTCTCTCCAGCAGCCTTTTGTAGTATAGCATGGAACTTGACAAAAACTTTACAGCAATCATGAAAGCCATGATCAATATCTTTCCGGGTCTCATATAGTTCCTTTATTTTAATCAGTGACGAACGACCCTTCATTGCCTGACACGAACAAACTAATATAAATAAATGCAAGTTGATATCCTTCTCCCCCACTTGGAATGTTAGCCAAAACAGCTCCCTAGAGAAGCAACGGCTTCCTCTCTCTCTCTCTCTCTCTCTCTGTCAGACACACTCACTCGCAGAAGAAGACAAGCTCGTTGATGGCTACCATGAAGAAAGAGGGGGTTAAGCCCATGGAAAACATGACAAACATGCCCAACAAGGGGGCATGGACAGCTGAGGAAGATAGGAAATTGGCTGAGGTTATTGCAATCCATGGCGCAAGAAAATGGAAGACAATTGCAGCCAAAGCAGGTAAGTGCACACACGTACTTTGTTGTTCATATATAATCTTTACCAAGGAAAGAAACAACTTACTTGAGTTGAATTATGCACTATGTATTGCGATCTGATTTAAGCTTGACGTGTCCTTGTGTTCTTGCAGCTCTCAATAGGTGTGGTAAGAGTTGCAGGCTAAGATGGTTGAATTATTTAAGACCAAACATCAAGAGAGGCAACATTTCTGACCAAGAAGAGGACCTCATACTTAGGCTTCATAAACTACTAGGAAACAGGTAATTAATGTTATCTAGCATTGAGAAACACCAACTCCTAATAGTTATACTCTCCCAATTTCCGTAATTACTCTTGCTGTTTGTATCTTGCACAGTAGTACCCTTTCCTGGAGAGGTAATGTCTAATATATTCAGCGTTCTTGAGCATATTTTAGATGCTCCTTGGTTAGTTTTAGTTCAAGAAAAACACTTACTAGTTTTGAGTTTTTTTTTGTCCAGGTGGTCACTGATCGCTGGAAGACTGCCGGGTCGAACAGATAATGAGATTAAGAACTATTGGAATTCTCATTTGAGCAAGAAGATAAGCCAGAAAGGGAAACAAACTGGAGTTTCAACTAAAGAAGATCACAGAGTTGAGAAAAATATAATAAAAAACAATTTGGATTTGAAAGAAGACAATAAATCCAGCCAAAGGGGTGAAGAAGAGTCAAAACTGAATTTTAACGCGGATGATTTCTTTGATTTCTCCAATGAAGATCCCTTGAACCTGGAATGGATGAGCCGATTCCTTGAAATAGATAAGGCTTAGATGCTGGTATGCCACAACAGTCTGTAAATCTTGTCCTCTCTCTTGAATTATTAGTGTAACTACTAATTAGTCATGGGCTATATATTTGACATTCCTGCTGCGTGATGATGATTCATGAATCTGCTAGAGTTTATGTGGTCTGTGTATTCTGGCCTCTTCTTCCGTATTGGCTGGCAATCATATTCTGCACTGATTTTCTTTGATTTTTACCCTTCCACATACCTTTAGATGCCAACTGTGTGTGTGTGTGTGTGTCTATATATATATATATATATATATATATATATATAGTAGCATACTAGAAAAAAACACAAAATAAAATAAAAAATAAAATAAAATAACACAGTTCAAAATTTAACGAGAGAAATAACACTGTTTAGCCAGTCGTTACGATATTTACAACTTAAGAGTTAATGTAACTATATTAAATTTTCAAGAAATTTATTTTAAATTTAAAAAATAAATGACATTATCTTTATCACTGCAGTATAGAAAAGATTTATATATATATAAAAGAAAATATCATAAAAATTAATAAATATTAGTTTTAATCTCGAGTTGTGATAATAAATCTTTTATAGTAAGCATAAAAACTGTATCTACATTGACAGGGATTAAGCTTGAATGGAATCAAGAATATTTTATAGTCCTTCAACGTCTTGTTTTTTTCTGTAATGACAATATATGCAAATCCTTATTTTAATTAAAATATATTTTATTATTATTAAGTTGTACTTGCGGATTATTTTTTTATTATGGAGTCCCTCTATGATATATTTTTTTATTTAATACTAGTTAAATTTGATGTTTTTTTTTAATTATGTAAAATAAAGTTTTAATATTGATAAATATTAAATTAATATGAACAATAATTAATATTAATTAATCAGAAATGATTTAATATTATCTTTATTATAATTGTGAAAAATAAAAAGAGAGCAATTCTTTATCAATGTGAAAAATAAAAAGAAGAATCTAAAAATATTAGAAGTGTAATTGTGATTATTTTTTAAAGTGTTTTTCACTTGTAAATGTATTAAAATAATATTTTTATTATTTTTAAAAAATTATTTTTGATATTAGTACATCTAAATAATTTAAAAACATTAAAATATATTAATTTGAAGTAAAGAAAAAAATAAAAAAAATTTACATTTATTTAAAAATATTTTTAAAATTCAAAAATAAACAGGGAATAATACAGATTCTCTGTCATTGAACTGTGGAAGGGTGGTGGTCTAACAGACAAAAAATAATTATGCTAAAGTGGGAAAGGACCTGTCTGCAGGATTATGAACGGAACACAATCATGCTACTCCGACCGACAAAAGGTGCCTGTGAGTCGCAAAACTCACAATAATAGTCCTTTTTGCTAGCTCCAGGGCCACTCTATTTTTTTTTTATTATTATTTTCAAGGGTGGCAAACCCTTTTTTTTTCCCTTTTTGATAATCAAACTCACAGCAAGGGCAGCAAAGCTGAGATCCACCATGCTTTGCAGGATGTATGCGTAATTAAGCTAGCGACTAGCAGTAAACAAATAGAATCAGATTTCAGACTCTTGTCTCATTCGAGCTTGATTAGACCGTTTTATAGGGCAAATCCACGACTGTGAAGTGCTTTTGCACCAAGCATTTCTGCGAAGATTGACTAGGAAACTCAAAAACCTGTTCATCATATAGAGGATGGCTATTTACGATGGCGATCCATCAGTGTACAACGTGGCAGCATCGCTTCCCTTTAGAGAAAAAGGTCACCAAATTTTTCATACTACTAAAATATTAGCACGTGAAAGAAAAATCACTTTTTAAGCCAAACCTGTCAAATCATTTCATCAGTCTCAGTTTCAAACTGGTTGGTGAGTCCAGCATGTGCCATACCAGGACATACAGGCAAGGTCTACTTTTGGAGAAGTTGAAAGGGAAGAATCACAGGAAAACATTACAGCCGCCGGCTTGATCAAGCTTTCAACTGACCTAAACCAGTTTCTGAGGATTCCCTTCAGGCACTTTTTCTCGATAAAACTTGTCTCTAAAACCTTTCCAGATACCGTCAAAGTGATACATGATGAACCACAGGGCGTCAACTCGATAAACGAAGAACCGGTTATGAGCTCAGGGAGTTTGGCTCGTGGACCAGAGTGGTCCTGCCTGACAGGTAACAAACATGAGCTATATTTAACATGCAATTAGGTCAAAGAATCGATTGGCTACAAAAAGTAGGGCAACTGCTTTCCTTTGCATCTTAAAATTGAATGTTGAAATTCAATTCTAAATACCAATTTGTGTAACCCACTGCATCCTTTCCGAGAGTTAAAGCTGTGTCGGTGAAAATATTGTAGCAAGTATAGAGAGAGACCTGCATCTTCTTTTAATTCGCTCACCAAACATCCTTAGCAAATCTAAGATACAGTATACTGCCAGACATCATCACGATTAAATCATATCAAGCCAAAAGGTTTTAACCAATATATAGTTGCAAAGGCATCTCCAGCAACCCCACAATCTTTAATGAATCCAGGCTTCAAGTTACAGTCCATAGGAGTGAGAATATGCAGAAGAACCCAAAACTCTGGTAATAATTGACCTTCACAGACATTAAGTTGGAATTTATTCAGGTCACAATTTCTTGATCTCGTGTGAAAATATATGGAATCTCGAATGCAGTTTGTAACAATTTCTGAATGGTTTCGTCATCTTACAGACTGGTACAATGAGAACAAAATTCTGATGGACATCTTTCGTGCTGTAAAGATTCCGAAAGGTATCAAAGGCATAGTGTGTGCTACAGGTACATGTCATTATCACATCGCTCTCGCATCGAAAAGTTGAAGACCAAATGATAAAAAAAACAAATCTCCAGCCTTCGATAGAAGCATCTTAAACCAGTACAGGTCTTGTATATTCAGACTCATCACTGAAGCAGGGGTATAAATGGATGAAGTGGGAAATTAACCATAAACAAGAAGAAAAAAGAAATCTTACAAATGCACGTGAATTCTATGATTGAAATCTCCATCTCTTCAATCACACTTCTAGTATATCAACTAGTTATGTACAGCGCTTGCTTGCATGAGATCTACAGAACGGTATTGTAGAAGTAAGTACACGGAGCAAACGATATTGCAGGGTTTGCATCAATGAAGTTTCCTTATTACTCGTTGGGTCCAAGAAAACACCACAAATATTCATAATATGTAACAAAAGATCTCAAGTATTAACAGCGTAAATCAGCTCGGGCATTGCCGAAAGTTAGCCCCACGCCACTGAACAAGCATAGTTGACCAGCAGTTTACCATCAACGCCAAAATTCTGAATTGATAAAGTGGAAATTAGTTTGAACTTACAATATGTAGAGTCAAGGACAGGTAGAGCAAATATGCATCCGATAAAAAATGACAGACTTACAAACCTAAATTAACTAAGGTTAGGAGCAACTCAGTGAGAGAAAACCGACACAATCCAAACAAACCTTCAACGGGGGTCCTAGTCATGTTATGCTCATGAGGTAAAAAAAAAGCCTTGCAAAATTCACGAGAACTTCATGGAAGCTTTTCTCCTCAACTAAACCATCTTTTTCCATTGCCACATATCAATCTTGAAAATGACATTGTCATGTGTATATATATGTTAATGAAATACAAAATGATACATCACACCTTATGTTCATCAAGAGTTGACTACAGACTACCAAATTTCGCTTAAGGGCAAGGACAGATACCATATGATAGAATCTACATTTACGTCATTTGCATGTAACATTTGTGCTCAATGACAGCTCAGAACATGGATAGTTGGGCACAATATTTGGAGAAGTAGCAACTTATTTCATACGAATCATTTGCCTGTAGCCCATTTGTTTTCTGCCTGAGTGTCGTATTAACCAAATGCTTCATTCTTAAAACCGGTAGTGTTGATAAATAAATGTTTGTCGTTCCAAAATTAAGCACAATGAACAAACAAATAATAAATTAGATGAGATGTCTTGGTTAAAATCATCAGTATAACACATAACTGTGTTGCAATTACTGGGTCTTTCATAATTTTGTCACAAAAATAAATAAAAAAACCTAATCAATGCTCTTCTAATGCATATGGGGTGCAATCATCTAGTACATGTTGTAACTTGAAATTTAACATGAATGGATATGAACCGATAAAAAACCAAATTGTATTTTTCAAATCAGAATTATCTATAACAGCCACAACCAAAGAGATGACATTAAATTGATAAAACAAAAATTAACTGCTACAAAAACTTACATTAAACAGATCAATCACCAATTCATCTGGATTTGGTGAGAATGCACTGTTGATGTATACAAACTAAAGAACAAGGGAGAAAAAGAAAACATTACTATTCCAGAAACCCACTTATTAATTCTTTTGCTAAATTGGAGAGAAATCAATATCATTGATAAGCTACCATGCTCTCCCTTTGAAGTTGCCGGGACAAAAAATCAATCACCTTAGCAAACTTATCAGTTCCAAGTATCTGCCACATCCAAGTACTCAAAGTATATAAATATCATCATCATAACAATTAATAATGAAATGCAAGAAAGTTTTAATAAATAAAAAAATCAATCTCTGGAAGCATTAAACCACATGTTGTATGCGAAACCTGAAACACATCAACTTGCAGTTATTCTGATTTTAAGAAGTATTATGCAATTTCATGAAATGTTTTTTGGTTGAAA
>Ga0307510_10011305_pt1 | contig 10607 bp, 9 predicted proteins | sample 12_EM_MG_FD_207224 | JGI IMG/M metagenome (GOLD analysis project Ga0307510, IMG submission 207224) | Populus trichocarpa ectomycorrhiza microbial communities from riparian zone in the Pacific Northwest, United States - 12_EM | ecosystem: Host-associated > Plants > Roots > Unclassified | place... | reverse complement strand
GTGTGGTCCTCGACCGCGGCCGACTGGCGCAGGATCTCGCCCAGTCCCTGGATCACCCGGTCGCCCATCAGGTGGCCGTGGGTGTCGTTGACCTTCTTGAAGTGGTCGACGTCCAGCATCACCAGGCAATGCTGGCGGCCCGCCTCGGCCGGTTGATCGAGCAGCGCGGCCAGGTGCTGGTCGAAGCCCTTGCGGCTCAGCATGTCGGTCAGCGGGTCCATCAGCGCTTCGCTGCGGGCCCGGTCGAGGTCGTCGCGCAATCGCAGGATCTCGGTCTGGCTGTTGATGACCTCATGCTGCAAGGTTTGCACCGAGGTCTTCATCTCTTCGGTGCCCACGCGTGCTTCGTCGAGTTGCGGCGCGATCTGGGCCGGGTCGCTGCTCAGCAGTGCGGCCGACAGGTCGGCCAGCTGCACGCCGAAACGACCCGCACGTGCCCCGGTCGTCGCCGCCGTCTCGGACAGGCTGCCCAGCACGCGTTCGAAGTCGCTGCCGATGCGCTCCATCGCGGCCGCGTCGGCCGGCGCCACGTGCGCCTGAAACAGCTTCACGACGGTCGCGTCGTCGATCGCCGTCTTGTCGTGCACGAGCCGATCGAGCGCCGCCTGCAAGCCGGGGTTGGTGCCGGCCGCGTACTCATACCAGAGCGCGAACGTGGCCGGGTTGAATGCCGCGGCGTGCTTGCCCATGTGGCCGAGGGCCAGGCGCAGCAACTCGGCGCTTCGTTCCTTGGGTTCGGTGTAACGCATGGGGCTTCTCGCTGGACTGCTGCGGGTTGCGGATGGCGGTGGGGCTCAGGGCTTGGCGGGGCGCACCTCGAGCACCGGTTCGATCACGCCCTTCACGCCGACCAGGCCGAGCACCGTGGTCAGCGAGAGTTGCGCGCCTTCCCACGCATTGCGCGGGTCGAACCATTCGTCGCGGGTGTGCCAGCCGCTGGAATCGCCGCCGGCGCCCACGATGATGGCAGGGATTCCGAGGGACATCGGCACATTCGCGTCGGTGCTTGAGCCGCTCAGCACCGCCGTGCCTTTGCCGAAGGCCGCGATCGTGCGCACCGCGGCCTGCACGATGCGCGTGTTCGGCGCGGTTTCGCCGCCGGGGCGGTCGCCGATCACCTTGGTCGTGACGCTGACCATCGCGGCCGGCTTGTCGGCGCCCCAGCGCTTGTTTTCTTCGGCAACGGCCAGCGGCAGCGTCGCGAGGATCTTTCGCTCGGTGTCGAGCAGGCTGGCCATGTCGTTGGAGCGGATGTCGATCGCCATGCGCGCGTCGCCGGCGATGGTGTTGACCGAGGTGCCGCCGCCCAGCGTGCCGACCGTGAACGTGGTCTTGGGCTCGAACGGCGTGCGCACCTCGGCGATCTTCGCGATCGCGCGGCCCATCGCGTGGATCGCGCTGGCCGTGCCGAAGGCCTCGAAGCTGTGGCCACCCGGTCCGGTGAAGCGCACCTCGTAGCGGTGGCTCGCCGTGCCGATGGTCGTGACCGCGTTCATCGGGCTGGGCTCGAGGCCGACGAAGCCGTCGATGCCGGGCCGGTCGCGGAACACCGCCTTCATGCCGCGCAGGTCGCCCAGGCCTTCCTCGCCGGTGTTGGCGACGAACAGCAGGTCGCCGACGGTCTCGACGCGGTTGTCGTTCAGCACCTTGATCCACGACAGCAGCACCGCGAGGCCGCGCGTGTCGTCGGCGATGCCGGGCGCGTACCAGCGGCCGTCCTTCTCCTTGATCTTCACGTCGGTGCCGGGCGGGAAGACGGTGTCGAGGTGGGCCGAGACGAGCAGCGTCGGGCCTTTGCCCGTGCCGCCACCCACGCCTTTGCGCAGCGCGGTCACGTTGCCTTCGGCGTCCATGCTCGCGTCCGCGAGCCCGAGCGCCTTGAAGCGCGACAGGATGTACTCGCCGCGCTCTTTCTCCTTGAACGGTGGCGCTTCGATCTCGGTGATCAGGCGCAGCTCGGCCAGCGTGCGCGCGTCGTCGGCTTTCACGTCGGCGAGCAGCTTCTGCATCAGCGGTGCGGCGAGCAGTTTGGTGTACGCGGCATCGACCTCGGGCGACGGCGCTGCCGGTGTGCGCGTCTGCGCGTGGGCCAGGCCAGCCGAGAGCAGGGCCAGCGTGAACAACAAGGAGCGAGACGGGCTGCGGCAGGGCATGAAGGTCGTGGTCCTTTTCAACGTGAGGATCAGGCCGGCGGCGTGCCGAGCTGACGCCAAAGGTAACTCATCTCCAGCGCCTGCACATGGGCGCGTTGCGCGTTGTCGGCCGCGCCGCCGTGGCCACCCTCGATGTTCTCGAAGTAGAGCACGGGGTGGCCTTGTGCCCGCATGCGCGCGGCCATCTTGCGCGCGTGACCGGGGTGGACGCGGTCGTCGCGTGTCGACGTGGTGAACAGCACCTCGGGGTAGTGCGCGTCGGCGCGCAGCGCCTGGTACGGGCTGTAGCGCGCGATGTGGGCCCACTGCGCGGCGTCGTCGGGGTCACCGTATTCGGCCATCCACGAGGCGCCTGCGAGCAGGCGGTGGTAGCGCCGCATGTCGAGCAGCGGCACGCTGCAGACGACCGCGTTGAACAGCTCGGGGCGCTGCGTGAACACCGCGCCGACCAGCAACCCGCCGTTGCTGCCGCCTTGGATGCCCAGGTGCGCCGGGCTCGTGATCTTGCGCGCGATCAGGTCTTCGGCCACCGCGATGAAGTCGTCGTAGCTGCGCTGCTTGTGCGCACCCTGCGCCGCCTGATGCCAGGCCGGCCCGTACTCGCCGCCGCCGCGGATGTTGGCGACGACCAGCGCGCCGCCACGCGCCAGCCAGGCGCTGCCGTAGCCGGCGGGGTACCAGGGTTGCAGCGAGATCTCGAAGCCGCCGTAGCCGTACAGCAGCGTCGGTGTGCGGCCGTCGGCCGGCGTGGTCGCGTCGACGCCGCGCGGCCAGACGATGAAGTAGGGCACGCGCGTGCCGTCGGCGCTGGTCGCGAAGGCCTGCTCGGCACGCAGGCCGGTCGCGTCGAAGCGCGCCGGCAGCGACTTCAGCACCTCGCGGGAGTCGGTGCCGGTGTGCGCGAGGCTGAGCGTGTCGGGCGTCAGAAAGTCGCTGTAGCTCAGCAGGTAGTGCTCGGCCAGCGGGTCGTCGGCGAGCATCGAATCGTGCAGGCCGGCCGCGCCCAGCGTGCCGGGGAAAGGTGCGGCGATTTCGCGCCGCACGAAGCCTCGCGGGCTGCGCTGCCATTCCTCGAGTCGGCTCGCGACATGCTCGAGCACGTTGATGATGACGTGTTCGCGCGTCGTCGTGTGGCCGGCCATCGAGCGGCTCGCGGTCGGCGCGAACAGCACGTCGAAGCGGCGCGCGCCGGTGAGGTAGGCGGCCGCGTCGGCGGCGAGCAGCGAGCCGGCGGCAAAGGTTTGCGCACCGACGGTCCAGTTGCTGCGCAACTCGATCAGCAAGGTGTCGGCCGTGTCGCCCGCGCTGTTCCAGAACGAGATGCCCGCGTCCAGCGGCACGTCGATCAGCTGCTGGCCAGCCGCGTCGGACAGCCAGTGCTGCGAGTGGTAGAAGTCCAGCGAACGCACGAACATCGTGCGTTCGTGGCCGGGCGTGAGGTCGACCGAGGCGCCGACCGACACGTCGCCGGCCTCGCCCTCGAAGATCGTCACGGCCTCTGAGAGCGGTGTGCCGCGCGACCAGCGCTTCACGATGCGCGGGTAGCCCGAGCTCGTCATCGACCCCGGACCGAAGTCGGTGCCGACGAAGAGCGTGTCGAGGTTCAGCCAGGCGACGTCGGACTTGGCCTCGGGCAAGACGAAGCCATCGGCGACGAAGGCCTTGGCGACCAGGTCGAACTCGCGCACGACGACCGCGTCAGCGCCGCCGCGCGACAGCGACACGAGGCAGCGCGTGTGCGCCGGCGCGAGGCTGTGGGCGCCGCCCCAGACCCAGTTCTCGCCCTCGGCCGCGCCAAGCGCGTCAAGGTCGAGCACGGTCTCCCAGGTCGGTTCTGCGAGGCGGTAGTCGGCCAGCGTCGTGCGCCGCCACAGGCCGCGCGGGTGGGCTTCGTCCTGCCACAGGTTGTAGAAATGCGCGCCACGGCGCGTGATGGACGGGATGCGTTCCTTGGCGTTCAGCAGCGCGAGCAATTGCGCACGCGTCGGTTCGTATTCGGGCCGCGCCTGCAACATCTGCAGCGACTCGGCATTGCGCTCGCGCACCCAGGCGAGCGCGCGCTCGCCGAGCACGTCTTCCAGCCACAGAAAGGGATCGTCGGATTCGGTCATGGGGTCAGGCCAGCAGCGCCAGCGTCTCGGGGTGGCGCTGCATGTAGGCACGCGCGTACGAGCACAGCGGCCGCACCTTCAGACCGGCGGCGCGCGCGTGCTCGAGCGCGGCCTGCGTCAGCGCGGCGGCGATGCCACGACCGCCCAGACGGGGCGGCACTTCGGTGTGGGTGATGCTCATCACGTCCCCCGCAAGCCGGTAGTCGGCGACACACGATTCGCCGTCGACGATGGCCTCGAAGCGGTGCTCGGAGACCCGGTGTTCGATGTGGGGCGGCAAAGCGCTGGCAAGCGTCGTCATGCCTGCATTGTGCCGGCGCGTGCGCGTCTGCGCGCGCCGGGCCTCAGCGCGGGTTCAGGCGCTGCGGCGTGATTTCGATCGAGTGTTCGCCGTCGCCCAGCCAACAGGTGCCGTCCTGCACGCTCAACTGCAGCTGCATCGTGCGCTGCGCGAGCCGCGCCAGCGCCTGGCTTTGCGCCTGTTCGATCTGCCAGGCCTCGATGTTGGACGCGCGCGCGACCTTGTTCGCGATGCCGGCCCACCAGATCGGCGTGCTCGCGCTGTAACTGTAGGCGCTGACACGGTCGGCGCGGCCGCTGGCGCGCAACAGCCGCTTGTCGTCGGGCTGGCCGACGTCGATCCAGTGCTTGATCTCGCCGGTGAGGTCCTTGTGCCAGAGCGCGGGCTCGTCGGTTTCCCACAGGTCCTTCGCGAGCTCGAGCGTGCCGTGGTCGGTGTCGGCGGGCAGGTTGAGTGCCAGCGCGAGCAGGCGGATCATCATGCGTTCGTCGGTTTCGGACGGGTGGCGCGCGATCGTCACCGCGTGGTCGACGTAGACGTTGCGGTCCATGTCGGCGATCTGCAGAGAGGCCTTGTAGATGGTCGCCTTGATGGCCATGGGGTGGTCGTGCCGGGTCGAGGAGGAGAGCGGGGGATTAGACCAGAGACAATCGCTGCCTTGCCCCGAACCGAAAGCCTGCCATGAGCATGAAGAAGACCGACCTCGTCAAGAACCTCGCGAAGAAGCTCGATGGCCGCATGAAGTCCGCCGGCGTGCCCGGTCGCTTCGCGCAAGGTGCGGCCGAGCTGGTCGACCGGCGCGAGCAACGCCGGCGCGACACGGCCGCGGGCCTGGTGCCGTTCGCGTGCAAGCTGCCGGCCGAGCTGGTGAAACAGCTGAACGAGCGCGCCGCGACGCACGAGGGCGGTGTCAACGAGCTGGTCGCCCAGGCCCTGCAAAAGGCACTGGCCTGAAATGAACAAAGGCCCCGACGGGGCCTTGTGTTTCGATGCGCGCCAGCTCAGCGCTGGGTGCGGCGACGGCCCACCGAGAAGCCGATCGCGACCAGACCGGCGAACATCATCGCGTAGGTCGAGGCTTCCGGCACGGCGCTGACGCTCACCGCGTCCAGCGAGCCGCCGAGTGAGTCGCTGACGCCGATCGCGCGGAAGGTCAGGGTGTCCGAACCTGTACCGGTCACGGCGTAGTTGAACAACTGCCAGCCGCTGCCGTCGGCGCTGTTGCCATTGCCGGTCACCGTGCCCAGCGACAGGTTGTTCCAGAACACCTGGATCGGGTTGCTGCCGGCGCTGACGCCTTCACGAGCGGCGTAGGCGAACGACAGGGTGTAGAGCGAGCCGGCCGTGGTGGTCAGCGTCTGTGCCATCGCACTGTTGCTGTTGGAATCGAGTTCGACGAAGTTCACGCCGTCGAACGCGTTGCCGGCGACCGCGTTGCGCACCTCGATGCCCGAGCCGCTGACCGTGGTCCAGCCGTTGATCGCGTTGTAGACGTTCCAGCTGCCCGCAGCCTGTGCCTGGTCTTCGAAGCTGCCGTCGACGACGAGGTTGGTGGGGCCGGCGTGGGCGACGCCGAACGAGGCGGCGAGGGCGACGGCGAGCAGGAGCTTGTTCATGGTGTGGCGTGGTTCCGATTTGAACGACGCTGAGCTGCGCCATCCGATGAACAAAGTGTTTCACATCATGCTGCGCTGCAGCACCCGCGAATGGGGGGAGAGCCCACGGGTGGTTCGTGGTGCAGTTCACAAGCGGAGCGGGATTGACCGTGGCCGGGGTCATTTGCGCGGGTTGCGCGGCGATTTCGCAACGCCACGTACAGTTCGTCGGAAACGAGGGAAGCTCATGGCTGCAAGAGAAGAGTTCGACCTGTTCGTCATCGGCGCCGGCAGCGGCGGCGTGCGTGCGGCCCGCATGGCGGCACAACGCGGAGCGCGCGTCGCGGTGGCCGACGACGCGCCGCTGGGCGGCACCTGCGTCAACCTGGGCTGCATCCCGAAAAAACTTTACAGCTTTGCCGCGCACTACGCCGAGAGCTTCGAGGAGTCGCACGGCTTCGGCTGGGCCGGGCCGGCGCCGGTGCTCGACTGGGCCGCGCTGAAGGCGAATCGTGCGCTCGAGATCGGGCGCCTGAACGGCATCTACGGCAAGCTGCTCACCGATGCCGGCGTCACGGTGCTGGCGGGCCGCGCCCACGTGGTCGGTGCGAACGAGGTCGAGGTGGGCGGGCGGGTGCACGGCGCTCGGCACCTCCTCGTCGCCACCGGCGGGCGGCCCGTGGTGCCGGCGTTGCCGGGCGCCGAGTTCGCGATCACGTCGAACGAGGTCTTCGACCTGGCGCAGTTCCCGCGCCACCTGGTCGTCGTGGGCGGCGGCTACATCGCGTGCGAGTTCGCGTCGATCTTCCGCGGCTTGGGCGCGCAGGTCACGCAGCTGTACCGGGGCGAGCAGGTGCTGCGCGGTTTCGACGACGACGTGCGCCATTTTGTCGCCACCGAGGTGCGCAAGAAGGGGGTGGACTTGCGCACCCAAGCCGATGTCGCGCGCATCGACCGCGACGCCGACCGGCTGCGCGTCACGCTCGTCGACGGCAGCACGCTGCTCGCCGACCAGGTGCTTTATGCGACCGGGCGCACGCCCAACACGGCCGGGCTGGGCCTCGCCGACCTCGGCGTGCAACTGGCAGCCAACGGCGCCGTGGTCGTCGATGCCCACTACCGCAGCACGGTGCCCAGCATCCACGCGCTGGGCGACGTGATCGACCGCGTGCAGCTCACGCCGGTGGCGCTGGCCGAGGCGATGGCGTTGGTCGACCACCTGTTCGGCGAGGGCCGGCGCCACGTGGACTACGAGCACATCCCGACCGCGGTGTTCACGCACCCGAGCATCGGCACGGTGGGCTTGACGGAGCAGGCGGCACGCGAACGCTTCGACGCGGTGCGCGTCTTCCGCAGCGAGTTCAAGGCGCTGCGGCACACGCTGTCGGGCAACACCGAGCGCACGCTGATGAAGCTGGTGGTGGACGCGGCGAGCGACCGTGTCGTCGGCATCCACATGGTGGGCGCCGACGCCGGCGAGATCATCCAGGGCTTTGCGGTGGCGTTGAAGGCGGGGGCGACCAAGGCGGTGTTTGACGCGACCATCGGCATCCACCCGACCGCGGCCGAGGAATTCGTGACGATGCGCGAACCCGTGGTGGCATGATGCGCGCCATGAAAAATCTCTCCCTCACCACCACCGTGCTGACGCTGTGCCTGCTGGCCGCCGGCGCGGCCCATGCCGCCGACAAGCCGAAGAAGGAGAGCAGCTTCGGTTCCGGCAGCGGCGCGATGCTGACCAAGGAGCAACTGCGCAGCTGCCTGAGCCAGAAGGCGCACCTTGCGCAGCTGGACGACGAACTGGTCAAGGAGCAGGCGGCGCTGGCCGTGGCCAAGGACGACGTCGCCCGCAGCGGGGACGCGCTGAAGGCCCAGCTCGAGACGGTCGACCGCAGCAACGCCGACGCCGTCGCTGCCTACAACGACCAGGCCCAGGCGCGCGACAAGCAGATCGACGACTACCAGGCCCGTGTGGGTGCGTTCAACACCCGCGTCGACGCCTCCAAGGCCGAGCGCGAGGCCTTCGGCAAGGCCTGCGTGAACCGGCGCTTCCTCGAAGACGACGAGATCGCGATCAAGAAGGGCAAGTAAAGGCGCGGGCGCACCCGACACGGTGCAATGGACGCCCGGGGCGCGTGGTGCGGCCGCTGAAGGCTGCGACCTAAAATCGGGGCCTCTCCCACCACGAGACGCGCCATGACACTTGCCACGAGCAACCCGCTGCTGCAGCCCTGGACCACCGCCTACGGCCTGCCGCCCTTCGAGTCGGTGCGGGCCGACCACTTCGAACCGGCCTACGAGGTCGCGCTGGCGCAGCACCTGGCCGAGGTCGATGCGATCGCTGCCGACGCGAACCCGCCCAACTTCGAGAACACCATCGCCGCGATCGACCGCAGCGGTCGCCTGCTCGACCGCATCGAAGGGCTGTTCCACAACCTCACGTCCAGCGAAACCTCGCCGGCGCTGCAGGCGGTCGAGATGCGCATGGCCCCCAAGCTGGCCGCGCACAGCAGCGCGTTCTTCATGCATCGTGCGCTGTTCGCACGCATCGACACGCTGCACGCGCAGCGCGAGACGCTGGGCCTGACGCCGGAACAGCGCCGCGTGCTCGAGCGCTTCCATTTCGACTTCGTGCGCGCCGGCGCCAAGCTCGCGCCCGCCGCGCAGACGCGCTACGCGCAGATCATGTCGCGCCTGGCCGAGCTGACGACGCGCTTCGGCCAGAACGTGCTGGCCGACGAATCGGCCTACCGCCTGGTGCTGCGCGACGAGGCCGAGCGCGCCGGGCTGCCCGACTTCGTGCGCGCGGCGATGCAACAGGCCGCCAGCGACCGCGGCGTGACGGACGGGTTGCTGGTGACGCTGTCGCGCTCGCACATCGTGCCCTTCCTGACCTTCTCGGAGCGGCGCGACCTGCGCGAGCAGGCCTGGCGCGCCTGGACCAGCCGTGGCGAACACCTCGGCGAGCACGACAACCGCGACGTGGCGCGCGAGATCCTGACGCTGCGCAACGAGCAGGCGCGCCTGCACGGCTTCGCCTGCTATGCCGACTACGCGCTGACCGACACGATGGCCGGCCAGCAGTCAGCTGTCACCGCGTTGCTGAAGCAGGTCTGGGAACCCGCCAAGGCGCGCGCCGCGCAAGAGCAGGCGGCCCTGGAGGCGATGGCGCTGTCACGCGGCGAGGCACTGCAGATCCAGCCTTGGGACTGGCGTTTCTACGCCGAGAAGGTGCGCCAGGTGCGCTACGACCTCGACGAAGCGACGATCAAGCCCTACTTCCCGCTCACGCGCATGGTCGAGGCGCTGTTCGACTGCGCGCAGCGGCTGTTCGGGCTGCGCTTCATCGAACAACCTGCGCTGAAGGCCTACCACCCGGACGTCAAGGTCTACGAGGTGCGCGGCGCCGACGACGCGGTCATCGGCGTGTTCCTGCACGACAACTTCGCGCGTGCCAGCAAGCGCAGCGGCGCGTGGATGAGCTCGTTCCGCAAGCAGTCGCGCAACGGCGGCGTGGCCGACGACGGCCGCGTGATCCCGATCATCGTCAACAACAACAACTTCGCGAAGGGCGCGCCGGGCGAGCCGACGCTGCTGAGCTTCGACGATGCGAACACGCTGTTCCACGAGTTCGGCCACGGGTTGCACGGGCTGCTCTCGAACGTGACCTACGAGCGCCTGTCGGGCACCAGCGTGCTGCGCGACTTCGTCGAGCTGCCGTCGCAGATCTTCGAGCATTGGCTCAGCGAGCCCGAGGTGCTGAAGCGCCACGCCCGCCACTGCCGGACCGGCGAGCCCATCCCCGACGCGCTGGTGGCCAAGCTGCTCGAGGCGCGGCTGTTCAACCAGGGCTTCGAGACCGTGCGCTACACCGCGTCGGCGCTGGTCGACATGGCCGCTCACGCGCTGACGGCCGCCGAGGCGCCCGAGGTGGTCGAGTTCGAACGCGCCGAACTGCAGCGCATCGGGGCGCCGGCCAGCACCGGCATCAACCACCGGCTGACGCACTTCCAGCACCTGTTCGCGGGCTCGGGCTACGCGGCCGGCTACTACGTCTACCTGTGGGCCGAAGTGCTCGATGCCGACGGCTTCGATGCCTTCGTCGAAGCCGGCGACCCGTTCGACGCGGCGGTCGCGGCGCGGCTGCGCCAGTTCATCTACGCGTCGGGCAATTCGCTGGAACCGTCGGCCGCCTACCGCGCATTCCGCGGCCGCGGGCCGGTCGTCGAGCCGATGCTGAAGCAGCGCGGCCTGGTGGCCGAGACCTGATCAGCGCGCGTCGAGCGGGAATCGGCGCGCCATCGCGACCAGGAATTCCTTGAACCGGATCGGCTTGGTCCAGTAGTCGTCGAAGCCCATCGCGAGCGCACGGGCGATGTCCTCGGGCATCGCGTTGGCCGACAGCGCGATGCACGCGATCGACGCGGTGTCGGGGTCGGCGCGCAGC
>Ga0307510_10011302_pt1 | contig 10608 bp, 19 predicted proteins | sample 12_EM_MG_FD_207224 | JGI IMG/M metagenome (GOLD analysis project Ga0307510, IMG submission 207224) | Populus trichocarpa ectomycorrhiza microbial communities from riparian zone in the Pacific Northwest, United States - 12_EM | ecosystem: Host-associated > Plants > Roots > Unclassified | place... | reverse complement strand
TGTCCCGCCTCTCCTCGTCTTTTGCCTCTTCCTCCTCAACGTCTCTTTGCTGCTCCTTTGGATCAGTCACCTTCAACTCCGTTCCGTCGTCGAGTCTTGCTACCCATAAAGTAGTAAGTTCCCGACACCGTCTAGGCCTGTCGCGGTGCTGTCTTTCGTGCGGTGGAGTGCTCTGCGGACTTGGTCCTCTGTGGTCTTCCAACTCATGGTCGTCCTTTCAGGTTCCTCCAGGCGTTGGTTCTTGGGGATATTGTTCAGTATGTCGTTGAGCGCGGTGTCATAATCTTCAAGACTCATATTTTGGTCTATGTTCTCATCTTGCATGGTGTCGTGGTGGTTACAGGCAAGTTCTGCCATCCATTTTGAGCTGCGTTCGTATTGCGGGGGGGTAGTGTTGGGGATTTTCAGTCTATATATTGGGTTTCTTGGTCATTTCTCTTTTCTGAGTGCTGACCATATTCCTCCTAGACATTTGCCGTGGTTGGCCAGTTTTGTGCTCAGGAGGTCTTTCCGGTTTCTGGCTTCTTTTTTCTTGAGGTGTTTTAGGTGGCTGGCTAGGTATGCCTCATGTGTTTGTATGTCTCTGTTCGTACTAATGTTCTGGTTGTTGTTTGTTTCTCTCAGATCTTTTTCGATCGCTTTGATACAGGATGTGATCTTATGGTAGCATTCTTTTGCTACTTCTTTCGCCGTTTTGTGGATGCTGTTTTTGTACGCCTCCCAGTGCGTTTGGGTGTTGGCTATTTGCCGGTCGGTGCATTCAATACGGTCTCTTGTGATTTTGGACTGGAGTGAGATGCCTTGTTCAGCCAGTTTCTCCATTAGTTTTTCATTGTCAAGGAGAGCTAGTGGCAGTGCCCATCTTCCTTTCCCCACTTGTGGAGCATTTTTAGGTGTGAGTCATATGGACACCATCGCATGGTCAGTTGGGATGGCTGTTTCCTTGATCTCCCAGTCGAAAGTGAATGGTTCCACCTTCTTGGATATATATATCTGGTCCAACCTTGCCTGTATTCGGTCGCCCCGTGTTTGCACTCTATATGTGAAGGCGTTCTCTGTTGGGTTTGCCCAATGCCATATATCTCTTATGTCCCATTCATGCCTGACCTCTCTTAGGGCCACTATCGCAGATTCGTCATCAAGTTTTGGTGGCAGTCTATCTATGGCGTCTTCTGTGACGTTGAAGTCCCCTAGAGTGATGTCTGGAATTGGGAGGTGTCTGGCACGTCTTTCTGTCATGATTTTTGCCCAGAAGTCTGCATGTGCACTTCTGTTGTTTGGTGCGTATATGTTTAGTATTGTCATGACACAGGTTGTCAACCATTTTATTTTTAGCATGGCTGCTCTTCTGGGTATTAGTTCATGCATTTCAATTTCGTCAGGTTCAATTAGTTGTCTGTTGATGACAAAACCCACTCCTGCCGTTGCTCGGGGGTTGTTTGGGTGGGCTGAGTTCAGTATTCTCAGGTTTTTCTTGAAGCTCCTCCCTAGTTGCTCAGCCATATCCTGGTCAAGGTGTGATTCCTGAATGGCAAGTACTGCAATTTTCTCAGTGTGGATCGTCTGGCTGATTGATTTCCACTTTTCCTTATAGTTCATGTGTTCAGAGGGTGCGGCTGCCCCATTTACGTTCTGGGATGCGATACATATATTGGCCCTTAGTCTGGCCTTTTTTAGGTGTTCATTTATTTGTTGGTTACCCTGGTTCTCAGGTCTGATCCTTGGTATAGGATGGATATGTTCCATTTGGTTGCTCGGGGCCCATTGGGTCTTGTCCTGTGTCTCGACACAGGCTTGTGCCTCTGTCAGGTTTTCAGGGAGCAGGGCGCTTGCTGGCATTGGTCTATGCATGGTCAGCATCGGGGGGGCATTGGGGTCAACTGGTTCTATTTATTTATGATGGGTTGAGTGGGGGTTACGGTTATTTACATTCTGTGGTATTCTATGGCTGTGCACCGGCGTTTTCAGTATCTAAAGCCAGGGGCAAAACACCCTGAATTTCGGGGATATCTTCCCATTCTCTGTGGGATTGTATTGGTGTCTCCAGGGCCCTTCCAGCCGTCTATCTCCGGGAAGGGGCATAGTCCCCTTGGGTGGTCCACTCCATGACAAAGACCGCAGTGGTTTGGTGTGATCGTGTTTTGTCCGTGTCCGAATTTGCTGTTGTGGTAGCTCCTCCCAGCTAGATGGGTGCGTATGTTCGACCAGGCATTGGAGTTGTTAATAAGTTCACTGTTTGCGTACACGTTGAATGTGGGTTTTTGGATGCCGCCCTCTCCTTTGGTGTCAAGTAGTTCAGTCCACATGGAGTCCTTGAATTTTTGGATCGAGCAGATGGCATTGTCGCGTTCTTTCTTCCCCATCGGAGCGACTCCATTTTGAATGAACTGGGTAGTTATATCATCGTTCCAGGTGTCTCGTATGCATTTCTCAACAAGGTCCTTGCTGTTGGTATGCAAGCCTTTGATGGCGAATAGGAAGGAGGGGCAGGTCATTTCAGGAGGGATGATTCAGAAGGTGATGGTTTGGGATGCCCATACAGTTTGCTGCAGTAGCATCTGGTAATGTACTTGGCTTAAGCTGTGAATGAGGAAAGTGCCAGGAAGGCGTTCGTCAGATCTCTTCTATTTTTTGCCTGCGCCTTGGTTCCGCTGGTTGGCTAGTATGAGAGCCTGGATATCTTCCCTTTTCATGGGGGATGCTATTCCATAGTTCTTTGCATGGGTTATTTCACTGACCACATTGTAGATTCTGTTGCATGTGTCGTTGTGCAGTTCTGCAGTCTCCGCGTTGCTTTCGAAGGGGATTGCAAGGAGTGTTTCGCCTTCCATCGTTGTCCATTCGGTGAGGACCTCTTGTTTGATGCAGGTGTATACCAAGCCAGGGTAAGCATTGTGTATAGTTTTGGTTATGCCTCTAGAGTATTTGTCAAGGGGGTCTCTTTGCTCAAGTCGCCTGGTGATGTTCTGGGGCTGCAAACTGGCCACCTCCATAACTTGGTTGAACTGTAGTAGCCTGTTGTTGGTCGGCCTTGTGGCGCTGCTTGTTCCCATTTCTGTGTGCTTGGTCTGCCCTGTCTGCTCATTCTGGGGGGTGGTGGGTGTTGTGGTGGGTTGCGCCAAGTCTGCTCCTTGTTGGAGGGCGGGAGGGGGGCTGGGTTGAGTGGATCGATGCATGTCTAGCATTCAGTTTACTTTGGAGGTGCTCGATCTAGTTTTCATGGTTGGTTTCGGGGATGGGGAGAGCTCTCCTACGATTATGGGCATTGGCATGGGTTGGTTGGTGGTGCCGCTTTCTTCAGCAGTAGGGGCCATGTACTTGTCCTCCTGTAGTTCTGGTTGGGCATTAGACTGGGTCAGGGTGTTTGGGGGATTTCTTACTCCTGCGTCTCTTGGTTCTCTTAGCTTCTCCAGAGGGCGTAGCCATGGTCGGGGATATGGGATCAGACATGGGTTAGCTGGGGAGAGTTTCAGGGGGTGGGTGGTTCGATGGTTGGGGTTTATATTATTATTTTGCCATCAGGGGAACAGGCATTCATGTTGTTGTTTGGGAGGGTGTCTGTGTGTCCGTTGTGCCTTGCCTATGTGCATCGGTCCTGGAGCTTTGTTGGTCCATCTCCTTTTTACTATGTGCTTTCGTTCTGGTTGTTGGCTGTTGGGTAGGGTTGGAGCCGTCATACAAAGCGGTTTGAGCAGTTGGTTAGTTGTGCCGTTGGTAGTGGGTGTCACACATGGGTATCTTATGGTTCTTGGGTGGGCAGGGTCTCAGAAAGAGTGTGTTTGTGCTATGGTTTACTTATCGGAGGTTACAGTTGGGGTGAATCGCTACAGATGTTTCATTGGGATACAAAATACTGATAGTTGGTCAAAGGCCAATTATCTGGGTCCGCTGCTTTGGCCCTCCTATAAGGTATTGTTTAGGTTACAAAACTGCAGAGTTCCATGCATAGGAGACTTACATGTACTCTTTGCACTTAGCCTTGTCTCCTGATTTGTTGAAAAAGTGTAGAATGTTGGGTGCGATGTTGCCCTTAGGCATGGCAATGGCATTGGGATTGTTGCCCCCTACTAGTGTTGCTGGCAGCTAAGCCGGACCTTTTCGAAAATTGGCAATAACAAATTACCTAAAATAGCTAAAATTATGAAAATAAAGATGTGAATGGATTAGGTCAAGAGCCGGGGGGTCACTTAAGACAACTTAGAGATCTGACAGGCTGTTCAGGCACAATTTGACCGGCTTGTTTTCAGCTCAATTTTCGTCTTAAGTGACCCCCCGGCTCTTGACCTAATCCATTCACATCTTTATTTTCATAATTTTAGCTATTTTAGTTAATTTGTTATTGCCAATTTTCGAAAAGGTCTGGCTTAGCTGCCAGCAACACTACCCCTATATCGCCATGATCACTACCTGGCTGGTTGCCACCAGAGACATCATCCAGAGCAAAACTTTCTTGAGAGTCAACAGGTTGCGACACAGGGGCCGGACTAGGCAAAGAGGGTGTGGGCTCTAACAGGTTGACAACTTGACAATAAGGTGCTATGAGTGTTGGACAGGAAAGGACTTGGATGGATGTTGTCATACCTTGGTATCCTTTTTAAAGGACCAGACCTCATCAGGGGGGACTGCACATCATTAGGAAAAGCATGGGGTTGAGAGTTTGATAAGTGTCGAAAAGAACGACAAAAGAAAGAAAGATGCTTGATGATGCATTAGTGATGCATTAATGACAAGTTAATGACATGTAGCTCACTGTAGATTCCCAAGGTGCCAACATGCAAGTATGTGGATGGGAAGCATACACCAATAATGTGCATGGGCATGGGAAGGTCTTTTACTGATTTGTAATTGTGATGCTGATGCATCAATAAGTCACATGCAGGTTGCAGCCACAGCTTCACACAGGATCCACATTGAGAGCACCATCAGTACTGTAATTCTGAACTACTGGTTGTTAAAGGATAGGAGTTGTATTAAGGTTCGACATATTGATGGCAAAGTCCCTGGAATTTGGGTTGCTCTGACTTGCTCTTTCCTTCATCACCTGCCCTTATCCAATCTTCATCCTGCTTCCATGCAAACTTGGTGTGAACACTAACAGAGCCAGTAAAGGCAGCCATCTTGTGAGTAAGAGTCCCAGTCTTGTTGGCACAGATAACCCATCTCTCACATGATTTGTGGACCAGTAAATTCTCTGTTTAGTTGTGAAGGCCAAAGCTAATGTGGCAGCAAGCAGAAGTCCTGCAATTGACAAGTGATGTCATTATCTAAATTTCGAATTGTGGTGTTGGAAAATTACCTCCAGGTACTGCAACAATTGTAGAGGTCAGTGGGTCATTGAAAGATGAACTGAGACAGAGGATCACCTTTGGGGCTTGTTTGTGGCAACTTGAACAATGAAATGAACAAAAGGCACTGCAAAAAGGAGCACACCAGCAATACTTCTGATCTTCGCAATGACCTTGGTCAAGTTGTTCAACATAAGCTGCAAAGGAGTGTTCTCTGAATTAGTACATAATGCTACAAGTCATTGCCTTGTCAGGGAACATAAGCGTAAGACAGACAAAGGACATACCCATCATAATACACCTGTTGAAAGTTTTTGGCCCAACAGCAATGACTAGATATAAACCAATCCCTTCAATAACCTCACTTCCACTGATGACAAAACAGTCTGTATGGCCAAGCAAATCCAAGCTGACAGGATTTGTGTTCATTTGCGACCTGCCAGTGCTCTCACCATCATCAGGAGTACTATCAGGATCAAACTCAGCAAGTCATCTTTCCCCAAGTGCAATACACTTGTGGTATGAAAGCTTCTCGAACATGTCTGACTTGCCCATTGCACCAGATTCATCACACCACACATTGTGACCCAAGAGAAAGATGCCGTCACATGGAACAATTTCACCAGGCTCAAATAGCACAACATCACCCAGGACAATGCTGTGGATGATGATCATCTGCTCTTTGCCATCACAGATGATGATAACATGTTCTTCTCTCTTCTCATTGAGCACCTTGAACTGCTGCTCTTTTTGCCAGTTGTTCAACAACCCAATGAGAACAATGATCAGAATGGCAACAAGCAACAAGGATAGTAGTAACACCCTTGACCCAGCCAACTGGTGGTTCTCCTTTGGGTGGGGTTGACCAAAGTCCTGGAAGAGTCCAAGCGATAGAGATACTAAAGCAGCAATCGATAGACAAGGTCTATGATAGGAAACTGTGGTGGGTTGGTATGGGATGTCAACCGAAAATGAAGTAAAAATGGCATGGATGGGGACTTGGGGTCAAGGATGAGTCCAGAGATGCACATTTGTGCAAATGCCTTGAAGCTGGAGTGAATGGTTAAAGAAGAACTGAACAAAGGAAGGGGAGAAATGCATAGGAATATAAGAGTTGTACATTGCGTGGGTCATGTAGAATGATGGCAGCTCTAGGATGGGGACTGGTCAGGATATAGATTGAAAGGGAGGGACAGAGGGAGGGAGGGGCACTCAGCCACTGGAGAGGGTGAGGTTGTCTTAGCCTTGTCATTGTCATTTTTGTGTGGCATGTCCTTGGGGCTGAGTGGCCGTCAGTGGTGGGAGGGGTGTATATGAGCAAGAGAGGGGTCAAAAGGTGCAAGGGCAGGGGTTGGGACTGATCAGGGCATGGAAAGAATACAAGCCAGCAAGAGGAACTCACTTGCTGCAGAGGCCAGAGGATGGGTGGTCTGAGTCGACTTGCAGTCATGACTCAAGGCAAGTTGATGACTAAGATCAGCTTGGTCAGCTGACTTGCAAAAATGACCAGCTCCGGCTTGTGGGCCAGATTCTAGCCATGTTGCAGCAACACTAGAGGAGGCGCATATCAAATTGGCAGATATGATAGGTAGAGAAGGCAGCATGGCTGAATGGTCCACCACTCACAACTCCCCACTGGAATACTCTAAACTTGCCCTGATTGACTTCACATACAGACAAAGCCCAAAAAGCAGGCCACCTCTGCAACTCCCTGCAAGGGTAGTAAAACCCTCTGTGAGCACCAAATACTTAGGTGTAATCTTTGACCAAAACCTTAGCTGGAGGGTGCAACAAGCACATGTGATTAAAAAAGGTACCATTTGGGCAGCACAGATCAGATGCATAGCAAAGCAGGCCTAGGGTGCTACACCCAAATATGCTAGGTAGCTCTATGTCAGTGTTGCACTTTCTAGAGCATTATATGCTATTGACCTCTGGTACATCCCCACCCAAAGTGTTGCTGAAGGCAATCACCCAGGTAGTGTTGCAGCAGCTCAAGCCGATCATTTTGAGAAATCAGTGATAGTAAATTGACTAAAATAGATAAAAATATGAAAATAAAGAGAGGAATAGAATAGGTCAGGAGCTGGGGGGTCACTTAAGACGACTTTGCGATTTGACCAGCTGTTCAGGTGTAATTTAACTGGCTACATTTGTAGCTGAATTTGTAGCTGAAAGTGTAGCCAGTTAGATTATGCCTAAATGGCTGGTCAAATCGCAAAGTTGTCTTAAGTGACCCCCCGGCTCCTGACCTATTCTATTCTTATCTTTATTTTCATATTTTTATCTATTTTATTCAATTTACTTTCGCTGATTTTCTCAAAATGATCGGCTTGAGCTGCCACAACACTACACCCAGGTCCAAAAGCCATGGGCTCTGCCAAAGTGACAAGACAATTAACCATGTTACAGTGTGTTGCTACCATGGTGATCACAGGTGGTCTCTGCACTTCACCCACCAAAGTGCTTGATGCCTGTGCCTACCTCCTCCCAACCTCAATAAACATAGACAAATGGTGTCATAGAGCATTCATTAGGATGACTATGCTACCTAAAGACCATCTACTACATAAGGCAGTAAAGCAAAAAAGTGTGTGGGGGATTAAGCATCACCACACCACTCTACATCATCTTCTCAACTCATATAACCTCAACCCAAACTCAATTGAAAAGATACCTGCAGCACTGTGCAATCCAAACCTCATTGGTGTGATCCCATTCAAGATTAGCATCCCAGAGGACAGGGACAGTTCAATCAAAGAAGCCAAAGATGCAACAGAAAAAGTTCAGGTCTTTGTGGATGGGTCAGCCATAGAGGGTAAAGTGGGGGCAGCAGCCATCCTCCTGAGAGAAGGTAGACCCACATGTGCATTACACTTCCACCTCAGCTTGGAAGGCAAACACACAGTTCACAAGGCAGAACTAGTTGGAATCCTACTAGGTCTACAACTTATTAGTACAGAAAAGAAGGGTGGCACCACATTCGCTCTTGGGTCCGACAACCAGGCCACTATCAAAGCATTCCATTCAAATCTTCAGAGCCCAGGACACCACCTTGCATAGGAGGCCCTCTGTCTTGCCCAACAGATTCAAAACTATAATAAGAAAACCAAATTTGCGCTAACAATCAGATGGATGGCCAGGCACAAAGGCATTGAAGGCAATGAAATCATAGACAGGGAGGTGAAGAGAGTGGCAGAAGGGCATGCTTCAGACAAAAAGCTTCTCCCCATTTACTTGAGAAAGCCACTGTTAACAAACCCCTCAGCAGTAAAAAGAGAGTTTAACAACCAGCTCAAAAACACCTGAGATAGCAATTGGTGAAAATCAGAAAGAGGCAGTAAAATGCATCAAATCGATGCCTCCACCCCATCAAACAATTTTCTCAAAGCCATCAGCACACCAAACCTCTTGCACAGCTCTGCAAGTCTGATATCCCAATTAAGGCTCACCCACATTCTGCTCAACAGCTACCTGAAATGGTTCAAGAGAGCAGACAGTGCCAGATGCCCCGCCTGTGGAGCGGATAACAAAAGCATTGAGCATTTCCTCAGATTATGCTCACAAGAGATGGGCCTTAGCTTGACAGGTTAAAAAGACAACAGTCTATGTAGCCCTGTTATAATGTATCCCACATAATCTAGGATTGTCCGTAATAATGTACCACTGTGAATCCAAGGAACTTCTAGGACTCCACAACTGCTGCAAACATTATAATGTACATCCCCCATTCCAAGCAGTGCCATTATAATGTACTCTCTACTGCATTATAACTCCCCCCTCTTGGAAACCCAGAGCTGCCAAGCAGCTACCCTCCTGTGCACGCCCTGCCCCCAGCTGCCTCCGGTGACGCAAGTTTGTTGTCGTCGCTGTCGCTGACAGCGGGCATGCTCTACCCCGCTGTTGCTGCCATTTCCATCCTCGCTCTGGAGTGCCATGCCATTACTTTCTCTGCTCCTGAGCCAGGCAGCACTGGCGAGTTCCAAGGCCCAGATGTGGTTCCTGACAATGGTGCAGATGCCATGCATGCATGCGGTAAGCTGCTTGCATGTTGTGGTGACAGGGCTGTGCCGCTGCTGAGCTGGGCAGCGCTGGCAAGTTCCGAGGCCTGCATGTGATCCCTGATGATGGCGCCGGTGCCATGCGTGCGTGTGGTGTACTGATTGCGCATCGTGATGACAAGGCTGTGCCACTGCAAGCTGGGTAGCACTTGCAAGTTCCGAGGCCCGCATGTGGTCCTTAACAGTGGTGCCAATGCCGGCGTGCGTCCGGTGTATGGCTTGCGCATCGTGATGACAAGGCTGCACAGTTTCAGCAAGGGTGAGAGCACGGGTATTCGTGCAGGCAGGTCATAATAATGCATTGGGGGCTGCGTCCGTTGCTGTGTGGCCTTGGTGTTGGTGGCACAGTGGCGACAGCGGTGATGGCGATGATTGTGATGGCGACTGTGATGGCAATGTGATGCGATGGCGGGGTGTGGTGGCAACGAAGTGGGGGTGAATGGTGACGAAGCGGGGTGAACAGTGACGAAGCGGGGGTGTGCATTGCCAAGGCGGGGGATGAGATGACAGTGTCTGATGGCAACGAAGTGGGGGTTTATGCAGCCAACAACGCTGGCACCGGCGCAACCGCTGAACAGTTCGCCTGCACTCAGGCTGCATTGTGGGGCGAACGAGAGTGCAAGCCTTGCTGGGCTCACTGAAAAGTCTGGAGGAGGGGGAGCGTCAGCAGTGGCTAACGCACCTGTGTCACTGGTATCTCCTGATGCTCTCGGGATTGCTGGCATGGCTGTAAATGCCGCACAGATGGGAAGTCAAGCCCTCAGGCATTGAGGGGGAGTGCCGCCTGTCATGGGCGCTGCACTTGCCATTGCCAAGGACACTTCCGGCGTTAGGTCTGGTCGCGGGGCTGACAAAGCCTCTGTTGCAGCACCTGAGGCGTTCGAGTCTGGGGCGTATGGTGGAGCAGGGGGAGCAGGCGCGAAGGCCACCACATGGCGAGGCCCGGGACGGAGTCGACACACCTCTGGGAAAGGGCGAGTGAGTGCTCATTGGGTCAAAAAGGATGCAACCAAGCAGGGGGAGTCGACGAGATTGGGCCTGCAGAGAGGGACCGGGAAAGAGTGCAACCGAGCAAAGGGCACTCACCTCAGGAGGCTGCAGAGGGAGGATACGTCAGTGCACGGAAAAGAGTGACCTCACGAGGGGCACTCATGAGCTGGGGACAGTAGGGCGAGGGAGGGCATGCCGAATGTTTCGGTGTGGGGGTACTGGAAATGATCGGAGCCAGCCAGGGAATCGTAGGTGAAACCAGATGTTGTAGC
>Ga0307510_10011301_pt1 | contig 10608 bp, 14 predicted proteins | sample 12_EM_MG_FD_207224 | JGI IMG/M metagenome (GOLD analysis project Ga0307510, IMG submission 207224) | Populus trichocarpa ectomycorrhiza microbial communities from riparian zone in the Pacific Northwest, United States - 12_EM | ecosystem: Host-associated > Plants > Roots > Unclassified | place... | reverse complement strand
TCTTCGATAGTCTGCGATATGGTATCCAACGACGTGTCTGCGCTTGTCCATTGCTCACGCGCGCGAGTGACTTCCTCGCGGGCTTCATCCACGCGCGAGTGCAGTTGTGAAATGGCGCCTTGGCTCACAGAGGACGCGTCGCGGAGTAAGGCGTCAAAGCGGTCCAGGGCGGCTTCTGATGATGTAAAGCCCGGTGAGAGCGACAGTCCCGTTGTGATAGCATTAAGACTTTCCAGCACTTTCTCGAACACCGACGGGCTGCTGATGCTGTCATCCAACGGCGGAGAGTGAGCGGCGGAGTATGCGCGAGGGGTCAGGGTCGATAAGCTCATGTTGGAACCGGAGTTATGCAAGGGCCTGACGGTAGCGTGAGAGGCGGACGACACTGGACGCCGCTCCTCGTGGAAATGGCTGAACAATGCACGGAATTCGGGCTTGGCTACCTCAAAAGGCGTGAGTCTAGGTCGAAGAATGATGTATCGGTGTCTGTTATGTCCATCTAAATGAAGGATCAATCACGCACCCCCGTGAGTCCCGTATCTCAGTCACGGTGTGCTCGGGGTCCGAGTCGAGCATGGCGCGTAAAACTTCGGCGCTATCACCATGTTCGGCCGCGACGTGTACACATGTCTCGTTGTTGCCATCCAGAGCGTGCAACGGAGCACGGAGATTACGGACAAGGTGAACGACGAATCGGTACAAGGCGTCATTAGAAGCCTGATCTCGAAGCGCGTCGGGCCCACGCTTTCTACGGGCCAGACAGTGAAGGGGCGTGCAATTGCCCGTTTTGGAAAAAAGACTGACGTCGGCGCCAGCGCAATAGAGGATGTCCAATACCTCAATGGAAGGCTGCTTGAGGGAAGCGCAGTAATGGATCGGAGACCACGCCTGGGCATCTGGCGCATTCACGAGCGAAGGGACGGTCTCCGAGGAAGAACCGGTCGAGAGTGAACAGAGGAGGGTGTACAACGGCGTCACTTCTGACGAGACGATGGCCCCGACCAGCGCGTTTGTGCATTCGAGGAGCTCAGCAGGGGTGAAAAGGTGGGGCGTATAAAACCGTGATGAACCTGCTGCGGGTAATAGGGCCGCTTCTGGTGTGTCGGGTTTGATTCCCCCATTCGCAGACTACAGCGGCAGCTAACGGGTCAGTGAGAGAAAGGAGGAAACACATCAAGTGTGACGTGCCCGAATTTCCCGAGCTCGGTGGTGTCGAAGTGCCTCCTCGCAAGCCCAAAGTATCTGAGGATGGGCCAAGGCATACTGTATGGAGGTTCGGTGGTTTCTATCTCGGTGGTCAGGGCACGCGCCATGCAAGAGCTATATTCGGGGCAACATGAACCAGGAATGGGTGTGTTGGCCCAGCATAAAAAGCGGACCGAGGCTCACCAGGCAATTGACGACCTCCAAGTTGCCGTCACGGGTCGCGTCTTCGGAAATTCATCGGATCTAAGCTCGAGCCGAGGGCGTGTGAGAGAGAGAAACGGGCCGCGACTTACACATCAGCGGAGTGACACCGTAAGCATCTTTACCATCGACGGACACCGCGCGTCCGCTGGCTTCCAGCAGAATCTCGACCGCCTTCGGAGAGTTCATCCACGCGGCGAACCCCAGCGGAGTAACCCCGTTCATCGCCTCTTGCGGGGCGTTCAGCGCGTGCAGCGATACGTGGCGGTCTTCCACGAGCATCCGGAGGACGTTCAACCGGTTCGTCGTCATAAATGAAGGATCGACGGTCTGCCAGCTGCACAGCGAGAGAAACACACAACGATTTATTTTTCAGCCAATCTAACCGGACACCCGCGCGGCGGCGCACCTCTCACCCGCAAGCACGCACGCGACTGAGGAGCGTCCCGTCGCGTCCGTGGCATTGACATCCGCGCCGCGCGCCAATAGGGAACGCGCGTACTGTTCGTCTCCGCGCGTCACTGCATTAAGGAACTGCGCGTTGATCGACGATGTCGTGGACTGCAGTAACGGCTGCGCGCCTCCTCCTCCCGGCGTGGACGGGGCTATGTCGGGCATGCGCGAGAAAGGAAGAAGGGTGGGGATAAAGAAGGAAGGACGAGAATGAGAACGGTAAGGGAAAAGGGGGGGAGCAGGCCAGACGCGGCACTGGGTGGGGTGATGGGAAGTCGGAAAGGTAAGCGGAAGGACGGACAATAGGTCCTTGGGAACCTTGAGCCCCTCCCGGGAGACAAATATCCCGCAGGCGTCTTTTATCGCTTTGGGAAAGCAATGACCACATAACTGGAGCAAGAGCCGAACCCCAAGCACTCACTTGCTGGTGCCTGCAATGTTATTTGGCAAAGGCAATCATTGGGACGGACACTGGACGAACGCGGTATTCATTGCGTGTAAACCAGGGGCCGCCGTTCTGTCTGAACCCGAGTTTGCCGGACCAGATTGCACCGCCCAACGTTCCGCTCTCCGCTACGCCCGTACGCTTTTGGGCATTCGTCCGACACGTGGTCCGATTGTCCCGTAAGTGTTGCCAAACGTCACTCGAACTGAGCTGGAAAAACCCAACGCCGTTGGAAAAAACAATAGACAGGCAACGTGTTCTCATACGAGAATGTACTAATTCACCATCCAAAGTTTATACTAGCGTGAGAAAACACCAACTGGGGCTTTCACGTGACTTGACCACCTCGCATTTCATTTCCAGATACGTATTCTTCTCATGTCCAATGATTGCAACAAAAGTCGATGTCAACTAGTGTAAAGGCTACAACCGAAACGGCTAAGTATGCGAGTATGTATGCAAGGCAAGATCAAAGTGACAAAACGAGTCAGATAATAAATAGGACAGGGGGGAGGCTTGGAGTTCGTATTGGTCATAGGGGAAAAAATCGTATGCTAGAGGAAGGCATCTCGTCCAAGCGTTCCCTGAGAGCAACAATGTTAGGGTACCAAAGGATCGTAATATCAGAAAACATACCTTGACTTGTTCAAAATTTGCAAGGGCCTGCTCAACGTCCCATCTGTTGTTCTGGAGACAGTCTACAGCAAACTGAACATTGAGGTGTGTAAGCGTGCATATCTGCGCCACGAGTGATCTTTGCGGTTCGGGCTAAGACAATTCATTGATCAAAATCGGCTAACGGTGAATGAAAATTAAAGAAAACGTACAACCGCTTCGAGTTCTCGCTGGATAGATGACGCTAACGACGCTGACTGATTGCCGGACGGGGCTGCTTGTACAAGAAGTGGCCCAGGACTCCACGCATCGTGGCTGGAATAACCCCGGATCACCAGTTGATCTGAGAGTATTTCTACGTCCCAACCGTTTGCTTTCGCCCTGATTTACGGTTTGGAGGATGACCAATACGCGATCACCTACAAATATAAAGACGTACCTCGATCCTTCAGGCGCAGGAACCAGTATAAACGATCGATCGAATGAACGGACTCCTCCGACAGGTTCTGTCCCAAACCAGGTTACATGCTAAGCGGTCCGAAACGAAAAAAGGCCATACCTTCAACAAGCTGTCCGTGGATAGACAAGAAAAGGGTCGTCCGGTCTTCGTGAGTGACTGGCCATGAATCGATGCAGAACTTTTCTGCCGCGCCGACGATATCGTGCTTCATTTTAGGGAGAGATGCCATGGCACTTAGGACGTTCTCCCGTCCCACGTGAATGCTCTTCAACACCTTGTCGACCGCACCCGCCACCCTACTGAGATTTCTGGACCCTGCACCCAACCATGGGGACCATTCCAGATGGCGTTGATTCGGCATCTCTTTCGAGTATTGGAATCCTTGAATTTTGGCACGGGCTGGAATGGATGTATTGGCTTGGAACGAGAATGTGGCAAATTCGTTATACACGTTTGAGAGCATGTCTCTTTGTGTATCGAAGAGTGGGAAGAAGCTAAGGGTACCATAAAAAGAAGCCAGAAGAGAAGGCAGAGTGTATGCATACCGAGCAAAAAATGATGTAATAATGCCTCCGTCCACCCCAGCAATGAGGGGGGGCTGCATCAATGCAGGGAAGTCTTTGGCTATCGGATGAGAGTCCGAGGGCCCAATTAGATGGGGCGTCTGCGGTGCATCGAAAGATATCTTTGTGACAGCTTCCTTGTCTAGAATTTCTAGTGTCGGAAAGCGTCTCATGATATTACTGGAACCTTGTAAACACCACCCGACGACGAATAGGTCAAGAAGTACCCACTTTCTGTATGAGTCCACGCGATTATTCTTATACTCTTGCTCTCGTATGGGATTTCCGATAAGGATCAGCTCGCGCAATTTCGACAGCTTGTCCTTCTTGTCCGACAGCTGAGAAATCGAATCGAGGTCCTTCCACACACGCAAATTATTGTTCTCGAGTGAAAGATTGGCAAGATTGGGTAGGTAGTGGGCGATGGTTGTAATGACGTGCGTGCTTTGAAGGTTGTTGTTGGCGAGAGATATTGTACGAACCTGGATGAATGAGAAAGGATATGTGAGAAGTGTAGAGATGGGACGTACAGGTGGTTTGAGTTGTGATGCGAGCTTAAAGATCACTGCTGCCTCCTTTCCTGTGGCACCGGGTACACCAGGTGGTAGGAGGCTAGCTCTCGAGAGTATCTCGTCTTCAGACATTCGCTAACCAAAACGTGAAAAAAAGTAGGTGGCACCAAGAGGAGTTCTACAAACCTCGAGGTTAAGAAAGCGTGATCGGGGGTCCCAGCGTTTTGAAACGAAGGCTCTCCATATTTCGAGAGGTTTTCCTACAGCCACTCGTGTCCCTGGTAGTGTTTTGTCGCCGTTTAGCGATATTGCGTTACGACGGACACGCCCGAGAGCAGCACCACGAATGCTGAGGGGGCCCGAGGAAGGAGGGGCGATCCGGGTGGAAAGCTGGTGGAAGACCACGAGGGGACGAGTTGACGGAGCGAGATGAATAATGTGAGCTTGGTGTTATCATTCGGAATTAGGCGAGTACAAGACACCGATTGTGGGGGTACTGCGCAAACAGGAGGGTGGTAAAAGTAACCTGATATTTACCATGGCATTACGACTGGGTCCTGGTTGACCCTTGATAGTGTCGATGAGACGCGGTCGATGGGAGCGAGGCTTCGACAAGCCCTTGCGTCCACCTGGCTTGTCTGAGGCGTCGCGCATGCGTTCGTCTCGATCCATGAGACCGGCCTTGCGCAGAGCGGTATTGGCGAGAACACCGGAGCCAGAGGGAGAGGAGGTTTGAAGCATTTGAGGTAAAATGGTCCGGTGCCAGATGGTGGCAAGACTAGGACGAGGATACTGCACGGACGACAGCAAGGGATTCCAGTGCCGGCTTGATGCAGGTGACTGTAAGAAGTGGTCGAATGAGTCACGGCCAAGAGTCACAAACAATAACGGCCGCAAGTGATGACTAAGCGGCTGCGTATGAAATGCTGCTGCACACACAATACACACCACTCTTTGTGGCGGTACGGTGCCCGAAGTGTACTGCGTGTTGACATTACTTTTTTATAAATTGTTCACGAGAAAATGTAACTCTGGAGAGGTGACTATATGATTCGAGGGGAAGGGGAGTGGATGTTTATTAAGCCGTGACACTTGACATGAGGAGTTGTTTCGATTTTCCCACATTATTTTGTTTACAGACCGCTACAGTAGCTGATCCCTCCCCGGTCACCGCCGTATTCGAGTCTCTCCCTTTAACTAGGGTTACTTCGGACTATTCTTGCCCTAGTCAAGTCTGATTCTTGTCGTCCGATTTATAAATGGATAACCCGCAGCACTATCTACCCCTTTCACACGCACTACAACCACCGCTCCCACAACCTTCCCAATATCCGACATTTCCCACCCCAAATGCAGCACAGCCATACTCTGTGACCGACACCCATCGGGAGGAGGAAGAGGAGGAGGAAGAAGACGTTGTTGAGGAGGAATTGGATGACAATGATCGCAGGGAACTGAGTCCTTCAGCGTCTCCTCAAAACAAGCAAGTCGTAGGGTGTGTATAAATCTGGTCACGCTCTAATATTTCTGAATGTACATTTTTTCACTTTTTTTTTATACCGGAAGCCCGGCCGCTGCGGGCAACCCTACCCCCCAAGACCACTCCAACCAGATCACATCTGTTGGCCAATCTTCTGCTCCCGGCACCGACTCACCTGAGCAGAAGCGTCGTCCCGGCCGTCCCAAAGGTTCTCGGAACAGAAAACCCCGCGAAAGCGTTGGCTCTGCTGGCAAGTCCCAGTTCCCCAGTTACCCTACCTCGCAAACTGGTGCACCACCATTGCCCGGCGTCACCGCTCAAAATCAGCAGTACTACGAATTTCAATGGAGGGTACTGAACCTGTGCTCCGAGTTCTATGGTGCCGCAGAAGAACTCATCGTACGTTTCAGTCGTGACTGATACGACGATAGTTCTCAAATTTTCTTCAGAAAGCAACCCCTTCTCTTGTCATCGCACAGTCATACCAAATGGGGCCTTCAAGTAAGGTCGATCCCCTCAGTATGTTAAACGAGGCCAAACGGATTTGTGACCAACTCGTAAGTTTGGACCTGATAACCTGTCTACCTCTCATGGACATCCCTGCTGTAGCTTCAAAATCCAAGCCAGCTCGTCGGTCAACCACCACCGGCTGTTTACTCCTCTGTGTCCTATCCGCCTCCACCTCAAGCATCAACATCCGCACCTCCAGCACCGACACCCCAACCATCGGCCGTCATCACTAACCCTTCCACGTTCGTAATGCCTCTCAGTATGCCTGGCGCTTCACAACCTATTTATCCTACGATGTACACCACGACCCCGCCACGGTACCCCACTGCACCCTACTATCAATATCCCCATGCTCCCGGTTACTATCCGGGCATGCCCACCCAGTCGGCTCCCATACAGCCTACAACACCCTCCTCTGCGCCTCCAGCAACTCAATTTGTATCGACTACAAGTGCTGCTCCAACATTGACCATGGCTTCTAGCAATCCTGCGGGAGCGTCTGGGGCTTGGGCGGATGATGAGCTTGAACGTCTGAAGCGCCTTGCGGAGCAAAGTCGAACTACTGGACCGTCAAACGAGATTGACTGGGATTGGGTTGTTGGCCAATGGGGCAACACTCGCACAAGGTTCGCATGATCTCTTATCAATTGTATGTGACACTGACTATATATTTAGACATCAAATTCTTCTCAAGGCGACATCGCTTGGCCTCAAAGAAAGCACAACTCGCGGTGTCAAACGAAGGCGAGAAGGCGATGTTCCAAATCCATCTGAAGGACAAACCCCAGCTCCTCCACCACCCATGCATTCTCTCACTAACGCAGGAGCGGCAGTGCCATCTCCTGCACAAACCCACACTACTACATCATCAACCCAGCCGTCGCCGGCAATCCACAATCCAGTCCCCCCACCACAGCCTCACTCAGCGACATCGACTCCTACGCCAACTCCAAGCCGTCCCACAACCACGGCCCCGGGTCCTCCTCCAACTAATATGCCTTGGCCGATGCCGACGGTCGCCGCGAATACATCTCCGGTTATCGCTGCTGCCGCGGCTGCACAAGCAGACCAACGAGCTACAAACTACTATCGCCAGTCTCGCGCACATCCACCACCACCAGTGCCCTCTGTGAAGGTCGTTCCTTCGACGTCGCATCAGTATATGCACCAACCAAATGGGAAGTCGAGTAAATAGGAAATCCCTCTTATGTATCACGTTCATCGTCCATCTCTTCGTTGCCGCCGTTTTGTTTTTTTTGATCCTTTTGTCGCTCTTTCCAGCTATCTCCAACTTGACATTGTTATCGAAAACCATAAATACCTTACACTTGGCTACGCACTCTTCACGGAGGAAAAACAGTTAAAACCACTGATATATATATATGAAAAATGATTTAATGCGAGCAAGAGGGAGAAGTCACGGGATTAAGTTTCTGATCATATGACCCCAGCGTCTCTTAGCCGCCCAGGCGTCGCGTCCATCTGCGCATGCAGTCACCATTGCTGTATGGCCCCGTTCGAGCCTCCAGATATCGTATTAACGGGATTGAAGGAGAAAGTCGAGGCACTTTCTCTCCAAGGTACCAGCAGCCAAATCAAGCGTGCCCGCTCAGCTGATCCGTGACGTAGGAGACCGCCTCTACATCGGGACCGCGAACGGAAACCTGTCCGTGTACAGCGTCAGTGGCCCAGCAGGTAGGTATCAGTGTTGACTCGCATGGCCACTTGTTTGTAACTGAGAATAGACTCTTATACCCTAACTCATTTGGAGACCAAGAGAAACTTCACAAGGAGAGCTATCGATCAGCTTGGATTCGTGAAGGATATAAACTCGCTTATCGTGCTGTCGCGTGCGTAGCTTATTGTTACTTCTCTCCAGTTCCTTGACAACCAAAAAGAGTCGCAGGTTACGTTGTATAACCTTCCGGACCTATCTAAACCCACACCGCTCCCGAAGGCGAAGTCCGCCTTTTCCTTTGCGGTCCAGACATTCGTGCAACACCTGCCCCCTGATGGAAGAAAGACTCGCCCACAGGATGGAGAGTTCAGCACTCCGATAATCCCCGTACCTACCGTCATCACATATCTCGTAGTCGGTTGTCAGCGGAGACTGGTCGTTTATTCTTGGAAGGATGGAGAAGCACAAGACCTCAAGGTTCGTCGACTAGAACACAGCTTCCCTGTTTCCTCGTGACAATTCCACAGGAAGCACTTCTCCCGCATTCAGCGCGGACCATCGCCTTCCTGAATTCTGAAGTCGTTTGTTTGGCATATGAAGCGGATCACGTCCTATTTTCCCTTGACACCATGTCAACGATCGAGATCGCCTCTGCCCCCACGACGACTAAATCTGTGGCCGGAATCGGTAACGTGGGTATGGGTGCCCTGTCAGGCTTGGGAGGATACATGACCTTGGGCCTGGGATCGAAACTCAGGCCGTGTGTCACGAATGTTGGTGACGCACAGGTGCTGGTCGCCAAGGACAGTACGTGCAAGACTTCTTGAACCCCTCCCGTGTCTAATCGCACCGCAGCCGAGGGTCTCTTCGTCGGTCCAGATGGCAAGCCATCCCGTAAGGAGCATATACCTTGGCCAGCGCCTCCCGAGGATGTCAGTACGTCGTGCGAACCTGCAAAGCCTAACTGCAAAGTAACTCCCTCTTGTCAGGCTTTGTCAAACCGTACATTTTTGCCATCCTCCCTGCAGGGAGTGTGCCGAAAGTACCCGGTGGTGATACAGGATCAGCACCTGGCCAGCCAGCCTTTCACTCTGGTCCTGTCCTCCAAATATACTCCTCGATTTCTCTCCAAAGATCTCAATCGTTACCGTTTCCGTTCAACTCTCCTCTGCCTACATCACCTCCCGCCCCCCCTAACTACACCTTGCGCCTTTTGACCCCATCTCCGTTGGCCAAGTCTCCCCTTTTCTTAGTTAGCACACCTTCGGACCGAGCTACCGCAGCCTCAGAGGGCAGCTCGATATGGTGTCTTCGCATGAGGCCGTGGGGTGAGCAAGTTGACGAGCTCGTAGATGCTGGAAAGTATGCCGAAGCTCTCACTCTCCTCGACACCATCGATGCAGCCCTTCTGCCAGATAAAGTATGTGTACACCAGCCTGCATGTGGCTTCCTTCTGATGCTTGCACCATTAAAGGACAGACGTACGAGCCTGGCCAAGGCACTAGACGCCGTGTCGCAATTCCGTTCAGGCGAATTTGACCGCGCACTCGACTCGTTCGTCAAGTTGAATATAAACCCGGCCAAGGTCATCTCCCTATATCCCGAGTCGATTTCAGGTCGCTTGTCGGTCCCACGCGAGCACTGGATCCAGATGTTTGGCGGACCCACGCCGAAGGCTACGCGAGTGGACGGATCATCGTCGTCCTCTAGCTCGTCAGAACATGGTGGTGATGTGGAGGAGTCAGGACCATCGGGACAGACAGTGACATCAAACGTAGCTAAAGTGAGCAAGTCGAAGAGTTCGCTCGATGCGACACTGTCCTCCGCCCTAAAGGATCCGGAAACGGCGTCAATAATAAGCAAGAAAGGCAAGCAGCGAAAAGGTACGTCCGTATATCGTCATTCACCTGGCGATTTTCCCATCGAGATTCCGTAGATGATTTCAGCCGCTCGATCGAAAGCCTGCTACAGTATCTCCCGGACAGGCGCCAGAAACTTCTTGGTGCGCTCGAGGCGTTCAATATCATACCTGCGCACTCCCACCGTCATGCCTCCTTGTCCGACACGACAAGCGACTCCCTTCGCGAAATTCCTGATGCCTCCTTTTCATCTTTGACACCTGGACAACTAGTCCTGTGCGCACAAGTCGTCGACACTGCACTTTTCAAGTCATACTTGGTAGTGCGGCCGGGGTTACTTGGCCCATTGTGTAGGCGTGATAATTGGTGCGAGGTGGCTGAAGTCGAGGAGACGCTTGCCGCACGCGAAGTGTGTACCCCTTTTCCCGTTCTTTTCCAGGACACGACGAACTCAGCGTATTCTCGGTTAGAAATTCTCTCAGCTTATTGATTTGTATAACGTCAGGAAGATGCATCCTAAAGCTTTGGAGCTCCTTCGCAAGTAGGTACTTCGTGTTTTCTGTGTTAAATGCCGCTAAGACGCGTCGTAGGCTGAGCGAGAAGGAAATGGATATGAAGGATAAGCT
>Ga0307510_10011300_pt1 | contig 10609 bp, 11 predicted proteins | sample 12_EM_MG_FD_207224 | JGI IMG/M metagenome (GOLD analysis project Ga0307510, IMG submission 207224) | Populus trichocarpa ectomycorrhiza microbial communities from riparian zone in the Pacific Northwest, United States - 12_EM | ecosystem: Host-associated > Plants > Roots > Unclassified | place... | reverse complement strand
TCGGCTTATTTCCCCGCGCGCTGACGCGCGCTCCTCGCGGCCGCTTCGCTCTCAAATAAGCCTGCCGCTCCGGTCCTCCGCTGACGCTGCGGCCTGTCGGTTCGCGAGCCCGGCCCGGCCGTCCCGACGGTCGCGCCATCGCCCGGAAAAGGGTTCGGGCGAGATTTGAGGAGACGAACAATGCCCGCAATCGGTTATGTGACCCGCGAAGGAAACGGCTTCAAGGGCGAGCTCAAGACGCTGTCGATCCGTGTCGCCATCGTCATCGTACCCAATGGCCGCAAGGCCGCCGATACCCAGCCCGACTATCGGGTTTCGGCTGGCGGCGTCGAGGTCGGTGCCGGCTGGAATCGCCGCGGCGAGATGAGCGGCAAGGACTATGTGTCGCTGTCGCTCGCTGCGCCCGAATTCGGTCCGCGCCGCATCTACGCCAATCTCGGCCGCGCCGCTGACCAGGACGATGACGATACTTTCGCCATCATCTGGAACGCCGACGACTGACCGGCCAGCGGCCCCCGCACCGATGGTGCGGGGGCCGCTTTTTCGCGCGGCACTGGCAGGAGGGTCGAAAACGGCATGGGTCATTTTCGACCCTCTGCCGGACCTCGCCTTCCTGCCAACTCCCGCTGCCTCGGGCGGCCCGGTGGCCGCCAGTTCAGCGGGAGCGAGGCATGGACGACGATATCCTTAGGGCCGAGCGCGCAAAGCGCGGCAGCCCCTATCTCAACACGGCGCAGGCAGCCCATTATCTCGGTATCTCGGTGCGCACCCTGCAGCGCATGCGGGCCGGAAAGTCGGACAGGGAAGGTCCGGTACCGCGCCGCCACGCGCGCATGGTGCAATATCATATCGATGACCTGCAGGCCTGGTCACGCGGCCGAGCCGACGGAGAAAAGGCATGAGTGCCGACGATCCGCAGCGCGCGATCCTGCCGGAAGAGCGGCTCGCCGCGCACCACCGCGACCTGGCCGGGGCTGCCCGGTTGCGCCGCTGGCTGCTCGTCTGGCTGATCCTGTTCTGGGCGCTGACGATCCAGATGATCGTCCCGCCCGCGCCGCGCCTGGTGTGGAATGCGAGCGCCAGCGCGCCGGTCGGGCTCTATCGGGTGCGCCCCGGCGCGGCGCCCGGCAGGGGCGACATGGTCGTCGCCTGGATGCCGGGCGCGTTCAGGCACCTCGCCGCAACACGGCGCTACGTTCCCGAAAATGTGCCGTTGGTGAAGCGCGTCAGTGGCATTGCGGGGGACCGGATCTGTGCCGGCGGGATGGCGGTCACGGTCAACGGGCGGCGCGTCGCCATCCGGCGCGCGCGCGACGGACAACACCGGCCCATGCCCTGGTGGCACGGTTGCCGGACCCTGCGTGCGGGCGAGTTTTTCCTGTTGATGAAAGATGCGGCCGCATCGTTCGACGGGCGCTATTTCGGGATCACCGCGAGGGCCGACATTATCGGCAAGGCGACGCTTTTGTGGTCGCGCTGAGGCTCGCGCTCGCCGTGCCGGTGCTGCTCGCGGTGTCGCCCGCGTCCGCCGACCCCGTAGCCAGCTGGCAACCCTTCGTCACGCAGGTGGCGCAGCGCTTTGGCTTGCCCGAGGGCTGGATTCTGCGCGTGCTGCGCGCCGAGAGCGGCGGCCATACCGAGGCGGGTGGGCGGCCGATCCGCAGCCGGCGCGGCGCGATGGGGTTGATGCAGCTGATGCCGGCAACCTGGTCCAGCATGCGCCAAGCATATGCTCTTGGCACGAACCCTGACGATCCGCGCGATAATATCGTCGCCGGCACCGCCTATCTGCGGCTGATGTACGACCGGTTCGGATATCCCGGTCTGTTTGCCGCCTATAATGCCGGACCTACCCGTTATGCCGATTATCTGGCGGGCCGCGTGCGCCTGCCGGGCGAGACGGTCGCTTATCTCAGCGGCGTGACGAGGAACCGCAGCGGGCCAATCGCGCCGGCGGCACCGCCTGCGCAAATGCTGTTCGCGCTGCGCCATGAACTGGCCGCGACGCCTGAATCGGCCGCTGTCGCGCCTGCGGGAAACGGACTGTTCGCGGTTCGAAAAGGCGGGGAATGATGGCTGGCGGGGGAGGGCTCGTCTCGATAGGCCTCATGATGACGGCTGGCGGCGCGGCTGTGCAAGGATCGTGGGCCCCTCCAAAATACTGCGTATTTTGGTTCCTCCCACGCCCGCTGCGCGGCGGCTTCGCCGTCCCTGACAGCCCCACCGCCAGCCGTCTTTCGAAGGCTGTTCTCAATCAGGAGGACAGACGTCGGAGAGACATCATGGTACAGGTTCAACTGGTCGGCGCGGCATCGGATCGCGTGATGGCGGCACTGATTGCGGGGCTGGAAATCGAGTTCGGGCATGCGGCGGGGGCTGCACTGGCGGCGCGTTTCCTGGCAGCGGAGGGGCCGGATTTTCACTGGGATGCGCGGGTCTCGGAGCGTTGGCTCGGGGCTTATGAGAGCGTGTGCGACGAGGATTTGGAGCTCGATCGGGTGGCGATTTGCGGGTGGCTCGATGGTGATTGGTTCGCCGCAACCTGCATCATCGATGGTGAGGGCATGGCGCACGGCATGATCGGTCACCGGACTTTTCGGACCGAACGACAGGCGCGGCGGGTGTTCGCACGTGCACGCTGAGGTCGGGAATTTCTGCCAGGAGGAGCGGCGCCGGGTTGGCGCTGCTTCTCTTTTTTTGTGAGTCGGGGTGGGGAGGAGGATGGAGTATGCGTCCGGCGGATGCACATCGGGCGGTGGCGCCATGATTAGACGTCCCGTTCCACAGCAGCGGGTGGTCGGGTCGCTCTGCCAACCTGTCAGTCGTGACTGCTCATGTCCGTGGATTGTCGGTGTCACGACTACCCGTGGGATTGGTATCGGGGCGCCGCAGCTGCGTTCGTATTACCGGCGCCCAGATGTAATAGATCAGCAAGCCCAGCATCACGATCCCGCCGCCCAACACCAGCCAGGGCGGAAGATTAAGCGGGTCGGCGGGCGGTCGCGCAAGAGCAAGGCCCACCTCGATCACGAGCCATATCGTTGTCACTGCTCGCCAAAACACTCCGCCAAAATTCATAAAATCGGTAACCTCGATAGCTCGCCAAGACCATTCCAGCTGCCGGGCAACGGCATAAGGATTCTCTCGCCCGACGTATATACGAGCGACGGCGATAGGGCGGTTATACGGTCAGTCGTCGACCTGGCGACTGACCGTACCGTTCGGTGGCAACAGCTCTGCGGGTCTGTTGACCGAATGGCCTTCGATCCAAGTCTGCAGCACGTCGTACAGACAGAGGTAGGGCTCGACGTTGTTGCGGAGGAGAAGAAGAAGGGAATGCAAGATAAAGGCACTGCCTCGCAATCGAGGCTTAGTGACTGTCTGCACATCTTTTTTCTGCGAGACAGGGTCTCGAATGAGAGAGATAAGCCGAAGCGCGCTCGATCAAGGGCTCTCCCGGCATGAGCGAGGACGAATTCGAGCCGCGGCTGGGCCGCATCCGCAATCTCGGCGGCAAGAAGGCCCGTAAATATCTCGGCCGCGTGGTTGCGGCCGCAGCGCGCGCCGGCGGCGGCACGGGCATACGCAATCGCAGGTTCGACGGCAGTCGGATCGGGCGCGGCGCAAGTATCGGTCGGGTGCTCGGCAGCCGCGACAAATATGGCGGGCTGCGCGGACGTCGCGTGGCGGTGAAGGTCCGGCTGGTGAAACTGGCTGCACGCGGGCTGTCCGGCGCGCAGGCGCACCTGCGCTATATCCAGCGCGACGGGGTGACGCGGGATGGGGCGTCCGGCGCACTCTACTCGGCAGAGCGCGACGAGGCGGACGGCAAGGCGTTCCTCGAGCGGTCGGATGGCGATCGCCATCAGTTCCGCCTTATCGTCTCGGCCGAGGACGGCGCCGAATATCCCGACCTCAAGCCATTCACGCGCCGGCTGATGACTCAGATGGAACAAGACCTGGGTACGAAGCTCGACTGGGTAGCGGTCGACCATTTCAACACCGGCCATCCGCACACCCACATCATGCTGCGCGGCGTCGATGATCGCGGCCAGAACCTCATTATCGCGCGGGAGTATATATCTCACGGGCTGCGCGAGCGCGCCGCCGAACTGGTCACGCTCGATCTGGGTCCGCGCACGACGCAGGAAATCGAAGCGCGCTTACGCCACGATATCGGTGCGGAGCGGCTGACGACGATCGACCGGCGGCTGGTGCGGGATATGGACGCGGGGCGTGTGGTTAGCGCAGCCGATCCTGATCCGTTTCAGCAATCGCTGCGCGCGGGCCGGCTGCAGAAGCTCGGCACCATGGGCTTGGCCAACGACCAGGGTGGCGGGCGCTGGCAGCTCGCAGTGGATATCGAGCACACGCTGCGCAAGACCGGCGAGCGCGGCGACATCATCCGCACCATGCAGCGCGAGCTGACCGCCCGAAACCTCGACCGGCCGGGCGTCGAGCAACGGCTTTACGATCCTCAGGCTGGCGAGGCGGCACCGGTGATCGGCAAGGTCGTCATGCGCGGCTTGTCCGACGAGCACCGCGACCGGCATTATCTGCTGGTCGACGGGATCGATGGCCATGTCCATCATGTCGATATCGGTGCGGGCGATGCGACCTCGCCGATGCCGGAAGGCGCGATCATCCGGATCACGCCGCGCGCAGCCGGCGTCCGTGATGCCGACCGGACCGTTGAAGCGGTCGCACGGGCCAATGGTGGTCGGTACTCGGTTGATCTGCACCTGAAGCATGATCCGACCGCAACCGAAGCGTTCGCCGAAACGCATGTCCGGCGACTCGAGGCGATGCGTCGTGCGCGTGCCGGGGTCGAGCGTGAGCCTGACGGGACCTGGATCATCGCGAGTGATCATGCAGATCGCGCCGCCGCTTATGAGGCGCGCTTGCTTCGCGATCGGCCTGTCGCGGTGGAAATACTCTCGACGAAGACACTCGCACAGTCGTGTACGCTTGATGCGCCGACCTGGCTCGACCGCAATATTGCGTCCGACGCGCCATTGCCTCTCCGCGAGGTAGGGTTTGGACGGGACATGCGCGGCGCTCTCGCGGCCCGCCGGCAATGGCTGGTCGCGCAGGGACTGGCGGATATGGAGGGTGAGCGAATCCAGCTCGCCGCCAATGCACTCGAAACACTTCAGCGGCGCGAGCTGTTGCGGATTGCCAGCGAACTCTCCGCCGAGATTGGCAAGGGCTTTGTCGAAGCACGGGCGGGCGCAGCGATCGAAGGCGTGTTGAGTCGGCGGATCGATATGGCTGGCGGCCGGTTCGCGCTGGTCGAGAAAAGCCGGGAATTCACGCTGGTGCCGTGGCGCCCCGCACTGGAAAATCAGTTGGGGAAACAGGTGGCCGGGATCATGCGGGCCGACGGCACAAACTGGCGAATTGGTCGATCAAGGGCTGGCCCGGAAATCTCGTGATCTGATATCTTGGCCGTTGGCCGCCAGTTGTCCGGCCAGCTTCCAGCGCATCAGATGGTCGTCCGCGCATTTCAAGGCCGCGACCCGATCTTCCATTCTCGTCAGGGCTTCAGGACGATCTTCCCCAGGACCTCACCGGCATCCAGCATCGCATGCGCCCTCGCAGCATCCCTGAGCGCGAAACGACCCGTGATCGCAGGTTTGATCTTCCCCTGCTCGAACAGGGTGCAGACTTCTCCGGCGATCCTGATCCGCACTTCGGGAAAGGGGTCATAGACATGAACGCTATAGGCGCGGATCGAGATGCTCCGATCGAGATTTTGCCGCAGATCGGCGAACAGGTCACTTGAGGGCAGCCCACCCAGCGCGTTGAACGTCACGATCTGGCCGAGCGGTGCCATCAATTTCAGATTGTCGCGGAAGTCGGGGCCGACAATGTGGTCGAACAGCAAGTCGAGGCCACGACCCTGGGTGATCTCGTCTATGCGCGCGGCGAGATTCTCCGTGCTGCTGTCGACGACGTGGTTTGCGCCCTGCGACAACGCAAAGGCGCATTTCTCAGCGGAGCGTGTGACACCAATGATCGGGATATTGGCGGCCCGGCACAGATGGATCATGGCGGTGCCGATATTGCCCGCCGCTCCGTTGATACAGGCTATTCTCCGGCGCCGCGAATCCGCGGCGTCATGCAGCATTCCCCAGGCGACCTGATAGGCGGGGAGCGCAATCGCCGCTTCCATGTCGACGCCGTCCGGAAGAATGGTGATCTCGTGAGGCTCGCACGCCACATATTCAGCATAGCAACCGCGCTCGAATTTCCACACCTGCACCTTCTGGCCGACGGCGATGCTGGTGACGTCTTTGCCAACCGCTTCGACCACCCCCGTAATCTCGATCCCGGGGATCACAGGGATCGGCACCGGAAAGGGATAGGTGCCCGTGCGGACGAGCACATCATATTTGCCGACACCGATCGTGTCGGCCTTGACCAGCACTTCGCTTGGGCGTGGCACCGGGGTCGGAACATCGACATAGTCGAGAACTTCGGGGCCGCCCACCTGCGTCATCCTGATCGCCTTCATGCTGCTCCTTTCTTGACCCGGCCTGTCTTTCAGGCGGAATAGTCCAACCCTGCTGGTAGCCCGGTGGTGACTAGGAGGGGTTTGGCGGCTCGAAAAATTATGCTTTCTTATATCTCACTTTGCGGAACGCCGCGACAGCGGGCGGGCGACAATCGCAGTCGAGCGAGATAGACCGGGCGCATGATAAACGCCTTCCGCAGCATCCAGCTTTTCCTCGCCGTCTATGAAGAGGGATCCTTTACCGCAGCGGCGATCCGGGAGAGCGCGACGCAACCCGGCGTCTCGCAACACGTCAACAGCCTCGAGGAAACGCTAGGCGTAAAACTGTTCAAACGGAGCCGGTATGAGGTGCATCCGACACCGGCCGGGGAAATCTTCTATCGCTCCTGCCTCGAGGCATTGCGCGCGCTCGAGGCAGCGCGGGCTGCGGTAAAGCCGTTCGTCGACAGCCCCGATGGCGAAATCACGATCGGCCTGACGCCGACACTCAGCGGCTTGGCTTTCCCCAAGGCCTTCCTTCGTTTTGCCGCGCGCTTTCCGAACATCCGCGTGTCGGTTCAGGAGTTTTCCGGTCCCGTTGTACGCCAACGCATCCGAGCGTCGAAGCTGGATTTCGCCATTACCCCATCCTTCGCCAGATCAGATGGCCTCAAATCGACCTATTTCGCGACGATACCCGAAACGCTGGTCAGCGGCCTGTCGGACGGGCGGCGAAACTTCGTGCCGGTTTCGGCCGGCAACGAGTCGCTACAACTCGTGCTGCCGCCCAAGGGTTACACGCGACGCCTGGCGATCGAGGCATATCTCAATGCGCATGGTGTGAAGATCGAGCAGTCGCTCGAGATGAACTCGATCGCGTCTCTGTCCCTGGTGGCGCAGGGTGGCTGGTCTACCGTCTTGCCCGTCACGGCCGTCTGGGCGCCGGGCCAGGAAATGCCGCGCCTGGCAGTGCAGCCGCTGACCAATCCGCCGCTTTCTTTCGACTGGGTGGTCGTCGAATCCTATCAGAAGTCGCGCACCGATCCGGCCGACCAGTTCATCGCCTACCTCTCCGAAGAGGTGGAGACGATCATCGAGGAATGGCGTCGCGCGACAGGCTGATGACGCGGCTTGATCCGCCCGCTCGGCGGTGCCATCATCGCCATGCCCGTCAATGCCTGCTGGTAGCACATGCAGTCTTTGATCGGAGCAGGAAATGGATCTCGGAATAGCTGGCCGCAAGGCCTTGGTTTGCGCCTCTTCACAGGGGCTTGGCCTTGCCTGCGCGGCGGCGCTCGCGCGCGAAGGCGTATCGGTGACCCTGAACGGTCGAGATCCCGGGCGGCTGAGCGCAGCCCAGACGTCATTGCGGCCGATGGCGGCCGGAAAGGTGGCAACGCTCGTTGCGGACTTGGGTACTGACGACGGCCGCGCACGGCTCGCGGAGGCGGCCGGTGGCGTAGATATTCTCATCAACAACAATGCGGGACCGCCGCCCGGGCAACTCGCCGATTGGGATCATGCAGCGCTACTCGGTGCGCTTGAGCAGAACATGATACCCGCCTCGTTGCTCATCCGAGCTGCCGTCCCGGGCATGCGCGCGCGGAAATTCGGCAGGATCGTCAACATCACCTCGGCGATGGTCAAGTCGCCGCACCCGCTGATGGGGCTGTCGACGGCCGCGCGGGCAGCGCTGACTGCGCTGGCCAAGTCGGTTAGCCGCGACGTCGCGGTGGACAATGTCACGATCAATAACCTCCTGCCCGAGCGAATCGATACCGACCGCCAGCGCTTCATGGCAGAACGCCTGATGCGTGAGCAGCAGATCTCGCTGGCCGAGGCCAGGCGCCAGATCGCCTCGACGATCGCAGCCAAACGCTTTGGTACGCCGGTCGAGTTCGGTGACGCCTGCGCCTTTCTGTGCAGTGCGCAGGCCGGGTTCATCTCCGGGCAGAATCTCCAGCTGGATGGAGGATCCTATGCCGGGCTCATCTGAGCCCGATCGACGAAGATGTCGATCAGCGGCGCGACCGACGGGTCGTTGGCATAGACGTCGAAATCCATAACGCCGGTCTCGCGCAGCACATCCTCGTCCAACACGAAATTTCCGGTAAAGGTCCGTGCCGGTCGGCTCAGAATGACATGGGCTGCATCGGCCATGATCTCTGGCTTGCGCGAGCGCCGCATCATCTCGTCATCGCCGAGCGCGAACTGGATAGCGGCTGTGGCGATGGTGGTCCGCGGCCACAGGGCGTTGAACGCAATACCATCGCCGGCGAATTCCGCGGCCATGCCGAAGGTGACCATCGACATGCCATATTTGGACATGGTGTAGGGCAGGTGCTGCGCAAACCAGTCGGCGCGCATCGCGAGCGGCGGCGACAAGGTCAGCACATGCGGATTGGTGCTGCGTCGGAGATGGGGAACACAGGCGCGCGACACGAGAAAGGTCGCCCGCATATTGACCTGCTGGATCAGGTCGAAGTGCTTGACGTCGATCTCGGGCGAGGGCGCCAGATTGATTGCGGACGCATTGTTGATGCAGATGTCGATGCCGCCGAACCGGTCCACCGCCGCCGTGACGGCCGTTTCGATCGCGGCGGCATCACGTACATCGAGCATCAGCGGCAGCGCCTGACCACCAGCCGCCTCGATATCCTCTGCCGCCGAATAAATGGTGCCACCCAGTTTCGGATGGGGTGTGACCGTCTTGGCCGCTATCACCACATTGGCTCCGTCGCGCGCGGCGCGCAGGGCGATCGCATGACCAATGCCGCGGCTGCCGCCGGTGATGAACAGCGTGCGTCCCGCAAGGCTCAAAGTTCGGTCTCCCTGGAATGGCGCAACATATGGCGCGTGATCTTGCCGCTTGCCGTCTTGGGGAGCTCGGGCAGGAAGCTGATCGCGCGCGGCACCTTGTAGGCCGCGAGGCGCTCGCGGCAGAAAGCGATCAACTGCGCCTCGCTGGCCTGGGCTCCCCGCCTGAGCGAGACGAATGCCCTGACCGTTTCGCCGCGATACTGGTCGGGCACGCCGATCACCGCTGCCTCGCGCACTGCCTCATGAGCATAGAGCAGGTCCTCGACCTCGCGAGGCCAGACCTTGAACCCGGAAGCGATGATCACGTCCTTCTTGCGGTCGACGAGATAGAACCAGCCCCGCTCGTCCATCGTTGCGACATCGCCCGTGCGCATCCAGCCATTTTCGAGGACGTCCGCGGTCTCCTCGGGGCGGTTGCGATAGCCGAGCATGATTTGCGGCCCGCGTACGATTAGCTCGCCTGGCACGCCGATCGGGCACAAACCGCCATTGTCATCGACGATCCGCGCATCCACGCCGTTCATCGGCACGCCGATCGCCAGCGCCCCGGAGACGGCGTCGACAGGCACGACGCTGCCGCGCGGTGCCGCATGGGTGGGGGCGGTGGTCTCAGTCATCCCATAGGCGGTCTTCAGGCGAATGCCGAAGCGCGCTTCGAAGGCGTCGACGAGCATCGGCGGCACCGGCGCGCCGCCAGAATAAATGTCGCGAAAGCTGGACAGCGCGCTGGCGGGCGCATCCTCATGGTTCAACAGCGCCGTGAACGCCGTCGCCGCGCCAATCGTCCAGCTTGGCTGGTGCCGGGCGATCGCCGCCAGTGTGGTCGCAGGCTCGAAGCGTCGCGTGAGAATGACGCTGGCACCGGCCAGGATCGGCAGGCACAGGTTTAGCACGAAGCCAGTGATATGGAACAGGGGCGCGATGCTGAGCAGTCGCGATGATTGGTCGATGCCCCACCAACTGCGGCTCAGATCGGCGGCAAATGCCAGGTTGCGGTGGGTGAGCTGAGCCCCTTTCGGAATCCCGGTGGTACCCGAGGTGTAGAGCAGCAATCCGATATCATCGTGTTGCGCGCATGGCGCGCACGTCACCGCTGCAGCGTGCACTGCAAGAATGGTGTCGAAATCGATACCGCGCCGCGCGCCGGAAGGCGAGGTGCCGGAGGTCTCATCCGCCACGACAACGAGCAATGCGCGCTGTCCGATTGCTTCTGCCGCATCAACATGGCCACTGTGGCAAATGACCAGGCGAGGTGAACAGTCCTCGAACAGCGTCTCCAGTTCGGCGCGGCGA
>Ga0307510_10011299_pt1 | contig 10610 bp, 7 predicted proteins | sample 12_EM_MG_FD_207224 | JGI IMG/M metagenome (GOLD analysis project Ga0307510, IMG submission 207224) | Populus trichocarpa ectomycorrhiza microbial communities from riparian zone in the Pacific Northwest, United States - 12_EM | ecosystem: Host-associated > Plants > Roots > Unclassified | place... | reverse complement strand
TTTTCTTTTGCGAAAGGAAAGGATCGATTCTTCGGATATGTGCAGGATGTCAGCGGCGGTGTTTATATTCAAGAGATAGATTATGAGAATGGCGAACGAGTGACAGGGATTGTAGTTATTCGAGAAGACCCTACCTATTCTAGCCCTGGGGTGGGGCAAGGTTTTCGAGATTCCATAGAGAGTACATCCACAAATGGGGACGAGCAGCAGTTTTTGGATCGAATTTACGTATGTTATCCATTAATGGATCTGGTGAGGGGGCTCAAAGACTAATATTTTATAGCTCCTGACGAACCGAAACGAGGGGGAGCTTCCTCTTCCGGTCAAGTATCGTGTCTCCTCACCATATCTTGTGGCAATCAAGTTCGATTTTAGTTATCATCAGCTCATTTCATGGGCCCCCATCTACGCCCCGGGCTCGACTGTGCCTGCTTCTAAAAAGCTCATCTCTGAAATGCTTCAGTTTCCATGGAAGTGTCGCTTGGATGATGTAACTGCGGACCGAAAGATCAAGCCTACCTCCCGTGCTGCCTGTGTATTTTTTGATGAGGAGGAAGGGAAGCGAATCGATGCGGTTAAAGGGTATGTTGGCAAAAGTGGCGATTTTTGTGGCCTCTTGTTCCGGAGGGATGGCGGTTGGGAGAGTAATGTCTTTGGTTGCCGCTCCGCCTACGAGTTAACCTTTGAGCTAATGGAAGGGGAACGTTTTGCGTCAATATTCTTTCCAGAAGACCTTAAGGCCTTGGCAGTAAGACATATCGTGCTCTGTATAGGCGGTTCACTGCTGATGTAGCCTAGCTTTGCACTGACCAAGGTAGGACAACACCATGGTTTGGTCGGGGATCCGAACGTGTGATACTCCGCGAACCGCCAGTGGGATTGGAGCCCGTGGGAATCTATGGAACTTTGGATCGGGTGAGTTCCCAGGGATTGGATCCCCATACACACTCTCTGACCTGTGTTCAGGAAATCGAGTGCTACGAAGAAACCATAGACTGGGGTGCCATTGGGTTACTATGCCGACCGCACAGGAGATACTCTATTGCATGCTCGAAAACCCATTCTCCGACTCCTCCACCTATTACACAATTCCCTCAATCCGACCCCGAACTACCATGGTTTAGCAATCTCCGGGCGCTTCCAGCGGAGGTTTGGCTTTCTCCTCTTGTGGCTCAAAGGGAGAAGCAATATATTGGAAAAACCGGAATAGGTCGAGCCTACTCTCTCTTTGATCCTGCTCAGCTGGACCAAATCGTTGCGCACGTCAACTTGTCCCTCCGCGCTGGCATAAGGAGTCTTCGTTTCTGTGGAACACCTAGAATGGGGTTGGTAACGTTGGGTGAGTGGCCTGAAAGGGAGGACGTCAAGATTAAAGGGCCTGCAAAGATGAGAATATCAGGTCCGGCTGGGGAGCGAATCGAGAAGGTTACGGTCGCATTTCAGAGGCTTGATCAGCAAGACCGGGTGGTGGGATTGTCCATGGAGACCAATTTCGGCCGGCTCAAGAAAATCTTTAGCTCGGAATTGTCCCTCGAACGGCCGATACATATATCTCCCCACAATGTGAACAGCCTAGAGTGCGCCGAAACAGAGGAGGTTGTTGGGTTTCATGCAATCGTCAGCGTAAGTTTATAGTCATTTTATTTTATTTTTTATAATTTTTCTAACCGATACTTTACCAGGACTATAATATCCACGACCTCGGTCTTGTCCTACGGCGACGCCCCACGTTTGCTTCTTATCGAGCTTGATCGATGCGGATAGAGGAGGCTTTAGCTGTTATTAACTTTTCTCTGTCTATACTTATTACTTGATTTATTTTAATCCACATAATACCCTAGAATTATTTTATTGGGGGCGCTACGCTACTCTGCCCCTCTTATGTCTAGGGATGGGAATCCTCTTTCACTTTATTTTTGTTCCATGCTGTTTTAAGGGCGGCGTGAAGGGATGGGCGCAGGCTCGGTTGCTGATCATAGATGTTCGGTTTATTGTACTAGGTTCCGGATAGATCCAATTGCCTGGTGGGGTGCCATGGCTGTTGGGAATGTTGCTTCCATGTGACGGAAGTATGCCCGACGGGGAATAATAGGACTCAAATCATGACTGAATACTAGTAGGGGTATGGTAGCTCTCAGGTATAAGTGCAGTGGCCTCTGATAAATGAGGTCCCATCTGATGGGCGTTAGGGTACGGTAACTAGTCTGGGGCATGATTGGCAGAAGGGTCGTGATTGTTGTATCATACTGTGGGCTTTGACGGTGGTGTGGGTTTTTCCTGTTTGCGTAGGTTTTCTATGTTGGGTGCGCTCTGTACATACGTGTTCTCAATGGAGAACCTGGCAGTCGAGAGTAACTTGGACATCCCAACTCTCTTGAGCGCTCAAGTGTACGGGGTCATAAAGGGCAGGGCCATTTGGCATTGGATTAAGGAGGTGGAAACAATGCAGTGGCCGTCCCAATCACCCGATCTAAGCTTAACCGGAGACTTGTGGTTCGATATGAAGAATGAATTTGGGAAAATTGGGGCGGAATTGACAATACCGGGGATCTCGGAAACCGCGCTAAATGGGGGTTTGGGATGCGATTTCAAATGGAGGGGGGGGCTCAAAAGCCTCGTTGGAAACCATGCCACAGTGCCTACAAGCAGTGATTGGTGCTGGTGGGGGACTGCCACAATACTCGTTTTTTGTAGTTTGTATAATATTATAGCATCTTATTATGGACTTCGTACTCATAGGATATCACTCGTAGAATATTGTCGGAAATGGGTAGGCGGCGAGTTGGGCTGGATGAGTGGTGGCTTAAACAGACGGCTCCTATAGGGGCTGTTTGGATGCGGAAAGTGCAAGGACGAATGTTGGAAACTGTGTTCACGGTTGGGTGTGCTCTCATTTTCTCAGTTGCTGCGTTCACGAGTGACACCTCGTGACCTCTTGCCTTACCCCTTTTCCCTTCTCACTATCCACGCCCCTCTTCTTCTTTCTTCCCCCTCTCTTCTCTTCTTCCCCTTCTCTCTTAATCTTCTTCTCTTTGTTCAACAAGTAATACAAGTTGTTCGCTTACTCTGGGGGCCACTCTCCTTTTGAACTCGTGATACCACTTGCTTCCACTTATATACTCCCGATACCTATCAACAACGAAAGATGAGAAACGAGTTGCGGCTTCAATTTTATTGATTTGTGCCTTTGGAAAGTAAAAGAGGGCTTAGTGAAGAGCCAGCCAGAAAGAAGTTTTGAAAGACAAGCGAGAAGTGGCCCTCGGTGACCACCAGCCTGAGGCAGCTCCATGACTAAGCAATTGTCCTCCGGTAATCAACTTAGAATATCTAACACATATATATCTCATTCAGGAAGTGGGCCCCATATTTTGGCTGGCACTAAAATCTACTTATTTACCAAATATCACTCGAATTTCCAAAACTGGTTTTGGCCGACAAACACATTGGAGAAGTCTCTTTTTGGAAGTAAGCTAGATACTTGTCTGCCCCCCAGGTATAATACTTGGGCATGAGAAATTGTTTCCGAAAAAGGAGTTTTATAGTTTTCGCCTTGAGACGCTAGTGGGGGGGGGGCCCGGGGGTATTCCGTTGGAGTTTGTGACAACTGTCCAATAGCGTCTCCCCATATCTCGTAAAGTTTTCCCTCCCATTATTTCTTCGGGAGAAACGGTACGCTTCTCGGAATCTATTTGTTAATCTCGAGATCCAATGTTGCCTAATGGCTCATGTTATACCAGGCAGGGAAAGCACTAATCTTGCTAGGGAACTTCTGGAATCTGGGATCAGCGACCGGCGCAGATAGTGAATTGACTGAGTACTAGAGTATAGAGATAGTAGCTGATCGGACAGACAGGGATTAGAAAGCCTATGCATACCCATAGGTTTTGTAATCCCTGTCTGTCCGATCACCTACGTCCATACCCGGGTAAATGCGGTCCCGGCACTTATGCATCCCTCGTGGTTATGCACACATGAACACTTTTTCTCAGAGGACATGAGGCCATTGCCGAACAGTGTATACAAGTATACGACATAGATTCTCCCCGGCGGGAACCTCTTTGATGCCTCCCATAGGACCAATTTATTGATGCTCTCAGGATGAATTGCCGGTCTGCTTCTGTATCGTGACCCCGTCCTCTATTTTGGCTGGCTATATTTCTAGTGTCCTATATGTTGTAGCATATGAATGTCGTGTATTCTAGGATTAGGAGGCGTGTCATAATTGTAATTCAAAAACACATTCTTTGAGGTCGCTTTGCAATAACTTAACGCCGTTCTCTTGCAAACATCCTTTAGTCATCTGACTCCGTCACCACCACCACCACCACCACCATCCGTTCCTCCAAGCCACAAACTATCACTCTCTCGCATGCCCCTACGTGGGCCGGCAATCAATGTATCTGGAAAAATGGTTCTCTCATAGGCCTTTAACTTTACATCCTACTCTACCCAGAAGAGATAAAAAAAGAAAAGAGTTATCATACTATACAAGCCAAAGACACCCTCCACCCGGAAGTGAATCCCAAGTTATACATACCATACCTAGGCCTAAATCTACTGTATTGTTGCGCGGAGGAGTGGGATTGCCCAGAAGCGGGAGAGAGGCTGACGTATCTAAGAAACTTCTAACTTAATCTCTAAAGCGATGGAAGGAGAAAAACAGAAAGCAAAAAAACAAATCAGCATCTTAGACCACTCGGGACAAAACTCCGATTAGTTTGGAAACTACGTGTACCAACAAATGATAATTTCCAATGAGACCCCACGACAAACTGTAGGGAATCAAGTGGGGGCCCAATTACCGGATAGCTCGGGAATGTCGGGCCTGTAGCAACTCCACGACTCTATCGTGTCTGTATTTGGCCGCTAGCATGAGTGGTGTGTGACCAGATTTACTGGAGCTATTGGGGTTGACATCCTTCCGCCGTAAGAGTAGCTGCACCACTCCTTCGTGTCCATTCTGGGCGGCCCAAGAGAGCGGTGTTTTGCCATACGTCGTGTCTGGGGTGTTGGGGTTGACATCCTTCCGCCCCAACAGAAGTTTCACTATTCCCTCGTGGCCATTAAGGGCGGCCTGTGAGAGCGGTGTTAGGCCATGCATTGTGTCTGAGGTATTGGGGTCGACATCTTTCCGCCCCAACAGTAATTTCACTGTTCCCTCATGCCTCTTCCTCAGAGCCCACAAGAGCGGTGTTCGGCCATATGCCGTGTCTGGGGTGTTGGGGTTGACATCTTTCTGCTCTAACAGAAGTTCCACTATTCCCTCATGGCCGTTCCGGGCGGCCTGTGAGAGCGGTGTTAGCCCATATGCCGTGTCTGGGGTGTTGGGGTTGACATCTTTCCGCCCCAACAGAAGTTTCACTATTCCCTCATAGCCATCCCGGGCAGCCTGCGAGAGCGGTGTTAGGCCATATGCCGTGTCTGGAGTGTTGGGGTTGACATCTTTCTGCTCTAACAGAAGTTTCACTATTCCCTCATGGCCGTTCCGGGCGGCCTGTGAGAGCGGTGTTAGACCATACATCTTGTCTAGGGTGTCGGGGTTGACGTCTTTCCGCTCTAGCAGCAGTTTCACTATTCCCTCATGGCCATTCCAGGAAGCTTGCGAGAGCGGTGTTAAGCCATACTTGGTATCTGGGGTATCGGGGTTGACATCTTTTCGCCCCAACAGTAATTTCACTGTTCCCTCATGGCTATTCCTCACAGCCCACAAGAGCGGTGTTCGGCCATACTCCGTGTCTAAGGTGTTTAGGTTAACATCTTCTCGCTCCAGTAGTAGCTTCACTGTTACCTCATGGCCATTCCCGGCAGCCCACGAAAGTGGTGTTGTGCAAAATTGACTTGAACTATCGGGGTTGACGTATCTCCTACCAAACAGTAGACCAGCTACTTGTGGGGCCTTCCCCCATCGACGGCCTATGCTCCCGGGATTGACAAATCGCGGTCCAAGAAATAACCTCACCACTCCCTCATGCCCATTTCCGGCAGCCCAAGAGAGTGCTGTCCGGCCACAACTCGTGTCCTGCAGATCAGGTTGAATACGCTTCTCTTGCAAGAGCAACCTCACTGCCTCTTCATGCCCATATCTTGCGGCCAATATGAGCGGGGTTACACCCGCACCATCTCTTTGGTTCACATCCCATCTGTTCATCTTTATCAGAGTATATGTTACTTCGAGGATACCGAAGTACGAGATGCAGTGCAGCGCGGAAAAAGGCTTATCACTAGGGCAATTGTCGAACCGTAATCCACTATTTATCGACTTCCAAAGCGATTTGGCAGATATGTGACTATCAAACTGACCAAGAAGCTGGAGCGTAGATGTTTTTGCGCGATCCGAGGGCTCTATTCGCATGTGGGTTCCCCAATATAGGGAGGAATATTCAAGGAAGGGTGTGTCTCGGGGGTCACGGGGCGGGAGAGCTGGAATGTCCTTGATGTGCTGGAAGTTGAGGAACGTCAAACAGGTTTCCGCTATCGTCGAGTGGGCTCCGTCAAAGAGGTCGGGATGTGCGCAGAGATACTCTTGGAGCGTAAAATGAATTAACCTAACAGTCGAGGCACACTTGTCTACGGTGACTAGGCCTTGGCAACAGTCCAGCAGGGTCGATATCGTAGGGATATCATCGTTATCGAGATTATTTGACCCTATCTCGATGGCTACGGCGCGACAGATTTCATCTACTTGCAAAGGCCGCCTCGAATGGGTAATCCACATCAAAACGGCCATCCCGAGTCTAGCCTTCTCTCCGTCCTGGGTCTTTATCCTTCGCAGCGTTGCTCCGTATACGCCCCCGAGGTCTGAGCCACTCTTCATCGCGCTAAGCCTCTGCCGCCTTCGGTGTATGGTCGCCTCTTGTAGGATCGCCTTGATGCTCAAGAAGACAAGCAGGAATCTACATAGAATATCTTTCAGTACACCGCTTTAGGTATTTTATGTGACCCCGCTTCTTACTTACACCTCTGAAACTGTCTCGGGAATACTCTCTATAATTTCCTTCTCCAACCTCTTGTCCATCGCATCCGGGATCGTATCCTCTTTCAGTTTCGCTCGGAGGAATATGATGATATCGCCCTTTGTGGGTGTTATAGACCTGGTCGCTGCCTTCCCAGCAAGATGCCTCTCAATCTCATCCAGGATATGCGGTCTCCCGGTTAGAAATATCCGCGCGCCTGAGGAGTTCTGGAGAATTTGGTTGAGTGAATCAAGAAGCTTCACCCGATGTGCTGGTGGGCACTCGTCGAGGGCATCAATGCATATAAATGTAGATCGTGAGGAAGACAAATTTTGCAAGCACTCGACAATTTCTGCGAGCTCTAATCTCTGACCGCCAATGACCTTCTCTCTGTTGCGAAAAGCTTTGACTATCGCTTCCGGAACCTCGTTCAGTCCAGCAACAACCTGCTTTAGCACCGAACCCAGAATGGCAGTAGGGGATTGCTCCTCCAGGTCGGCGAAATCGAAGTAGAAGCAAGCAACGGCAGCGTTTTCCCCCACGGCCTGCTTGCACAGCGTATCTATCACTAGCGAGCTAACACCACAACTCATTAGCAATACCTTTCTCTCATCGGATATCTCCCCCCTCACCTAATGAAGGTCTTGCCGACCCCCGGACCTCCGTGGCAAAATAAGGCTGAACCATCAGAGTCACCCGCACGAATACCACCAGACCAATTCCGGTATTCCTCAGTTTGTAATAGCCAGTCTCCCACCTCGTCAGCCCTCCGGGTTCGGATGTATGCCGTCTCTGGGGTTCAAGTGTGGATAACCAAGCCAAGATTTCAGACTTCTCGTCGGCCACCGTATAGTTATTCAACACGTTGTTAAAAATACTGGTATTCCAAGAGTTGATGTTGTCTCTGATGAGGTGTTGGGACATTTTGAATTTTTTGCCGCTTTGAAGATTATAAAGGATCGGTTCCTAGGGAATTTTATGCGATACGGTAGAGTAGGCTAATGTGACTCCCGAGAGTGAAGAAAAGAGGGGGCGATGGAGAAAACCTTTAGAATAACCATGCGCTTGGCGGTCCAACCCTTTCGGATACCTCCAAAGGTGAAACATTTAACTTACACCGAGAGCCCACATTGCAACGAACGAAGTCTTTGCACACTGGCATACCTTTTTATCCCTTAAACAATGCAAAGAAGATGGGGAAAGGAAGTGACAGAAAAAATAAAGAATTAGTTTAACCCTTCTAGTATCTTTCTAGAATTTCCATTCAATATTATGGTGATTTTTAGTTAAAAAAACCATTCCACAGAAAGCCATTCTGGGGTGGAAAATAGATATAAGAAGTTGACTACGCTTACTCATCCATTTTCACTTTATTTGTTAACTTTTCTTAGATGTTTCATGGTGGCCGAAGAGAATGATAGTTCTATGCAATGGTTTCACTTTTTCGATGGTACATACAGTACCCGCTATCGGGGATCTTAACATAAATCACTGCCTAAACCACAATAGGTCTAGTAGAGTATGTTAGCCAAATCACGAATGCTCGAGTATGATACAGTTTTATCGATGTCAGAATAGACCGAAGATCAAAAGGAAACGAAAGTAAAAAGAAGCATCCGATCAAAGTCGTATTTACAGAACAATTCCGGATCTCGTCATCCTCGCTTGTGCATGTCCTCAGAGCCGCCCATTTATCTAACAAACATTCCTACTATTGTGGAATCCAGGCAAAAGTAAGTTTTTCAGATTGAGCGAAGTTGATTGCACCTACGAGTGAAATAACCGGATATGCACTAAAATCATCCTGAAGGCGCAGAAACTGTGTTCTGGGATATTGGTTTCAATAAAGGTTCCTGGTTCAACGGTCTGCACTCAGTATTATTTTTAGGAAAGCTAAGATTGTAGCTGGCTCGGTCAAGGTGGAAGGCTGTATTATCAACCAAAAAGGCAGCATGGGTAATACACCGCTCGGATGGGCTGCTAGGAATGGGCATGAGGAAGTAGTGAAAATGCTCCTAGCACAGGATGACATTGACCCCAACAAGCCAGACAATAGAGGCCAAACACCGCTCTGGTGGGCGGCCCTCAATGGGCATGAAGGAGTAGTGAAAATGCTACTGGACCGGAGTGACACCAACCCCAACAGGGCAGATATGTTTGGCCGGACACCGCTCTGGTTGGCTGTTTCGGACGGGCACAAGAAAGTGGTGAAGATGCTGCTTGGACGGGATGACACTAATCCCAACCGGGCAGATACGTACGATCGGACACCGCTCTTGTTGGCGGTTTCCGATGGGCACGAGGAAGTGGTGAAAATGCTACTTGAACGGGATGACACGAACCCTAACTGGTTCGATCGGGACAACGAGACACCGCTGTGGATAGCTGCCTCCAAGGGGTATCAAGGATTGGTGAAAATGTTACTTGATCGGGGCGACATCAACCTAGAGGATGAGGCTATTTACGGCGGGACACCACTCATAAAGGCTGCTTCGAGAGGGCACGAGGAGGTGGTGAAACTATTACTTGAACAGGATGGCCTCAACCCCAATAAGGTAGATCGGAACGGCATAACAGCCCTCGGGGCGGCTGCTTACGCTGGGCACGAGGGAGTGGTCAAAGCACTACTTGCACGAGAGGACGTCAGTATCGATACGCCAGGTGACTACCACGGGATGCCACTCTCATGGGCTGCTATTAATGGGCACGAGGGTGTGGTGAAATTACTACTCCATCGGGGTGGCACCAACACCGATGGGCCCGGTGGGGTTGGCAAAACCCCACTCTTGTTGGCTGCCCAGAATGGGCACAAGCAACTGGTGAAAATATTACTCGGACTGGGCATCGACTCCAACGGCCCGGATGAGTCTGGTCAGACGCCACTCTCGAAAGCAGCCGAGTATGGGCGTGAGGAAGTAGTCAAAATACTGCTCAGATGGAACAACGTCATCCCCGACAAACCAGATAAGAACGGGCAACGCCCACTCTGGTGGGCCGCTCGCAATGGGCACGAAAGAGTGGTGAGATTACTACTCAAACAGGAAGGGGTTAGCAATAACAAGCCAAACCGGTATGGACAAACACCGCTCTCAATCGCTGCTAGATATAGCCATATGGGAGTGATATCCCTACTACAGCCTCTACCAGATGCCGCCCACAGAACTACCTTAGCCTGAGGAGGTATCGCCCTCATTACCACCTTCCGATATCTCTAATAGCCAATATATGGCTCCTGCAATAGGCGCTACTGCTCCAACAGCCATTTTTCCTATTCGCACCTCTCCTGACCCTTAAAACCTGCCCTATGGTAACTGCCATATTACCTTCTGGTGTAAGCCTGCGACAAAAAAGTAGCTTAAAGTTTCAATTTTCTATGGGTGGGGGGAAGTCACATACAATGGGAATGTACATATTTATCACTCACCTGTCAAGCCCTCTATCTAGATTCTTCTCATGGGGTTTGGTCAAGACTTGTGAACTTCTGTTCAAAATCTGGACTTTGGTGTTATAGGAGGATCGTTGCTGTTGTATTGAAATGAGCTGGTGTGGCCTGTGTGGGTTGAAATTTCCATCATATTGTCTACTAGTACTTTAATAGATTTTTGTTCTTGGTCGGTCATTCACCTTCTCTCCCATCGATTGTTCTCCATTTTCTTC
>Ga0307510_10011297_pt1 | contig 10610 bp, 7 predicted proteins | sample 12_EM_MG_FD_207224 | JGI IMG/M metagenome (GOLD analysis project Ga0307510, IMG submission 207224) | Populus trichocarpa ectomycorrhiza microbial communities from riparian zone in the Pacific Northwest, United States - 12_EM | ecosystem: Host-associated > Plants > Roots > Unclassified | place... | reverse complement strand
GTGTCGCGCGGCGGCTCAACGGTGATCGCGGTGCGATTCAGCCCGGCCGGCAGGTCGCCGGCGGCAACAAGGCTATCGAGCGCCGCATCGAGATGCGCGGCGAAACGGGTATAGAGCGTCATGAAAAGTCCGGTCGTAAAGAGCGAGCGCGCGCCTTAGCGGATCGGCCGGTGCAACTCAAATAGGGCGCGAGTAAGCGTAACCGCGCGCCCTTCCTGTTTCGTCACCCCGGACTTGTTCCGGGGTCCAACGTGCCGCGTAAAAAGCCGCTGGTACGTTCGCGGAACCTTGGACCCCGGAACAAGTCCGGGGTGAAGGTTAAAGGTTACACCAGCCCACCGACCGCCGGCACACCCCGGCTGTCCGGGAACAACGCCGCCATTACGCGCGCCGGATCGACCCCGAAATGCGCCGACACCGCGCCGCCGATGAACGCATCGAGCTGCGTCGTCGGCCTGAGATCGCGGCCTTCGAACAAAGCCGCCTGACCAAGCCCCGGCCAATCGGCCAGCACGCGCCCGCCCTTCACGCCGCCGCCGAGCAGCATCGTCGCACTGCCGGTGCCATGATCGGTACCGCCGGTACCGTTGACCGCGACCGTGCGGCCGAATTCGGTCGCCACCAGCACCATCGTGTCCGCCCATAACGGCCCAAGCCCGGTCTTGAGCGCGCCGACCAGGGTATCGAGGTTACGCAACTGCCCCGCGAGCCGGCCACGTTGCTGGGCATGGGTATCCCACCCCCCGGTCTCGATCATCGCGATACGCGCGCCGTCCGCCGGCACCATCAACTTGGCCGCCAGCGCACCCGTTGCCTGGGCATTTTGCTGGTTGCCCGCCGCCACGTCGGCGGCCAGTGCCTTGGTGCCGAGCGCCTCGCTCCACAGCGCATGAAGCTGGCTGTCGCCCTGATAGAGCATCGAGACCCGCTGCAGCAGGTCGTCCGAGGCCTGGGGCAGCGACGACGGCGCATAAGACGACACCTCATGCCGCCCACGCAGCGCCATCGGCACCGTCGCAGAGATGGCGATGGCCTTGGATACGCCGGACGGCACCACGCCGAGCATGCGGTTCAGCCAGCCATCCTTGAGGCTGTAGGCGCCGAGCCCGCCGGTCTCGAGCACATTCTGTCCGTCGAAATGCGAACGATCGCGATAGGGCGAGGCTACGGCATGGGCGAACAACGCCTGCCGGTCGCGGTACAGCGCACCGATATTGGCCAGCGACGGGTGGATCGCAAACATCGAATCCAGCTTGGTCGCAGTGGTGAAATCAGCCGCGAGGTCACCGCGCTGGCTGACGAAGCTTGGGTCGCCGACCGGGGCGATGGTACCCAGCCCGTCGGCCGCGCCGCGCTGGATGATGAACACGAAACGCTGGTCGGTCTCCGCCTTGGCGAAGGCGAGGCGCGGGGCGAGCATCGCGGCAAGCCCGCCGATACTGGCGGTGGCGACGAAGTGGCGACGATCGAGGACCATGATCTATCTCCGCATGAATTCGGGGGCGACGAGCAGCAGCGCGAGCGCCTGGCCCGGGCTGTCGGCATTGGCCAGCGCCTGGGTCGTGGCAGGCGTCACCGCGGCCGGGAACAGCTTGGGCGCCAGCGCCCGCGCATCGATCGCGCCATTGGCACGCGACGCGAAACGCTCGGCGGCCTCGACCCGGCGCATCACCGCGTCAGGGCCGGCCCAACTGGCGGCGATATCGTCATAGCCGGCTGGCGAGCCCGGTCGCCAGGTCGGCTGGCCGAGCTGATTGAGCAGCCCGGTAATGGCCAGCGGCTGGAGCGTCTTCACCCCCAGCGCACGCATTGACGAGACGGACCATTCCCACGGCGTCTTGAACTTGAGCGGCTGCGGCGCCCAGGTCTCGGGCGCCTCGACCAGCACGCGATAGACGCTCGGCAGGTCGCCGCCGGTCTTGAGATAGGTCGCCTGCAACCGCTCGACCAAAGCCGGCGGCGGTGTGTCGCCGGCGAAGTGGCGCGCCAGTTTCGTCGCGAGGTGCGTCGCGGTCGACGGATGCACCGCGAGGTCGTCGAGTACCGATTGTGCCTGATGCTCACCGCCCTCGTCATAGCGCTTGCCCATGATCGTGCGACCGCCCGGCTCGTGCAGCGGAGCGGCAAAGACGAAGGCGCCCGCCGGCCCGTCGGTGCCGGTGAAACGCGCGCCAGCGTTGCGACCAAGCCCCGATACCGTCCAGCCGGTCATCGCCCGGGCGAATTCGGTGACATCGGCCTGAGAGTAGCCGGTGCGCACGCCGAGCGTGTGCAACTCCATGATTTCGCGCGCGAGATTCTCGTTGAGGCCGATCTTGCGCGCGCCGCGTGACGCCACGCGCGCGCCGATCGGGCTGTTCGGCCCGACCGATTGCGCCTGGTCGAGATAGAGCAGCATCGCCGGGTGCCGCTCGACCGCGTTGAGCATGTCGCCGAACTTGCCCAGCACATGCGGCCGGATCGCCTCGAACTCCAGCGTACCCGACAGGCCGACCACGGTGAGCTTGTCGGCCGATACCGCAAAATGATTGGCCCAGAAATGCACCAGCCGCTCGACGAACGGCGCGGGCGAGGTCAGCGCGGTGATCATCCGCGCGCCGACCGCGATGGCGTAATCGTCCCGCCCCTGGCGCCGCGCGAACTGTCGCGCCTGGGCGACGGGATCGTCCTTGCGCGCGGGAGGCTCAGTCGTCGGCATGTCCGGTGTCGCGGTCATGTTCATCGTCGGCGCGGCTTGCGTCGCCATCATCGCCGGATCGCTGGCGGCCGGCGGCATGACCGGTTGCGCCGCGCCCGGCTGTCGGCGTTGCGGCCCATATTGCTGGCGCAACTGGCGCTGCTCTTCGAGATATTGCGCGAGTTCGGCCGATACCGCGCGGCTGTCCGGCGCGGCAGCAATCGCCGCAGGCCGGGGCTCGAAGCGGGCAAACTGATCGAGCAGCCATGTCCTGGGGTTGTCGGGGAGGGGCTCGTCCGGGCGTGCGCCCAGACCGAAGCGGTTCATGGCAATGCTGGTCTCGGCCATCACGCTCTCCGGAAATGCCTTATTAGGGCCACCATGGACCCAAGCTGTCGCGAGAGTATGCCGGAAAAACGCTTCGGCGTTCGTTTCGTGCAACTGGCCGCGCAACCTTTGCGCTTGGCGCTATGCTGCACTGCAATATGTTCAAGCGCGGCGAGGATGCTGGTCTGGCTTTCGACAATCGAAAGGAAAGATCATGACCAAGACGCTCTTCGCTTCGGCCGCTTTGCTCCTCGCCGCCGCCGTTCCCGCCTTTGCCGACGAGGCCCCCGCACAGATCAGCTTCAAGCGTGACGGCGAGACCTATGTCTATACCAAGGTCCAGAAGGCCGATCGCGTGATCCTCACCGGCCACCGCTATCCTTCGGGCGTGGCGTTCGAATTCACTGTGCGCGGCGACTGGGTGAGCGGCACCACCGACGGCGTGCCCGTATCCTTCATCATGCCCAGCGCGCGGGCCAAATCGAATCTGTCGCCGGAGGTAGCCGCACGTTGAAGCCCTCCCCGGCGCCGCCTCGCGCACTATCGACGCGGGGCGGTGTTGAGGGCTCAAGGGACCTCTGACAAAATTACCGTGCCCGCGACGCGGCACCGAGACGCCAACCCTCTCGGCATCCACCATTTTCCCGGCACGCGTCGCCGAATAATTTTGTCACACCGCCGAATTCAGAAACCTTCGGGCAAATCGATGTCGCCGACCACCTCGCGATAGCGGGTCACGGCGTAGCGATCGGTCATGCCGGCGATGAAATCGGCGATGTGGCGGCTGCGCTCGGGCTCGTTCGCCGGCAGGCGCGCTGGCCAGTCGCCCGGCATCGCCGCCGGATCGGCGCGATAGGCCGCGAACAGGCCGGCGACGATCGTCTCCGCGCTTTGCGCCGCGGCGAGTTGGCGCGGATGGTGATAGAGATTGGCATACATGAAGCGCTTCAGGTCGCGCTCGGCATCGCGCATCTCGGGTGAGAAACCTGCGAGGCAACATCCCGCGGCGCGGATATCGTCGGCCTTCTCTATTCCGGCACCCGCTACCCGTGCCTGCGTCTCGGCGATCAGGTCGTTGACCATCGTGCCGATCTGCGAGCGCACCAGTTCGCCGATCAGCCGCGCCGGCGGTGTATCGGGGAAGCGCGCACGGGCCGCGTCCCAGCCGCGCGCGATGATCGGCACCTCGAGCAGCTGGTCGAGCGTCAGCAGCCCGGCGCGCAGGCCGTCGTCGATATCGTGATTGTCATAGGCGATGTCGTCGGCGATCGCCGCGACCTGCGCCTCAAGGCTCGGCCAGCAATTCAATTCCAGGGGAAAGGCCGCATCCACCTCGGCCAGCGCCCAGGCCGGGGCGGTGATCGGGCCATTATGCTTGGCCAGCCCCTCCAGCGTCTCCCAGGTCAGGTTGAGCCCGGGCCAGCATGGATAAGGGCTGTCGATCACCGCCAGCGCCCGCAAGGTATTGCCATTGTGGTCGAACCCGCCCTGCCCCGCCAGCGCGGCCTGCAGCGCGTCCTCACCGGCATGGCCGAACGGCGGATGGCCGATGTCGTGCGCCAGCGCGAGCGCCTCGGTCAGGTCCTCGTTAAGGCCTAGCGCACGCGCGACGGTGCGCGCGATCTGCGCGACCTCGATGCTGTGCGTCAGGCGGACGCGGAAATGGTCGCCATCGGGCGCGACGAACACCTGGGTCTTGTGGCGCAGGCGACGAAAACTGATCGAATGGATGATGCGGTCGCGGTCGCGCTGAAAGGCATCGCGCGGCCCCCGCGCGGCCCCGTCCTCCTCGGGGTAGAGCCGCCCGCGACTTTGGTCGGGATGCGATGCCCAGGGGGCGAGCGCGGTCATTTGGTCGGCAGCTTGGTGATCTTTTGCCCGGCCTCGCTGGTGAAGGCGAAGGCCTGCACCCCGGACTTGGCGAGCGTGTTGACGAAGGCGCGAGCTTCGTCGTCGGTCTTGAACGGCCCGGCCAGCACGCGGTGCGTGGCACGCAGTGGCGTCGTCCACCCCTGCTTGCCCTTGAATGCGGCGGGCGCCCTGCCCTTCATGATGTTCCACGACATGACCAGCGCCGCATCATTGGCGCCACCGGCAACCTGCACCCATATCCGCGCCGGTTCGAGCAGCTTGGGATCATTGCGCCTCTTCTCGTCGGCCGCCTTCTTGGCAGCTGCCGCGGCCTTCTTCGCGGCTTCGGCGGCCTTGGCCGCCTTGGCGACATCAGCCGGCCTTGTGCCGGGCTTTACCACGGGCGCGACCTCGGGTGCCGGCTTTTCTTCGGGAACGGGCGCGGCATGAGTCGGCTTGGCCGGTTTAGGCGGCGCACTTGCCAGCTCGGAACCCGGCACCTTTATGCCGGCGATAATCGACGCGAGGATCGAGTCCTCGCTACGCACCGGTGCCGGCTTTGCCACGGCCGGAGCCGGCCGGGTCACCACCGGGGTCGGCCTGGGCACCACAGGCGCAGGCGGCGGCGGTGCGACCGCGACAGGCTGTGGCACTGCTGTCGAAACCTCGCTCGCCGCCGGTTGCGACACGGTCACGACAGGCTGTGCGGCAGTCACCGGGGCAACGGGACCCTCGTCGTCACCCGACGAATCCTGGCTCGGCACGATGGTCTCGTTGGGCGGGCCCGCGGCCAAGGGAAGCCGCGTGTTGTTCGCGGCAACGGCAACCGGGGGCTGGCTACGCGCCGGGGCAGGCGTTGGCGCAGGCGTGACGACCGCCGGCCGCACAGGGGCCGCGCTGAACGACACCGGCGGTTGCCTGGTCGGTGTGGCGGCAATCGTTCTGGCCGGCAGCGGCTGCACGACCGCCTGGCTGTATGCCGGGCGTGGCGGCAGCGATGAGGCGGCGGGCGCCAGCGGTTCGTCGTCGACCGTGTTCGATGCGACATAGGCCGGCGGCGCCGGCAAGGGCGCCGGCGCCGGCGGAGCAGCGGCGACCACGACCGGGGCGCCCTTGCGCTTGCGGTCCTTGCGACGATCGTCGCGACTGGCCGTGACCGGGGCCGGCACGGCGGCCACGGCGACGGCGCGTGGCGCATAGGGATCAGCGCCGAGCGCGGGGAGCGACGGCACAAGCCGCGCATCGGCAAGACGCTGGGGCGTCGGCCGCACCTCGCCGAAATGCACCGCAAAGGCACGATCGGCGGCCGGCAAGCCTGGCAGGCGATCGAAAAAAGGCTGCAATCCCTGCGCCATGCCGGGAGGCAGCATGCTGGTCGCGATCTGGCTGGCGCCGGCCGGGTCGCCGCTCATCGCAAGGATGAAGGCACGCGAGCGCCATGCACCACGATCGCTGCGGCGGAGCAGCGGCTCGAGCACGGCATACGCCTCTTCGCGCTTGCCGGAGATACCGAGCGACAGCGCGTAACGGCGCACCGTCTCGTCGTTGCTGCCGTAACGAAGGGCGGTGCGATAATCGCGCTGGGCACGATCCTGCTCGCCGATCAGATCATAAGCGAGGCCACGGTCGGCGACGAAGCCGCGCGCATCGGCGCCGAGCGCCTCCGCTTCGGCGAAGCGTCGCAACGCTTCGCCCGGGCGTTCCTCGCCGACCAGCAGACTGCCAAGCCCAGCCTTGATCCGGGCATTGCGCGGGTCGATCCGCTCGGCGCGCGCGAAGAAGCCGGCCGCCGCCGTGGGATCGTCGAGCCGCAGCGCGAGCTCCCCCGCACGGATCAGCGCCGCCAGATTTTGCGGATCGGCGGCAAGCTGGCGCATCTGCGCCGCAAGCTCATCGGCATCACCCGACGGCGCCGGCATCATCTGCGCGGTAACCGGCACCGCATAGAGCAAGGGCACGGTTCCGGCGAGCAGCAGGGCGAAAAGGCGATGGCCGCGCATCATGCCGGTCTTGTCGTTGCGCGAGATCAAATCAAGTCACCCCGTCACCCCGGACTTGTTCCGGGGTCCAATGTGCCGCGCGAACCGCGGCCGATACGTTTGCGGGACGTTGGATGCCGGAACAAGTCCGGCATGACGGTGATGTGTCTGCGTCATCCAGCGTGCATTCCCGATCTGAAACGACCTAGACCCGAGCGACGCTGAACCGGCAATGACTTGCGCACCCCGCCCGCGCCGGAATGACGCTGCGAGGCGACGAACCGGACGGACGTGAAAGCACCATGTCCCGGCCCCCGCCGGTCACGATCGATGCAAGTTATTGATTATTCTGCCGATGCAGGAAGCGCGGGATATCGAGCGGATCCTTGTCGGTCGGCTCTTCTTCCTTCGCCGCGCCACGTGTGACGCTCGACATGCGCTCGAACAACGTACCGCCGAGCTTGACGCGCGGGGCCGGCGGCGCGGGCTCGCTGGCCTCCTCGGCCGGTGCCGGAGCGGCAGCCTCGCTCGGTGCGCCCGGGCTGAGCCAGCGGCGGCGCTGCGGCACTTCCGGCGCGGGTTCGGCGGCCGTTTCGGGCTCATCGTCGAAGACGATCGGGGCAGGCTGCGCGGCGGCCGGCTCGTCTTCGATCACCGCATCGGCGTTGTCGAGGACGAGTTCGTCGCTCTCGGCATGGGTTGCCTCGGCCTCGGGCTCATAAGCCTGCGGCTCGGCAGCCTGTTCGGGCTCGGCTTCGGCAACCGGGGCAGGCTCGGGCGCGGCAGGCACGAAGCTGGCGGTCGGAGCCGACTCCTCGGCCTTTTTCGGCGCGGCGAAGCTGAACGCGCGCGTCGCGGCGGGCGCGGGCGCTGCTGTCGCGCGGGTGTCGGCCTCGATGCCGGTCGCGACGACCGACACGCGGATCTTGCCTTCGAGATCGGGATTGAATGCCGAACCCCAGATGATGTTGGCGTCTTCGTCGACCAGCTCGCGAATGTGGTTCGCGGCTTCATCGACTTCGAGCAGGCGCATGTCGTCGCCACCGGTGATCGAGACGATGACGCCCTTGGCGCCCTTCATCGACACGCCGTCGAGCAGCGGGTTGGCGATCGCCTTCGACGCCGCCTCGATCGCGCGATTGTCGCCCGACGCCTCGCCGGTGCCCATCATCGCCTTGCCCATCTCCTGCATCACCGAACGGACGTCGGCAAAGTCGAGGTTGATCAGGCCAGGCATGACCATCAGGTCGGTGATGCCGCGCACGCCCTGCTGCAGCACCTCGTCCGCCATCAGGAAGGCTTCCTTGAAGGTGGTGTTGGCGTTGGCGACCAGGAACAAATTCTGGTTGGGGATGACGATCAGCGTATCGACATACTTCTGCAGTTCCTCGATGCCGGCCTCGGCCGCCTTGGCGCGGCGATTGCCCTCGAACGAGAAAGGCTTGGTCACGACACCGACGGTCAGGATGCCCATGTCACGCGCCGCCTTGGCGATGACCGGTGCCGCACCGGTGCCCGTGCCGCCGCCCATGCCGGCGGCGATGAAGCACATATGCGCCCCTTCGAGCATCTTGGTGACCTGATCGATGGTCTCCTCAGCCGCGGCGCGACCGATTTCCGGCCGCGAACCGGCGCCGAGCCCTTGCGTGATCTTCACGCCGAGCTGGATGCGCTGCGGCGCGGTCGACTGTTTCAGCGCCTGCGAGTCGGTGTTGGCGACGAGAAAATCGACACCCGCCACATCGGCGCGCATCATGTTCGCGATCGCGTTACCACCCGCGCCGCCAACGCCGATCACCGCGATACGCGGGGTCAGTTCGTCAACTTCGGGAGCAAGAAATTCAACCATCGCTTTGTCTCCGTCGGCCCCCAAACAGCGGGGCGCCTGATAATCGATTAACGTTCTGCACTATCGCTAGCGGTGACTCCAGCGCGAACAACCAAATCTTGTCTCATTTCTTCAATAATTCGCCCGCGCGGCCGCCAACAGCCGCCGGAAAATCGCCAGACCCTTGGGCCGATGCACCAACTGGCCACTTACCGGCAGGGCGCGAAGGTCGATCGGGTCGGCCGCGGCATAGAAAGCGAGCCCGGCTAACGTAGCGAATCCGGGTCCGGAATGCGCTTCCGGCAGGGCGGTCAGCCCGCGCGGCCGGCCGATCCGCACCGAGCGGCCGAGTGCCTGCTGGGCATAATCGGCGATGCCCTTGAGTTCGGCCCCGCCGCCGGTCAGCACGACCTGACGCCCGACCGGCCCTTCGAACTTCAGCTCGACCAGCGCCTTCTGCACTTCACCCATAAGATGTTCGAGGCGCTGGCGGATCACCGCGATGAGCTGCGCCTTGGTGATGCGTGTGCCTTCGCTGGCATCGTCCTCGGCCGAGATCGGCGCGACGTCGATCATTTCGTGATTGTCACGCGGACTGGCGTTGGCCGAACCGTGGAAGCACTTCATCCGCTCGGCCTGGGCACGACGCGTGCCGAACGCCGAGGCGATATCGTCGGTGATGTCGGCCGAACCGAACGGGATCGAGGTCAGCCCGACCAGCATGCCGCCAGCGAACAGCGAAACATTGGTGATGCCCGCGCCCATCTCGACCAGCGCGACGCCGAGCTCGAGCTCTTCTTCCGACAGGCAGGCCATCCCGGTGGCGACCGGCGAGGCAATGATCGCCTTCACCTCGAGATGCGCATTGGCGACGCACAGGCCGAGATTGCGCACCGGCGAACCATCGGCGGCGACGACATGGATGTGCACACCGAGGCGGTCGGCATGGAGGCCGAGCGGCTTCTTGACGCCGGTCAGGCCGTCGAGCGTGTACAGCGCGGGCTGCGCGTGCAGGACCATGCGCCCGGCGGGATCGATCGATTCACGCCCGGCCTGAAGCAGGGCGTCGATATCGGCCTGTTCGACGCGGTGGCCGCCCAGCTCGAACTCGACCTCGGCGACGTCGGAGACGAGGCCCCCGGCCGAGAAGCTGACCCAGACATTCTCGATATTGGTGCCGGCGATGCGCTCGGCCTGCTCAACCGCCTCGCGGACGGCAGCCTCGGTCGCATCGGCATCGGCGATGTAACCGCGCTTGACGCCGCGGCTCTCGCGCTGGCCGGTGCCGAGCACGATCAGTTCGCCGCCATCGCCCTTTTGCGCGATCATCGCCGAGACCTTTGACGACCCGATATCGAGCGCCGTGATGAGACCTTCCGGTGCTTGCTTCGCCATACGCTTTTACCCCTGCCCTGCCGTACTCGTTGATTTCGCCTGAAGTGTCGATGTCGGAACATGGCCGCTGTCAGGTACCTTGATCGCGCGATCGGCGATCTCGCCCGGCTTGCGCGCGACCAGCTTCTCGGGATCGCGCATGTCGAAACGGATAAAGCCCTTGCCGAGCAACGGGTTGGTGCCATCCATCTGCGCGAACTTGATCAAGGCAGCCGCGGCCTCCTGCTCGCCTTCGGGCAGCGCCAGCGTCTCGCCGCTCTCAAAGGTCAGGTTCCAGCGACGATTGCCGACCCAGGTCGCCGCCTTGACCAGTGGCTTGATTGCCGGCGCGACGTCGAGCAACCGCAGATAGGCGCCCTCTTGCGTGTTGGCGCCCGGGCCGATCAGCAAGGGCAGATCGGGCATCGCATCGGCGGAGATGCGTTCGAGCATCAAGCCATTGTCGGCGATCAGCGCGAGCTTGCCCTGATTCTGCCAGATCGCGCTCGGCTTGCGCTCGACGATATGGATCAGCAGCGTGTCGGGCAGGCGGCGCGAGACATGGGCGTCCTGG
>Ga0307510_10011296_pt1 | contig 10611 bp, 15 predicted proteins | sample 12_EM_MG_FD_207224 | JGI IMG/M metagenome (GOLD analysis project Ga0307510, IMG submission 207224) | Populus trichocarpa ectomycorrhiza microbial communities from riparian zone in the Pacific Northwest, United States - 12_EM | ecosystem: Host-associated > Plants > Roots > Unclassified | place... | reverse complement strand
GGGCACCCGGACTCGGGGGGGGGGGGGGGGGTGTGCGGGGATGTGTGCGGGGTATATCCAGATTGTTGAACGAAGATCCGAGTAAGGTGAAGAAAGAGAAGAAAAGAGATCTAGAATACATTTATGCTTCAAACATATCTCCGCCATCCTGCAGCATACACCTTCCCATAATCATAGGCAGCTTTGATATCTCATTATTGATATCTTCAATAGTGATCTTCTCCCATTCTTCCACCAAAACCTCTCTCATTTGAAGCAGGGTAGTAATTTTCTCCGCTTCTCTACGCCGTAGAATACAGGACTTCATCAAACACCATATATGTACGATGGGGTTTAGGTCCGGTGAGTTAGCTGGCCAATCAACTTTGGGTATTCCTACCTGTTCACGTGCTGTATTTGTGAAGTCGGACCAATGAGAAGGGGCATTGTCTTCCGTGAGACGGAAATTTGGAAGACCTGCCATTCGTTCTGTGCAGGCTGGCTATAGAATCGGCTTACACAAATGATTCACATATCTCCATGAAACTACCCCTTTCCCCTCCCCAACCTTTAGTGGCCGAAACGTATACTTCTTTCCCCGGAAAGATTGCACTGTTTTCACGTTTTTCCCCTCGGCTCGTCCTACTGCTCTCCTCTCTGCGACCCGCAACTCCAGCTCCCAGAGATTTCTCCATCCCTCTGACAATTTCCATGCAGCATTAAGTCTCTCTGTTTCTCCACCCATCTGCCTATTTATTTCCTCAATCTCCTCTTTTGCTGTCTGTTTTTCTTCTTTTGTTGTAGCTGGCCATAAAAAAAATGGCCCTTTCCATCCCCAAGAGATAGCCCCCCAGCACATCACGGATGTGCCATGTTTTTTCTTAGTTCCCACACAATTGTCGTGCCACTTTTGCCCCTTTTCCCTCTAGACCAGAGATTTGCCTAAAGCTGCTCCCACCTCGATCGACATTTCATCTGTAAACATGTAGTCTGCCCATTCCACCTGCGGCCTCCATACCGCTCGTTCTCAACAATAGTTCTATATGATATGTTAGCCGTACTAATCAGGAACCAATTACATGCTGTAAAAACTCTTGAAATCCACCATCTCACGCAACCCCCTAATCTCTGGATTATCAGTCGTGGTCCTGGGAGGTAGATTAGCGTTTTCTATAAATAGTAAAAGATTGGCCCACAAAAGATGATAGCTGATAGTCCGATAGCGGATTCCGGGAGGTTCTATTGTAATAGAGGCATCCAGCCCTGGGGTTTGAAATGGGTTTTTTAAGGTACTGGCTCTCTCTGGCAACTTGTTATAAAAAAAAAAAAAATATAACTTACCAATCGATTCAGTCTATGTTCTTGTAACATGTGTACATGTTCCGGTAACGGTACACAGGAGCGGGCAGTGCAGGATCTCCCCTGTTTAGTTGATTTATATTTGCTTTATTTGATTTGATTTCAGCTCCGCCACTGTCTCTGAGTCAGATAGGCTATGCTATGGTATTGCTATGTTTAGTTTGCTTTGCTGGAAGTTTATATTTAGGATTCCGGGTATGGAATGGTCATGTAGCACTGTTGGAGGTTGAGCTATGGTTCTTTCTTTGGTCTTGCAGGATTACAGGATTCCGGTATGTGCGCAGCTACTGGTAATGATCGTGATTGCAGGAATGCTATCGCTCTTGGGTTTTGTATGTAAACCAGTCTCCTGGCTAGCAGGAGACAGCAGACTTCGACAGACCTTCAGTCTAAGAATACACTTGCTTGAACGCCAATCCGTGAGTCCCTTAGCCCAATTTATCCTTCAACTATCATCCTTCTGGCTACCGGTCCCTTGAAGCCTCCCTTAGCACCAGCGCTACCAGGTCTATTGCCGGTCCTATTGTATTTTCGTTAGATAGGAATAAAGCTGTTACATGTTTTTGCCAACAGTAGGTGAAACCCCTTTGTTCTCAGGATTGGGAACAGCTTGGTAGGATTGATCACCCTCCCAGTATCTTGATAACTAGTTAGAAGCAGGAGCGGCAGGAAAAGGAACTTTCGGCGCAGGTGCTACATTCACAATATCACAACGCAGGAGGAGAAGCGTTACCAGGTCCGGAAGGGCCTACAATCGTCCGTCAGTAGAACCCACAGACGATACCCCAGAACCAACCACAAAGGAACCAAACCCTGGGCCCATGCCAGGCTCAACAGATACACCAGCAAGAACCAGTTACCTCCTTCCAGGAGACCTAGATACAGATTCAGAAGAAGGCCACGAGCTCACAGCTGAGGAACTCATTCAAAGAGAAGCCCAGCGGCTTGAGGAAAGAGCAGCAGCAAGAGCAGCAGCACAGCGAACATTGGAAACTGAACACCCACCAGAACTCCCAACTACAAACAGGTGGCAAGCACCCAGAATTCTAGGAGTCTTTAGAAGTCTGACGCCAACTAGAGCACCCTCCTGAGAGCATAGAGACCAACCACTACCTTGTACATTCATCCCATACACACCAGAAAGACCCTCACGATCCAGGAGGGCCAGAGAGCCCCCTGAAAGACCAGACCCACTACCTCCAAACCAAGACCCACTTATAGGCACTATGGCAGACCCAGGCCCGGCCAGGTTGCCACCTCCCAAGCTCCATAAACCACCTATGTTTAACAGCGAAGTTGAAGACCTGAAGCCAGACAAACTCAAGCGATGGCTTAGAACAGTCAAAAAGCATCTAGCAGGATCAGGACTGAACGATGACTCCCCTGGAGTGGCGGACTACTATGGCCCCTACACAGATGGCAAGGCCAACAACGCATATCAGATGCTAGACAGAGAAGTGGAGGACCTACCTCTAGCGCAGTTAACACAACGCCTTCAGCAGCTATTTGAAGCCTCTACAAACACCGATGACACCTATCACAAGTGGCAGAATATCCGCCAGCCAGCAGGAGGACAGCCAGCACGCATAACCAAGATAGCTGGAGAGCTAGCGGACCTCAAAGGATCACTTCCAGCAGGATCTATCTCCGACTATGCACAGAAGCAACGAGTTCTCGATGCTATGGACTCTAGACTACGCCGCAATGTTGAGCCCCAGCCCAGACCAGAAGATACCTCGGACCAGATGGTAGCTGTGGCAGAACGCTATGACGCTACTATGTACAGAACTGGCGGCTACAAAGGCAGTGTTAGAAGCCAACCTTTTAGCAGCAAACCCCATACACGAAAGAAAGAGAGTACCTACCACTAGCCCTCTACCACACCAACGCCCAGGATCACATGCAAAGGAAAGGCCCCGGCCAAGAAAAGGACCAATAACAAATCCAACAAGCCAAGTAAGGCTGAAATGGACAGCCGCAAGGCAGAAGGAGCCTGTTTCTACTGTGGCGAGGGCGGACACATGGCAAATGAGTGCCCAAAGAAAGAAGTTAAGACCAACCATGTTCGCCTCTCTGAGGAAAGCCCAGACAGCAGCGAAGGCGAATATGAGCCTGATACAGACAGCACAGAGGAGGTAGATCGTAGCGGCTCTATCAGAACCTACAAGACTACGGTAGGCACACCCAAGGACAGGCCATTCCAGGCACTCAAATTTACTATCAACATCAATGGCAAGCCTGCCAGAGCTGTCGCAGATACAGGAACCATTGGCGGTACCCTGATATCCAACAAATTCGTTACAACACACTATATCCCCTACACAGTTAGGCAGAATCCCGTCACTCTGGAGATGGCAGTTAAAGGATCGCAATCAACTAGCAACTTCTCTGTTGAGGTTATGATTCAGCTAGGCAAGATGAGAGTCGACAAAGTGCCTATGCTGGTCACGCCAGTATCAGACTATGATATCCTGATCAGTATGGATGACCTCATAAGGCTAGGAGGGGTCATCGATTGCCAAAAGAACAGCCTCTACTTCTCCAAGTACAAAGTTAGAGTTACCTGTGACGGAAAATCTAGAGAGTTTACATCAGCCATGACGAAGTCACAGGAAGTACCAGACTTTCTGGCAATGTTCTCCAAGGTATTTGTCAAAGAGGTACATGAGGAACTGCCCCCAGTACGCAAGATAATGCACAGGATAAGCTTCATAGACCCGACAAAGCTTTTAAAGACACCCACTTTCAAAGCGCCACAAGCCTTGATGTCCAAATACAAGACATGGATCAACAATCAGATGAACGCAGGTATCCTCCATAGAACCAGTGTGCCCAGAGAAGCCCCCATATTTGTGGAAGCAAAAAGGCAAAGCAGAATCCACCCCCTGGTACACCTCCGCTTCAGGAATGATAACACCCAGGCCGATCACACACTGATCCCAGAACAAAACACTATACGAAATGCGGTAGCCAGAGTACGATTCCGCAGCAAGATAGATCTCAGTGACGCCTACTTCCAGACCAGAGTGCATCCAGATGATGTGAAGTAGAACACTATCAAGACACCCTTGAGCAGCTTTACCAGCCAGGTCATGATGCAAGGAGACATGAATGCTCCCTGAAACTTTTGAGGACTATGGAGGACCTATTCCATGACGAATTAGGCAAGAACATATGGGTCTACATTGACGATATTTTCGTCTTCAGTTAGACCTTTGAAGAGCATGTTAAGGACGTTACGAACGCCTACAGTAAGCTGCAGAATGCCGGCTATTATGCCAAGCCAAAGAAAAGTGTTTTCTTTGCCACAAAGCGCGATATCCTAGGCCATATGATAGACGATGATGGCATCCACGCTGCACCAGAGAAAATCCGGACTATAATGGACTCGACAAGACCTGAGAGCCAGAACGAACTGCAGCGATTCAATTGGATGGTTAATGATATCTCGTATTTCATTTCCTACATCGCCACCATCACAGCCCCGCTCACAGAGCTGAGTGGGAACGCTGAATGGCTATGGACGGATCTGCAGGAAGCAGCCTTAGAAGCAGTCAAACGAGCTGCAGATAAGGACAAAGTCCTTACACCGATCGACTATAATAAGCTAGATATGATATGGCTTTTTACCGATGCATCCCCTACAGGTACGGGCGCTTGGATAGGCCAAGGGCCAACCAGAGATGCAGCCAGACCTGCAGCGTTCCACAGCAGGAAGCTGACGCCATCACAAAGCAACAACGCCACACACTAGCCAGAAACGCTTGCAATCATTGAGGCTATGGAAGCATTTGCTCCCCATTTGCTACAGAGACAATTTACAGTAATTACAGACCACGAAAGCCTCTCTAAACTCATGACAGAAAAGAATCTCAATGGACGACAGCAGAGATGGCTGACGCATATCAGTCGCTTTGATTTTAGAATAGTATACCAGCCAGGAGCGATGAATTTCCTAGCAGACTACATATCGAGAATCCATGAGGGAACCCCAGGGCCGCTAGATATAAGTCTCAAGGACCCCACTATCAATTATGACAGCCTTGAGCTACCTGACCCTACTCAATCCCTACAAATCAATACAAGCTACGCCTCCTCTAGCGATTTGAGCATTGAATCAGACGCCGCCAGGTACCGCTCAGGCGAAGCCCAAACCTCTCCCACCCTTACCAGCAGTGACTCTATCAGTCGTTGCCACCCTGAATACCTTATGGACAAGATTACCAGCAATGCAGTGACTCGCTCCCAGAAGCGTGAGGCCTCTGCTTCCTCACCAGCTACATCAAGTGTTGAAATTCCTTTGTATATTTCCTATGTATATTCAACACATGACCGTGTATTGCTTTACTTAGTTTGTGTTTCGGCTCCGCCTGTCCACCGCTTACATTACTACAGCTAAGATATATATTATGGTGTTTTATTGTTTATTTCAGGATAATATCTCAGGATTTAACATGTGCTTTCCAATTAGGTGTTTGGGATTTTATGGTTGTTTATGCATCTCTTATGCACCATTCTTGGTCATGATATTTCTAATAATCACGCCACACCCTTTTGTTTTCACGCACATTATTTGAGATTTGCTTGGTTGGATTTCAGGGTCAGACATGTTCCCACTTATGTTTCTTACATTGTTTTCCCTATATTTCTCTTGCACATATGGACACGCACCTTTCTATAAATAAGGTGCTACAGCCCACCTGGCTTAGAAGAATTAAGAACTGGACCTCCTACCAATCCTTTCTTCACCTCCTCGCTAAGCGTGCATCGCAACCCCCCTCGTACTTGCGAAGTATTATCCACATAGAATAGATTGTGCCGCATTCACATTTTGAACATCAAGCGCAGCCACCAACGATAACAGAATATCGATTGGAAACTCTTGGGGTGATAATAGAACTCTCCCAATCTCGAGTGAAATGGAACGACGACACTCAGAAATGAGCTGGATGTCATGCACTGACGATGGGTGTGAAATACATAAGCATGAAAAGGAAGGTGCAGGCTACTGGCCAAAGGACCCTAAGGTCCGGAAGCAGAGTAAGAAAACAAAGAGAAAAGGGCAGGATAGGACTTCAACATCAAATACAGCCCTTGAGGAAGGCCAGGCCTTGCTCCCCGATATCCCATACCTCTCGGAAAGCCTCCTGCCTTTCCGTATGAATGATACCATCCTAGCCACACCGCCCATGGCCTCGCCGGCCTTTAGTCCCGTTTACAGCCAAGCAGGCTATGACTCTGATGAGGCAACCAAGGCCAACCAATTCCTAAGCACCGTACACTGCCGCCTTATGGGTATCCCCGTCCAGCGAGTTAGAGAAGTCCAAGGACCGACGTCCTCTACACCAGGGTCAAGGAAACCGATAATAAATTGCACTATTCCATCCGCGATGGCCTCCTACTTGCCAAGAACACCAATGGGTACGAATACCTTTATATACATGTAGGACCTCTTGAGAAGGGGGTATCCCTACGGGATTTCTTCCTCAAGACTGTCCATGAAGGCCTCAGACATTTCTCAGCTTCCAAATGCGACTCCTATGGGGCTTGCTGCTTCTGATGGCCACAGATGCGCCAGGACTTTGTCCTCTACTGTCGGTCATGCGATAAGTGCCAGATTAACAACGAGTCCACCATCCAACTCTATGGACGATCCCTTACCCTCCCTGACTATAAGGAAGCCTACAAATCCCGAGCCATAGACATCGCCGGCCCTTTTAAAAAATGCGATGGCTATACATCTATCATGGTCATAATGGACCGCTTTATCTCGTACACACATCTCATCCCACTCAAGGACGCTGCTACCTCTGAAAAGATCTTCAAGAAACTCAACCGCACTATCTTTAACGTCCATGGCCTCCCTCTCAGCATTGTCCTGGACCAGGACTCTCGCTTTACCTCTAAGTTTTGGTCACAAATGATGAAGTCCCTTGGCATCCAGGTCCGGATGGCGACCCAATACCACCACCAAAACAAATGGCCAGGTTGAGCGCAGGATCCGTACCCTCAAACAGCTAATGAGGAACTTTGTTCATGCCAGACAGAACAACTGGTCCGGCGCCCTCCCAGCTATTGCAGCAGCCATGAATGGCGCCCCCCCTGAATCTCCAAGCATCTCGCCATACCATGCCCTCTATGGACGCCCCTGGAAGATATTCAACCCTGTCTAGAGATCCGCCAGCAAGGTACCAGCTGTGGACGATATCCTAAACGCCCATGAAGCAACAAGAAAGGAAGTAGCCATGGCCAGAAAGCAGGCTACCTTCCGCCAGAGTGTCCAAGCTGACAAACGCCGCAAGCCCCTCACTGAACGCTTCAAGAATGGCAGCAGAGTTCGGGTTAGAGGCCGCCCTTATACCTCCTCCCCTGGACGATCGCAGAAGCTAGAACCATGCTAGTTCGGACCCTTTAAGGTCTTAGAACACCTACCTAACACAGATAACTACATACTACACCTCCACCCCAGAATGGCCTGCCAGAAACCCTACTTCCACGTCTCCTCCCTTAAGGAAAACAGAGACAACGATCCCGATTGATTCAAGTCCGGCAGAATGGCCAAGCCAGCACCCATCGTAATCGACAATGCAGAAGAATGGGAAGCTGAGAAGATACTCGACTACCGCTGCCAGAACAACGGGCACGAATTCCTGGTCTACTGGAAAGGGTATGAGCAAGCTGACGACTCTTGGAAACCTATCGAGAACCTCGACCACTCCCTGGAACTCATACAGGAATACTGGGACGTTAACCACCCAGCAGGAACCGACGCCCCAGATTACCTCCCACTACATTACAGCTTCCTGGGAACCCATGGAAGTTCCCTCCACACCATGTACCACAAACGATTGCCCAGACGACTTCTGGGAACCCTATGACGATGACGAATATGATTCTAGCAGCTCTGACCAGGACTATTTCCCCACAGATGACGACAGCCTCCTATGGCACACCGACGAGAGCGCTGAGGACAGCGAAGACTTTGGAATGATTGTTGATTCTTCAGAATAAGGGAAGGTAACATGTCTACATGTTCCGGTAACAGTACACAGGAGCAGGCAGTGCAGGATCTCCTATGTTTAGTTGATTTATATTTGCTTTATTTGCTTTGATTTCAGCTCCGCCACTGTCTCTGAGTCAGATAGGCTATGCTATCGTATTGCTATGTTTAGTTTGCTTTGCTGGAAGTATATATTTAGGATTCCAGGTATGGAATGGTCATGTAGCACTGGTGGAGGTTGAGCTATGTTTCTTTCTTTGGTCTTGCAGGATTACAGGATTCCGGTCTGTGCGCAGCTACTGGTAATGATCGTGATTGCAGGAATACTATTGCTCTTGGGTTTTGTATTTAAACCAGTCTCCTGGCTAGCGGAGACAGCCGACTTCGACAGACCTTCAGTTCAAGAATACACCTGGTTGAACGGCAATCCCTCAGTCCCTTAGCACAATTTATCCTTCAACTATTATCCTTCTAGCTACCAGTCCCTTGAACCCTCCCTTAGCACCAGCGCTAGCAGGTCTATCGCCGGTCCAATTGTATTTTCATTAGGCATGAATAATCCTGTTACAGTTGTGGTCCGCGAATAGGCTTAAACTCTTCATGGTATGCATGAATACTGCGGGAAGCCAGACCACGGAAAACCATTCCATCACCCATATGGGAGAGCCCAGCTTCGCGCCGAATATCAATGAGCTTCATCCTGCGTCTGGCAAAGTTTTCCTTAACAGTTTCAACTAAGCTGTCCTAATCCTCTTCTGTTAAGACTTCTGGCCTTCCGAATAGGGAATTCGGATCCTGACACTTCGCTTCCAGTAATTCCAAAAGCCCAATGGGCTCCACGACAGTCTGCCCCGCTTCTTGTCGTGCCTTCTGAGCCTTTCCGACTGCATGGCGCCAAATATGGTTCACGGTTGAGGTTGGGATACCAGTAACCTCTTTGATTTTTACATAGCTTAATGGGTTCGGCAGGCTCCACAGTGCTATTATCACGGCTCTTCTGCGTGGTGTGAGCTCTTTTCCTATTATCATGGTTAAATTGTTAACTCCACCTTGGAATTAGCATTTACTTACCTCTTTTTCCTATAGCATGTGTCCATCAGCAACAAGGTGGCCTGCTTCAGATCCAGTAGTGTTGGGTCCTGACTCTCCCAGCCTGGACCCTGCGTCCTGTGCGTACTGTGCGTCCTGTACCTATAGACCACATCTTGTTGCGTCAGCTGCGTCCGGAGACCCTTGCCTACACTGGGTTCCATCCGGACACATCCAACCAAGCAACCCTACCTCCCATCCATTCTGACTTAAACCTCAAGACTATCCCACATCAGGATTCACCACTACCCCTGATTCTCCCTTCAGCATTCTTTGTATTCTACTAGCCCGGATGTGAACAAGGAGTATTGCTTGGCAAAGAAAATATAGTTAGTGCTGGCACGTGGTGAGACAGCCATCATACCCTTAATCTTAAATTTGCGCTAAAGACTCCAAGTCCGAGTCACACTCGCACTCAGAGTTCTATTTTCAGAACATCATCTTTGAATGAGTGAAAATGCCAGCTTACTCCAGTCTGAAAGCGAGTAATAGCCATAATACTCTCAAGTCTAGCATAGTGCCTGGTGGTTTCTCGGCACTTAGCCTCAAACTGGACGCGACGCGACACGCTTTTCATCACAACACTCAACATCCACACTCCCGGGCCAAAGCTGCAATACTCCACCACAGCCAGCCAATCAATCCTGAATCCGACACTTGGAGGTTCTTGGGCCCGATGCCAGCTATCCAGCGGTATAAGATTCATCCCCAGAGGGATATTATTCACGAAGTTACAGGGCTGAATAGGGTAGAGTATAGGCGATCCGAGAACTCAATGGCAGATTCCTGCACAACCACTGCTCCGATCCTGGATCTGATTACGGGAGATCGTTGGGCTCGACGCCAGCCTCCTAATGGTGTATGGTGCATCCCTCCGCGATCTTTATTCATGAAGTTACAGGGCTGAATGGAGTCCTGGCGATCCCAGAACTCGATGACAGATTCCTTCATAACCACGGCTCCGCTCCTCGATCTGATTGCGGGAGGTTGTTGGCCTCGACGCCAGCTTGACAACTTGAATAATATAAGATCTTCTCCCCCGCGACTTTTATTCATGAAATTACAGTATCCCGGGTGGGTGTTGAGTACCGGGTAAAGGTCAAGTCCCGGGTAGGGCAGCCTGAGGGGTTGCATATGAGTATCATGAGCTGTCCTGTATATCAGAATAGAACACTAGTAGTAGT
>Ga0307510_10011295_pt1 | contig 10612 bp, 8 predicted proteins | sample 12_EM_MG_FD_207224 | JGI IMG/M metagenome (GOLD analysis project Ga0307510, IMG submission 207224) | Populus trichocarpa ectomycorrhiza microbial communities from riparian zone in the Pacific Northwest, United States - 12_EM | ecosystem: Host-associated > Plants > Roots > Unclassified | place... | reverse complement strand
GGGTGAGCGATAGAATATGATGCAAAATAATTCAAAGAATAAGGGGGCGAATCAGATACTCGTGCAGGAAATGTGGTGCAGTAGAGGGTGGATAATTGGTAGCATGTTATATCTAAAAGCCGAAGATATGATGCCCCTATAGCCCTCACGTTAACTTTAGAACGAGATCGCGTGGAATTAAGTTGAATGCGGTAACAAAGAAACTGGCGGAACAACTCAAGAGAAATGAAAGCCCTTCTTGTCCTTCTCAGTCCCTCACTGGTTTGAGCAAAGGAACAATGGGTGAGAGAAAAAGCTAAGTCTAGGATTATAAGGAGTGCTCTGAGCACCCTGAGCGCCCTTAGCGCCTAGTAGTCATTCTGCACTAAAGAAACCTATCTCTAACAACTCCGGAGAAAAAGAAGGGATCATTTTCCTACAAGACCTCGGAACCATTATCGGGGTTTGTCACTACAAATCTCTTGTCAGTTAGTGGAGGATGACGATAGGAGAATAGAGTTGGTATGACAAACCGCAAGAAACACTAAAATTAAGGTTTCCGGGGTGGCTGATCTCTAGAACCGTTAAAGGAAGCGGAGCAAAAGGCTCGAATACACCACTTAACACTTAGCGAGCCGATTTTAAAAAAAAGAAGTCCTAATTTTCCCCCCCATTGATTTCCTGCAGTGGCAAATAGCGGTCTCGCCAGAATTTGTGTCGGAAATCTCTGGATTCCGCTCCAAGTGCTGTAGTTATAGTCTCACTGATTGGCAAAGTTTGTAGAGTGTCAGCAATGTTGCCCTTGATGGACGTGTCGGACTGAGTGACTAGTTGTGTTTATGTTGAAATGTGCAAGAATGTGGAATAAGCGTGAATGCGGAAGAGAAATGGACCGGGGGAGATGGATATGTGTGGTGAACCATGAAGGGGTTAAGATCCTTTCATTCTGATTTATACTTGTATTTTCACCTGTATCATATTTGATGTTAGTTTAGAAGGAAAGGCAAGATTACGGAGCTTATGGTCATACCTCTCCCGCCTTTTTCCACGCCCTCTCCTGTGCGAATCTTCTCGCTCTATTGTTGCCCTGTTGATAGGTACCTGTGGCAGCCGACTCTGCTTGAATGGACTCCTCACACTATAACATGGGTAGGCTGCCTCCAGCAAAAGTTCTGTCGCTGTTTTAGTTGTGTCGAGTTATAACCTGATAAGCGGACCCTTGTAGCTTATATCGGGTTCTCAGATTCTTCTGGCTCCATGAGGCCGGGGTCCTGCAGGCTCACTTCCCCGGTTTGGTATGAACAGGCACTGTAGGAATATAGGGTGAGTGAAACCGGATGAAGCAGCGGGAGAGGAGATAAAGGGGAGGAAGGGTGAGATAAGAGGCGCAATAGGACAAGGTAGATTAATTAGTTTATTAGGTGAAAAAGCTAATGTGTGTGGAATCGAGAGAAGAGAACCCAGGAAAAACTCGAGACACCTGCTACCAATGACAACCAGAGCAGCTCCATGACTAAGCGACAGCCACCTCCTGCATGTAACCCGTTATATTCAACAGTTCGTTTGGGCACATTTTGCTCGCCCTGGCTGCGCAAATCTGGCGTGTAGATTCGGGTGCGCTACTATGACTAACGATATAAACTCGACATTTCCAGCGCATCCAGAGCGATGCACCGCTACTAGGATGGCGCAAGAACCCTCCAACGATTCCCCGCGGCCGCAATCTCACTCGGCCACCCTGAGCTCCCTATCAGGGAGTCATAGAGCGAAGGGCTCCTGCTTTTGTTTTCATCATGACATTGTTTCACTCCCCATACATTGCTTCTCCCGGTTAATCCTTCTCCTTGATCGTTTGGGCCGGAGGTTGATCTCATCATCTCAAGACACTACTTAGGACTTAGGCGTTAGGTAGCCAAGGTATGGCCATAGAGTTTTATCGTATCACCCGTTACTAGAGCGCCAGTGGAAAAGGTAAGGGTATAGATATGTAAAACATAATAAAATAATAATATTTATCTTTCTGTCGCTTCATATACTGTCTCTACCTCTCTGCGCACTTCCACCTTGACAAAAAGAAAACCCAGCTGGAGAGCCTTCTTGGTAAATCGCCAAAACTCCAGAATAAATGAAACCACCCACCATATTCCTAAAACATAAGGGAGCCTTCACCATCGCCATCAACATGCAAGCACCTTCTCCCAACTTCAGCGGTTCTCTGCTTTGGTCTTTTATTTCTTTCGTGCAAAAAACTAATAAAGTAGGGATCAGAATGTGATGGGGTTTATGCAGTATTACTAGTGAACACTTGAAAGAGCTAGAAAACTTTGTGAGGGAAAAAGGCTTCCATTATAGGCAGCAGAGGTAGATATATTAGAGCGGGGGCGCGTGGCGGGAAACGATGGGGTGTAGGAAGAAAACAAAGTGCCATAGGCCATGCTTCATAAATGGTGAGAAAGCGGGGTCTTTCCCCCGCTCTCACACATGTGCTTCTTTAGTTACAGAGATATGAGCAGCCTACCCGCTCCCGTAACAACTGAATTTTAGACACAAATAACGTGTTTATCTGCAGAGGAGTAGTGGCAAAGGTGGGGCCAGGTGGATATCTGTGGGGTAGGTCCGGAGGAGCAAGGGCGGGGAACTACTGATCGATGGGCTAGCCGGGACAGTGAAGGGGGAAGGCTGTAGCCTGGGATATTAAGGCCTGCGGGTTCTTTTGAGGGGTGGTTCTGGTAGCTCGTGCGGCTCAGCTGCAGAGGGCTCGGGCACAAGTAGCTTGTGCTAGTGCAGTCTTTCATCAGGTCCTGACGAATAGGGGATGATGAACAAGGGTATTCGACCGGTAAAAATTCGAGTAGGGTGACAAAAAATGCCTGCTAATCCCTGTTCGTCACCCGCTGATGTTCGTCAAGACCTGATGAAAGACTGTACTTGTATGAATGGACTGCACAAAAGGGGAATAATACTGGGGGCGGGGTTTTTTGTGGCGGACTGTCTGTGCGCATTCGGGTGCCCATACTAAATTTCGACCCCGGGACCCCCCTTGCGTTCTGTCCATTCATGGCGGGGACTTGTAGTTCCTCCCCGGGTGTTGATTTGGCGATGAGGCGGCGTGGACCCTGTAGCAGCTGTGTAACTTTCGCGCACCCATTTTCGCTGGCACACTGAGATGGTGTTCGGCCCCGGTCATCTGCCATGTCAGGATTGACATCATTCCTCTCTAATAGAATCTTCACAGTTCCTTCGCACCCACTGATGGCAGCCCATGACAATGGCGTCCGGCCACTCTTATCTGGCGTGTCGGGATTGACATCTTTCCGCTGCAACAACATCTTCACAATTTCCTCGCGCCCGCAGGCGGCAGCTAACGAAAACGGTGTTAGGCCAACCTTATCTGCGGCGGCGGGATTGACTTTATTCGTCTCCAATAGCATCTTTGCAATCCCATCTCGCCCATCCTTAGACGCGCATGAAAACGGTGTCTGACCCCGGTTATCTGCTATGTCGGGGCTGACACCCTCCTGTTCCAGTAACATCTTCACTGCCACATCATGCCCCCCCCTCACAGCCCATGCTAAAGTCGTCCTGCCACTCAAGTCAGTTGCATTGAGATCCCATTTCTTGATCTGGAGTAAAGAAACCATGATTTCCACTGTCCCAAAGAGGGCTCCACCATGGAGCCCAGTAAATCCAATCGGATTACCTTCAGTATCCAAGGGCCGCTCCCACCAGGGAAACTTCAATAGGAGGAGCTTGCAGGATATGTTCTCATCGAACCTATCGAGCAGTTTGAGCGCAAGAGGTATTGCATTTTTGCTAGTTTTTTTTCGAGCATGTTCTCCCTAGTGATGGGAAGCATATTCAAGAAAGGGAGTTGTTGGTGGGGGCGAAGAAACAGCGGGCGAAATGTCCCTGATGCACGCAAAGTTGAGGTAAGTCAAGCAAACCTCTGCAATCGCCGAATGAGGACTCTGGAAAAGTGTAGGATTGGCCAGAATGTACTTCTGTAGAGTGAAATGCACAGGCCGGACAGTTGTTGATGATGAGTCAACCGTGACCAGTCCTAGCCCGCAGTTCGTTATGGTCCGTATCGTAGGTGTGTTGTCTTTGTTCAGATCTTTTGATCCCACTACTACTCCTAAGGCTTGGCATAACTCGTCTGGCTGCAAAGGCCGCTCTGAATACGCTACCCATATGATGGCCTCCATTCCTAGTCGCGATCTGGCCTTCTCCTGTGCTTTGATCCTTTCAAAAGTGGAAGTGTATACTTCTACTACATCCTGACCTTTTGATATCTGTTTAAGCCTTTCCTTCCTCAGATGAATGGTTGTCTCCGCGAGAATTGCCTTGATGGTGAGAGAGACAAGAAGAAATCTATTCATAACCCTTCGTGAGTATGGCTCCTACCCAATATGAGAAAACTAGGTATCTGAACATACATTTCAGAAATTGTTTTCGGAATGATTTCCATTATATCGGCCTTAAGACGTGGGTCCATGGCGTCAGGCTCCCTGTCCCAGTCTAGCTGCATCTTCAAAAATACCTCGATGTCGCCCTTCGTTGGACTAACTGAGAGTGTATCGGCACGGGGGAAGAACTTCTCAACCTCGCCGCGGATGAAAGGCCTTCCAGTTAAGAATATTCGGACGTTTGACAACTCTTGAGCGATAGATTGCAGAGAGTTAAGAAGGCTAGTCCGATGCTTTGCAAGAGATTCATCCAAACCGTCAATACATATAATCACCCGCTGTCGTTGCGCGATCACTGTCTTCATCATTTTGACAAGTTCCGGAACTTGGGGGCGCACCCCACCAAAATGATCTTTCGCGCCTTCAAAGGCTGTGCGTATGTCCTCCGGGATGTTTCTTCTCCCCACCAACTGCTTGAGCATAGTTCCTAACATGTTCGATGTAGTCTATTCCTTTTTGTCGAGGTAGTCACAATACAGCCCAGCGACTACCGTATCCTGTCCACCGCCAGAAAAATGATCGATTACTAGAGAGCTAAAATTGCAAGAGGTTAGCAATCTAGGATTCTCCTGGGATTTCTTGTGTCACCTAAGATGAGTCTTCCCCACACCTGGATCACCATGACAAAATATCACGGAGCGACCGGATCCATCTTCTCCCATATTCCATCTCTGAAACTCGATTGTTTGGAAAATCCATTGTCCCACACCCACAGCTCGGCTCTCCCTTAAATCTTGATGTCTTTTTTGCGGCTCGAGTGGCGAAAGCCAGTGGAGGACCTGTGCCTTGTCATCTGCTGTGGTTGTGTTGAAACTGTTGATGTTGAACGACCCGGTAATCCCCTGATAGTCTATACTGTGCAAAGACTACTACTATTTGAGAGTGAAGGAAAGATGATGGCTCGGGGTATCAAGGCTGTTAAATAGTCTTTTGATCGCAAGAAGAAAATTGTACCTCGTATAAGCGCCTTTATTTGGGGACTTCAGCATCCTTTCTGTCAACCTTGCTAGTTGTTCTCCTAACCGGTCACATCTACTAAGATTTGTTCCTTCTATAAACCGCCGCTGCAAGGCGAATTTGGAAATCCCGACTTACTGCCCACCGCCCAAATCACACGAACCACCGACGCAGAGGGAGGTAGAAAACAATACCAGCGATATACGTTGAGATCGATGACTTGTCGTAAGAACTCGAATAATTTTGGATCTCACGCCAGGGCTTTGGAGCTGCTTTTGCTGGTAAGGTCTGTCACTTTTTTCTTTTTTTTGTCTCAAGCTCAAGCTGAGGGTTCCGGTTTTCGCTGTGCCTACCCAAGAGAAGGAATTTTAGACGTCTTAAAGCGAGGTTCAACTATTCGAGTTCTTACGTTATGACACCGAAAAGCACCTACCACTAAGCGAACCCCTTCCCCCCCAGGATTCTACTGGAACACTAGGACGGAACTTGGTCCCATATCGCCTCGTTCATGAACCCTCCTAATTTTAGAGCGAGGACACAGGAGTTGGATTGAACGCAGCAACAAGTGGACTGATGGAACAACTAACAAACAGCAAAAATACAAACACTTTTTATCTCTCTCCGGCCTTGATCTACCAAAAAAGTGGCAAGGAATGATAGAGAATCGGAAACAGAGTGATAAGGGTTGCTAGGGGCCTCACTAGTGTTACCATCCGTCATCTCATAAATGAAGAAATTAATTTGTTAATTTTAGGAAAATGAAGAGATCCCTTCCGTATAGACATCGAAAACACTTGTCGGGGTTGATCACTGCGAATCGGTGATGCTCATTCTGCAATAGGTGACAATCCGGGGGTAGAATCAATGCGACAAACTACAAAATATACTGGAATTAAAGTTTCCGGGGGTGCCGATTTCTGGAATAAAGTTCTCGGATATCATACATAACCCAGCACATAGAAAGCCGGTTTGGAAAACAAAGACTTGATCACTTCCCTATCAATTCCATGGAGTGGCAAATAGTGATATCGAGGGGGTTGGAGGTGTCTGGGAGGACAAGACAGGATATGATACATCGTAACCAAGCTTGACCGCTCAGGGCATTCACCATTTTTGATAGGGGCAATTCACAAATTTGGAAAAACTAGCAACTGTGCTCCAGGCACTCGCCTTATATTCATCTTTTGTAGTTTCTTCCAGAGGAATCTGTCGAATTTTAACTGTTGAACAGGAACCATCATTCTGTTGTGTTTCCTACTTTATCATATTATATACAAGTTACGGGCGTATAGTATCCGAACACTAGCCAGCAGTCCCACCGCAGCATTTGGCGGGAATTGACCCAAGGGCATTTACCAACCCTAGACCTACCCCCCAGCAAAAAGTGGTTCGCCGAGCATTTTTTTAATGCTCGACTACCGTACTCCACTGCCCCCCGGATTCGAACTCGTGATGGTCCCTGTTTCAAATTAGCCGACCAGTCTCCTAAGTCATTAGACCATAGGAACTGGCCGATAATACTTTTTCTTCTTGATCTTTTAACTGCTTCTTCAGAAAATGGACAGTTCAGACGCCTGATACTATCTTTGGTAAAAAAAGGACATCGGTATCCAATCATAGTACTCTCTCATGATATCGATGGAACGAGGAACGGGGGGGTTCCTGTGTAAACCTGTGATCTGCCTCCGAAACACTCGCTTTCTTTGTCAGAGGACAAATGTTCCCCAAATTCCATGGCTAGTATCCCCGATGTAACTATTCTTTGGCACAGGAAGGGACAGTTATAAAAAACTTTTGTATGGTAAATTATCTAGGAGTATCTGGCCGCCCATACAAAATTCGTACCCAAGTGTTCGGGTTCTATATGCCTGTAACTTGTGAGTAAGGTATGGTGGTCATCGGCTTCCGCTAAGAACATGGTTTAATGAGGATTATCCTTATTTGGAGCGTCCCCCCAGATGCGAGTTTAAAGGTCGGAACCTGTGGGGCTGCCGGCACTTTTTAGTCTCGCCCATCCGGGAAAATTACCATAAGCTCAAAAAACTCGCTCTATAGCTAAACCCTTTTGCGTCGTACTCGATGCCGATCGCTTGCATTGTGTGTGATTTCGGAGGGCAGTACTCGTACTCTGCTCACGCTGCTTTAGTACTCTCACCAACCCGCCCACCCTCCACAATACGCTACCGTACTGAGGTTTCCTTTTTGAGGAGGGCTCAATAACTACGATAGTAATCTCCGCTCCTATTGGCCGCAAGTGGGTCGCTGAAATGCTTGATGTGCCAATGGGCATACCGTAGAGACCGGAATAATTGAGAATCCTGCTAGGACGTTATGGTCACATCTCTTAGTAAGGTCTGCTGGACATTTCTTTTCATTTGTCTCGACTTAGGGTTGAAAGAGAATCTTTTCGCTATGATTTCTCTCCTTAATATAATGGGGGGATTCTGGGCGTCCTAGGGCTATTCTCGCTCTCCCGTTTTTTGGGTATAGAAACTAGGTGCATAGGGAGTTCTTGGGGTGTATCCTGTATTCCACCTTGATTTGATAAGAGTGCTTCAGCTGACCATGGTGTCCCATCCTCCCCGACTCTCCTTTTCCATATTAATTTTTTTCTCCCGCCATGGCATTCCATCAATGCTCAGATCGGGTGCCACAAACTCGTATGACCTGCGACCGAAGTAGCGAAATGTTGTCTTGATATGGGGCAGTTTTGCTAGAGCAATACCGTACCGTGAATATTGGCCTTAAGAAAAGATACCGGAGGGAGTATGTATCTCGAACTATGAAATTTGATGCCAGGTAATAGCGCCTCTTACCACAGGTATTCGTGTGGTGAGCATGCTCATAAATTAAATTTCCTTACATACAACAGCCGGATTTTAGATTGCTGACGTGTAGAAATGGGAGATAGTTGGACGGGGGGCTTGGAGATGGGGATTCAGCACCTTTGGCGAAGATCGCGCGCAGGGGGGCGCCACCGTGGGAACCAGGCTGAGCCCATGGGGCTCACGTCTTCGATACCGAGGGCCAGCCGTGTGTTGTATGAGATTTAAAGATCTAAACTGGGGTTTCTTTTCGGCTTTTGTGGGTCTTGTGCCAACGCCCCCCTTGAAACTTTATCGATTGGGGAGGCTTTTTTATGTTGGTACATGTAATAACTTCTGGTAGGTTTACAGAAAGTTACACCACTCCGTCGTATTAAATCGTATTGAATCGTATTGTATCCTATGTGAGATTACCACCGGGCACCATACTCTGATGGGTGACTGTCTGTGACGGAATTATCTCATGCGGGATCAATTCCACCTGCGACTAGTTGCTTCGAGAGGGCTGATATTACGCTAGTGGCAGATAGCGCTGGGCTCTAGGAACTGACACTGTTGTTCACTCCTTCGCTTCGTGATGTGTATAGGGAGGTAGTGCAATCGCATAAATTTTGTCCGCAGGTGTTCACTTTTCTCAAAATGTCCCTCTTAGCTTTCTCGACTGGGAGTGACCTCATCAAAAAATGCAATCGATAGAAGAAATGAGGAGCTGATTTTAAGCATTTTTGAGGGGAGTTTTTCTCGGGGTTACCGGGCCTGTTTGTTATTACAAATTTCAGATGCTCGGTACCGAACGAAGTCACAACCCACTCAAGCGACCCCACAACTTCCCAACTGATCGAATCGGTAATTTTTCTCCCAAACCCTTTACCTCACCTCACCTCCCTCCTCAGCAGAACCGGCAGTGAACCAGAGACAGCAATTGTGAGGAAGCCATCACAATGAATTTCTCCTACCGATATGTTTTCCGTTGTTTCCCTTGTTTGAACTACCACACTCACCTCCCTGCATTCGAATCGACGCTCTCCTATTAATGGTACAGATGTTTGACAATGAGTTTGATCTTCAAAGGTCAAATTTACATTTTAGTCGTAGGTCCTCTTCAACTCTATAATACTATTCAGTATGTGCTAGAAGTGTTGCTGACATAACCTTCCTTGCATCCTCTGCAAGAACCACTATGATACCACCTGGAATCAGTGTTCACAACGATCCGGTCCGCCTTTCTTGGAGGTAGGATGGGATGGACTATGGCAATGGTCAGTTATTTCTTGGGTTATGGGGTACCATGCGCCCTGTAGCCGATGGCTTGGAGGCCCTGTGAGATGCCGCGAACTCTGAAAATCAGCTTCACGCCCTCATGCCCCCCCCTCTGTGCTTCATATTTTGCGACTAAAATCTACCTCTCACCGGAGCACACCACGTTTATCCGTCACTCGGAATGCAAATTGGTTGTAAGCCCACTTAACTTGGGCTCCCCATGTTATGCTCCTCTCGCTGGGTGCTTCGCCTCCCTGTAAAGTTGGGGATATGGCCCACAATCCGGTAATGCCCCCTAGGAATGTGGAATGCGCTTGAACTTGTCCTTAATTTAGGCAGCAGATATAATAGGAAGATCCATTCAGGACCAGAAGTCATATCGACAAATTTAAACTCCAAGATTGCTACCCGGTTTATTTATTTCACTTCTCTGACCAGATTTCGGAATAGAATCCGCAGAGCTGAGATTATGAAATATCACCATTCTGGTTCCCTTTCACCCTCTGTTCAGCACCTCCGCCGACCTTCCCTTGGCATCGCCTGCAGTCCTACCCCCGAAAAGAACCCCCTCTATAGGACCTGTCGTTCCAGTCGAAGTCTGCCGTCCTGGGATTTCGCTGCCCTGGCGGGACTGGTAGAGGGCGCCCAGTCCAGCCAGGGTTCTCGGCAGTCCCCTCTTGGCCCTGTGAGGCCCCAAACTCTATTAATATTTCGCAGTAGTTACCCCATCGATGACTGGCTATTTCTCCTCCATCGTCAAAGCCTAACTAATATCATACCGATTCTTAGACTTATGGTTTTATTATCGAGGAATAAGTTTCCGATGAGATGGAAGCGAGAACGGCCAAGTTCTCATATGAAAAGCCGGCATACGTGAATATCGCGGGGAGTTATGCGCTTAAGACTGTCTCAAAACAGCATGAAGGCTTTGCGATTGACCTAATTCTTCAGATGCCTCCAGTGTGTATACTTTACTCACTATGATAATGGAAACTAACTGGCAACACAAGACTATTGTGCAGGAGAAAGACTATCTAAATTATCGGTATTTTCACAAGAGAGCCTATTATCTTGCTACGATTGCAAGGGCTGTTCAGGACTCTGAGTTGGATTTACAGTTTTCCT
>Ga0307510_10011294_pt1 | contig 10612 bp, 9 predicted proteins | sample 12_EM_MG_FD_207224 | JGI IMG/M metagenome (GOLD analysis project Ga0307510, IMG submission 207224) | Populus trichocarpa ectomycorrhiza microbial communities from riparian zone in the Pacific Northwest, United States - 12_EM | ecosystem: Host-associated > Plants > Roots > Unclassified | place... | reverse complement strand
AAAGCCGACATCGCACTTGCCGAGTGAGGCCATTCTGCCATTGCACGGAAGTTGGTATACCAGAAATACATTGGATGTCAAACATTCATGGAATGTGGGCGGGCGCAGGCGGATCTAACAGACGCTGCGCAGCGACCGACCGGCCGCCGCGGCGGACCGCGGCCTTTTGCTTCCGCAGGTCTGGTGACTACTTCGGGGGACGCGAGGGCTTCGCAGAGCCCTCGATCATGGATCGATCCCGTGCGTGGCGGGGCGCCTTTTGAGGTTATCGGTGCGCGTCGCGCGTCGCGCCAGGCCCGCGCTCTGATACCAATACCTGGGCGTCAAACAACTCTCGCTCCCGATTCGCCTGCGCGCTTCGATCCGTAGTTGACACTACTACGGCGACGAGCAATGCAGCTCCCAGGGAGAACACAGTGGGATACTCGTAGGCAAAGGCCGCGCTCGCGTGTCCCAGCACGTCAACCCATACCTTCTGGCTGAGCACGATCAGTACAACGGACGAGGCAAGGCCGGTGAGCCCGCCAGCAAGAGCCCCTCGTGTGGTCAGACCACGCCAATACATCGCCAGAATCAACGTGGGAGAGTTGACACTTGCGGCAATGACCAGTGGCAGCGTCGCGAGAAAGCCGATGTTCTCGTGTTGGAAGAGAATGGCGACATACATGACAGCAATGCCGAGGATTACTGTTGAAACGCGTGAAACCCGGATCTCCGCTGCCTCGGATGCCTGTCCGAGTTTATACACGTGTTTGTACAAATCGTGCGATACAGCGGAGGCGGCGGCAAGTGTCAGCCCGGATACGACTGCCAGGATTGTAGCGAAGGCCACGGCCGCAGCGACACCCAGCAACGGTTCACCGCCCAACGCTTTTGCCAGATGGATCGCCGCCATATTCGCGCCGCCCGCAACCGAATCTTTCGGTACGAGCGCGGCCGCGGCATAACCGAGGACAATTACGACGATCTGGAAGAGAGCGATAATCGTGGTCGCGAAGGACAGCGAGCGGCGGGCCCCCTGGGCATCTTTGACGGTGAAGAAGCGCATCAACACGTGCGGCAGACCTGCGGGCCCGAGCGCAAAAGCCAACCCGAGCGACACGGCGCTCACCCCGTCCGGCAACAGTTGTCCCGTCTGGAGAAATCGTGCTGGATCTGTGCGCGTCTGAGCTGCAGCGCCGATAACGGAGTCGATGCTGAAGCCGAAATAGTGGAAGACGAGCAACGCCATCACGCACGAGGTGGCGAGCAACACAGTTGCCTTGATGATCTGGATCCAGGTGGTGGCGGCCATTCCGCCGAAAGTGACGTAGATCATCATCAGGGTGCCCACCAACCCGACCGCGCGTGCGTAAGGAATCCCGAACAGGAGTTGCACGAGTGTCCCGGCGCCGACCGTTTGCGCGATCAGATAGCAGCCGGACAGGCAGAGGGTGCTGAGGGCGGCGAGGGCCCGAACCGGCCTCTGGGCTAGACGGTAGCCGAGTGCATCGGAAAAGGTATAGCGGCCCAGATTGCGCAGTCTCTCGCCGATGAGAAACGTGGCGATCGGCCAGCCGGCAACTGCACCGACCGCGTACAGCAGACCATCGTTTCCGATGCTGAAGAACACGGCAATAGTCCCAAGAAACGAAGCCGCGGAGAGATAGTCTCCCGCCATTGCCAGGCCGTTCTGCCGCGCCGTGATGTTACCGCCGGCCGCATAGAAGTCCTGCGCGGTGGCCGAACCGCGCCGGTTGGCCCACCAGGTGATGCCCAGGGTGATCACGACGAACGTCACGAAGATCGATGCGGCGACCGGGTTGGTTCCCATCAGCTCCCCCGCCTCATGTTGCGCAGGCGCGCATCGATTTCGGTCGCCTGATGCCCGAACCAGGCGATTGACGCCAGAAACAACAGAATGATCGAGGCGGCCGCGACATTGGCGACCGTGATCCAGCGACCGAAGACAACCCGCGACATGACTGCAGAGGCGAGATTCATCAGGGCGAAAAAACCCACCGTGACAGTCAGTGTCAGGATCGAAAGCAGCCACGCCAGGGTTCGCTGCCGGCGCAGCAGCGGCTCGAGAGGTACGTCTGTTTCGGGAGGCATTTCAGTTCTCGCGTCGGTGCAGGCGTTTTGCGTGTCGGACATCGAACCGCCTCCAAAAAAGGGCTGGCGCAGCGAACTAAAATGGTTAAACTATTTAGATCTAAACTATATCCGGACGGATCGATTTGCAACTGCCGACCGGCGCCCGCGCTGCAGGTTACGCCACAATATCGATCCAGGTCGCGCGATGTCTATCACTGCACGCACTGTCCAGCAGGCATTTCGGTGTACGGCCGCGCGATATCCGGACAACGATCTATTGTGGATTTTGCCCGAGACCGCGGCGAAACACGGAATTGAGCCGCGTCCTTTTTCATATGCCGACGCGGCTGTCGAGGTGGCACGGCTCGAAGGTGACTATGCGGCCGCGGGACTGGGGCACGGGCATCGCGTTGGCCTGATGCTCGATAATCGTCCTGGGATGTTCTTTCACTGGCTGGCTCTCAATGCGCTCGGCGTATCGGTAGTGCCGCTCAATCCCGAGTGGCGCAGCGCTGAGTTGGAATACCTCATTGGCCATTCCGAGCTGGATGTTGCGGTGGTGCCCCCGGCGCGCGCGCTCGAGCTCGGTATGGCGGCACGCGCCACCGGGCGTGAAGTTGTCGTTACGGGCGAGGATCTCTCGGGCCTGAGACCCATATCAACGTGCGCGCCATTCGCCACTCGTGCTCCAGATGAACATACGGAATGCGCGCTGCTTTACACCTCCGGCACCACCGGTCGGCCGAAGGGGTGTGTGCTTACGAACGAGTATTTCCTCTGGGCGGGGAGCTGGTATGCGCAGGCCGGCGGCCTGTGCCAACTCGTGCCCGGGAAAGAGCGTCTGATCACGCCGCTTCCTATGAGTCACATGAACGCAATGGCCTACTCGACTCTGGCGATGTTGCTGACGGGCGGATGCATCGTGCCAGTGGACCGTTTTCATCCCCGTACGTGGTGGCAAAGCGTGCGCGAATCGCGAGCGACTATCGTTCACTATCTTGGCGTCATGCCGGCCATGCTACTCGGCGCTGAACTGACTCCAGGTGACCGCGATCACAGCGTTCGGTTCGGCTTTGGTGCCGGCGTGAGTCCGCGCTTGCACGGTCCCTTCGAGCAGCGCTTCGGCTTTCCGCTGCTGGAGGGCTGGGCCATGACCGAGACAGGAGCGGGTGCGGTGATTATCGCGAACCGCGCGCCGCGTAAGGTCGGAACCGCGTGCTTCGGCAAGCCCGAGCGACGTGTCGAGTATCGGGTCGTGAATGAACAGGGCGGCGATGTTGTCCCCGGCGAGCCCGGTGAGCTGCTCGTCAGGTCCGCTGGCTCTGACCCCCGTTTCGGTTTTTTCCGTGAGTACCTCAGAGACTCCGAGGCAACCGCGGCGGCTTGGGCTGGCGGCTATTTCCACACCGGCGATATCGTGCACGTGGACGCCGACGGTGACTTCCATTTCGTCGACCGCAAGAAGAATGTCATTCGCCGCAGTGGCGAGAACATCTCGGCCGTCGAAGTTGAGAGCGTGTTGCTACAGCACCCTGGCGTTGCGACGGTGGGGGTCAGCGCCGTTTTCGACGAAGTGCGCGGTGAAGAGGTAATCGCCTGTATCGTGCCGCGTGCGCCAAGGAGCGAGACGGACGTAACTACCTTCGCCCAGGATGTTGTCGAGTTCTGCCTGCAGCGGCTCGCCTATTTCAAGGCGCCCGGGTATGTGGCTCTCTGTGATGAGCTGCCGCTCACGCCCACCGAGAAGATCCAGCGCGTCCGTCTGAAAGCCCTGGCGAAGGAATTGCTTGCCGGGCCCAACTGCGTTGATCGGCGTGCGTTAAAAAAGCGCACAACAACCTCCTGACATGAGCGTTGGCAACGGCTATGACGACACCGTCGCGGTCAGCCCGGCAGGCGGTCGCGGTGGTTGGTTTCCAGCGCGGCGGCGAGCGCCCGTTCCGCCGCGTCGAGGTGCACCAACATCGCAGCCGATACGGCAGCGGCCTTGCCACCGGTCAAGGCCGTCAGAATCCGCCGCAACCCCGTGATCACCTTCTTACGCACCGAGGCGTCATTAAGAGTTGTTTCACGCAACCATTGGACGTGATCGTCATGGCGCTCAATCAAGGTCCGCAGTTGTTTATTCGGAATTGCGCCAAACCAGACGGCACGGAAGTTTGCATTCGATTCGACGAAAGCAGCGACGTCGCCGGCGACATCGGCGGCCTCCTGCTCGGCCAGGTGCTGTCGTAGCGCCCGGAAGTCATGCGCGCTGAGCCTGTCGATCGTCATGGCCAGCGCATTTGGCTCGAGCATCCGACGAATCTGGAACAGATCCGAGATGTCTTCCCGTGACATCTGCGGCTGCGCAAAGCCGCGGCTGCCCGAGGAAATCAGCCCTTCGTGCACCAGGAGTGCCAGCGCCTCCCGGACCGGAGTACGCGAGACGCCGAGCTTCTCGGCAAGGTCGCGTTCGGTCGCTGCCCGGTTTGCAGCGAGCTTGCCGGTTCGCAACTCCCCACGCAGCGCCTCATACACCTGCCCACGCAACGTGTCTGCCTTCATCCGACCTTTTATATTCACTGTCGTCAAACGTCCGCTGTGGAGCGCAATTGCGCACCGGATGCGTAAGAAATCATGAAAGGTGCGCAGTGTCCATCGGGGATTCGCAGCGGTTGACATCCGAAGTATTTCTGGTATACCACACTCGACCTGCTGTTTGAGATGAGCGATCCGACCGCAGCCGCGTCACGCGTGCGTTTGAAACACAGGACCGACAATCGTTTCGCATTCCATGGGATGGTGCACGTTGCCGCCCGAAAACGGCGGAAAGCTCGCGCGATCCGCCTTCATCTGCTCGCGCGTCGGCGAATGTAACGCCTGCTCGAGCGCCTCGGGCGAATCGAAGACGATCTTGTTACGCTGGAAATAGTGCACGCGCTGCCAGGGCAACGCATCGATCCAGTCGACGCGCGTGTGTATCTCGATCTCCCGAATACCCGGAAAGTGGAACATGATCTGCGGATGATGATGCAGATAGTGGCTCAACCATGCGTTGAGATCCTGCGCCTCGCCCGGATAGTGCACGAGGAAAGCGCAGGACCGGCGACTCTCGGGCTGTACGGTCGGTGTCTGCAGCGTCGGGTAAGGTCGAGTCCACATGACCTGGTGGAAGCCTTTGGTGCGTAAAAGGCTCGGCGGCATCGCACCGGCCAGTGTTTGAAGCGCACCCTGGGTGCCAGCCGCAGCCTCCAGGGCTTCCAGCCGCTCGAAGTAGAGCTGGATCGTCAGCATGGGCGGTGAACCATCGTCGATGTAACGATCGCGCGCGACAGCGGGGGAAAACAGATGCGCCCGCGCGAGGTTCGGTATTCGACGCAGCAGTGTCACGATGCTCGCGCGGGCGCCAGCATCGACCCGTGCACCCGGATCGGAATCGATAAATGTCAGGAAATGAGAAAACATGTAGAAGGATTCCGCAAGCGATGCCGTGCGGCTGCCATGACGCGCTTCAAGAAAACACGAACGGCGCGTCGTGTCCATAGCACGTGAATGTTTGACATCAAAAGTATTTCTGGTATACCAAGCCGATTCGAAGCGCGCACCTAGGGATCTTTTATGGAAAGCCGCCACGCAAGCCCCTTCGACGTCGACTCGTGCGTTCGTTCAACCCGTGTGCACCGCTCGGTGTATGTCGACCCGACGATATTCGAGGCAGAGCTCACGCGCATTTTTGAGCGCACCTGGATCTACATAGGCCACGAAAGCCAGGTCCCTCGAGCCGGCGATTTTTTCGCCACGCGCATCGGGCGTCATCCCATAGTGCTGATTCGCGGTGACGACGGAGAAACCCGCGTCTTCTTCAATCGGTGCCTGCACAAAGGAGCACAGGTCGTCGCGGATGGCTGTGGGACAGCCACTAAGGCCCTTCGATGCCCGTACCACGGTTGGATATACGGGTTCGATGGTGCACTGCGCAGCATTCCAGCCCGAGCTGGCTATGACGGCGGAATAGTTTGCGCAGGCGCTGATGAGTTCGCGCTTCGACAGGTTGCAGCGACGGGCAACTATCGCGGCTTCATTTTCGCGCGGGCTGCCGGAAGCGGTCCCAGCCTCGCCGATTGGTTGGGTCCGCTTGCGGGTTCGCTGGACAACTTCGTCGACCGCGCACCGGCAGGGGAGGTTGAAGTCGCGGGCGGTGTGCTGCGTTATGAACATGACTGCAACTGGAAGTTTTTTGTCGAAAATACGCTGGACGCCCTTCATCCGATGGTCGTTCATCAATCCGCCGCCCGCGCGGCGCGTGAGATCGCTGCGGCGCGCGCTCCGGCCGCAAAGACCCTGGAATTCGAGCTGCAGGCTCTGGCTCCGTTTGTAGGCACCTACACGTTCTATGACAACATGGGTGCGCGGGTGATGAGCAACGGGCACGCCGATCTGGGCGGTGCGGCAAGCATCCACTCCAACTACGATGAGGATCCGGCGTACCTCGGCGCGATGACCGGCGCCTACGGGGAGCAACGTACACGGGAAATTCTTGCACTCAGCCGTAATAATTCATTGGCCTATCCGAGCTTGATGTTCAAAGCACCCGTGCAGTTGATACGCGTGGTCCGGCCGCTTGCAGTCGACCGCACGCTGATTGAAACGTGGCACTTCCGGTTGAAAGGGGCTCCAGACTCCATGCTCGCGCGCACGCTGAGTTATTCGACATTGGTTAATTCATCAGCGGGGATGGTCGGGCCCGACGACCATCAAATCTATCGCCGGTTGCAATCAGGACTTTCAACCTCGGAAGTCGAATGGGTTGAGATGAGCCGCTACGCCGATGCAGGGGAAGTGAGCGCGGATGGGTCGGTCAGCGTCAAGGGCACCAGCGACGCCATGTTCCGCGGTCAATTCACGGCCTGGCGAGACCTGATGCGGGCAGAGTGATGGCAACCAATCACACGCAAAGTGCCGCCGCGGCAATGTACTTTCCTCTCAGCCAGTTTCTGTACCGTGAGGCTGCGTTGCTCGATGCGCGCGATTGGGACGCTTGGGGCAAGCTCTTCGCGCCCGATGGAATTTATTGGGTGCCGGCGGCCCGGGGCCAGACCGACTCCGTCAACCAGGTCTCGCTGGTCAACGACAACGCATTGCTGCGAGAAATCCGGCTGGGTCGGTTGAAGAACGAGGACACCTCATCTCTTCAGGAGATGCCCAACAGCTCGCATTTGGTTTCAAACATCATCCTGGTTGCGATCGACGAAACCGCGGGGCATTACACGCTGCAATCACGATTCGTGGTGGCGCAGTACGCCAGTTGGGGAACCCGCACGTTTCAAGGTAGCTACACTCACGATCTCGTCCGTGACGCAGACGGCGAGCTCAAAATCGCTCTCAAGCGAGTCGACCTGGTCGACGTAGACGGTCCGCAGGGCGATCTGCTCTCCATTCTCTGATGCCTTTGCAACCCCGGTCGTTTACCACTATCAAGGGCACTTGTAGGCCACACCGTCATAGCCAAATCTGCTCGTAAGCAATGCAGTGTTGCCACCCAACCCAACAGTTTGATTTCGAATCTGCCTGTCGGCGTTGGCCAGATCGACCGTTCCGTCCGCGTTCTTTGGCGCACTGATGTTACCCGTGGCAGTGCAGCTCGTTACGTCTGGCGCATTGTGCGTGATGCGTACCCGATCCGCGCCAGGCGCAAGAGTTACGCATGCTGAAAGCAGGCAAGCGAAAATGATGGATGAGGCGATTCGCATCGTGAGTCCTTTCTGAGCGGATTATACGAAGTCCAGAGGAAATTACGATGTTGAGGTACCTGAAGGATCGTCAAGATGGCCGGTGTTTCTTCAGAATGTATAGGTCGCCCCGAGATTGAAGAACGGCCCAACCGCCCCGGACTGGTGGAGCGAAGGGTTGTACGGCGTCGAGAGTATCGGGCTCGCGTACGTCACCCAGTCAGCCGGTGCATGCGTGTTGGTGGCATTCAGAATGGACGCGTGCAGGTTGAGGTGCTGCGTAACCTCGTAGCGCCCGTAGATATCGAATGTCGTGAAGTGTACATGTGTTGGTCCGAAAGCGGCGTATGCGACTGCATTGATGCGGAAAATATTCCCGTCGTGCGAGTGTTTCGCTGCCCTGTGATCCCGCCCGCATAAACGTCGGGAAAAACTCCCGAACACATCAGGAGAAAATCCTCAGGTTGGCGTGCATCAGCATTCGATGAGGCCCGCCCTGCGGGATCACAACCCATTGATCTGAAGGGGAAAATTAAGTGATCCAAGCTGTTTCCGGCGGGCCCATCCCGAGATGGACGAGCGTCTTCGCGTGCTTTTGCATATGCGGCATGGCCGCCGCTGGCGCGGAGGATGAGAAGGGAAAGGAAAATCCTGCGGAGGCCCTGGAGCTGCCTACCGTGGAGATCGTGGGCACAACCCCACTGCCGGGGCTGGGCACTCCGACGCGAGATGTGCCTGCGAACGTGCAGATCTATACGAGCAAGGACCTGGCCGGTCAGCGTCAGTCGAATGTCACGGACTATCTGGAACAGAACCCGAACGGCATTGGCACGAACGCGGCCCAGGGCAATCCCTTTCAACCGGATATCAACTTTCGTGGCTTCAGCGCTTCGCCGCTGTTGGGTACCCCGCAGGGCGTGTCCATCTTCCAGGACGGGGTGCGGGTAAATGAACCCTTCGGCGATGTGGTCAATTGGGACCTGATTCCGCAATCGGCCATTGCCAGTATCCAACTCATACCGGGGTCCAGTCCTGCGTTTGGTCTGAACACACTCGGCGGGGCGGTTGCGGTCTATACCAAGAGCGGCGCCGAATATCCCGGCGGCGACGTCCAGCTCTCGGGGGGCTCGTTCGGGCGTCGGAACGCCGAGTTTGAATGGGGCGGCTCGAATGGACCGATCGATTTCTTTCTCACCGGCAACCTGTTCGACGATGACGGCTGGGCACAGCACAACCCCAGCAAGGTGCGGCAATATTTCGGCAAGGTGGGCTATCAGACTGAAAAATCCGACCTCGATCTGAGCTTCACGGGAGCCGATAACACGCTGCAGGGAACGCAGACGCTGCCACTGTCATTCTTTGACAACATCCGCCAGGCCTATACATTTCCCGACCAGAATCACAACAAGCTCGCATTCGTGACCGTTAAAGGCAGCCATTTCCTCGCCGCGGATGCCCTGTTGGGTGGCAATTTCTACTACCGGCACTACGAGAACGGTAATGTCAGCAGCAACGTCAACGACGATTTCGACGACGACGGCATACAGGCAACCAATGACGCGGCGGATATCGATCAGAACGGCTTGGGCGGTGGGGTGCAGCTCGTTCTGACCAGCCGTCCGGCCGGGCTCAAAAATCAACTGACAGTGGGCGTTACGGGCGACATCGCCAATGCGCGCTTTACCCAGACCTCGCAGGATGCGCAGTTCACTGCCGATCGAGGCACCGTGGGTCTCGATGACTTTCAACTGCAGACGGATGCCGATACGCGCACGCGCTATTACGGTGCGTACATCGCGGATACATTCAACCTCAATCCTCTGTGGACCCTGACTGCCTCGGGTCGCTACAACTACGCACGCGTACGGATCGACGACCGCACGGGCGAGGCGCCGGCGCTGAATGGCGAGAACTCCTTCTCCCGGTTCAATCCTGCGGTGGGTGTGAACTTCAATCCCACTTCCAATCTGACCGCTTACGCAAGCTACAACGAGGGCATGCGTGCTCCGACCGCGATCGAGCTGACGTGCGCTGATCCGGATGCTCCGTGCAAGTTACCGAATGATTTCCTCGCCGACCCTCCGCTGCATGAGGTTATATCGAAGACAGTCGAAGTGGGTGCCCGAGGCACACTGGGAAAGTTGACGCGTTGGAGCGCCTCTGTCTATCGCACTCGACTGGAGAATGACATCGAGTTCATCAGCTCCGGAGCCGGCGCCACGAATGCGGGCTACTTCGCCAATGTCGGCAACACGCGCCGGCAGGGTGTGGAGCTCGGGCTCGAGACGCAACTGCAGCCGGTGGCACTCACGGTTCGTTATACCTTTCTCGATGCGACCTTCCAGTCGGCATTCTCCGAGAGCAGTCCGGCAAACTCGAGCGCCGACGCGGATGGCATCATCCAGGTTGCACCGGGAAACCGCATTCCCGCCAACCCCCGGCACATATTGAAGTTCCGGGCGGACTGGCAGGTCATCCCCCGGCTTTTCATTGGCGCGAATCTTCTGATCAGCTCAGGCTCCTACGCCCGCGGCGACGAGGACAATCAGGACAGCAACGGGCAGCTTCCCGGATACACGCTCGTGAACCTCGATGGGCGCTTCCTCGTAACCAGGAGCTTCGAAGTCTTCGCGCGCGTGAACAATGTCCTCGACCGGCGTTATTCCAACTTCGGAGTGGTGGGCGAGAACTTCTTCACCGGCCCAGGCCGGACGTTTGGGCCGGCTGTTGGAGTTGACCCTGTAAACGAACAGTTCCGAGGGCCGGGCGCGCCGCTCGGCGCCTGGATCGGCGTGAGATACTCCTTCGGCGGTCAAAGCTCGGGC
>Ga0307510_10011291_pt1 | contig 10613 bp, 12 predicted proteins | sample 12_EM_MG_FD_207224 | JGI IMG/M metagenome (GOLD analysis project Ga0307510, IMG submission 207224) | Populus trichocarpa ectomycorrhiza microbial communities from riparian zone in the Pacific Northwest, United States - 12_EM | ecosystem: Host-associated > Plants > Roots > Unclassified | place... | reverse complement strand
CTTATTCTCGGATTACAACAAGATTAAAGAGAGTAATGTTAGAGAAAAGCTCAAAACACTGACAGCCCCGTTTTCTGTCAAAACGACCAGCTTCCACACCACCAATCTTCAATCCAACCGTTCAGAATGAAGAGGAACGTGTCTAGAAGCTGCTGTCAAAATCTCAGCCCGATCCAACGGTGAACGAGTTGGAAATCGAAGGAAGAAGACAGACTGCTCTGCTGCCTCCTCTTCTTTCTTTCTCTCGGTTTTTCTCTGCTCTCTTGTTCAAATTTTGCTACTGCCTCTACAGTGGCAGTTTCATTTTAAATCAAAGAGGCAGCCAGCTGCCTCCTTAATTAATGTGGTGGTCCCCCCCCATCACATGGTGCGGGACCACACAACATCATTGTTCCTGGTGATCAAGTTTCTGGTTTGTTATGTAGGTTCTACACCCAGCTTATGTTGACATGCTGCGACATCTCCATTATAGCGCACTTAAAAGTTTTAGGAACAGGTTGGTAAAGAGGCTGAAGGAGGCATCTAGAGATGGGTTTGAGGCTTCCATTGATCATATTGTTAAGGACGCCATGCACCAATTTGAAAAGGGATGTAAAGGTAATGCAATGTTAACTATGGATAGCATGCAATAATTATCTGTTTATTATTTCGTTTGATAATAAAGAGTCTACTTAAATTCCTAACGTACTACATTAACTCAACCTTTGAAATCATAAACTTCATAGTTTATAATCCTTCACTTTGAAAGTATGATTGCTAAGGGTTTCAAACCTGGACGAAAGACTCGCAAATGATGCTCGCATATATACATGGGCTACTATCGATATAAAATGCTGAAATTGGTTGGATTAAATCTGAATTAAATTTAAAAAAAATCACTAAATTTAAAATTAATTTCTAACAGGCATGTCATTTTCTTCAGTTCCCTATATATTAATGGCTTTCTCTATATCAGATGTCTCCATAAGTAAGGAATGGGATGCTTCAGCAGTCAGGGGAATTCTTCTTTGTGACATTGAGAAAATGGAATCCAAAACGAAAACCAGATTTTATAAGGTAATTTCCTTGTATTAAAATTCATACCAGTCAGGGAAAGCTCTTTCACGTTCTAAAATCCCAACAATCATCGACTATTGACGATTCATGTAATTTTATCCTAGTTTCTAAAAGGAAAATTAGGTTGGGATGTTCAAGCTTCAAAAGCATGATCAATCTTCTTGCTGCTCGTGGTGTCCCAAGACCACGACTGTTCTATGATAGGCCCCCATTGCTCATAGCAGCAAAGTTTCTTATACGTATACAAACGCAAGAATATATTAATTATATATAGATATATATTGCATCAATTAAAGTTTCTTATATGTACATGTATTGGATTAATATTCTACTCAATAATCACATAGCACACATGGTGTTTTCTTCATAAGGTTTCCAATACATTAAAGGCAAAGGCTGTGAGAGGCGTAGCGCTGGGAATAGGTGGCATGGCAGGGGCAGGAGTTACAGCGGCAGCTTTCGTAGGGGATTGGGATGCAGTTTTGGCAAAGAAAGCAGGGGACGTGGCGTCAACAATGCTCAGAAAGATAATCAAGAGACACATGTTGAAGCTGGACAATTTCAATGCCAACGAGAATACCGATAACAGGGCCAATGGCATTGTCGATGACCTTGTAGGTGAAACTGTCGATAACAGTCTCGATTTCCAGAATGCCAGTGACACAGCCAATGACAGTACTGCCAATGACCTTGAAGGTGACACTTCCTGTCGCACGTCCCCTGAGCGACGTCGTTGGCGATTTTCATTTTATTTGATTGTTGGGTTGGAAGTCGCTATCTAGTATTTGGTTCAGGGTCACTAGGAAACTCGAATGTAGTACTGGTCTTGTCAGAGATTCAAGCGTAAGGGAATGGTTGTGACTAGGGAAGGTATTAGCACCCCTAGCACACCCTACATGAGGTAAGCTGTTTCGCGATTTGATGTAATAAATAAGTTTTAAAGATTTTGTCTTTTCATCGGATATTAGAAATACGACTTACGTGTAAGTTCATAATCTTTTACCATGAGCAAATTAAAATATTAAATTCTTCTTTATTCTTTGCGATTTTATCATAAAAAAAACATCCATAAAAAAATACAAACACACACATTCACTTTCACTATATTTTTTTTGTTTTCTTTTTTACATCCACATTTGCACGCTACAAATAAAAATTCAAAACTAAACAAAAAGTACATTAAATAATTTTAAATTTACAAAATAAACCCCAAAGATTCCAGGAATTGTAGGGAAGGCTTTCTGGAATTGCCAGAACAGTGGTGGCGTGTTTGCTCCACGCGCTGCCGCCACTGGTGGCGCACACGCACCACCGCAAACAAAACCAATGGACGGGGTGGATTTGAAATGGCTTCCTCCCTTCTTCTTTTCCTCGCTGGCGGTGACCTGCAAAACACTCAAAAATGCAACAAGCAGGTCTGTTTTAGTCCAGATCTGTTCTCAGATTTTTCCCTTTTTAGATCTGTAAACCTTCTTCTTTCTTCTTTTCGGCTTGATGTTCTTTTCTTCTTCAGGTGGCAGATCTGGAGATGGGTGTGGTTGTCCGGTCGGAGGGGAAAAAAGAAATGGCGCCTGCGGCTGAAGAGGGAGACCGTGGGTCTGTGGGCGTCGTTGCTGGAGAAGGGCTGCTGCTGACCGGTTGAAGAAGATGATGAAGAGAGTGGGGGTTGTTGCTGTGTTCGGCTGCCACTGGAGGATGGTTGAAGGAGAGAGGAGACCTGGTTCGGTTTGTGATGGAGAAGAAGTTGAAACGGCTACTGAGAGGGGAGAATGAAGGGGGATGGCTTTGGGTTCTGGAGAAAGATGATTTGTTGGTTGCTAGGGTTGGTTTCGGGTTGTTTAGGAGAGAATAGGGAATCATCTGTGGCTTGGAGAGGGAGAGCGACAGATGGAGGAGGGGAGTGGCCAAGGAAGGAGGTGGCTGAGGAAGAAGAAAGAAGAAAATGAGGCTGGTTTGGGTTTGGCTCAGGGAGCATGAGGTCTGGTGAGATAAGGGAGGGTGATCAAGGAGAGGGGCTGGTCTCCGGAGAGAAAATCCCAAGCCAGGGGGCGGCTTTGGTTTTGAAAGAGATAGGTTTAGGTTTAGGGTTTTCTTGTGTTTTCCTCAAATATGCAAAATTACCCCTCCTTGTGTATGTGTTTGAAACTCCTATTTATAGGTAAAAATGTTGTTAGGTCCCCAAACTTGGTTTCTCAACTTCTTCTTTTTTTGTAAATTAGATTTTTTTTTCTTATCAACATCAACTCGAATGAGGAAAATCATTGATTTTAAAAATAATGCGTGAAAAGTCAAACGCGTTCAAAAGACTTTTGAAAATTTAAATTCTTTTGAGACGATGCTGAAAATGCTAAAAACGATGCAAATATATATTAAAATATGTATTTTTTTGGATTTTCGTTGTTTTTCACTATTTTTGAATTTTTTTGAAAATTTTATCAAATAGGTGGGTCAAAAATTGGGTAACAACAGATGCCCTCTCTTTACAATGCTTACGAAGCAAAACTCAATGTTTTGCATAGTAAGCTTTGTAAAGAAAAGAAAAAGAAAATGATTTCATTATCTTGGGGGACCTGTCCTTTTTGAAGAAAAGTGGTCTATTTTCAGGGGCGACCAGCCCACACACTCACACTAGGCTATTTTCAGGGGCGACCAGCCCACGCACACTTACCCTGGTCTATTTTCACGGGCGACCTGCCCAAGTGGAAAAAAAGAAAAAGTGGTCTTATTGTAATGGGTGACCTACCCAAATGGAAAAAGAAAAGAGTGGTCTCATTGTAATGGGTGACGTACCCAGGTGGAAAAATGGTCTCATTGTAATGGGTGACCTACCCAAGTGGAAGAATGGTCTCATTATAATGGGTGACTTGCCCAGAAAAAAAATATGGAGAATGGTCTCATTGTAATGGGTGACCTACCTAGATGGAAAAAAGAAAGAGTGGTCTCATTGTAATGGGTGACCTACCCAGGTGGAAGAATGATCTCATTATAATGGGTGACCTACCCAGATAAAAAAGAAACATGGAGAATGGTCTTATTGTAATGGGTGACCTACCCAGGTGGAAAAGGGAAAAAGTGGTCTCATTGTAATGGGTGACCTGCCCAGGTAAAAAAAAACAAAGAAAGAGTAAGGGCTCAAAGACGCACTCGAAAGGAGGTAAACGCACTACCTAAGAAGTGAGGGCTCAAAGGCGCACTCGAAAGGAAGTCAGGGCACACAGGCGCACTCAAAATGAGATAGGGTTAGAAAACACACTACCCAAAAGGTGATGATGAAACACCGATCTGACAATGTTGAAAGCAATGCATTATGATCAATATGCATGTATACTTACCTGAGAAATATAGTTCCTCGTTTCTTCATGGTATCTTTCCTTTCTCAAAAGTTGGAGTGTTGGTAGTAAACTTCGATGGCTTCTTCGCTCTTGCTTATTTGAGTCATCTCTTGTGATCTTGACCTCTAGGAAGGACTTGATATTATCATACTTCTTTGTCCTCCACCCTTTATCTCAAGGGTTGCCAATTTTGCCCGACATTTTTTTTAGAAAGGGAATCATGGAGCCAGCCCTAGCAAGAGCTTTTGATTGCCCCCCAGCTTGATCATACCCCCCAAGTATTCAATTCGGGTTTGGGGATGAGGCTATGTGAAGGAAAGTTTGACAAGGAGTTGTTTTCATGCAGAATTTTTGGAACTTCATAGCTATTCTAGACACAGAAATCATTTTGACATCGATTCAAAGCAAACTCATTCTGAAGAAATTCAAGTGATTCCTAAGAAGAGGTTTTGAGAAGTGATGAAAATTTTTTGTTTTGCTTTTGGTGAAAACAATGTCAATTACGAGAGTGTCGATGATAGTGCTGATGATAGTGCCGCTGACCTAGCAGATGACAATGTTGATTGCGAGAGCGCTGATGACTTTGCAGATGACACCGCTGATGACTGTGACAATGAATAATATATTTTATGATTTGTGTGCCATATGTATTTGGCCATGTTTATTGTAGAAGAAACTATGTTTTGTGATTTATTTTATTGTAGACTATTTTTATTATTATTTCATGTGATTCAGAATAATTTATTGATATGTGTAATTCTATTTTTTTCCCTCAATAAAGCTACCAATATTTTTATTTTAAACTTTGAAAAAAAATTGTTTCCTGAATTTTTGTTACCTACTAAATATATTTGGATAAAACATATTAAGAAAAACAATTTCGACATCCTAGTATTAAAGGATAACAAACCATTTTTCATCCCTATAGAAATGGTGGAAAGAATCTATAATATAATAAGGTAAAGGATAGTTCTTTTAGCACTAATTCTATCTTATAGTAACTATTAAATAAAATCTTAGTGTAAGTAAAAATTCTCTATTAAAAAAATATTTATGTTAGACTAGTAAATTTTAGTGTAAGTATGAAATTCTTAATAAAAAAAAGATTTGTGCTAAACTAATTAGCTCTCCTTGTTGGCTTAGTTAGTTAAAAATTTTATTGGATTATGGTAGTTAAAGGTTGTAATTTTTCTATAAATATAAAAGCAAATGCATTCATAATTTTAATAAATGTTTGATCAATCAATAAGTACTTGAAAAATTCAAATACTTGTGTGTTTAATTTCTAATAATTGGTATGGAAACTTAGGTTTGCCAATAAGTTTAAACCCTTCATTTTAAAAGACCATAAAAATTTTAAAATATTGTTACAAGTCTGGAATTACAAGTCTAGAGTTATATAAGAACAGTGTCTGAAGTTCAGATTGTTAACATTAAATTTAGCATCTAATTTTGAAATTCAAAGTTTTTTTAATTGAGGCAAGCACAAAAGAGCCTGATATAATTGATGACTACAGTGGGAGTCTCATATTTGTTTCTTTGAAACAATAGGACTATAAATATCAAAATTACTAGAAAATCTAGAAGAAAAAAAAGATTTGGTGGATGTTCTTGTTGAAAAAAGAAATATAGAATCAATCATTTCAAGGGTAGCAGTAAAAAAAAACAAGAGGAATGCAGGTTTATAAGTGTAGAAGAGAGATATACACTCTTTGAACAAATGGTGAAAGAAGCTAACAAAATAATTGAAGAAAAATATAGGCTTCTTTTCGAAGAAATTAAAGAAAAACACAAACAAAAGGTGAAAATAATTAATTAAAGATCATCATAAAGGGATTGTGATAATGAATGAGAGATCTAACCATGACATTCTAGAGCCAAAAATTTGAGAGAGAGAAAATGGTGAAAGAAGTCTAGAACATGAAGTAAAAAAATTTCAAAACTTAAATAAGAAATCTTATAAAGGAATGATTAAGGAATTAGAAAATGTTAATTCAAAATTGAATGTCAAAATAAAGAAACGAAATGATGAAGTAATCTTTGACTTAACTCGTACTATGATGGAAATAGTTAATAATTTTTCAAAACAAGTGGCAGTCAAAGTTAAGAATCACTTAGATGAATAGAAGGAAATTAATCAAACTTTAGAAAAAAAATCGTAAACAAAATGTAAAAGAATTAGGTTAGCCAAAACAATATAATGTAAAAATAGTTATTTGAGATTAATTCCTCATTCACCTAGAATTTGTTTAATTAAAACAAATTCCTAATAGTTACAAACTCCAAGAGCTTTTAAAAACACCACCATAATTGCTTCAACAATGAAGATTTCAGAGAATTAGTACTACATGATCGATTACAATAAAGCAATGTTCAATAAATTACCTGAATTTTATAAGAGGTAAATGGCGAAAGCATAACGTAACCAATATTTTCTCCTTTTGTTCTCTTTCACTTTTCCGCAACCATGCGACCATAACTAGAAGACTGGATATTACAAACCCAACCACCAATTTTTAAGCCCCTCGGACCAGTGGATGATATATTTGTAAAGATATTTGTCATAATTCAATTTTTAACAAGACAAATTCACTAAAAAAATGAAAATGAATGAAGAATAATTTTAGGTTTGGTTCAAGTCAACATAGATTGAAAGTTTTAAGGAATAATCAGAATGAGATTAAGTTTGGAAGTCAATTTTGGTAGAAATTGAAAGAATTGATAAGTTTTGGGATATAATTAAACTTTGATAAAGTTAATTAATGCAATAAGGGGCTTAATTGAATAAATATCAAAGTTCATGGTCAATTTGAGTCAAAATTGCAATAGATTAAATTCCAGGGACCAACGTGACTAGGCGCCGAAACCAGGGGTCTAATTATAATTTTGACCAGGGGCTTAATTAAAACAAGTCAACTTCGAGGACCAAATGGAAAAGGAGCCGCCCCAGCCTAGAAACGGCTGCCTGTGAGAAAAAAAATTCAAAATGCCACCCATGACGGGCGGCTCAAACGTAGCAAACGCGGACCGATGTGGTCTACCAAGTGTCCCAAGCCAATCATGCTGCCCCTCCAAATACGCAGCCAGAGTCCGGGTCAAAATCCACCACCAACAGTCCAGCCGTGGCGGGACTGTTGGTGTCCGAGTCCGGGCAGAACACCAACACCCCAAGCCACGCTTATCCTCATCCTGAAAGGGAAGAGACGGTGGCAGATGAACCACCAGAAGTCCAGCCCTATAAAAAGCAGGTGGGAGAACCAGACGAGAGGAGACCAGGAGAACAGGGAGGCAGAACCAAAAACAGAGATGGCTCGAGAGGAACAGGGGACTTCAACTTCCCCTCACCTAGTTAATCCCATCAACCAGAGGAAAAAGGAAAAGAAAAAAAAACGCAAGAGAGACCGAGAGAGAGAGAGAGAGAGAACGAAAAAAAAAAACAGAGACGATACAGAGATAAAAACCAGAAAGAAAATAAAAAGAAAAGAGAGAGGAAGGGAGGAGAGGACTGGGTCTTGAGAAAGCAAAACGTAAAGACCAAGAAGAGAAGACTAGGAGCAGAGAGGGAGTCCGAGGAGTGCTTCATCCAGCACCTGCATTTTGCCGCTCCCTGCATTTTAATTACTCCCCTTCTGTAGCAAGCGTGCGTGAACAGTTCACGCACGCTTGCAAGTTAAGAAAAAAAGTGGATTGGGTCTGGACCTTAGACCCATCCAGCATAAATTGTGTTTGCTAAGAGTGTATTTGACAAAACATACCTTTATATTTTTTTCATGTAATTGAAAAATTCCCTAAATAACAAGATGTAAGATATCTATTTTTTATCCAATAAATTCTATGAAAATTTTTAATCGATCGTCACGATATCCGGGTGTGACAACATCAATGTCATTAGTTGATCTTGCTGTTGGTTTTCTCCGTTACGAGAGAGGGAAAGGCTGAGGCAAGACTTCTTGTCGCTAATAAATTAACTAGAGGAGCAGGAAGAGATATTGCAAGAGGTGTTGATGAGGTTGAGGCCCTCGATTATGAGGGAAAAAGAAAATGAAGAAGCAGGCTTGGGGCTGAAAGGGAGAGGGGATTAGGTGTTTTACATGGTGGATGTCTGTTTTGAGATTGAGGATTTTTTTATCCTTAATTTAAAATGGCGTCATTTAAAAAAACATAGTTATGTCTCACCTAGGTTTCGTTAGGTCACCTGAATATTAGGTCAAGCAAATGGGTAATTAAAGTTTGATTGAATGAATTTTCTAGGGGTTTTTTTGGTGAATAGTCTAGGCCTGGAGCCAACTAGGTTAGATCACCTTGGTTCCGAGTCAACCAAGCAGGTCATCCAAGTTTGATTGAGAAAACTTCTTAGATATTTTTTTGGTTAACATGAACCAGCCTAGGCTCTAGGTTAACCCTCGAGCTAGTCCAAGTTTTATAATAATGTAACTAACACTTACACTTTCATAATTTGAAAACTCCAATTTCATTATATTTCGTATATTCTTCCAAAAAGTGTTGTGTTTGACAAATCAACATTATTTGTCAAGGTTGTCAATTTTATTTTGTTTCATCTTGAATGTTCGATATATCTTATACTAGTTAAAAAAAACAAAATAACTCGAAATAAATTTCATCTCACTTAGGATCTTGGTCCATTTTGGATTTTTTGGTCAAATTCCAGCCTAAACATTCCAAATTTGTTCTACCCGTTTTGTTATGTAAATAATTTCTTTTTCTTTTTTCTAAACCCATGTTTTTTCCCTAACTTCATCATGCAACACTTGGTTTATTGGAGATTGATTTTTATAATTTGTTGTGGTTTGTTTTTTTGGTGGTTATATTAGTCTTATGACCTATGTTATGGTTCAACGAGTTAACTTAGTTGTCTCAAGTTTTTTTTATCTATTTTTTAAATGATATTTTTTTTTTAATTTAATCATTCAACATCCTGAGCATTTGGTTGATTATGGATTATGTTTTCTTATTTATTTTAATTTATTTTCTATAAAATTACCTCACTCTCATGATCTAGATCATGAGTTTTGTGAGCTAATATGTGTTAATTTAGGTTGTTTTATTGTTTCTCTTTTTAGATGAATTTTTCCTTAATTTTATCATTTAATAATGAGTTTATTAAAATTAAATTTCATAATTTATTTTAATTTGTTTTATTTAGGGTTATTATGTTTCAATTAAAAGTAAAACTAACTATAAATTATAATTTATCCCAAGTATTATGGGCTCAATTACAAGTAACACTAGAAGCACTAAATTTTTTACGCCTAATATAAGAAGAGTGCTGAGTTAAGACATTAAACTTGGCTATGTTATGTTACCCCTTTAACACAAACAAAGTAACTAAAAATTATATTTATGAAAAAAAAACTATGTCAAATTTCCAATAAACATAATAAAAGAAAACATCAATTTAATCGTACATCCATTTACTTGTTCTCCATTACATTTCCAATCTATACATTTTTTCAACTTAATTAATCTAAAATATTTCTTGCATTTCTCAATTGTATCGTTTAATCAATTTCTTTTAATAGTTTAAATCTTATACGCTTAATTTATACAATTAAAACTAAATGGATTAAAGAAAATTTGAAAAAAATATTGATGAACATTAATAGAAAGACCTGATTGAGAATTGTTTTAAACATTTGGGATCAAATTGATTATTTTATGGATTTGGGACTCAGTTGAGGCTTGAGAGTGAGTATATAGGTTTAGTCCTAAATTGAGTTTTATTATTATTATTATTATTATTAGTGGGGTAAAAACTCAAAAGCAAAAAAGCAAACAACTTCTAGTAGAAGTAGACTCATGAAGACTTACTTTAATAGGATCCTTTGTTCCTGCCACTTTACTTACTTTAAACATTTTTATTATTTTTATAATGATTTAAAAAAAAAACTTTATTAATGTTTTGAACAAAGTTTTTTTCTTTTCTCCTTGTAAGCTTTTCGTAATATCTACTACTACTTTTTTTTCTCTTGAAATAGATACTGAAAATAAAAAATGAAATAAATTGATAAAGAACATGAAATAGATGAAACAAATCATGTTAAGGGTGTGAATTTAAAAACATAAGAACTAATTAGTTTGTTTTTGAAACTAGAGGGATTGTTTAACTCATTAGTCAAAACTAGAGAGACTAATTTATAGTTTACTATTATCTTGCTGGGGAGGGAACTCGAAAGCAAAAAAGCAAACAACTTCTTCGGGTAGAAG